>Ga0316217_10001398_pt1 | contig 31550 bp, 27 predicted proteins | sample 1anoAmetaG_FD_203633 | JGI IMG/M metagenome (GOLD analysis project Ga0316217, IMG submission 203633) | Freshwater microbial communities from Trout Bog Lake, Wisconsin, USA - 1anoA | ecosystem: Environmental > Aquatic > Freshwater > Lake > Hypolimnion/Profundal zone | place: USA: Wisconsin... | reverse complement strand
AAGCACCCGGCTACCTGGAAAGAAAGAACCTCCCCTATCTGTGCTCGCCCAATGGACCACTTTATCTGTCCGGTGACGGATCAATTTATCTGGCCGCCATAGAAGTAACCTCCCGGCGGCATAAAATCCTTCATCCGCCGAGGGTGGGGGACGCCCCCTCGATCTGAACGCAGAGGACTAGTTATGTTCTACACCATCCCCGATTCCCTCGAAGCCGAGATCGGCGAGCTCGAGGATAGAATCCAACAGTTACGAGGCGGCCAGCTTGATGCCGCCGCGCTCAAGGCGCATCGCGTGCCGTTCGGGGTCTATGAGCAGCGCAAAGACAACACCTACATGGCGCGCATCCGATGTCCCGGTGGGGCCCTCACTCCCGCCCAGTTGCGAATCGTGGCGGAGCTTTCGGGAGAATACGCTGCCGACACGCTGCACATCACCACCCGGCAGGAGTTGCAGATCCACGACGTGGACTTGGACAAGGTCATTCCGATTCTCCGGCAACTGCTGCCGGCGGGGTTGTCCACGCGCGGTGGCGGCGGCAACACGGTGCGCAACATCACCGCGTCAGCCGACTCAGGAGTGGCCTCCAACGAGGTTTTCGATGTGTCACCTTACGCCTTCGCCCTCACCAGTCGGTTGATCGCGGAACCGGATTCGTGGCTCCTGCCGCGCAAATACAAGATCGCGTTCTCGAATTCACCCGAAGATACCGTCCGCGCGGCCTTTAACGACCTCGGGTTCATCGCCAAGATCCAGGAGGACGTGAGAGGGTTTGAAGTCTATGTCGCCGGGGGGATGGGCGCCAAGCCCCAGGCAGGCCATCTGCTGCACCCATTTGTTCCTGACTCGGAGGTCTATGTCATCGCCGAGGCCGTCAAACGCCTCTTCAACACCAACGGCAACCGCAAGAATCGGCACGCCGCCCGACTGCGCTTTCTGTGGAACAGTCTGGGCGAGGACGGATTTCGCGCTCTCTACCAGAAGGAGGTTGATGTCTTGAGGCGGGAGGGGGTGGTTCCATTGTCGATCCCAAAGGTCTCTCTGCCGTCGTTGGCCCCAGACATCGTTGCGACCCCGGCATCCTCTGCGGAATTCGATCGGTGGCGTCGGCGTTATGTCACCCTCCAAAAACAGCCTGGCCTATTTTCGATTCTGATTCCCATCTTCCTCGGCAACCTGACGAATCAACATGCGCTGGCCCTGGCCGACTTGCTGGCGCCCTTCGGCAACGATGTGCTACGGGCGACCATTGACCAAGACCTGCGCCTCCGCAATATCCCCGAGGCGTACCTGGGAAACGCCCATGCGCTTATATCGAGGATTACGGATCTGGCTTCCGGGCCCCGCTTCCTGGGTTCTTCGGTGGCATGCACGGGCGCTTCCACGTGTAAGCTCGGGATTTGCCTGCCTCGCGGCGCCCTCACGGCGGTGGTCCAGAAACTGAAGGCCTCGAACCTGGATCTGGACCGAGTGGCGGATCTGCGGATGAATCTCTCCGGATGTCCTAACACCTGCGGCGCTCACATGGCCGCGGACCTAGGTTTCTTTGGCAAGGTCGCGCGCAAAGGTCAAACGCCCTATCCAGCCTACGGGATTGTCGTCGGGGGCAGGTTGGGCAACGGCACTGCCCGGCTTGCGGAGCCTGCCGGTGAGGTCAGCGCGCGCGACCTGCCGGCGTTCGTGACCGAGTTTCTGCGGCACTACCTGGCGACGCAACCTCGGTTCGCGGACTTCGGCGCTTACCTCGAAGCGGAAGGCAAGTCGTTCATCCGCGCTTGGTGCGGACAACATCGCGAGATCCCGGATTTCAACGCCGACAAGAACTACTACTACGACTGGACGGCTACGGAGGTCTTTTCCCTGGCGGGCCGCGGCGTGGCCGAGTGCTCGGCCGGGTTGTTCGATCTGATCGAGTTCGACTTGAAGCGGCTCAAGGCAATGTCAAACGAATTGCCCGGCCTGAGCGCCGGCCATCGCGCGGAAGTCCTGTACCAGATCACGCTAGCCGCGGCGCGGATGCTGCTCATTACCCGCGCGATCGAACCCCGCTCCGATGCCGAGGTGTTTCGCCAATACCTGCGTCATTTTATCGAGACCGGGTTGGTGGATGCCAAGTATTTCCCGCTGGTGGCGTTGGCGGAGAAGCGAGATCTGGCTGGCATCGAGGCCAGGTCTGACGAAGTGTTGAGCCTTGCCAAGACTATGGAGGCCCTCTATGGGAACATGGACAATTCTCTGCGGTTTGGTCGGTCTTGATCGAAAAGAAGTAGGCGGATCCGGGTATTTCTGGCGCGGCGACACTAATTACAATAAACTCTATTGACATAACGTAGATTAGTTGTATTATGTCGCTATATTTATGCAATCGAGATTACGAGTGAACAAAATGGAATCTGGAATTAGAGCGTACCTGGCTGTGGCGGAAGATCGGCCGGGGTTCGGCGAAAGCCCCTCTGGCGCCGTCCTCCGAGCTTTCGAAACAGCGCAGAGAGGAAGCGAGAACCAAAGCGTATTGTTACGGCACGTTGCCACGGGCTTCTATTACCGAAACAGCCAGGAATGGGTGATGGCGCCCGCCGACGCCAAGAGCTTTTCCGGAACGGATGAAGCCCTGGAAGTGGTGGACGCAGAGGGGTTGGAAGGGGTGAGCCTCGTCCCACGTCCCGAAAACTGCGGAAACGAGTGGGTATTCGCTTTGAGCCGCGGCATGGGTGTGGAGACCGGCGCTCAGACGATCCAGTGATTCTAAGCTCTCTAAAGAGACCATTTTGACAGGTCACCAGCCCAGTGTGACTTTCTAATCTCAACTACTCTCACAATCACAGACAATAACTGTACAAGAACTATGAGTAATACCCCAAATCTATACGAACGAGGCCAGAGCCTGAGCGCCGCAGCGGCGCGAAACCTCGCCACGGCGACCGTCACGGTGCCTCAAAACACCGCGCGCACCCCACGCTGGTTGCATCGACTTCTGCCCTGGATCGACGTCGATGGCGGCGTCTATCGCGTCAATCGCCGCAAGGTCCTGGTCTCACAGCCGGGTCGTATCACGATCCAGGTGGATGGCGGCAAGGCGCAAGCGGATCCGCTGAGTCTTCGAGGCATCCCGCTGTTCAGCGGCCTTGAAGAATCCGATCTGAAGGCCATCGCGGGTCAACTCGCGGTCGAGTCCTACGCCATCGGAACCGTCATCTCGAAGGAAGGCGGCGCGGCGAAGGATCTTTACATCGTGGCGCAGGGCAAGCTGGAGCTTTCGGTTTCAGGGCCGCACGGGGACAAACTCCGCCAGGGCCTGTTGGGACAGGGAAACTATGTCGGCGAGGGCGCTCTATTGGCAGACTCGCGGTCGGCTTCCACGATCAAGGCGCTCACGGCCGTGACTCTGATTACACTGGAGAAGGCCAAGCTCGACGCGCTGGCGAAGCAACTTCCGGCGCTTGCCGCGGCGATCGCCGATGCGCCGCGCAAGCGGCAGGCGGCGGCGGCCCAAGCCAACGAGTTGGGCGAGAGTTTAATTGACCTGCTGACGGTGGCGGGCGGGGAACCGAAATTGCCGACGACCTTTGTGGATTACGAGGAAGATCCCCGGGAATATCATTTGAGCACCATTCAGACGGTATTGCGGACGCACACGCGCGTAACCGATCTCTACAGCAACAAGATTGACCAGTTGCGCGAACAAGTCCGCCTGACGGTTGAGGCTGTCAATGAATGGGAAGAGTGGGAACTCATCAACAACCCCGAGTTTGGGCTGTTGAACGAAGTCTCGCCCTCGCAGCGCATCCCGACACGGAGCGGCCCGCCCACACCGGATGACCTCGATGAGCTGCTTTCGCTGGTATGGAAGAAGCCCGCGTTTTTCCTGGCGCATCCCAAGGCGATTTCGGCGTTCGGCCGTGAATGCACGCGGCGTGGCGTGCCGCCGCCCACGGTGAACCTGTTTGGGTCCCCTTTCGTGACCTGGCGTGGCGTGCCCCTGGTGCCAACGGATAAACTGCTGCTCAACGGCAAGTCGAATGACGGCGGCAATCTGGGCAGCACCAGCATACTTTTGCTGCGATTGGGCGAGTCCGAGCAGGGAGTCGTGGGCCTTCAGAAGGCCGGCGTCACCGGCGAGGTCGAGACCGGCTTGTCCGTGCGGTATATGGGGACGGACGAGAACTCGATCGCGTCGCACCTGGTGACGCGCTACTTCTCGGCGGCGGTGCTGACGACTGATGCCATCGCGAGTTTGGACAACGTCTTAGTGGGGCACTACCATGACTACGTCTATCCCAAGGCCTAATACGCTCGGGCTGCCGGTGGGGGATCCTGCCGGCGCTGGACTCATCGCCCGCCTGGCCAACGAGATCTTCTCTGAGTTTCAGCGGGCGGGCTCGGCGCCGGTTCCACTTTCCTTTAAACCGACAGCAGCCAAGGACGATGGCGGACTCGCTGGGGCCTACCCGGCGGTGACAAGTCCGATTGCGCCGCCGGTTCATCCGGGCGTGCAACCGGCCTCCCGTCCACCAGTCCCCTCCAACGAAACGCCTTCCGGCGCCCACGCGCCAGAATCGAGCGACGCCTATGCTTTTGGCGAACCGCGCTGCTTTCGGGCGGGCGCGGGCGAATCGCCGCGCGGCTCGCGGTCGGGCGCGCCGGCTGGCCCGGAAGCGTCGACGCCAGGTTTCTCGATCAGCGACGCCGCATCCCAAGGGGCCTACTACTTTCTGGGTGGTCAGGGCGTTCAGGGTGTGTCCGCGTTGCCGGGCGTTTCCCATCTGGCCACAGCGAGCCCGCTGCCTCTGTTCGATGTGGGGCGCGTCCGCGAGGACTTCCCCGCGCTGCGCCAATCGGTGAACGGCAAGCCTCTCATCTGGCTCGACAACGCGGCCACGACCCACAAACCGCAAGCGGTTATCGATGCCACCTCTCAGTTCTACGGGCGCGACAACTCGAACATCCACCGCGCCGCCCACGCCTTGGCCGCCCGCGCGACCGAGCTTTACGAGGGCGGGCGCGAGAAGGTCCAGCATTTCCTCGGCGCGGCCGATGCCCGGGAGGTTGTCTTTGTTCGAGGCGCTACCGAGGCCATCAATCTGGTCGCGCAGACTTTCGGCAAGAAGTTCGTCGGTTCTGGGGGCGAGATCCTGCTCACGACGATGGAGCACCATGCTAACATCGTGCCGTGGCAGTTGCTCGCCGAGCAGACTGGAGCGATCCTCCGGGTGGCTCCGATCAACGACCGAGGTGAACTCATCCTCGACCAGTTTGCCGCCCTTCTTGGGCCTCGCACCAAGCTCGTCTCCGTAACGCATGTCGCCAACGCGCTCGGTACGGTTAATCCGGTCGAGCAGATCATCGCCCTGGCCCACGCCTATGGCGCGCCCGTGCTGGTGGATGGGGCGCAGTCCGCGCCGCACCTTCCGATTAATGTTCAGGCGCTCGACGCCGATTTCTTTGCCTTCTCCGGGCATAAAGTGTTCGGTCCGACCGGTATTGGCGCGCTCTACGGCAAGGCCAAGTGGCTCGATCAACTTCCCCCGTATCAGGGGGGCGGAAATATGATCCAGGATGTCACCTTTGCCCGAACCACCTACCAAAGCTACCCGCAGAAGTTCGAGGCTGGCACGCAAGATATCGCCGGGGTGGTCGGTTTGGGGGCGGCGGTGGATTACCTGTCCGGACTCGGCCTGCCTGCCATCGCGGCTTACGAGCACGAACTACTGGCCTATGCGACGGATGCGCTCGCTTCGATCCCGGGGTTGCGCCCCATCGGCACGGCCGCGGCCAAGGCGAGCGTTCTATCCTTCGTCATGGATGGCATCGCCTCCGAAAGAGTCGGCCAGCATCTCGACAAACACGGCATCGCGGTACGTTCCGGCCACCACTGCGCGCAGCCCGCGCTGAGGCGCTTTGGACTGGAAAGCACGGTGCGGCCGTCATTGGCCTTTTACAATACCCGCGAGGAAATCGATGAACTGGCGCGCGTACTGCGCTTGTTGCCAAAGAACTGAAAGACTGACAATGAACACGATTACGTCCACCGATCTTCAGGGGCTCCTGGCTGTCCAGCCGGATTTGGTCCTCCTGGACGTCCGCGCGCCCGCGGAATTCGCTCAAGCGCATGTGCCGCAGGCGCGCAACGAGCCCCTCGACCGGCTGCAGGCGCGCTCGTTTCTGGAATCCGGGCGGCTGCCTCAAGGGCAGCCGCTCTATTTGATCTGCCTGTCCGGCGCGCGGGCGGTGAAGGCGGCCGAGAAGTTCGCCAAGGAGGGTTTTGAGCAAACGGTCGTGATAGAAGGCGGGACCAAGGCTTGGGCTGAGGCGGGTCTGCCGGTAACGCGCGGGCAGGTGAAGGTGATCAGCCTGGAACGGCAGGTGCGCATCGCCGCTGGGTCGCTGGTCTTGACTGGAGCCGCGCTCGGCTGGTTGGTGCATCCCAGCTTTTTCGGTCTTTCGGCGTTTGTGGGCGCCGGGCTTGTTTTTGCCGGCATCACCGATTTTTGCGGTATGGGCCTGCTGCTTGCCAAACTGCCCTGGAACACGAGAGTGACTCGTTGAACGCATGAGCGCGCCCATGTTTGAACGGGACGGAGTCGCTGCCCCAGCCCGGCGGAATGCGATCTGGATGGCGGAATTGGTGGAGGAATCGGTGCCCCAACTGCTGGCCTCCTACCAGAGCGCCGGCGGGTTGAACAATCGTGATGCCGATAACCTGCCGTCGACGCGAGCGGTCGGGCAAATCTGCGAGGACCTTTTGCAACTCCTCTTTCCGGGGTTTCACGACGAGGATGCGGTTCACTATGGTTCGCTGGAGGAACTGACGGCGGCGCGTTTGGCCGCGGTCATCAAACGACTGACCGATCAGGTGCGCAAGGGCGTGCGCATGGGTGATCCTCACAGGCCGACGGGGCGGACGCCGCCGATCATCCGCAAATTCTGCCAGGCGCTACCGGAGGTGCGCGAGTTGTTGCGCACCGATATTGAAGCCGCGTTCGAGGGCGACCCCGCTACGCTGCATCGCGAGGAGGTCATCCTGTCGTATCCTTTCATCGACGCCATCGCCATCCAGCGGTTGGCGCATCGGCTTTTTCACTATGGCGCTCCGGTGGTCCCCCGCATGATGACCGAATGGGCGCATCGCCGGACGGGCATCGACATACATCCCGGAGCAACCATTGGCACGCATTTTTTCATTGATCACGGCACCGGCGTGGTCGTGGGGGAGACCTGCGCCATTGGGGACCACGTCAAGCTCTATCACGGCGTGACGCTCGGCGCCCGCAGCTTTGTCAAAGATGAAGCCGGCCACATCGTCAAGGGAGGCAAACGCCACCCGGAGGTCGAGGATAACGTGACGATCTACCCCAACGCCACCATTCTGGGCGGCGAAACCGTCATCGGAGCTAATTCCACGATTGGGGCGAATGTGTTTCTTACCCATGGGGTGCCGGCCAATTCCCTCGTGGTTTATGAGGAGAAACAACTGACGATTCGCGACAAAGCCGCCAAGAAGAGGGCAGGGGACCAGGACTATTCGATTTAGAAGCAACCCGACAAATAATGAGCCAGTCAAGCTACCATGGAATAGAAGCCCACGTTGGAAGGACGCCACTGATTCGCCTGCGTCATTTATCGGAACTGACCGGGTGCGAAATCCTCGGCAAGGCGGAGTTCATGAATCCGGGCGGTTCGGTCAAAGACCGCGCCGCGCTTGGCATCATCGCCGATGCCGAGGCCAGCGGACGCCTAAAGCCGGGCGCCACCATCATCGAAGGGACGGCGGGGAATACCGGTATCGGCCTCACGCTCCTCGGGCATGCCCGGGGCTACCCCGTGGTCATTGTCATTCCGGAAAACCAATCGCCCGAGAAGATCACGCTCCTGCGCACCCTCGGCGCCAAAGTCATCACCGTGCCGGAAGCGCCCTACAAGAACCCTGCCAATTACAACCGAACGGCGCAACGTCTTGCCGAGGAAAACGGCTGGTTGTGGGCTAACCAGTTCGACAACACCGCCAACCGGCTTGCGCATTACCGCACGACCGGGCCCGAAATCTGGGAGCAGACCGGAGGCGGCGTTGACGCATTTGTCTCTTCCGTCGGCACCGGTGGCACGCTCGCGGGCACGGCAATGTTCTTGAAGGAGCGCAACCCCAAGGTCACGGCGGTTTGCGCTGACCCTTATGGCGCCGCCATGTGGTCCTGGTTCACGCATGGCAATCTTGACACCAGTGATGGCGACTCGTTCGCCGAAGGCATTGGGCAGATGCGAGTGACCAAGAATGTCGAGGGCGCCCCAGTGGATAAGGCGTATCGCGTTGAGGACCAACTTGCCTTCAGCATCCTATACCAGCTTTTGCGAGAGGAAGGACTTTTCCTGGGATTGTCCTCCGGGATCAATCTGGCGGGGGCGTTGCTCTTGGCAAAGGAACGCGGCCCGGGTCTGACCATTGTGACGATCCTCTGCGACTCCGGGCACAAGTATCAATCCAAGCTCTTTAATGCTCAGTGGGTTGTGGAGCATGGTCTCGATTCCAATCGGACCTTAGAATCCCTGCTCTGAGCCCTTCGCGCCGGCAACGCCCGTCCGGCGAATCTTGAAGGGGCGCTTTGAGACCCCGCCTCGCCGGGGGCGCTGGAGTGCCTGCCAAGCCGTTGCGCGGTATTCTCAGTGGGATATCCGAATTTACGGTCCCGCCGGACATGCGCGACATGCTTCTCGAATTTCAGTCCGCCGCCGTTCGCATAGCGGCCAGGCACCAGGAAAAACGCGGTGGGGTTCTCCTGGAGGACGTCGTCGGTCTCGGAAAGACGCTCATGGCCACCGCGCTGGCCCGCGTGTTTCAAGACCTCCCGCGCTCCCTCGAAACACCGAGGCCGTTCCTATAATGTTCGGCCCTTTGGGGCGGAAGGCCCGGCGTCCTGGACCGGAAAGGGCTCAACGGCAAGCAACCGATTATCATCTGCCCAGCCAGGGCGCTGCCCAAGCGCATTCCCCCTGAGTGGGAAAAGCCACTGGCCGCCGGTCGGCTGTTGACCCTCTCTTTCTTCACCGAGGCCAAGAAGCGTATCACCGCCGACCTTGCCGCCCGCCGCAACGAATTCATCGCCGCCCTGACCGACGAAGTGTTCCTGGCGCGCGCCACCCCCGGTGGCCGGCTTGAAACCAGTCTCCGCCAATCAGCGCTCTCGCTGAACTCTCCTCAATGCTCTGCGAAGCCTGAAAATCCGTTACGTGCGTAAAATCACTTCAATTTGAGAACCTCAAGTCTTTCAGGAAACTGAGATTTGTGTACAGCGGCGAAGTTAGTCGGTGGAGAGCGGAGCGGATGTTCTGGCGGATGGCACTGAATATCTTGGTGGCGGCCGTGGTAGCGGCGGGGGGGCAGCGCATTTCGCTGACAGTCGCGCGAAAAGCACTTCAACCTTGATGCCCCGCATATACAACACCACTAAAGCTATTGATATACTAGACATAAATCCGGAGTGGGTTGCTGGGCACGATCTCAAATAAATTCAAAAAGAGAGTTGACGAAATAGTATTTGGAGCGATAATCTATACTATATCAGTCGTATATATAGTGTATAGGCAGTGGCAGTGAGAACGGCTGGGTATGAATGACGGAACGACGGCGGTAGTTTGGGCGTGAATCACGACTCCATTTGCCGTGGTTCCGAAGCGCCTGTAGTGGGGCGTGAAAACGCAAAAAAACTAGAGAGGCTGACCGGTCAACCGGAGGTCCACATGAACACGAAGAACCAATCCGTTTGGATCTGTGGGATCCGTTAGTGAAGCGACAGAAAAATCAAAACAAACCATATAATGAATACTCGTACTTTTACAAAAATATTGGCGGCCGGCGTTGCGCTGGCCGGGTTCGCTTTCAGTCAACCATCGCGCGCGGACGTCGAGGTGCTTTTTGCCGGCGGTAACGCCAGTCAGAACGTGCTCTACGACCGCGTCACCAATATCTTCGGCAACGGAGCGACCTTGACTTCGGTGCTGATCTCTCCGACGAACAGCACCGTCAGAACTTACAAAGGCACGCTCCCCGGCCAGAGCGGCCTGGGCGCTGTGACCATCGATTTTTCGCTGCTCGGCGCGGTGGGAGGGTTTCAAGATCTCGCCAATCAGAGCGGCGAGACCACGGCCTACACGAACCGTCTCGCGCCGACCGTCGCCGTCTCCAGCACCTCCCCGGACGCGGTGGCGATCGATCCCGCTCCGTTCACGCAGACGCGCACGCTGGTCATTCCGTTCGTTTACGTGAAAAACACCGCGAAATCGCCCGCGCTGGCCACAGTGACAAACCTGACCCAGCGCCAGGCGGCGTACCTGGAGGGTGCGGCCGGTTTCATTCCCGCCTCATTTTTAGGCGGGGTTGGCAGCGACCCCGTTTACCTGGTCGCTCGCAATACCGCGGCCGCCGTCCGTACGGAGATTGATCTGAACGTCTATTTCAACGGGACGATTTCCACTTGGGCGACCAATCAGGCCAGTTACGCCGCGCTGGGCGGGGTTTACACCACCACGGCCATCGGCCTGCCCGTGCCCGACCCGAACGGCGGTCAGGCCAACGGGGCCGGCGTTCGCGCGCAGGTCAATGCCATCACCAATGCGATCGGCACCGTGGCCGCGCAGGACATCAGCGCGCTGACGCCGCTCAACTACGAAGGCGTTCCCTATTCGGTCGCCAACGTTGAGAACGGGAGCTACCCGATCTGGGGCTTTGAGCGCTGGGCTTATCTCAAATCCGGCCAAGGCGCGCCAAGCCCAAACCAGCTTACGGTCATCAACACGTTGCTGAGCGCGGTGACCAACGCCGACTACCAGGCGACCAACCATGTGTTCGTTGGGAACTTCGTGCCGCTGGCCGGACTCCAGGTGGATCGCTCCTCGGACGGCGGCCCGATCTTTTTGCCCTGAGCGCTGGAACCACGGTTAACGACAAAATGGAATCCACATGAAGAAGCTCCTTTACCTCGCAGTCGCAGCCTTCGCGCTGCTGAATACGCGCCCGGCCCAGGCCTGGACCTATGCCAATGGTCACGTGCTGTTGATCTTCCGCGAAAGCGGCTTCAATGACGTTGAATTCGATCTGGGAGACGTCGGTCAATTCCTGGGAAAATCCGACGGATACACCACCCGGCTCACGGGCTGGGATTCAGGGCTGGCGACGAACGTCTTCGGTTCGGACCTGGCCGGCGTGAGCGTTATCCTGGCGGCGACCACCAGCGACTCGGCGGCCAGTCCGGCCGCCTGGTTGAGCAGTGGCGATCCGTCCGCCGCCCCGTCCGACTTTAGTTTCCCCACCTGGCGGGCGAATCTCTACAGCGTGATTAACTCTATCGGTACCCGGCCGTTGACGTATCTGGTCCCCGCCTCGGGAACTTCGGCCTACTCCGTCGATCCCAGCGGCACTTACCGCCTGGCCTCCTATGATTACATCGTTTCCGGAGGCGGGTTGAATGGCGGGGCGATCCCGCAGTTCGGCGGTTACGTTGCCTTCAAGGTTGAGCAGACGATCCCGGGCGCCTTCGGGTTTTGGCAAATTGTCCCCAGCAGCGCCAGTCCGAGACCGGCGTCGACCTATGTCGGGACCTTCAGCATCGATGCCACCGGGTCTCTCTCGTTCACCTCCGGGCCGGTGATCAACGCTACTCCGCCCCACATAACGGCCATCACGCGCGCCGGGAACCTGGACACGGTCAGTTTCACCACCGCGCCGGGCGGGAATTATTATCTGCTCTATACCAACTCGATTGCGGCTGGCGCGCCCGGTCTTTGGCCGGTGGTCAGCGGCCCTATCAGCGGTAATGGCGCCAACCAGTCGCTGACGCACACGGCCGCGGACGCCGCCGGCTTCTACAGCGTGCAACGGACGCCCTGAGGCAGAACCCGTTTGCATGCCATGCGGCCGGTCCGGCCTCATCCGGACCTGCCGATTTACGCGAGATTTGCGGAGAGGACAACCACAGCAAATGAAGTTCTGGTTCCATTGCATCGCGGTGACCGCGCTGGTCGGAGCCGTCGGCGCTTGCCGGGCTGAGGGGGCCAGTCCCGATGCCCAGGCTCCCGACAAGCCCGCCGAACAGACGTTCGAGGTGCGCGGCTATCGTCTCGAAGGCAACACCGTGCTGTCCCGGGAAGACGTCGATTTCCCGGGCGATCCCCCGCGGCCGACGAAGCGATTTCACGCGCTTACCAACTATGTTGGCAAGGTCACCGTCGCCCGGTTGCGCGAGGCGGTCGGGGCGGCGCAACTGGTTTATCGCGAATTGGGGTTTGCGACCGTTGGGGTCGCCCTGCCGCAGCAGAAACTCACCAACGGGATCGTGATCCTGAAGGTGGTTGAAGGGCGGCTGGCCAACATTTTGGTCCAAGGCAACCGCTATTTCAGCTCGAACAATGTTCGGCGCTCGCTGCCGGGCCTGGTCACGAATGTAGTCGTGAATGCGAAGTGGTTCCAACCCGAACTGGATCGAGCCAACGCGAATCAAGATCGCCAGATCTACCCCGTTATCAGTCCGGGTCTCGATCCCGGCGCCTCGGACCTGACTTTGAAGGTCAAGGATCGGTTCCCGCTCCACGGGCATGTGGAGATCAACGATAAGTCCACTCCCAACACCCCTTTACTGCGGTTGGACACGGCGGTGCAATACAACAACCTGTGGCAACTCGAACACCAGGTCGGCCTTCAGTACAGCTTCTCCCCGCAAGCCATGAAAGTTGACGATTACCTGCCGAATGTCTTCGATCAGCCGGCGGTGGCCAGCTATAGCGGATTCTACCGGCTGCCACTCGGGCAGAGCCAGAGCCGGCGCGAGGACTATGATCGTTTGCCGGCCGATTTCGGCTATAACGAAGCCACCCACCAGTTCCAGTTGCCACCGGCGACCGGGAGTCCCGAGGTCATCGTGTTTGCTTCGCGCTCCTCCTCCGACACGCCGCCGCGTTACGGGCCGCGTCAGGTCATCACCAATACCGCCCTGGCCGACATCAGCCAGCAATCCGTTCAGCGGGATCTCACTATCAACGGTGATGCGGGGCTGAAGTTCACGCTGCCGTTGCGGGAATTCTCGGGCGCGCGCTCGTCGTTCGCCTTCGGCCTTGATTACAAAACCTACGACGCAACGAGTTTCAGCACCAATCTCAGTTTCTTCGATCTCTACTCGCTCGATTCATTTGGCAACCGGGTCCTGGTCACCAACCGGGTTATCCCCCTCGGATCGAATTCGCGCCACGAACTTCAGTATCTCCCGTTATCGATCGGCTGGAACGCCGCGCGACCGGACCCGTTGGGAATCACCACGTTCTTCTGGAACCAGGGCCTGTTTTTGGCAGCCCTCGCTTCCGCGCGGACGAATTTCCAGGCGGTCGCTGGTTCTGCTATGGCCGGGGGCGATTACACCACGATGAACTTGGGGATGACGCGGGAGCAGAGGCTTCCACGCGACTGGTCGTTGTGGATCCGGACGAGCGGACAATGGGCCAGTGCGCCGGTCATAAGCAACGAGCAGTTTGCGCTTGGCGGCGCCGGGGGCGTTCGGGGTTATCACGAGGGAGAGACCTACGGCGATACTGGCTGGAAGGCGCTTTTCGATCTTCGAGCCCCGCCGATCAACATCGGATATCTTCCGCTGGATCCGGCGGACATTCCCGCCACGTTGCGCGCTTCCTGGTTCATGGATTTCGGGGAGGCTTACTCGCTCGATTCGCGCGCGCGCGACTTCCGTCAGTGGGGCGCCGGTATCGGCCTGCTTTTCAATGCCGGCGAGCACGTCGAGGCCCGGCTGACCATGGCCTGGGCCTTGCTCGACTCCTCGATCTCGCGGAGCGGCAGCGCCCAGGCCTATTTTAGCGTCGGGTACCAATTCTGATTCACCGTTTATGAAAACCACCGCCCATCCCCGATCCGTCAAGGCGAAGCGGCTTTCCGTGGTCTTGGCGCTCCTCGCGGCGACCCGCAGCGTCAAACTCCATGCCAATCCCCAAGGCATGAGTGTCGGGTCCGGAACCGCCCGCGCACGGCAGAACGGATCCCGACTCGACGTTACCGTCGGTCCAGCGACCTTCCTGGACTGGAGCAGCTTCGATATCCAATCCAGCGAGACGACCCGTTTTATCCAACCGAACTCAAGTTCGATTGTTTTCAATAATATCGGCGGGTCCAGCCCGTCGCAGATATGGGGCCATTTGACGGCTAATGGGACGGTGATCCTGGCCAACGCCCGCGGCTTCTATTTCGGGCCGAATTCGGTGATCAACGTGGGGGGGAGCTTCATCGCCACCACGGCGCCGCTGGCGCCCGACGCGGGAGCGGGGGCCGCCTGGCAGTTCAGCGGCATGCCGCCCCTCGCCAGCATCGTCAACTACGGCCAGATCCTCGTGGGCGAGGGGAAATCGCTCTATCTGATCGCCGAGAAGATTGAAAACCACGGCGGTTTGAACGCGCCGGGCGGCGACATCGGGCTTTACGCCGGCAAGGAGGTATGGGTCAGCGACCGCCCGGATGGTCGCGGCCTGAGCGCAACGGTGAAACTGCCCCGCGGCTCGGTGGATAACTTCGGACAGATTACCGCCGATGCCGGGGCCGTTTCGCTCCAAGCGCAAGTGGTAAACCAGAACGGCATCATCCAGGCCGACTCGGTGCGCGACCACAATGGGGTGATCGAACTGGTCGCTTCCGACTCGCTCAACCTCGGCGCGAATTCCCAGATTCTAGCCCGCGGCGATAATGCCTCCCAGGCGAGCGCCGGCGGGACCGTGAGGCTAAAGTCCGGCGCCCAGTTCAGCGACGCGCCCGGCAGCCAGATCGCGACTACCGGTGGCGCCAAGGGGGGCGATGGCGGTGATGTGGAAGTTAGCGCCCCAAACATCTTGTCGCTCGAATCCGCCATGGATGCCCGCGCCCAGGTCGGTTGGGTGGGGGGTAAACTGGTGCTTGATCCCGCCAATATCACGCTGGGCGCCACGGGGACCGGCGCAACGGACTCCGGATCGGTGGGCTACGACAGCGGTTCCGGCGCGTTGGCGCTGAACGTGAACACCGCCTTCGCCAATAAGAGTTTCTCGGCGATCGATCTTCAGGCCACCGCCAACATCACCCTTCAGCCGAACACGGTCTGGAATCTGAGCCAGAGCACTGGGGTGAGCGCCGGTAAACTCACGCTGCAAGCGGGCGGCGACATCGTTTTTAATAACGGATCGCAAATCGTGGATGCCAACAAATGGTCGGTGGACCTGCAGGCTGGAGTGAGTTTCCCCTCGGGCGACCTCGAGCCGGGCGTAGGGAATATCTACCTCAATGGGGGCGGCGGCAGGGCCTTGAGCGGTTCCATTGCGACGGCGCGGGGTTCGATCGATCTGTCGGCCGGCAACAGCGTCCTGGTTGGCAGTGGCTTCGTCCGCACCACTGCCGGCGGGTCCATCAATGCGCTCGCGCTCGCTGGAGATATCAACGCGGGCACGGCCAACGGCGGATATCAGTATTCCATTTTGGGGTACAGCGTCAGTCCCAGCTTGGGCGGCATTTCCACCGCGGCAGGCGGCGATGTCGATCTGTCGGCGGGACGCAATGTGGTCAGCGCGCCAACCGTTCCCTCCGGCCAGCCGCCGGGCGCTTCCGGCGCGTATGGCGGGGGCGATGTGACGGTATCCGCTGGTAATCAGGTGTCGGGAAACTACCTGGTCGCGAACGGGGTTGGGACCATTCTCGCCGGCGTCCAAGTGCGGAACGGTCAGGTAACCCAGGTCGCCAGCGCGACGGCCGATGTCGGGAGTTCGCAGCGCCCGGTGTCGCTCAGCCTGATTGACGGCTCGTGGAGTGTTTTCGCCGCGCGGGACCTCTATCTCGCCGAAGCGCGCAACCCCAACGGCGCGTTCAACAGCAATCATCTGAACGTCCCCGGCAATCAGTTCACGGGAAACACCGACAACGCGACGGTTCCGGCCCGCTCGGCCTTCTTGTTTGACTACGCGGCCAATGCTTCAGTGAGTCTTTGGGCCGGCCATTCCATCACGCTCGCCGGGTCGAACTTACCGCGCGTCACCGGACAAAACGATGAGATGCCCCCCATCTACCCGCCGATTCTCAACCTCGACGCCGGCGCGGGCGGCATCGACCTCTTGAACTCGCTTCTTCTCTATCCTTCGAGTCAGGGCGCGCTGCATATCACCACCCGCGATGGCGGTAACCTCATCGGCGCGGTTAATTCCACGACCCTCACCGGGATCACCATGTCAGACAGTTCTTTGCCGGGTTGGGCGACCTTCGCTGCAGGCCACGCCTTGACGCCGCCGCACCTCACGGATGGCAACCCCGTGACGCTCGACATCTCGGGTGGCATCCAGAGCTTCGGACTCACCGTGCCGACGTTCGCGCGCATCAAGGTGGCGCAAGACACCTACAACTTCGGGTTCGCGGGGAGAAACCTGTCCGCTTCACAAACGACGTCCATCGATGTCACAGGCGATATCACTTACCGAGGGGATCTCACGAGCGTGGCTTTGAACGAGCCGTTGCCGGCATCGTTGTTGAACCCGGGTTTGAGCGGTGATGCTTCCGTCGCCTCCAAGCTGAGCTACCATGCTACTGCCGGCAAGCTGACGTTTGTGGGCCAGATGACCTCCGTTGAATTGAGTTTCCTGCTCAATCCTACCCAAGTCGTTCTCGATGCCGCGGGGAAACCCGTCCTGGACGCCGGTGGCAACCCCGTGACCACTCCCCTGAACTTGACCGCGGCGCAAATCACGGCGATCAACCAACTCTACGCCTCAAGCCAGAGCGCGTCCCTGGGGGACCAAGGTTTGGCCCTCGCCGGGCCGGGGAAGTTCGAGGTGAGCGCCCGATCGATCGATCTGGGGATTTCCGGCGGCGTGTCGGTGCTCGCTCCCGATTCCGCGCTGGCGGCGATCTCTCCGCTCGGCGCAAATCTTGCCATTACCACGACGGGTAACCTCGACATGACTTCGACGAAGATCGCCAACGACAGCCTCCTTGGCGGCATCACTCTGACGGTTGGCGGTGCGCTGGACGTGGGAGGGCAGTTCTCCACCTTTGGCGACCCGAACGCTGCGAAAGGGATTTTCACGACCAGCGGTGGGAGCATATTGGTGGCGGCGGAGGGGAGCGTGAACGTGGACGGCTCTCGCATCGCGGCTTACAATGGCGGTAACATCGCCGTGACTTCCCGGCAGGGCGATGTCAACGCCGGTTCCGGCGGATCGGGGTATGTCAGCATGACCTCGTTTGAATTGGATCCGGTGACTCACCAACTGATCAGTCTTCCCGCCAGCATTCCCGGCAGCGGCATACTCGCGACGACGCTGGCGGGCTCGATTGCTCCCGCGCTAGGGAACATCACCGTCAACGCCCCCAACGGCAGCATCAACGCCAGTCTCGGTGGCATTATTCAAATCGCCTTCAGCAGCGCCGATGCCCGCAATGCCCTGATCTCCCTGAACGCGGGCCAGGACATCAACGCCAGCGGGTCGGGCATTATCGGGAGCAATATCAAGCTCCAAGCCGGGGGCAACGTGAATGGAATCGTCGTGGGCAGCGGCGACGTGGCGATCAATGCCCAGCGAAACGTCGACGTCACGGCGTTCGGCGGCGGGAGCGTGGCCATCAGCGCGGTCGGCGGCATCTCCGGCACGATCATCAGCGGCGGCGCCGTAAACGTGACTGGGGATTCGATCAGCGCCGCGTTGGTCGCTGGTTCTGTAGCCGCGTCCGGCGACGCGTCCAAAGCGCAAGTTGGCCTGCCGGCATCCACGGTGGCAAAAAACGAGCCCGCGACCGCCCCGGATTCGACCACCCTGTCGAAGCCGGCGGAGGGCTCGTCGAGCGACGAAGAAGAAAAAAAGAAACCAGGCCGAAGCATCGCCCTCATGCAAAAAGTCGGACGCGTGACAGTGTTGCTGCCGCCGAACAAGTGAATCCAAGCCTACTGACTCCATGAACCCCTTGTATCTCAAACCCATGCTCGCCTCCGGCGCGCTGCAATTCGCCTTCGAAAAAGCGACCATCGAAGGCAAGATCACCATCGGCGCCCTTTTCCTGCTGTCGCTGTTCAGTTGGACGATCATTATCACCAAGTTCCGCCAGCTTTATATCGCGAAAAAATGGGCGAAGCGGTTCTTTGCCGCGTACAGCGCGACGCGCGACCCGCTCGACATCCAGCATAAAGGGGAGGAGTTCGAAGGCGCGCCGGCCTATCAGGTTTACATCCACGGCGCGGAGGAGATCGGCTACCAACTGGCCAAGAATCCGGTGACGGTCAAGGGCGAGCGCCGGGTCAGCCTGGCCTCGTTCGACGCGGTGAAAGTGGCGCTCGAGGAAGCCGCTGCCGCCGAGGCGATGTCGTTGGAAAAGGGCATGATCGTGCTTTCAACGGCCGTCGCCGGCGGTCCTTTCATCGGCTTGTTGGGCACTGTTTGGGGGGTCATGGAGACCTTCGCGGGCATCGCCCGAGCGAACTCGGCGAGCCTCACCGCCATGGCGCCCGGCGTCGCCGGGGCGTTGATTGCCACCGTCGTCGGCCTGTTGGTCGCGATTCCCGCCATGTTCGCCTACAACTTCATGGTCACGACGATTCGCGGCATCACGCAGGAGTTGGATGGTTTTGCGAGCCGTTACGCCAACCAAATTGAACATTCCTACGTGGATAACCGCGACCTGGAAGACAAGATCGCCATGGCCCTCACCCGCGTAGAGACGGGCGAGCACACGCCCCAGATCTGACCATGAAGAAGTGTTCCCATTCGGCGCATCACTCGCTTACGGAGTTGAACATCACTCCGCTGCTCGATCTGGCGTTTGTGTTGCTGGTGATCTTCATCATTACCACGACGCCGATCGTCAACGATCTCGACTTGAACCTGCCCAGCGCATCGAGACACCAAAAGGACCCCCCGCGCAAAGCGAACTACATCACCGTCGAGTCCAGCGGCCGATTATGGATGAACAAGCAGTCCATGGATCTGGCCGAGATGCGGCAAACGCTGGTCGGGTTGCGGATCGACGATCCCGACCTCAGCGTCATCGTGCGTGGCGACCGCCAGACGAAATACAAACAAATTCGCGCCGTGTTGGACGCGTGCCAGCAGGCCAATGTGACCAAGGTGGATTTGGCTACCGAACCATTGAAGTAAGTGAACCGGGGCGCAAACAGTCGATGGAGCAAGGCGATGGGGCCTGAAATTACTCCCACCGCGAGCCGCCGCCTTTTGGGAAGGCGGCCCTAGAACCGCATGACGCCCCTAACGCAGAAGCGCAAGCGCCCCAATTCGTCGAAGGTGAATCTGCTCATCGCTTTAGCCTTCCATGTGACGGCGGTGCTGGCGATGGTCTATTTTGCCGCTCGCGAAGGGTTGCTGGGTACGCAGTTGAAGAAGATCGCGGTGGAGATGATCAAGGAGAAGCCGCCGGAAAAGCCAAAGGAAGCGGAAAAACCAAAGGAGGAGCCGCCAAGGCCGGAGCCGCCAAAAATGGCGGAAGCCCCCAAAATGGAGACGGCCAAGGAACCAATGAGGACCACGCCACCGGCATTGGTGATCACGGCGCCGGCTGTGGTCGCGCCGCCGGCGGAGGAACTCCCTTCATTCGATTTTGGCGGCGGCAAGGCGGTGCAGACGAGTTCCGATACGGCGCAGCTTTACAAAGGCTTCATCGAGTACGCGATCCGGGCGAATTGGACGCGACCTGACAACATCGCCGACGACTATTACGTCGCCGAGGTGGAGATTGCCGTGGATGGCGGCGGAGAGATCTCCCATCCGATTTGGAAAAGGAGTTCGGGTGATACGCGCTGGGACGATACCGTGCGCGCCGCCATCGCCGCGACGAAGCGCTTGAACCGTCCGCCCCCGAAAAATTTCCCGGCGCGCGTCGTGGTCCGTTTCGACGTGCAGGACGCGACGGAGGCGGTGACCCAATGAGTTTAAAAAAGACATCGCGCCACGGCCACGGGACTCTGAACGAGTTGAACATCACGCCGCTGCTCGATCTGGTCTTCGTGCTGCTGGTGATCTTTATCATCACCACGCCGCAGATGATGAACAACCTGGAGATGGCGCTGCCCTCGGGCATGCCGCCGCGGTCAAAGCCGAACGAGCCAACGCCCAAGCTCACTCACATTCGTTTGGACGCAACGGGGAGGGTGTTCCTGGAGGGCGAGCCGTTTGCCGCGGCGGCGTTGAAGGAGAAGCTCCGATCTCTGAAAGCCGCGAACTCCGAACTGCGGGTGGTCGTGAAGGCGGACGACGAAACGGATTACCAGAGTATGATTGGCGTTTTGGACGCGTTGCAGCAGTTGGAGATCACCAAAGTCGGACTCGCGACCGACGACGCGCCCTGAACCTCATCCTCATTCCGGCTAGGTTTCGACTCCACCTGTCGACGCTGCGACCGTATCGCGCCATTGATCGAACGCCTCGCGATGGTTGAGCAGCACCTGCTCCACCGTCCAACCGCCATCGCGCAAGGCCCGTTCCATCGCCGCCGCCGCCGCCGGCAAGGACGTGTGGATGATGATGGGGCACGCGGGTTGGTGCCGGAGCAGCGCGCCCACGGCGTCCATGCCATCACCCGGATTCGGGGTCGGGCTGTCGCGCAGGTCAAAATCCAGGGAGATCAGGCAGGCCCTGGGGAGCCACCGGGCGAGTTCCGCGCACAGGGCCCAGGCATTGTCCCAGCGCTGGATTTCTGGCTGGCCGGGGACGGTGAGGAGCGCTTTGCGCATCAACTCGATGCGCCGATCGCCGTCTTCCAGCACCAGAATGGTTTTGCGGGCTGTGGTCACGCTCCATTCTGGCCGAAAACCCGCGCACGGCGCAAGCCAGGAGGTGACTCAGCGGCCTCCTCTTCCATCAAACGAGGGTTTACCGCGGGCGCGAACGCGCATCACGAGGCCCCATCGGTGGCTGACGCCCGGCGCTCAAGCGGGACAGCACCGCGCGCGCCCCGCGCTTCTCCGGGGCGTCCACAAGGCGCCACGGCATTTGAAAAGCCAGGTAAGCGCCACGGTCGACCGCGGCGGTTGGAACGGAGCGCGGATCGCTTACTGAATGCCGAGCAGTTCCACCTCAAAAACCAAGGTGCTGTTCGGCGGGATCTTTGCGGTCGGGCTGCTTGGACCATAAGCCAGGTCCGGTGGAATTTCGAACCTGAACTTGTCCCCCACTTTCATTAGCTGAAGGCCCTCGGTCCACCCGCGAATGACACGGTTCAACGGGAAACTAATCGGTTCTCCGCGTTCGACGGAGCTGTCGAACACCGTGCCATTAAGCAGGGTTCCGTGGTAATGGACTTTTACCGTGTCGGTGGCTTTGGGCGCCACGTCGCCGGAGCCCTTTTTCAATACTTGGTATTTGAGTCCGGAGGCTGTTTTGATCATATCATTCGTCTGGGCGTTGGCGGGAGCAGTCGTCGCCGCTGAGGTAGCCGTTGTCGCTGGTGGAGCGCCAGCGTCCGTCTTGGGGGCGGCGGTTGGCTCCTCCTTGGAGCAGCCCAGCAGACAAAGGGTCGCCGCTAAGGTCACATACAATCTCATGGTCATGGCAAATAATGCTACCGCGGTTTCGCGGCGCGCGTTGGCAGTCTCTACCATGCCCCATTCCGGGTCAAGCGGTATCCCATTAGTAAAATGTTTGCTGTGGAGAGGAGTTACCACTATGTTGGAACATAGAGTGAACGAACAAGCACCGAAATCTGATTTCAAGCTTTGCCCCATCTGCCGCGCCCGGATCCCCTTCTCGTTGGCGATGCACATGGTGGCGGCCCATTCGCCTAATGCCATAGAAAACAGCGCCGAGACCCCGGATGTGAAGTTCCGGGAGTTCCAGGCCTTGGCTCATCAACAATCGCCGTCGAACCTGGCCTCCGAGTCGAAGCGGTCTGGCCGCTCCGCCGGAGCCAGGCCTCGATTCGTGCGAAGGAAGGGAAACGGGAGACACTAGGTTGGGGTCTTCTGACCGGGGAAGCCTTGGCGCTGCCCGGGGCGGGCGTCCGCCATCGGGTCCGACTCCAAAGGCGCCCGAAGGCGCGGTTCTGAGAATGGCCGGAACGCCGCCGTCCTGCGGGCGGCGCGGACGAGGGAAGGAATTGGTCCCGGAGCCGATCCCCCAGGGCGGCGAAGATTCGGGTTGTGTTTTTTTCAAGAACGGGCTTAGATGGCCCGCCAGTGTCCAAATGCGATCACTGAACGCTATATTTCAACGGCCCGACGGGAGGATTCTCCTCATCGCGCTGCTGGTTGCGGCCTTGGACCAGTTTACTAAACTGCTCGTCCTGCGCTTTCTCAGCGGCGGCCAGGAGAAGATCATCGTCGAGGGGTTCTTCCGGTTCGTTTGTTGGGGAAACACTGGAGCGGCTTGGAGCTTTTTTCGAGGACGCAATGGCTGGCTGGCCGTAGTGGCGGTGGTCGCCGTGGTGGTGTTGTTTCTGAGCAAGCATCATTTTGATGCCCATACGCTGCTGGGCCAGGTGGCCTTCGGCCTGATTTTTGGCGGCATCATCGGCAATCTCATCGACCGGGTTCGGGTCAAGTATGTCATCGATTTTATCTACTTTTATCTCCAGCAAAGAGGCGGGACGGAGATTGGATTCCCGGCATTCAACGTGGCCGATAGCGCGATCTGCACCGGGGTCGGGCTGATCTTCTTGATCACTTGGCGCAACGATCGGCAAGCCAAGCCCGCCCCGCCGGCCGAGCAAAAAGCTTGAGCCAATGGCCGACCGCACGGAAATCCTGGTGATCGAGCGGTCGCTCCCAGCGGAGCGGTTGGACACCTACTTGCGGGACAAGTTCCCGGCCGTGTCGCGGGGGGCGATCCAACGGCTGATCGAGGAGGGGCAGATCCTGGTGGATGGGCGCGCGGTGAAGGCGACGCACGCGCCGCGCGCGGGCGAGGAAGTGCGAGTGCATTGGCCGGAGGCCCGTTCCCCGGAGGCGCATCCAGAACCTATCGCCCTGGACATCCTGTACGAGGACGAGATCCTGGTCGTGCTGAACAAAGCGGCGGGGATGGTTGTGCATCCGGCCTCGGGCAACGAACAGCACACCCTGGTGAACGCCCTCCTCCACCATTGCGCCGGGCAGTTAAGCGGCATCGGCGGGGTCGCCCGCCCCGGGATCGTCCATCGATTGGACAAAGATACCAGCGGATGCCTGGTAGCGGCCAAGACCGATGAGGCTCACATGGCTCTCTCCGCCCAATTCGCCAGCCGCAAGGTCGAAAAGGTTTACCAAGCCATCGTTTGCGGCGAGATGCAACGCGACGCGGGAGAAATCCACGCCGCCATCGCCCGCCACTGCTCCCATCGCAAGTGCATGACGGTGGACGAAAATGGACGCGAGGCCCACACCTCGTACCGCGTCCTCGAACGATTGCGCGCGGCCTCGCGGATCGAAGCGGCCATCCACACGGGCCGAACGCACCAGATCCGGGTTCACTTCCAGTTTCTCGGCTTTCCTCTCCTGGGAGACTCGGTTTATGGGAACCGGCCCAACCTGCGGCTTACCGAGTTGACCGGCTACTCGGCCCCCCGCCAGATGCTTCACGCTTTCCACCTCTCCTTTACCCACCCGCGCACCTTGAAGCGGGTGACGTTCGAGGCGCCGCTGCCGCCCGATTTCCTGGACGCGCTCGCGGCGTTGCGATGAGCTATGACTAAACCGACTGTTCCGCTGGATGAGGCTGAAACCTCGGCGCCGCAAATCCTCGAACGCCTGGTTCACGACGCCGAGCGGGCGGGCGCCAGCGACATTCACCTCCAGATGCAATCCGGCGCGGCCGCGATCACCTTTCGCCTGGACGGCGTCATGACCCCGGCGGCCACCCTGCCCGCGGGGGTTGCGGATCGGGTATTCGGTCGCATCAAGTTCCTTTCCCGGCTCAAGACCTACCAGGAATCCATGCCCCAGGACGGCCGCATCGATAAGGCCGACCTGCAAGCGAAAAGCGACCTTCGCGTGGCGACCTACCCGACCGTGACCGGCGAGAAGATCGTGCTGCGCCTGTTCAGCGCCGCGACGGTCAAGACGCTCGCGGAATTGGATTTTCCAGCCGAAATACGGGTTGAATTGGAACGTTTTCTGGCGCGGACCTCCGGCCTGCTGTTGTTGACCGGACCGGCGGGCAGCGGCAAGACCACGACGATTTACGCCTGCCTCCGTCACCTGGCGGACAAAGGCGGCCGGCACATCATCACCGTCGAAGACCCCGCGGAGCAGATCATCCCCGGTATTATGCAGACCGAGGTCAATGAGGCCCGCGGACTCGATTTCGCCAAGGCCGCCCGACATTTGATGCGCCAGGACCCGCAGGTGCTGGTCATCGGGGAGGTCCGGGATGATGAGACGGCGAACATCGCCGTGCGGGCGGCGCTGACGGGACACCTGGTCATCTCGACCTTGCATGCGGGCTCCTGCCAGGGCGTGTTCGAGCGGTTGCTGGTCCTGTGCCCGGACTTTTCAGCGGTGGCGTCCTCCATCGATCTGGTGGTCAACCAACGGCTCATACGGCGGCTATGCCCCGAGTGTTCCGGGCGTGGATGCGAACGCTGCCTGAACACCGGCTATCGCGGCCGCCTGCCGCTGGTCGAGTGGCTGCGCTCCTCGGACGAGCTTCGCCATCGCGTCCTCGCGCGGAATATCAATGGGCTAACGGCCCACCCGCCCTTGGCCGAATCCGCTCGCGCGCTGGCGGCCGCCAACTTAACCAACGACGCCGAAGTCAGGCGCGTCCTCGGCGTGCCCTGAGGTTCAGAAAAGTTCCTTGATAAGGAACGTGTAGGCGAGGCTGGCCATGTAAGCGGCTTGCTGGTTGTTGGCCGCGCCGCCGTGGCCGCCCTCGATGTTCTCATAGTAGAGCACGTCATGGCCTTGCTCTTTCATCCTGGCCACCATTTTGCGGGCGTGGCCGGGGTGGACGCGGTCGTCCCGCGTGGAGGTGGTGAAAAGCACTCGGGGGTACTTTTTCTCCTTGGCGACGTTTTGGTAAGGGGAGTATTGGCTGATGTAAGCCCACTGGTCCGGCTTGTCGGGGTCGCCGTATTCATCCATCCAACTGGCGCCCGCCAGCAGCGCGTTGAAACGCCGCATGTCCAAGAGCGGTACCTGGCAGACCACGGCATGGAAAAGATCGGGCCGCTGGGTGAGCATGACGCCCATCAAGAGCCCGCCATTGGAGCCTCCCTGGATGCCGAGCCGGCGCGGGGAAGTCACTTTGCGGCTGATTAAATCCTCCGCCACGGCGATAAAATCATCATAGGCGCGCTGGCGGTTCTCTTTGCGGGCGGCCTCATGCCATTTGGGGCCGAACTCGCCGCCGCCGCGGATATTGGAGAGGACATACACGCCGCCGCGCTCCAGCCAGGCCGACCCGACGGACGCGTTGTAGGCGGGGAGCATGGGGATTTCAAACCCTCCGTAGCCGTAGAGCAAGGTGGGGTTGCTCCCGTTCAAGGCCAGTCCCGCGCGGCTGACCTGGAAATAGGGGACATGGGTGCCGTCCTTCGACACCGCCTCATGCTGGGTGATCTCAAGCCCGTCTGCTTTGAAAAAGGCGGGCAATCCCTTGAGTCGCTCGCGCTCGTTGCGTCCGATAGTGCCCAGGTCGAGACTGGCAGGAGTCAAGAAATCCGCCGCGGTGAGGAAAAAGTCGTCCGATTCGTCGGCGTCCACGCCGGTGGCGTTGACAGAACCAAAGGCGGGGGCTTCAAGCGGGGCGCGCGTCCAGCTTCCATTTTGGCGGTGAAGCGCATAGAGCCGGTTCCGGACGTTGTCCAGTTCGTTGATGATCAAGTAGTTTTTGGTCTCGCTCGTCCCCGCCAGGCTCTTGCGCGCGGTCGGTTCAAAGAGCACCGAAAACTCGCGCTTTCCGTTCAGGTAGCCTTCGAAATCCGCCGCCAGCAACGACCCGCCCAAATAAGTCTTGCCCCCGACCGTCCAGTCCAGCCGCGGGGTTAACAGCATCTGGTCGTCAAAAACGCCGACCCGAACGTCGTCCGGCTTTTCAATTTTCACCCATTGGTCGCCGCGGCGCACCCGTTGTTCGCTGGTAAAGAAGGTTACGCCGCGATGGATGAAGGCATAATCGCGGCCGTGATCGTGGATCACGGAGGCGGCAACGCTGACGTCTTCGGTCTTGCCCTCGAAAATCGTTTTAGCCGCGGAAAGCGGCGCCCCGCGCTTCCATTCTTTAAGGATGCGTGGGTAACCCGAACTGGTGAGCGACCCGGGGCCGAAATCGGTCCCTATACAGAGGGTGTTGCGGTCGAGCCAGGTAGCCTCGCTTTTGGCCTCGGGCGCCACGAACCCGTCTTTGACAAAGGCCTTTTTCTGCAAGTCAAACTCCCGAATCACACTGGCATCAGCCCCGCCATGAGAGAGCGAGATCAAGCAGCGGTCGTAGGTGGGATAGAGGACGTCGTACCCCTTCCAGACCCAATTCTCTTTCTCCATTGCGGACAACCGGTCGAGGTCGAGCACGGTTTCCCACTCCGGCTCGGCCTTCTTGTAGTCCGAGAGGGTGGTGCGCCGCCAGACGCCGCGCGGGTTTTTTTGGTCGCGCCAGAAGTTGTAGTAGTAGGGGCCATGTTTGGCGACATAGGGAATGCGCTCCCTGGAATCCAGGATGGAGAGCAAGCGCTGGCGGATGGCCGGAAAATTGGGCGAGGCTTCCAGCTCGCGAGTGCTCAAGGCATTTTGTTGCTTGACCCAATCCAGGGCCTTATCGCCGGTCACCTCCTCCAGCCAACGATACGGGTCGTCCGTCGCCGGAGAACTGGCGGCCTCCGCCGCGCGGGCCTGGGCCAGGCCCGTCAGCAGCAACATGGCGACCCAACCGGCGGGAGTAATAAGCTTCGGCAAATGATCAAGGGCGCAGCACATCATGGAGGTCATCCTAGCAGAATCCAGATCCGAGGAAAGGGCGAAAGCTCGCCGCCATCCAGGCTGAGGATCGGATTATCTCAGTTCCTTTTTCGCCCGCCATTGCGATGTCCCTGGATCTTCTGGTAATGTCGGGAACGGTTTATCCAAAAACCGAATCTGACCGAATGAACATTCGAAAAGTTGCGATTGTGGGCGCCTCCGGGTATTCCGGCGAGGAACTCGTGCGCCTGCTGCTATCCCACCCGCACGCGGAACTGACGGCTGTCACTTCCCGCCAATACGCCGGCCAGCCGCTGGCCGCCATCTTTCCTAAGTTCGCGAACCACCCGCGCGCGCGGGCGCTGCGCTTCAGCGAGCCCAAGGCGGAATGGCTCGCTAAAGAGGCCCAGGTCGTCTTCCTGGCGCTCCCGCACGGCGTGGCGGCTGAATTCGCCGTGCCGCTGCTTGAATTGGGCTGCCAGGTCATCGATCTGAGCGCCGATTTTCGTGTTCGGAGCGCCGCCGTCTATAAGGAGTTTTACGGCCACGACCATCCGGCGCCCGGTTTGCTCGCCCGAGCGGTTTATGGCCTGCCCGAAATCTATCGCGCCCAGGTCAAGACCGCCTCGCTCGTCGCCTCTCCGGGTTGCTACCCGACGAGCATTTTGCTGCCGCTCATCCCGTTGTTGAACGCGGGTCTGATCCGGCCGGAGGGCATGATCGCCGACTCGCTCAGCGGGGTGAGCGGCGCGGGGCGCAAGGCGGAGCTCGATTACCTGTTTGTCGAATGCAACGAAAGCGCTCGGCCCTACGGCGTGCCCAAGCATCGCCACCTCTCGGAGATCGAGCAGGAACTCTCCTTGGCGGCGGGCGCGAACGTCGTTTTACAATTCACGCCACACCTGATCCCGGTCAACCGCGGCATACTGACCACCCTTTACGCCACGCCGTCAAATCCCGGCGCGCCGGCGGAGTTCGGGGAGCGGGTAGCCTCCTGCTACCGCGCGGCGTATGGCCAGGAGCCCTTCGTCCGTCTGCTTGAGGGCAAGGCGCTGCCGGATACCAAGAATGTGGTAGGGACAAATGTGATCGAGATTGCCTGGCGGCTCGACCCCCGGACGGGCCGGCTCCTGGTGATGAGCGCCGAGGATAACCTGGTTAAAGGCGCCAGCGGACAGGCCGTCCAAAGCATGAACCTCATGTGCGGTTTCCCCGAGACCGCCGGGCTCCTTTAAGAAGCGAACGGAATAATCGTTCTCGACTGATCCATCGGCGCGCCGGACCCACAGCGTCCAGCGAAGGCGCTTCGCCAAGCCGGCCCAACCGGGGGCTCATCGCTTGGCCATGCGCGCTCGAGCCCGCTCCAGGATTCGGCGCTCGCGTTCGGTGAGGCTGTGGATGCCGTGGGCGGAGATTTTGTCCAGGATAGGATCCACCTCGCGGCTCACAAAATCCTCGGCGCGCAAGTCGTCGTCACCGCCCTCGGTTGCCGAGGGCCAGGCAGCCCGTTTCTCGGAGCGAGGCGGCCTTGGGGGAGGCGAGAATCTTCGAGACAGGATTCCCAGGCGGGGGAGGCGCCAATTCCAGTGGAGGGCGTAGCGAATGAAGAGGATGCCCCCGAGTATGCCCCCCAAGTGGGCTGCGTTGGCAAGGTTGTCCGCCGGGAAAATCATCCCGAACACGGCGAGCAAAGCCGTGACCAGGAGGAAATACTTAGCCTGGACGCTGATGGGCAGAACGAAAAAAATCAAGAACACCAGCGGTTGCTCCGGGTTGAGCATCGTGTAAGCCGCCACCAGGCCGAGGGCGCCGGCCGAAGCGCCGATCACCGGCGCCGCGAACTGCCCGTAAGGAAGCAGCAACCCAAGGCCCGCCTGGACCAGCCCGCCCAGGACCCCGCTGGAGAAGTAAAGGACTAGAAATCGGGTCTTGCCAAGGACTTCCTCCAGGTGGCGGCCGAACATGTAAATGGCCCAGCAGTTGAAAAACAAGTGCAGCAGGCCGGCATGCATGAACTGGAAGGTCAGCAACTGCCAGACAAACCCATGGCGGATGCCGTCCGCGCTCAGCGCGAGGTATTCATACCCGGGCGGATGCAAGCGCGGCGGGTAGTGGTAGAACCAGCATTCCAGCACGAACGCGATGACATTGGCGAGCAACAGCAACATCGTTGCTGAGCGTCTGGCCTCAAAAGGCATCTGCCGCATGTAAGAGCGGTCCTCTAGCATATCATATCCCGCAGGAAAGTAGTCGCGACCGGACCTTTTTTCAACGCACATTTGAATCCGGACTTGATTCCGCGCGCCGGAATGCCGGACAATCACGCCGAAATCAGCCTGAACTGGAACATGAATATTCACCACTTGGAGTTGTTTTATTATGTCGCCCGCCACGGCGGCATCACCGAGGCGGTCCGCAACATTCCTTACGGCATTCAGCAGCCCGCCGTGAGCGGCCAGGTCGCCCAACTCGAGGAGTTCCTGGGCGTGACGCTCTTCCAACGTCGGCCTTTCAGCCTCACCCCGGCGGGCGAAAAACTGTACCAGTTCATCCAGCCCTTCTTTTCGAACCTCGATTCGATTGCGAGCGACCTTCAGGGCGGCAAGGCGCGCCAAATCCGCATCGGGGCTTCCACCTTCGTCCTCCGCGATCACCTGCCCGCCTTGTTTCAAACGGTGCGGCGCAAATTCCCCAATCTCAAAATCAGTCTGCGCGAGGGGTATCAGGCCGAGGTCGAGAGCATGCTGCAACGCGAGGAATTGGATTTGGCGGTAACGGCGCTCGAGAAGAAGTCCGCGCCGGGCATCCACTCGATTGCCCTCATCGAAATCCCGCTGGTGCTGCTGGTGCCCGAAGGCAGCCCGATTACCACCGCCGAGCAACTCTGGAAGCGCGATCGGATCGAGGATTCGCTCATCTGCCTGCCGGCCGCCGAACCCATCTCGAAGATCTTCCAACAGGGGTTGCTCCAGGCTGGCGTGGATTGGTTTCCCAGCATCGAGGTCAGCTCGTTGGACCTGATCCAAACCTATGTCGCCAACGGGTTCGGGATCGGCCTTTATGTCCTGGCCCCGAAAGCGCCGCTGGCGGCCGGCTTGCGCACCGTGCCGTTGCCCGGCTTTACGCCGGTGGTGGTCGGGGCCATGTGGCGCGGCAAGACCTCGGTTCTCCTCAAGGCCTTCCTGGACGAGATGCAGTTGCACGCCAAACGGCTGGCCTAGGCCGTCCGGAATCGCATGCCATTAATCACCGAACGGCGGGAAGTGCTGGGCCTTTACGAGGAGGCGGCCCGGAAGCGCTGGGTCATCCCTTGCTTCTGCTCGGAGAACCTTACCACCACGGAGGCCATCCTCGCCGCGACTAAAGAGTATGGAGATACGATCGGCGCGCCCGACCTGCCTGTGACCGTTGCGATCACCAATTGTTACTCGCACCGCAGCCAAACCGTCAACTACAGCCACACCCGGCAGTGGGAAGTTGGCCTGCGGCTTTTTGTGGCGGACCTCAAAGCGCTCACCTCCGCTTGCAGCCCCTACGGCAACCTGCGCGTGATGCTCCACCTGGACCACATCCAGCATGACCTGGACGCGGCTCTCCTGCAGTGGGATATGAGCCAATTCTCCTCCATCATGTACGATGCCTCCACGCTGAGGTTTGAGGACAACATTCGCTTAACCCGCAAGTTCGTCCAGGAACAGGGTCGCGTGATTGTCATTGAAGGGGCTTGCGACGAAATAGCGGACGCGGGCGGCGGCGGCCACGATTTGACCACGCCCGAAAACGCCGCGCGCTACCTGCAACAGACCGGATGCGATTTTATCGTCGCCAATCTTGGCACCGAGCACCGCGCCAGCGCGATGGAACTTAAATACCAGGGCCGCCTTGCCCGCCAAATCAAGAGCCAGGTCGGAGGCAAAATGGTCCTGCATGGCGCCTCTTCGGTTGAGTGCGGCCAACTGACGCGACTTTTTGATGACGGCATCTGCAAGGTCAACGTCTGGACGATCCTCGAGCGGGACAGCGTGGACCGCTTGTTTGAGGACATGCTGGTGAACGCCGCAAAAATCGTCGGCCATCGGAAAGCGGTCGAGTTGCAAAATCGTGGATTGTTGGGACCGAACGCTGACACGGCTGGAACCAAATCGCTCCAGTATTATGCGCAGCTCCATCGCCAGGAGATTCTCTTCGAGGAAATGAAGCGGATCGTAACCCAACTGATATCGACCTGGTACGTCTAGGCGCGTCATGAGCTACTTGGGCTTGGATATCGGCACCAGCGGTTGCAAAGCGCTGGTGTTCGATGAAGCCGGTCGGGAAATCGCCGCAGCCTACCGAGAATACCCGCTGCTCTCACCCGTTGAGGGCTGGGCTGAACTCGACTCCGACGGGGTATGCTCCCGGTGTTTTGAGGTCATCCGGGAGGCCTCCCAAAAAGCGGCCGACCAACCGGTGAAGGCGATGGGGATCTCCTCCCAGGGCGAGGCCTTTACGACGGTCGATGAGCGGGGGAACCTCCTGGGGAACGGGATGGTCTCCTCCGACGCGCGCGCGGCTTCGCTGGTCAGAGACTCAGGACTCCTGATCTCGTATCTTGTGCCGGAGCGTTTGTGGAAAATCGCTGAACCCAAAAACCGCCCGGAGCAACGGTGGGAGAGGGCGAGTTTTTCGACTTGCCCAAGGGCA
>Ga0316217_10001397_pt1 | contig 31558 bp, 36 predicted proteins | sample 1anoAmetaG_FD_203633 | JGI IMG/M metagenome (GOLD analysis project Ga0316217, IMG submission 203633) | Freshwater microbial communities from Trout Bog Lake, Wisconsin, USA - 1anoA | ecosystem: Environmental > Aquatic > Freshwater > Lake > Hypolimnion/Profundal zone | place: USA: Wisconsin... | reverse complement strand
TAGTACGTGCCAAGGGTTGGGCTGTTCGCCCATTAAAGCGGTACGTGAGCTGGGTTCAGAACGTCGTGAGACAGTTTGGTCCATATCCGGTGTGGGCGCTAGAGCATTGAGAGGAGCTTTCCTTAGTACGAGAGGACCGGGAAGGACACACCGCTGGTGTACCAGTTATCGTGCCAACGGTAAACGCTGGGTAGCCAAGTGTGGAGAGGATAACTGCTGAAAGCATCTAAGTAGGAAGCCCACCTCAAGATGATTGCTCTCATAAACAAATATAAATTTGTAGAGTAAGGCCACAGCAAGATTAGCTGTTTTATACGATAGGTATCAGGTGTAAGCATAGCAATATGTGTAGCTAAGATATCCTAACAGGCCGAATGTTTGAACTTTATGCTGATAAAATTGAGATACTCATAGATCACACGATATATCGTGTGATCTATGAGTATCTCAATTTTAATACATATAATAATATCAAGTTATCTTGTATTAAGATCAATCTTATGTTTATCATGGGAGAATATGCTATTTATGAGTATTTTAGTTTACAAATTATCTAAATCTTTTGCTGATGATTTTAAAATTTTAGATCGTGTGAGTCTTTATGTACCCCAAGGATCTTTAGCAGCAGTTTTAGGTCCTTCGGGTTCAGGAAAATCTACTTTACTACGATGTATTGCGGGTTTAGACCCATTATTAGACGGCACCATATGGTTGAATGGACGAAATGTTACAAAAGTTTCTCCTCAATATAGAAAAATGGGATTTGTTTTTCAAAATTATGCATTGTTTAAACATATGACAGTAAAAGAAAATGTAGAGTTTGGACTACAGCTAAGAAAATTTTCTTCTCAAAATATAAATAATAAAGTTAATTATCTACTTAATATATTACGTATTAAAGATGTAGCGTCACAATATCCTTTTCAACTATCAGGAGGACAAAAACAACGTGTAGCTCTTGCTAGAAGTTTAGCAATTGAACCAGAATTTCTATTATTAGATGAGCCATTTCGTGCATTAGATGGAGAATTGCGTAGATTTTTAAGTAAATGGTTGAAAAATTACCTTCGAGCCAATAAAATTACCACTTTAATGGTTACGCATGATCAAAAAGAGGCTATTGCAATGTCAGATGAAATTATGATTTTAAAAGATGGACTTCTTGTTCAACAAGGAAAACCTCAAGTTCTTTATGATCAACCTGTTAATCAATTTGTAGGTAGGTTTTTGGGTCCTTTAATTCCTACGCCTGATTTGCATAGATTGGATAATCTAGTTTCTGATAATAACATTAAAAAATTAGCTTCTGATCCAATTTGGAGTCCTACATTTGCTAATCGTTCAATAAAAGAATCTTTATTTTTTTTTAGATCTTATGAAGTTTCTTTACAAAGAAAATCTACTAATTCAGAAGCATCTTTAGCTTTTGTAAAAAGAATTATTTATGCAAAAGATTTAGTTCAATTAGAACTATTAATTTTAAATTTTTCATGGAAATTAATAGTAGAAATAGGATATCAATCTTTTAAAGATTTAAAAATTAAATCTTATAATGATATTATTTATGTTAAACCCAGACCTAGAGTCTTTCAGAGAGCATATCGTATTTCTACTTAATTATTTTTATATTTAAGAAAATTAATTTTGCATTTTTGTGCAATTTTTTTCTAATATTAGAAAAAAATTGCACAAAAATGCAAAATTAACACTTTTTTTGTAAAAGTATATATACTCCTAATATATGTTAAAAGCCCTTTTAACTCAGTGGTAGAGTAACGCCATGGTAAGGCGTAAGTCATCGGTTCAAATCCGATAAGGGGCTTGTTAAAAGTAAAAAAAAAGTATTTCATTTTTAAATGTATCCATGTTATAATGAAAATAATTAATCTCTTGACTTAGAATATAGTAAAGACTTAAAGATATTTATTTTTATATGCCTGTTGGTCTTCCGAAAGTACCTTTCCGACTTCCTGGAGAGGAAAATGCAGTGTGGGTTGACGTATATGTTTTTTTTACTGATATATTAATTTATGGTTTATTTCCATCATTATCTAAGATAATGTTTTGTATTATTAAGATAAAGTAATCGGACTTAATTTATTTTAAAAATATAGCATAAATCTATGTTTAGACAAGCGAACTTATTATTAAGGCCCTGTATATTTATATACAAAAAAGCATAATGCTTTTAACATTAGTAGTTAGATATAATTCTATACGTATTTATCTAATGTTCCAAATACTTTCAGGGTAGAGTATGAAACTAAGGATTAGTAGATTAATTATTCAATATTCTTTATTTACTAGTTAAATAGTATTTAAGTTTAAAATATTCAAATAACTTTCTAGTAGAAGCTGATAGCTTAAGAAGCTCTTGAAAAAAAATCTAATTTAATTTAGATCAAGCAGTTAAAGCTACCTATGGCAATAAATTAAATGATTAATCTAAATTAAAATAAATGATTTATGTCATTCTAAATAATATCAATCGCTTAATTGAAAAAAATAATATGTATTATTATTATATTTTTAATATTGTTATATGAGCCGTTTGTATTGAAAGATACTTGTACAGTTCTTAGGGAAATGAATTCATAAAGGATAAATTACCCCAATCAATCGTCTTTATCGTGATAGATTATTGTTTTTGACTCAAAGTGTTTCTGATGAAATTGCTAACCAACTTGTAGGTTTAATGGTTTTTTTAAATGCAGAAGATGATAGCAAAGATATGTACTTATACATAAACTGTCCTGGAGGGTCAGTTTTCCCAGGTATATCAATATATGATGGGATGCAATTTGTAGTACCAGATGTTCATACTATTGGGATGGGCTTAGCAGCTTCTATGGGATCGTTTATATTAATGGGCGGAGAAGTCACAAAACGTATAGCTTTTCCTCACGCTTTGCGCTGATGTATCTATTTAATAAAATCTAAATATATAGAGACATATTAACTTTATAATGCCTATTCTACTTAAAAAAATAAACATAAGTAAGAAAAATATAGCATGGCAACTTTATTTAAGTATACTAAATACTAAAAGCTTTTAAATACTTAAAGTATTTTTTATTAAGATATTTTAATATAACTAAAATTAATTTTTAAAATATAAAACGTCTCTGTTTTTTAGCGTTACAGAGTATTTGTCTCTTTTATATTTTAATTTATATAGATAATATCATATTAATTTATGTTAATAATATTTCAAAAATCTTGATAAGTTTTATTAAATCGATACTTCAGAATTTGTTAATTTTTCAAAGAAAAAACTAAATAAATTTGAGAAGACAATTTAGAACCATTGTAGTATTCAATTACACTATTGAATAATGGTAAATACACTAATTTACTTAATTAAAATAATTTATGTATGCTTATACTTGTAAATTTTAGATAAAAAATTATAGTAGATTTTTTGTATTCTTGAGCCGTATGCATCTTAAAATGCATGTACGTTTCAGTTAAAATTTTACTAAATTAAAATTTAATCTTTTTCTTAAAGAATTTTTTAAAGCCAATTTTTAAGTAGGGTAATGATTCATCAACCTGCTAGTTCTTATTATGATGGTCAAGCAGGTGAATGTATGATGGAAGGCATAGAGATTTTAAAGCTTCGTGATTCTATTACTAGAGTTTATGCACAACGTACTGGAAAACCTATTTGGGTTATCTCTGAAGATATGGAAAGAGATACTTTTATGTCTGCAGAAGAAGCTAAAACATATGGAATTGTAGATTTGGTAACAGTAGATAATGAACAAAATTCAGATCTAATGTTATTAGATGAAAGTAATTAAAAATATACTTTTTATTATATGACTTCTATTTTATAAATAGACTTTTTGCATAAGTAAATGGTTCTGATTAATCTTAACTTAATAAAATCTACTAAATAATATTAAGTATAAATGCCTACAATTCAACAATTAATTAGGAATAAACGACAGGTTACAGAAAAGAGAACAAAGTCTCCTGCTTTAAAAGCATGTCCTCAAAGAAGAGGTGTATGTACTAGAGTGTATGTGCGACTTGTTAAGATATATTGTATTTTGCGAAATTCTTAATGATAAGAACAGTATATTCCATATAATACAATATATTTTATATTAGTTAAATAATATAACTCATGATTATCTTTGGTGTAAATCCAATCATCTTAGTGCAAGACGGAATACTTTTTCTCCATGGTAGCGAGTGGTCTTCAATCCATGAAGCGAGAAATGATAGTACTTTGTACTAGACTGTAAGAACGAATTCATGAGATTAGCTTATTAGCAAACCATTTAACAATGTATCAAAAAGTACACTTTAAAAAAAGTTAAAGGTTTAACACTAATACAAGTGTTAAATGGCACTCTTTTGAGATTAAGTAATTCATATAAAAATACTTTGATATATAAAAGGAATCTTATCGTTATAAGAATATTCATGGGAACAAGTAAATTAATAAGCATACTTAATTAAGTGGTCCAATTCCTCTATAACTAAGTGATTACCAAATATTATTGTTTATTTAGTAGGAAGGTTATAGTAGCAAATACCATGAGAATTTACTATTTATTACACAAGAATTAGAATCAACTAGATTTGCATATTTATTTAGATATGCAAATCTAGCTCCAATAAACAGGAGTACTTGTTATATGTAACAATATATTGTTTAGATTTGTTAAAAAAATATTTGAAAAGAATAAATTAAAATTCATGACTAGAGTAAAACGTGGTTATGTGGCAAGAAAACGTCGTAAGAGTATTCTTAAATTTACAGCAGGATCCAGGGGTGCACATTCAAGATTAATTAGACCTGCTATTCAGCAAAGAATAAAAGCACTAGCTTGTTCTCATAGAGATCGAGGAAAACGAAAAAGAAATTTTCGCAAGCTTTGGATTATTAGAATGAATGCTGCTTCGAGAAAATATGGTCTCACTTATAGTGAAGTAATTCATAAACTTTATCAAAAAAAAGCTTTATTAAATCGTAAAATGTTAGCACAATTAGCTATTTTAGATGAAAAGATATTTCATTTAATTTTAGAAGAAATATCTAAAAAAGAGAATAATAGTTCAAATTTATTTTCAGGTTCTTCTATGATGCTCAATGATATTAATCCTTAATGATATCTTTTTTCAAAATTTGAAAAAAGATATCATTAAGGATTAATATGAATTGAAAATCTTAAGTATAATTAAAAATTTATTTAGTTTAACATGTATTTATATAATATAAAAAACTTCTTACTTACGTGTTAATATTTTAGGAACACGACGCTGAATTTCATTATTTACAAAAGGTAATAGAGCTACTAAACGAGCTGCTTTAACAGCTGTTGTTAAAGCACGTTGTTGTTTAGCCAATAATCTATTAACTCTTCTAGGAAGAAGTTTCCCTTGCTCACTTATAAACTTACGTAATAATCCGATATTTTTATAATCAATAATTTCACCTGGTTTCAGAGGTGCTTTTTTACGACGGCGAAAAGAACGTTTTAGACGTATTGTATTTTTTTTCATAATAAAATATCTTTATTTTTTTATTTCTTTATGTATGGTATGTAATTGACAGTGAGGACAGAATTTTTTTAACTCTAATCGATTTGGTGTATTTCTTCGGTTTTTCTCTGTTATGTATCTAGATACACCTGGAAAACGTTTATTTTTGTTTTGATTACAATTAGTACATTCTAATGTTATGGAAATTCTTATATTTTTGTTTTTAGCCATACTTTAATTTATATTATGCAGTAATTTATATTAATATTTGATTTCTATACTAAATTTAATAAGGTATTTTATACCTTAATTTACTCTATAACACATATTAATTAATATATGATGTGTTATAGAGTATGTCTATTTATTTTTTACAAAACTATATGCTCTTTAAAAAATAACTTTTTAAATGAATGGTAACACAAGTGCATCTGGAAAAAAACGATTAATTTCTATTAATAATCCAGCTAAAATTCCAAACCACAAAGTAGCTAAAACTGGTGCTGTGGAAAGATATGTTTTAACATCTTGCATAATCTAAAATCTCCTATTTTTTATTTTTAAACGAATGAAAAAATTTCTTATAGTATATAATATACTATCTTTAATTATAATCTAATAAAGAATACGTTGTAGATATCACACATAATATCTCAAGATAATTAAATTAATTAGACTAATATAAACATATACGAAAAATATACTTAAAAAAAATATTTATTTAGTAGGCAATTTTTTTTTTAAAATATACAATATTATTTAAAGAAAAGTTAAGGGGATGTAGCGCAGCTTGGTAGCGCGCTTGTTTTGGGTACAAGATGTCGCAGGTTCGAATCCTGTCATCCCCATCTTTTTTTTATTGAAAACAGTTATAGTTTTCTTGTAAAATTATTCTGTCTTATTATTGATATTATTATTTCAATAATAAGAAGCGCTCTTAGTTCAGTTGGTAGAACGCAGGTCTCCAAAACCTGATGTCGTAGGTTCAAGTCCTACAGAGCGTGAAGATTTTTATCTAAAAAAAGTTTAGACTACAGATCTAACTGATCTCCACGTCTATATTGAAGATATGCTGTTACAAACAATCCAGCCAAAGTAATTGGAATTAGACCTAATACTATTCCAGATAACAAAGGTTCCACCATATTTAATATTAACTCCTTTCTTTTGCTTTTTTTTTATTTAAATAGTTTTAAAAACTAGAATAATTCTCTTATATTTGAAACTTATTTTAAATAAATATCTGTTAAAATTATTGTAGTTTTTTAGTATAATTTTTGTACTAAATTAACTGAATTTTGCTTAAACCAACAAATAATGCTAATGCCAATACTAATGCAGTAAATAATAATGCAAAATAACTAATGATTGTAAACATAAAAGTGTTTGAAATACAATAACAGTTTTAGTATACTCTGCACAAACACAAATTTCTACTTTAGAAATACTTATTATTAATAAAAGAATTGTCTAATTCTTTTATTAATTTAGTTTTACAGATATTTTTTTTTAAATTAAAGCTTTAAACTAATTATTAGTTTAAATATAGTAAAAATTTGATAATTAAAATTATGAATATTGAATCAGAATTCATTTGGATAGAATTAGTGACAGGTTCGAGAAAAATTTCTAACATCATTTGGGCTTTTTTGTTACTAATAGGAGCACTAGGATTTCTTATAACCGGTATATCAAGTTATTTGGATCAACAAAAAATCATTTTAATATCTCAAATAATTTCTTTTTTCCCACAAGGACTAATTATGTGTTTTTATGGTATTGCTGGTTTATTTTTAAGTGGATATTTAGCTTGTATTATGTATTGGAATATAGGAAGTGGATATAATGAATTAGATCGGGAGAGAGGTATAATTTCAATATTTCGTTGGGGCTTTCCAGGTAAAAATCGACGTATTCGTATACGTTTTCTGTTAGAAGACATTGAAGCTGTTCATTTAGTAATAAATGAAGGACTTAATAATCGTTCAATTATTTCTTTTAAATTGAAAGATCAACAGTATCTTCCTTTTACTCAAATATCAGAAACTAGTAGTCTTGAAGAAATTGAAGAAAGAGCTGCTAAAATTGCAAAATTCTTAAGAATACCAATAGAAGGAATTTAGACTCTAATTAAATTATTAGTTGAAATTTAATAATTTAATTATTTATTTGTTTCACTTTACTCATTTTTTTTAAGTAGATTAAAACAGATAAATCTTATTTTTCTTATTAAAAGAGTACGTAATTCTTATTTTAGGGTAATGTTTAGTATAGTTTACATTAAGGAAAATTTATCAATTGTTAGATCATAAATTTATGATCTAACAAAATTAATAATTAAAAATTATTTTTAATTTTAAAATGCAATATAAATTATTTTCATACATTTATAATTTTTTTTTAGAGTTATCTTATCAAGTTTTGCATAATGCTTATCAAGCAAGTAAAAAAGTCAGAAATTTGCAAAAAAATTATCTCTGTTATAAATCAGATAGGTCATATAGACGTTCAGCTGAAAATGCAGCTATGTATATGTATACAGCTGTTAATAAATTAGAATCTGAGATATACTGGAATTTAGTTGAATTCAAAATAAGTAGATATATAATCTATATTCTTACAAAAATATACTATTTTTTTTTTAAAAAAGAATTTCAATCTTACAATATACAAAAAGATATACTGTCTAATTTAAATAATACTTCACTAAAAAAGGAGATTATAGAAAAAAAATTAGCATGGATTGAAGCAGTTTTGTTAGATTTACAAAATTTAAAACATAGCTCTTGGAATGAAGCTAATATATTCCTGTTTCGAAATGGAATTGGTGAAAAGATAAAAACCTCCTGGCTTCCATATTTAAATCTAAAACCCAAAAATATAACTTACGATTCCATCGGTCTTGTACCTAGATCTATTATTCGTACTATTTCAAGATTTACTTCTGAGTTAAGAGGAGAATCAGCATCTCTAGTAATTTCAGAATTCCGATTAGCTAAATATCAAGCTGTGGCTTCTCTTCAATATTTAGTATGTCTAATTTTTCTCCCTTGGATGGTTTCTATACTTTCAAAGAAATTTATATTTGAACCCTTTGCTGAAAACTGGTGGAATACTTCGCATTTCCAAATTTTTTTAGGTCCAGTACAACAAGAAAAAGCATTAGAAGAACTTAAAAATATAGAAGAATTAATTTGGTTGAATACACTTATGTCAAATGACAAAATAGTTGAAAATAATAGACTAATTTTTCAGATTCATGAAATAAGTATACAATTAGCAAATAAATATAATGATGATAGTATCAATACTGTTATTAATCCTTTTACAGATCTTATAGCAATTATAACTACTGGCCTTTTATTAATTTGGGGAAAGAAAAGATTAGCTATCTTAAATTCTTGGTCGCAAGAAGTTTTTCATAGCCTTAGCGATACCATGAAAGCTTTTTTAATAGTATTTTTAGCAGATCTCTGTATAGGATTTCATTCTCGTCATGGATGGGAAGTCTTAACCAGACTTTTTTTAGAACATCTAGGTTTTCCTTACAGTAAACATTTAGTCTCTTGTTTTACATCAATAGCCCCTGTAATTTTTCACACATTATTTAAATATTGGGTTTTTAGAGATTTGAGTCGTATTTCTCCTTCTATAGTTGCTAACTATGATGCTATGAATGAATAATATTAATCACTTATCAATACTTTATTATATACTTCAAAATATGGGCGGAGGCATGATTTGAACGTGCGACCTCAAGGTTATGAGCCTTGCGAGCTACCAGACTGCTCTACTCCGCCTAGAATACACAATAGCATATAAATAAATATATATCAATATATATTTATTTAATATAAAAAAATAAAAAGATTGAATATTATGATAACTATTAATATCTTCTTATGTAAGAAGATATTAATAGTTATCATGTCAATATATTGACATGATAACTATTTTGTGCTAGAATACCATGGGTACATTTAGCCAGGATAGCTCAGTCGGTAGAGCAGTGGACTGAAAATCCTCGTGTCACCAGTTCAAATCTGGTTCTTGGCATATATTATATTAACTTATCTATCAAATTTAGTAAATTTATGTTTTATTAAATTAATAAGCACTTTGTAATTCAAAAAAATTAGGTGTTATATAATCTTTACGTAAAGGCCATCCTAACCATGTTTCTGGCATTAATATTCTTTTTAAATGAGGATGACTTTCATATATTATACCGAACATATCATAAGATTCTCTTTCTTGAAAATCTGCTGTTTTCCAAATCCAAAATGCTGAAGGAATGATAGGGTTATTTCTTGCTACAAATATCTTAATACACACTTCTAAAGGTTGATCTACAGCATCTTGTAAATTAGTTAAATGATATACGCTAGCCAATAAACCACCTGGAGCTACATCATAAGCACATTGACAACGTAAATAATTAAATCCATAAATATACAAAGATACAGCAATAGATGGCCAGTCTTCCGATTTAACTTCAATAATTTCTACACCTTGATAGTCAAATCCTAAAGCTCTATGAGCTAAACTATATTTAGACAACCAATTCGAAACCCTACCTTGCTGTATTTGTAGAGAATTATTAGGAATTGAAACTATCATCTTGAGCCTCCTTAGAAGATATTATAGAATTGGTGTTAATTTCTAAATTAACATTATCTATTAAATATTCTTTATTATTTAGACTTGATTGTTCTGGTAATAAATTTTTAAAAACTTTGTTTGAAAGAATGTATAAATCACTATTTATTATATCATTTGGTTTACCTTGTCGTAGACCTTCTTGATATACTCCAGTATAAATAGCTGGTATTAATTTTAGTTTATGCTTAATACTAAAAAAACGTTGTTTCTGTTTTATATTTTCTTTGTCTTGTTCAGTTTCTTGAGAAACTTTCTTACGAAGTTTAATAATTGCATCTATTATTGCTTCTGGTTTAGGTGGACATCCAGGTAAATAAACATCTACAGGGATTAATTTATCTACACCTCTTACAGTACTATAAGAATCTGTACTAAACATACCTCCTGTAATAGTACAAGCACCCATAGCAATAACGTATTTAGGTTCAGGCATTTGTTCATATAATCTTACTAAAGAAGGAGCCATCTTCATAGTGACAGTTCCAGCAGTAATGATCAAATCTGCTTGACGAGGACTTGATCTAGGTACAAGTCCATATCGATCAAAATCAAATCTAGATCCTAAGAGACAAGCAAATTCAATAAAACAACAACTAGTTCCATACAATAAAGGCCATAGACTCGATAGTCTGATCCAATTAGTGAAATCATTAAATGTAGTTAGTATGACAGAATCATAAATTGATTGTTCTTCTGAACTCTCAAGTTTATTCAAAATAGTACTTTTAATTTCTGATGATCCAATGGATGATGATAAATTTAAAAAAGATGATATGTTTTCATTTATGACCATTCTAATGCTCCTTTTCTCCATGCATAAACTAATCCGATTATAAGTATAATTATAAATAGTAAAGCCTCAATAAAGGCTAATAAACCTAACTGATCAAAACTCATAGCCCAAGGATAAAGAAAAACAGTTTCAACATCAAAAACAACAAATACAAGAGCAAACATGTAATAACGTATTTCAAATTGAATCCAAGATTCACCCATCGGTTCAATACCTGACTCATAACTAGATGATTTTTCAGGTCTTGCATTCAAAGGTGCTATAAGCTTAGAAGAAATAATAGCTAAAACTGGAATAACACAAGCAATTATTAAATATATCCAAAAAGATCCGTCACTAGAAAATCTATGCATAGAAATCTCTCCATTATTAATAATAACTATATATGAAAAAATGCTAAATGAAATTTAAATCTGATAAATCGATATTAGGTAATTTTTTTATTAAAAAAGATTAGTAAAAAGATTAGTAAACTGAATTATAATTTCATAAAAATACAATATTCTACAGTAACTTTTATTATTAAAAGTTACTGCCATTTTTCTATCTTAAACTTTATTGAGATAAATACAGATGGGGCTATACGGATTTGAACCGTAGACGTTCTCGGTGTAAACGAGATGCTCTACCGCTGAGCTATAGCCCCATCTGTATTCTAAAAAAAATATATGACTTTGTCAACTTATATAAGAAATAATCATTATAGTTTTTTTTTAAAAAAAAACTATAATGATTATACTAGTTGCCTACTTAACTCAGTGGTTAGAGTGTCGCTTTCATACGGCGAGAGTCATTGGTTCAAATCCAATAGTAGGCATTCATTTGTAATAAAAAATAATAACAGATATCTGTTATTATTTTTTATTACAATTTTCTCTTAAATCAAAACAGATGTTGCATTAACTGCTTCTAAACGAGCTTTAGCTCGTTTTAAAGCTAAGTTCGCTTCTATGATTTGCTTACGCCCATTAGCTTCTGCAAAAACAGTTTGGGCTATTTGAACAGCTTCTTGAGCTTCTTCATAATTTATATCACTTACTTTTTCTGCTTCATTAACTAAAATAGTCATTTGATTATTATCTATCATAGCAAATCCCCCCATAAGAGCCATAGCAGTCCATTGGCTATCAACACGTACTTTAATAACACCAATATCTAATGCAGTTAGTAAAGGTGCATGATTTGGTAAAATACCAATTTGTCCACTATTCGTAGAAAGAATAACTTCTTGAGCTTCAGAATTCCACACAGTACGATTAGGGGCCATTACACGAAGATTAAATGTCATATTTTTATGCACTCTCCATTTGAATTGTTGTTGCTTTTAGAGTTGCTTCATCAATATTTCCAACTAAATAAAATGCCTGTTCAGGAAGATGATCTAACTCACCTGCTAAAATCATTTTAAATCCACTAATAGTTTGTGCTAAACTTACATATTTACCTGGAGAACCAGTAAAGACTTCAGCAACAAAAAAAGGCTGAGATAAAAATCTTTCCACTTTACGTGCTCTTGCCACTACAAGACGATCTTCTTCTGATAATTCATCTAATCCAAGAATTGCAATAATATCTTGCAATTCTTTATATCTTTGTAATGTTCGTTTAACACCTTGAGCAGTTTCATAATGTTCCTCACCAACAATCCAAGGTTGAAGCATTGTAGAAGTAGAATCTAAAGGATCTACAGCTGGATAAATTCCTTTAGCAGCTAAGCCTCTAGATAATACAGTAGTAGCATCTAAATGAGCAAACGTAGTAGCTGGTGCGGGATCTGTTAAATCATCTGCAGGAACATATACAGCTTGTATAGAAGTAATAGATCCTTCTTTAGTTGAGGTAATTCTTTCTTGTAAGGTTCCCATTTCAGTACTCAAAGTAGGTTGATAACCTACAGCAGAAGGCATACGTCCTAGTAAAGCAGATACTTCTGATCCTGCTTGCACAAAACGAAAGATATTATCAATAAATAAAAGAACATCTTGTTTATTAATATCTCGGAAATATTCAGCCATAGTTAAAGCAGTTAAACCTACTCTCATTCTAGCTCCAGGAGGTTCATTCATTTGACCATATACTAAAGCTACTTTCGATTCTGAAATATTTTCTTCATTAATAACTTTAGATTCTTTCATTTCCATATACAAATCATTACCTTCACGAGTACGTTCGCCTACCCCACCAAACACTGAAACACCTCCATGAGCTTTAGCAATATTATTAATTAATTCCATAATTAATACTGTCTTGCCTACCCCTGCACCTCCAAATAAACCAATTTTACCACCTCTTCTATAAGGAGCTAATAAATCAACTACTTTAATTCCTGTTTCAAAAATAGATAATTTAGTATCTAGCTGAGTAAAAGCTGGTGCAGGTCTATGAATCTCAAATTTAGTAGTGGCTTGGACAGGTCCTAAATCATCTACAGGCTCTCCTAAAACATTAAAGATTCTACCTAGGGTAACTTCACCTACTGGTACGCTTAAAGCTGCACCAGTATCAATTACATCCATACCTCTCATCAAACCATCAGTAGCACTCATTGCTACTGCTCTTACTTTGTTATCGCCCAATAATTGTTGTACTTCGCAAGTAACATTGATATCTTGACCAGCTGTATTTTTGCCTTTAATAACAAGTGCATTATAAATGTTAGGCATTTGTCCTGATGGAAAAGCTGCATCTAAAACAGGACCAATAATTTGAGTAATACGTCCTACATTTTTCGTAACAACTGCAGAAGTTCCAAGTGAAAGATAAATCATATTCATGGGCGATTTATAATAAAATATATAAACAATTTATTAAGAGTAAATCTCTTTCATCAATTCAATCGATTAATTTTTTTTGTAACCTTACAAAATACTTATGCTAACACTGATATGTTATCACTTACATTAAGTACTGGTCAAGATATATTTTGTATAACTATATAAATCTAAAGTTAATTATTCATTTTCTTATATATATAAATAGATAGTACGAAGATGGCACAAACTATATGTATGTAATTTAATAAAGAAAAAAGGATTTCTCTTTATATTAAATAAATAATAATAAAATTTTATAATTTTTATATTATACAGCAAATGATGCTATGAATAGCAAAAAATATTACCAACTTGATTTTGTAACTCCAGGTAATAAGCATTCATGACTCATTTCTCGAATAACATGTCTTGACAAACCGAAATCACGATAAACACCCCTAGGTCTTCCTGTCAAGAAACATCTTTTTTGTATTCTAGTAGGTGCACTATTACGTGGTAAAGATTGTAGTTTTCTTTCAATTATCCATTTTTCTTCTAAAGACAATTTTTGATTTTTTAATTCTTGTTTTAAATTTAAACGTTTTTCTTGATATTTAACCATTATTTTTTTGCGTTTATTGTTCTTTTCAATACTACTTTTTTTTGCCATTTTTTTTAATGTAATTAATTTTTATGTATTTCAATATATTATTTATCAAAAAGTTGCGTAACTAAATCTAGTTACGCAACTTTTTGATAAAATTAAGATTAATTATTAACCTTAATTAGCAGAATTTATTAACCAAATTTACCAGAAGTCGAAGCGATTAAAAATGCAGCATAAGTAAAAATATATCCAACAGAGAAATGAGCTAATCCTACTAAACGAGCTTGAACGATAGATAAAGCTACAGGTTTATCTTTCCAACGAACTAAATTAGCTAAAGGAGTGCGTTCATGAGCCCAAGCTAATGTTTCAATAAGTTCTTGCCAATATCCACGCCAAGATATTAAGAACATAAATCCAGTAGCCCAAACAAGATGTCCAAATAAAAACATCCAAGCCCATACAGATAAACTATTCATTCCAAATGGATTATATCCATTAATAAGTTGAGATGAATTTAGCCAAAGATAATCTCTTAACCATCCCATTAAATATGTAGAAGATTCATTAAATTGGGCTACATTACCTTGCCATAAAGTTAAATGTTTCCAATGCCAATAGAATGTTACCCAACCAATAGTATTTAGCATCCAAAAAACAGCTAAATAAAAAGCATCCCAAGCTGAAATATCACAAGTTCCGCCTCTACCAGGTCCATCACATGGGAAACTATAACCAAATTCTTTTTTATCTGGCATTAATTTAGATCCACGAGCGTCAAGAGCACCTTTTACAAGAATAAGAGTTGTAGTATGTAAACCTAAAGCAATAGCATGGTGAACTAAAAAGTCACCAGGTCCTATAGTTAAAAATAAAGAGTTAGTATTATTGTTGATTGCATCTAACCAACCAGGTAACCAAATACTTTGGCCTGCATTTAAAGCTGGACTTGTATTAGAAGAAAGAAGAACATCAAAACCGTATAAAGCTTTTCCATGAGCAGATTGAATCCATTGAGCAAAAACAGGTTCAATTAGAATTTGTTTTTCTGGTGTACCAAATGCTAACACAACATCATTATGAACATAAAGTCCTAAAGTATGAAAACCTAAAAAAAGACTAGCCCAACTAAGATGAGATATAATTGCTTCTTTATGTTCCAAAATTCTAGCTAGAACATTATCTTTGTTTTGTTCAGGATTATAATCTCTAATAAAGAAAATAGCACCATGTGCAAATGCGCCTGTCATTATAAAACCAGCAATATATTGATGATGAGTATATAAAGCTGCTTGTGTAGTGAAATCTTGAGCAAGAAATGCATATGGTGGTAGAGAATACATATGTTGAGCTACCAAAGAAGTAATAACACCTAAAGAAGCTAATGCAAGTCCTAATTGGAAGTGTAATGAATTATTGATTGTGTCATATAATCCTTGATGTCCACGTCCTAATCCCCCTCCCGGTGGAATATGAGCTTGTAGAATTTCTTTTATACTATGTCCTATACCAAAATTAGTACGATACATATGACCTGCAATAATGAAAACTACTGCGATAGCCAAATGATGATGAGCTATGTCTGTTAACCATAAGCTTTGAGTTTGTGGATGAAAACCGCCTAGGAAAGTTAAAATAGCAGTACCTGAGCCTTCAGCTGTATTAAAAATATGATTAGCAGAATCAGCATTTTGAGCATAAGCACTCCATTGTCCTGCAAAAAATGGTCCTAATCCTTGTGGATGAGGAGATGTAGTTAAGAAATTATCCCATCCTACATGTTGACCTCTAGATTCTGGAATTGCCACATGAACTAAATGGCCAGACCAAGCTAAAGAACTAACACCAAATAAACCAGCAAGATGATGATTTAAACGAGATTCAGCATTTTTAAACCAAGAAACACTAGGTTTCCATTTTGGTTGTAAATGTAACCAACCAGCTATTAAAAATACAGCAGAAAGTCCTAAAAGAAATAGTGCTCCTGTATATAACTCTTGATTTGAACGTATCCCAATAGTATACCACCATTGATATACACCAGAATAAGCAATATTAACAGGACCAGCTGCTCCACCTCTAGTAAATGCTTCTACTGCTGGCTGTCCAAAATGAGGATCCCAAATTGCATGAGCAATAGGACGTACATGAAGTGGATCTTGTATCCAAGCTTCAAAATTACCTTGCCAAGCAACGTGAAATAAATTTCCAGAAGTCCACAAAAATATAATTGCTAATTGTCCAAAATGAGAAGCAAATATTTTTTGATAGAGCCTTTCTTCAGTTATATCATCATGGCTCTCAAAATCATGTGCGGTAGCAATTCCAAACCAAATACGGCGAGTGGTCGGGTCTTGGGATAGGCCCTGGCTAAATTTTGGAAATCTTGATGCCATAATGCTTTTCAAATCCTCCTAGCCGTTATCCTACTGAAATAATTCTTGCCAAGAAGAATGCCCATGTAGTAGCAATTCCACCTAACAGATAATGAGCAACTCCTACAGCACGTCCCTGAATAATGCTAAGGGCTCTAGGCTGAATAGCAGGAGCAACTTTTAGTTTATTATGAGCCCATACTATTGATTCAATTAATTCTTGCCAGTAGCCACGACCACTAAACAAGAACATTAAACTAAATGCCCAGATGAAATGAGCACCTAAGAATATTAAACCATAAGCAGATAATGAAGATCCATAAGATTGGATAACTTGCGATGCTTGAGCCCATAAGAAATCTCGTAACCAACCATTAATAGTAGTTGCACTTTGTGCAAAGTTACCTCCTGTAATATGAGATACACCTTCACTAGTTACAGTTCCCCAAACATCAGATTGCATTTTCCAACTAAAATGGAAAATATCTACAGATATGCAATTATACATCCAGAATAAACCTAAAAACACATGATCCCAAGCAGATACTTGACATGTACCACCTCTACCAGGTCCATCACAAGGGAAACGAAAGCCTAGATTTGCTTTGTCTGGAATTAATCGTGAACTACGTGCAAATAAAACTCCTTTTAACAAAATTAATACAGTCACGTGTATTGTAAATGCATGAATATGATGTACCAAGAAATCTGCTGTACCTAATGGTATAGGCATCATAGCTACTTTACCACCTACTGCTAGTATATTAGCACCTCCCCAAGTTAAGCTGGTAGCTGATGCTGCATTTGGAGCAGTGAAACCTGCTGCTGAAGCATGAATACCTTGTACCCATTGAGCAAAAACAGGTTGTAATTGAATTGCAGTATCTGAAAACATATCTTGAGGACGTCCTAATGCACTCATAGTATCATTATGTATATATAAGCCAAAGCTATGGAAGCCTAAGAAAATAGATACCCAATTTAAATGAGATATAATTGCATCTCTATGACGTAACACACGATCTAAAAGATTGTTATATTGTTTAGTTGGATCATAATCTCTTACTAAATAAATAGCACTGTGTGCTGCAGCACCTACAATCAAAAATCCTCCAATCCATGTGTGATGAGTAAACAAAGATAATTGTGTACCATAATCAGTTGCTAAATATGGATATGGAGGCATTGAATACATATGGTGTGCAACTATAATAGTTAAAGATCCTAAAGTTGCTAAATTAATTGCTAATTGTGCATGCCAAGAAGTTGTTAAAGTTTCATAAAGGCCTTTATGTCCTTCACCAGTGAAAGGTCCTTTATGAGCTTCTAAAATTTCTTTTATATTATGACCAATACCCCAATTAGTTCTATACATATGACCAGCAACCAAAAATAGTACCGCAATAGCTAAATGATGATGAGCTGTATCTGTTAACCAAAGTCCACCAGTCACAGGATTTAGTCCTCCACGAAACGTTAAGAAATCAGAATATTCTGACCAATTTAAAGTAAAGAAAGGAGTTAAGCCTTTAGAAAAGCTTGGATACAATTGAGCTAATAGATCTCTATTTAATATAAATTCATGAGGTAAAGGAATTTCTTTAGGATCTACTCCAGCATCTAACAATTGGTTAATAGGTAAGGATACATGAATTTGGTGTCCAGCCCAAGATAAAGAACCTAGTCCTAATAATCCTGCTAGATGATGATTAAGTATTGATTCTACATCTTGAAACCAAGCTAGTTTAGGAGCTGCTTTATGATAATGAAACCATCCACCTATTAAAAATAGTGTTGCCATTACTAAACCACCAATAGCAGTAGCATATAGTTGCAATTCATTAGTCACTCCAGAAGCACGCCAAATTTGAAAGAAACCTGAAGTAATTTGGATCCCTTGAAATCCTCCTCCTACGTCTCCATTTAATATCTCTTGGCCTACAATTGGCCAAACCACTTGAGCACTTGGTTTAATGTGTGTTGGATCACTTAACCATGCTTCATAGTTAGAAAAACGAGCACCATGGAAATACATACCACTTAGCCAAATGAAAATTACTGCAAGTTGACCAAAATGAGCACTAAATACTTTTCTAGAAATTTCTTCTAAATCAGAAGTATGACTATCAAAATCATGAACATCAGCATGAAGATCCCAAATCCAAGTAGTAGTACTTGGACCTTTTGCTAATGCACGTGAAAAATGTCCTGGTTTAGCCCATTTTTCAAAAGAGGTCTTTACAGGGTCAATATCTACTAAAATTTTGACTTCTGGTTCTGATGAACGAATAGTCATTTAGATTCTCCTCTCTTCAGATACGAACTAGAAGAGGTCTGTCAATTATAAAGAATTAGTACTGATAAAACAAAATTTAACTTGTTTACAGTTAATAATAGAGAGCAACTATGAGACAGTAACTATTCAGACAGACTTTCATTTTGATTATGACACGTATTTTAGGTGCTTAAGGGACCATTTTAAAATAATAAATATCATATGAAAACTAAGAAAAAACAATTCAACTTAATAATTAATATCGAGACTTGCATGTAGTTTATTTTGTGATTATACTACTGCAGTAGTTCCAAACTAATTAGATTTTTTTTTTATATTTTGTATATCTAACTGAATCATTTTAATGATGTATTTATATTTTTTTAATTTGATTAGAAAAAATAGATCCTTTATATGACATTACTAAAGTCTTTAAATGAAAGTTTTAGGTATTACCTATAATTATCTTTTTTTAATTAAACAAAATGTTAGAATTTTTTTTTCTAGTCAGAAAAAAAATGTCGAGCAGATTTTGTGCTTGCGAGAGTTATCACTAGAATTTTATGGAGAAAATTATGTCACCACAGACTGAGACCAAAGCAGGTGCTGGATTTAAAGCAGGGGTAAAAGATTATAGACTTACTTATTATACTCCTGAATACGAGGTTAAAGAAACTGATATTTTGGCTGCATTTCGTATGACTCCTCAGCCTGGAGTACCACCTGAAGAAGCAGGTGCTGCAGTTGCAGCAGAATCTTCTACTGGTACATGGACTACAGTTTGGACTGATGGACTTACAAGTCTAGATCGCTATAAAGGAAGATGTTATGATATTGAACCTGTTGCTGGAGAAGAAAATCAATACATTGCTTATGTAGCTTATCCTTTAGATTTATTTGAAGAAGGTTCTGTTACCAACTTATTTACTTCTATTGTTGGTAACGTTTTTGGTTTTAAAGCACTTCGAGCGCTACGTTTAGAAGATTTACGTATCCCTCCTGCATATGCTAAAACTTTCCAAGGGCCTCCTCATGGAATTCAAGTAGAAAGAGATAAACTAAATAAATATGGTCGTCCTTTACTAGGTTGTACTATTAAACCTAAATTGGGTTTATCTGCTAAAAACTATGGTAGAGCTGTTTATGAATGTCTTCGTGGTGGTTTAGATTTTACTAAAGATGATGAAAATGTAAACTCTCAACCATTTATGCGTTGGAGAGACCGTTTCTTATTTGTAGCAGAAGCTATCTATAAAGCACAAGCAGAAACTGGAGAAATTAAAGGACATTACTTAAATGCTACTGCTGGTACTTCTGAAGAAATGCTTAAAAGAGCAGAATACGCTAAAGAACTAGGTGTACCAATTATTATGCATGACTATTTAACAGGTGGTTTTACAGCTAACACTAGTTTAGCTATTTATTGCCGTGATAATGGTCTTCTTTTACATATTCACCGTGCTATGCACGCAGTTATCGACAGACAGAAAAATCATGGTATCCATTTCCGCGTTTTAGCTAAAGCTTTACGTTTGTCTGGTGGAGATCATATTCACTCTGGTACTGTTGTAGGTAAACTTGAAGGAGAGCGTCAAGTTACTCTTGGATTTGTAGATCTTCTTCGTGATGATTACATTGAAAAAGATCGTGCTCGCGGTATTTATTTTACTCAAGACTGGGTATCTATCCCTGGTGTATTACCAGTAGCTTCTGGTGGAATTCACGTTTGGCATATGCCTGCACTTACAGAAATTTTTGGAGATGATTCTGTTCTTCAATTCGGTGGAGGTACTCTTGGACATCCATGGGGTAATGCACCTGGTGCAGCTGCAAATCGTGTAGCTTTAGAAGCTTGTGTACAAGCTCGTAATGAAGGTCGTGATCTTGCTCGTGAGGGAAATGAAGTACTTCGTGAAGCTACTAAATGGAGTCCTGAATTAGCTGCTGCATGTGAAGTATGGAAAGAAATTAAATTTGAATTTGACACTATTGATACTCTATAAATCTTTATATACTAGACTTAGTAAAACAAAATATAGAAGTCTAGTATATAATTGAATATATATTTTCTTTATATGATTAGATGTAGTCTAAACTACATCTAATCATATAAAGAAAATGTAAACTAAATAATTATGAAAAAATATTATTAATTAATTTGACTCATTTTTTTTTGGAAACATGATGGTAGCTCAACTGTGAATTCAAATAAACTGGAGTATTGTGTATTATGGGTGTGCGATCTGTAGTATACATTTAAAATGTATGATTGTATTTCATCATTTCTTTTTTAAGAAATGTGATAAGTTTACTTTTTCATTTATATTTTATTCTTCAATAAAAAGAATTTGCTAATTTAATTAAATTACAGCGTAAATTATAATAATATTTATATTTTCTTAATTTTATCTAAAAATATAAATATCAGATTTTTACTTACTATGGTCAATAGATTTTAATCTACATAATATTTTGTATATAACTTATAAGTATAAAAATTATTTTTTTATAAAAAAAAATTTAACATTTCTTTATTCTATAAAAAACATATTAAATTTTTTTAGTATATTATATTTTTTATATAAAAAATATAAGTAATATTGTAATATAATCATAGGGCCCATAATATGTTTTTAAAATATTTACTTTTCAACAGAATTTTGTAGAGACCTAATGTAATACATATTTCAAATGTAGACTGAGAAAATTATAAACTCAAAGAAATGTTTTTATAATAAAAGCAAGTTCAAATCGTTGATACCTTTTAAGTCATATAACAATCAGACTTGAACTAATAGTGATAAATAATAGGAATTTATAATTTTTAATTTTGTGATTTTAATATTATTTATTGCTTGAGCCGTATGAAATCAATATTTCATATTCGGTTTTAAGAGAGGGATATCTCATAATAGATATTGACCTATCTCAATAAAATTTATGACTGGTTTGAAGAACGTTTAGAAATTCAAGCTATTGCTGATGATATTACTAGTAAATATGTTCCGCCACATGTAAATATTTTTTATTGTTTAGGGGGAATTACCCTAACTTGTTTTATAATTCAAGTTGCTACAGGTTTTGCAATGACTTTTTATTATCGTCCTACTGTAGCAGAAGCCTTTGCTTCTGTCCAATACATTATGACTGACGTTAATTTTGGGTGGCTTATACGATCTATCCATAGATGGTCAGCGAGTATGATGGTTTTAATGATGATTTTACATGTATTTCGTGTATATTTGACTGGAGGTTTTAAAAAACCTCGTGAGTTAACTTGGGTAACCGGTGTAATTTTAGGTGTATTAACAGTATCATTTGGTGTAACTGGATATTCTTTACCTTGGGACCAAATTGGTTATTGGGCAGTGAAAATTGTAACTGGTGTACCTGATGCCATTCCAGTAATTGGTGGACCTTTGGTAGAATTATTACGTGGAAGTGTTAGTGTTGGACAATCTACATTAACTCGTTTTTATAGTTTACATACATTTGTATTACCACTGTTAACAGCTGTATTTATGCTAATGCATTTCTTAATGATCAGAAAACAAGGCATTTCTGGTCCTCTTTAATTTTTTATTAAATTAATATGGGATTTTTACAATAGTCTTAATGCGATGTATGGTTTTTTCTTTCTTAAAGATTGAAGATTCATATTTCATCGATGTACTTTGTTTGTACAAAAATATTATTATTTATATATAAGATATAAGGAGTTTAGATTATGGGAGTGTGCGATTAAAAAAATGTTTAACTTTTGCAGATTTTTAATACAAAACTGCTACTTGTTTAAGTTAAGTAATTCATATCCAACTTAAATATACTTTTGTCATCAAAGTAATAAATATGAAGCTTGGATAAATATTCATAATTAAGTGAAAAAAAAGCTATGGTTATATTTCATCAAAGAATAATTGACAGAAGTGATTTTAAAATATTTATATTCCCTCTTATTTTAAGAACAAAAAAATCACCGGATATAAAAATAACCTAAGGAAATATAAACAAGTTTAACATTAATAAATCAATCTCTATAGACAGATATGATCATCATGAATCCCTTATATAGAGAGTAAGATAAGCCAAGATATTATCTAAAAAAAATAATTAAATTGTTTACAATTTACAAAATTAGTATATTGATGTGGCTATTAAGTAATAATTAAATTATTTATCTTTAGATTTTTCATATACAGATAAATAAAAATCTAAAGATAAATAATTTTTGCTTGAGCTGATTGAGTCTAAATGTCTCATGATCAGTTCTTAGAAAGGGAACGAGAGATAAAATGTTCTCTATTTCAATAACTAAAAAACCTGATTTAACAGATCCTGTTTTAAGAGCGAAATTAGCTAAAGGCATGGGACATAATTATTATGGTGAACCAGCATGGCCAAACGATCTTTTGTATATTTTCCCAGTAGTAATTTTTGGTACTATTGCATGTAATGTAGGATTAGCAGTACTTGAACCATCTATGATAGGTGAACCTGCCAATCCTTTTGCTACACCTTTAGAAATTTTACCTGAATGGTATTTTTTCCCTGTTTTTCAGATATTACGCACTGTTCCTAATAAATTATTAGGAGTTTTATTGATGGCAGCGGTACCTGCTGGTTTATTAACTGTACCATTTTTAGAAAATGTAAACAAATTTCAGAATCCATTTCGTCGCCCTGTAGCTACAACTGTATTTTTATTTGGAACAGTTGTAGCTCTATGGTTAGGTATTGGTGCTGCTCTTCCTATTGATAAATCTTTAACTCTAGGGCTTTTTTAAAGAGTAAAATTAATGAATTAATGAACTATTAGTTAATGTAAACTCATTTTATCTAAAAACTAAAAAGATGTTGATCAACATCTTTTTAGTTTTTAGATAAAATAATTCCAAATCGTTCATCTAATGCATTTAAAATCTGTTTAACAGAACTTGGTCCCATATTAGAGATTTTTAATAAATCTTGTTGACTTAATATTATTAAATCTTTAATAGTATGTATACTAGCATTTTTTAAACATTTTAAAGGTCTAGTAGACAGCTCCAGAATTTCAATAGGAATTTCAGAATATTTAGTATTTTCTTTTTGAATAGAAAGATCTTCTAATTGATTTGCAATGTGAGATTCTCTTTTTTCTGAAAAAATATTTTGTTTCTTCAAACTAGAATATTCAACAATATTATTCTCATATATATATTCTTTTAATCCAAAGGGAGGTAAAAATAAGTGTATTAAATTTTCTGATGCTTTACGTAAAGCGTCTTTAGGAGAAATTGATTTATTAGTCCATATTTCTAATATAAGTGCTTCTTTTTTATCTGCTAAATTATGAATACTGAAATTAACATTTCTAATAGGGTTAAATAAGCCATCAACAGGTAAATATCCTTCTGGTACTTCATTACCATCTTGGATTAAAAATCCTTTACCTTTACTTAGAATAAGTTCCACTTCAAACCGAATAGGTTTAGTAATAGTAGCAATATGATGAGATGGATTACAAATAATAATATTATCAGATGACTTAATATCTTCTGCAGTAACTTTTTTAGGACCTGTTATTACAATCACAGAATTCTCTAATTTAGATTTTTCATCATCATGTTTTATAATTACTTGTTTAAAATTCAAAAGAATATCATGAACAGACTCTTGTATTCCTTCTAATATAGTAAATTCATGAGTTGCTCCATAAATTTTTGCAGCTGTAATAGCTGTACCCTCTATACTTTCAAGCAAAGTTCTACGCATAGCTACACCTACAGTAGTAGCTTGTCCTGTTAATAAAGGAGAGGCAATAAATAACATATAATCTAAGCATTCATTTGTAGTTGAATTAGCTCTATTTCCTATTTTCCAGACTGGGTATGATCCGCGTAGATTTATGATATATTGACTCATAATTTCTCCTTTTTATTATACGCGCCGTGTTTTAGGACGTCTACATCCGTTATGTGGTAAAGGAGTCACATCTCTTACTAAACTCAGGATGATACCGCTATTTCTAATAGCACGTAATGCAGTATCTCGTCCTCGACCCGGACCACTTATCATCACTTCTGCTTGTTTTAAACCTTGATCAACTAAAAAACGAATAGCATTTTCTGCTGCAGTTTGAGCAGCAAAAGGAGTATTCTTCTTAGCTCCTTTAAAACCACAAGCTCCTGCAGAAGAAGAAGATATAACCTGTCCTTGTACATCTGTTACAGTAACAATAGTATTATTAAAACTTGCTTGAACATGAATGAAAGCTTTTGGAGTTTTCCTTTTAATCTTACGTATATTTGTTTTATTTATTATTTTTGCCATAATTTCAGTTATTTATTTGTTGCATTTAATATAACATAAAAATAATATTCAACAAAATATATTGTCTTATTAAGAAATAAGACTAAATATTATTTTAAATGTAGATAAATATTATTGGAATAATATTTAGTAATTATCCCTGACGTTGTTTATGTTTAGGATTTGGACATACAACCATAACTTTCCCTCGTCTACGAATTAAGCGACAATTATCGCATATTTTTCGAACTGAAGCTCTTACTTTCATTTTTTATCCTCAATAAATTAAATATTATGTTTACTAAAACTAATTGATATATTTTTTACTTGTAAATTGAAGTAATTAATAAATACTATTCTAAGATTTAAACCATTAGTTTGGTAAAATATGAAAAGTCTAAAATTTTAGGTTTTATTTTAAAGAGTCAATTGACTCATTAATTGGTTTATTACGCAATCGATAGGTTATACGCCCTTTAGTTAAATCATATGGACTTAATTCTACTTTTACTCTATCTCCAATAAGAATACGTATATAATTCCTTCTAATTTTGCCAGAAATATGTGCTAATACAAAACACCCATTATCTAAACACACTTTAAACATAGCATTCGGAAGTGATTCTGTTATAGTTCCTTCCATTTCAACAAGGTTTTGTTTTTTCATTTATTCTACTTACTTATTCATATCTTGTTGATACAGAAAAATAAAGATTACAATATGTATTGTACTTAAGATAGATGATATAAAAGATATACAAACGGGGTATTATGTGTTTTAAAAAACTAGCATTTTTTATGATACATAACATATAACTTCCCCTCCAATTTTTTGTTGTCGTGCTTCTCGATCAACCATCATTCCCTTAGAAGTTGATAAAATCACGATACCTATCCCGCCTAACACCTTAGGAATATCTTGATGATTTGAATATACTCTTAATCCTGGTTTGCTGATACGTCTTAAATTAGTAGTAGCTATTTTATTTTTATTTTTCCTATCATAATGAAGTGTAAGTAAAAGTAAACGTTTTCCATTTTCTTGCCTTTCTCGAAGTCCATCTATAAAACCTTCTTGAAGAAGAATCTTAGCAATACTACGCGTAGTATTGGTAGCTGGAATATCTACAGTTTTATTTTTTCGAAGAATAGCATTACGTATAGATGTAATCATATTTGATATCATATCATGACTCATATTTGCTCCTTAATAAAAATATACATTTTTTTTAAACATTAATGAATTTAAGTAATTTAGATTTAATATTTAGTTGACGTATAAAAACAATAAATAGGTATATTCATAATAAAAACTTCTTTTAGATATCTATTAACTAGATTTTAAAAAAAAATTATTATACAGATAAGCTTAATAGTTAATAAAGACAGTCTAATTTTCTATACTACATAGACCACTATTTTAATAGTTTTGATCTTTTTTTAGTATATAATCATTTCTATAAAGAGTAGATATATCAGTTATTAACTAATATACAAAACATTATGCTTAAACTATTTCAAAGAACCTCAGGGGCTAAAGATACAATTTTAGTAAAATTTAATTCTCTTAATTCACGAGCTACTGGTCCAAAAACACGAGTACCACGAGGATTACCTTCTGGATTAATTACTACAGCTGCATTATCATCAAAACGTAAAATCATTCCATTATCACGTTTAATACCCTTACGGGTACGTACTATAACTGCGCGTACTATTTCTGATCTTTTAAGAGGCATATTAGGCACTGCCTCTTTTACTACAGCTATAATCATGTCACCAATATTAGCATATTTTCGATTACTAGACCCTAACACACGAATACACATTAACTTCCGAGCCCCACTGTTATCTGCAACATTTAAATAAGATTGAGATTGAATCATAAGCTTAATTGAGTTATATTTCTTATTTTTAACTTAAAAATGCACATAAAAATATTAATTTTTTATACTCGTCAAGTAATAAAAAATTAATATAAGAACAATGCTTTCTCTTATGAATTTGAGAGAGCATTGTTCTTATAAAAAAAAATCTTTTTGTTTCTAATTTTTAGAAATATGTGCAACAATAAATCTAGTTTTAATTGGCATTTTATATGAAGCTATTCTCATGGCTGCTCTTGCAACTTGTTCTGAAACACCATTCATTTCATATAAAATTCTTCCTGGTTTTACAACTGCTACCCAATATTCTGGAGCACCTTTTCCAGATCCCATACGCGTTTCTGCAGGTCGCATTGTGATTGGTTTATCTGGAAAAATTTTGATCCATAACTTTCCTCCACGTTTTGCGTATCTAGTCATAGCACGACGTCCTGCTTCAATTTGACGAGATGTTATCCATGATGGTTCAATTGCTTGTAAAGCAAATCTGCCAAATGCAATCTGGTTACCTCTAGTAGAAGATCCTTTCATTCTTCCTCTATGTTGCTTTCTAAATTTTGTTCTTCTAGGGTTATAGTAGTTATAAAAATATATAACTCTAATACAAAACCGGACATGAAGCTTTTTCTTCATCCGGCTCCTTATAAATAATAAATTTAATTGATGAAAAAAGAATTATCCATATGTGAATGTCAGCTCATATTTCAATATATATTTAAATCAAATGAATATGTTTATTTTTTTTAATATATAATGAATAAAATAGTTAAGGCTTGATTCACCATCCTTACTGCAATATAACAATATTATGTTATATAATAAAATTGCAGATTCCATCGTTCTAATATCTTAAAAAGATATACGTTTAGGTCTTTTCTCTTCAGCAAAGTGTTTAAATTTGATCTTATTTTTAGTAAAACAGATTGAACACTTTCTTTTACAATATTTAAGTGTAATTTATTTTTGCTGTTTATAAATGATTATTTCAATTCGACCATGCGTATGAGAAAATTTATGAATTTTGTATTTATATTTTTTTCTCGCTTTAAATTTATTACTAAAATAAATTTAGATAATATTTATACTTATAAACAATAAGCATTTGTAGTTCATCAATATTAAGATATAAGATATATGACTTTTTAGTCAAATACATAGTTTATTTCAAGATCAATAACATCCAGTAAAATAATGATATGTTTTATACGAGTCGCACACTAAGCATATTAAATTAATATAGATTATATTATAATAGAAAAAATAAATGAATTGAAATAAATAAAGATTTGTGTTTCAACATGCTTTTGTATACTTAAATGTTGAAATAATTTGAAGATATATTTCAATCTTCACCTTTAAAAATCCAAACTTTAATTCCTAATACACCATAAGTAGTTTTAGCTGGATAATGACAATAGTCTATTTTAGCTCTTAAAGTTTGTAATGGTACTCTGCCTTCACGAGCCCATTCGACTCGTGCAATTTCGGCACCATTTAATCGGCCTGAGATTTGTATTTTAATGCCTTTCACCTTCCCTTGTTGTATAGCTAATAGAGTTGCTTTTTTCATTGTTCTTCTAAACGCAACTCTATTTTCTAGTTGCAAAGCAATATATTCTGCAAGAATATTAGATTCTGCATAATATTTATCTATTTCTGATAAGCTAATTCGAAGTTTTCTTTCTAAACTAATATTCTTTTGGATTGTATTTTTTAAAAAAACTAATCCTTTTTCTTTTCCTTCTATTAATAAAGCAGGAAATCCTGTATGTATATCTACTTGTACTAAATCTGTTTTACGTTTAATTGTTACACGAGCAATTCCACCGTAATTAAAAGAATTGCGAATATGTGTTCGTACATACTGTTTAATAACATTTCGTATTTTTTGATCTTCTTGTAAAAAATCAAAATAACGGCAAGGCCGTGCAAACCAATTTGATAAATGCTCTTGTGTTATGCCAAGACGAAAACCAAGTGGATGAATTTTTTGCCCCATGTGTCTAATGATTCGACTAGTTTAGTTAAATTTGATTTTAAATTATCATATAAAAAATAGCTATATATTAATTACAACTTTTCATTATTATAGTAATCGAACAAGTTGGTTTAGATATAGGGAAACCACGCCCTTGCGCTCTTGGACGAAATCGTTTAAAGACTGATCCTTTATCTACTTTTGCTTCACTAATATATAAATTGCTCTTCTTAAGACCAAAATTATGATTAGCATTTGCTGCTGTAGAAGAAATAACTTTTAAAATAGGATCACATGCTCTATAAGGCATGAAAGTTAATAACATAAGTGCTTCTTCATAAGATCGACCACGAATTTGATCTATTACTTTTCTTACTTTATGAGGTGACATACGAATATTTTTTCCGAAAGCTCTAACTTCTATATTTGAGTTATTTATATTGATCATGAATTAATATTTAACGTCGAGACTTTTTATCGGTTTTAGCATGTCCTCGAAAAGTACGAGTTAGAGAGAATTCTCCTAGTTTATGACCTACCATAAGATCAGTTATAAATATAGGAAGATGCTCTTTTCCATTGTGCACAGCAATGGTATGTCCAATCATAGCAGGAACAATTGTAGATCCTCGTGACCAACTTATAATTACTCTCTTTTCTCCTTGAGAGTTTAGGTTTTGAATTTTTTTAAGCAAATGATCTGCAACGAAAGGACTTTTTTTTAATGAACGTGCCATTGCTAATTGTATAAATAATTTTTCATTTTTTTTTATAAAAAAAAAATGAAAAATTACGTTTTTTTTTTATAATTATGCATTTTTGCGACGACGCAATATTAGATTCTCACTATATTTTTGACGATTTCGACTCCTCATACCTAATGTAGGACGTCCCCAAGGAGTTAATGGACGTTTTCTACCAATAGGCGCACGGCCTTCTCCGCCTCCATGAGGATGATCAGCTGCATTCATTACTACACCTCTAACTCTAGGTCGTTTGCCTAGCCATCTTTTAGCTCCAGCTTTGCCTAACTTTTGATTATTTGCATCAATGTTTCCTACTTGACCTATTGTTGCAAAACATGTTTGAGGAATTAAACGTACTTCTCCAGAAGGTAATCTTAAAGTTGCTAATTGACCAGCTTTAGCTATAACTTGAGCTACAGTCCCAGCTGCTCTAGCTATTTGTCCTCCTTTGCCAGGCTGGAATTCAACATTATGAACACTTGTTCCTAAAGGTATATTGGTTGAAGTAGATTTATATATTATGTATATAAAATACACAAATCTCATCCCAAACTGTACATGCCTTTTTTAAGGCATACAGCTTTCTAGATATTGAATTAATATTATTTTTTTAATTAAATTTATTTGGTTGATATTAAATATCTTGGGTTTTTATTTCCCTCATGTGGTATTTGTTTGGAACAAACTGCATTTACCATGAATGACTTTTTTTTCTATTTAAAAGTTTTATAACTTAGGATTTATTATCAACACTTTTTTTTTAAAATTTTTATCAATATTACAATAATCATTTTTAGTGTAGCTCCATTTTTGCCTCTGACCATCAAATCGGATCTTAAAATGAAATATTGAGAATATGTGATTTTTGCGAAAATTTTTTTTTATTGTGTTTATATTTAAAGCATATAACTTTATCCCTATTATATTATCCATACGATCATATATTTTGAACTAAATATAGAATTTATGCACAAGCTATTTAATTTGTATATTTTTTTTTTCTATTAAAAATAAATTTTGATTAATATACTAATCTAGTGCTGGATATACAGATTTTGCTACTAATCTGGTTGGATTTTATCCATTTATGTAAAAAAAAATTCAAACCGCACTCAGAGGTAAAGTATTTCCAGGTGTAATAGGAACATCTGATCCAGATGATATTCTATTACCTATTAATACCCCGCGGGGATGTAAAATATATCTTTTTTCACCGTCGATATAAGACGTTAAACAAATACGTGCATTTCTATTTGGGTCATATTCAATAGTTAAAATTGTACCATCTATTGCTATTTTATTACGTCTGAAATCTATTTGACGATATAAACGTTTATGACCGCCACCTCTATGTCGACTAGTTATAATCCCTCTATTATTTCTTCCTTGATTTCTCGAAAACTTAGAAGTTAAGCTTTTATTAGGACGAGATTTACTAATTTCTGTAAATTCTGAAACAGATCTATTGCGTGTTCCAGGTGTATAAGCTCTGTATGAACGAATCCCCATAAATTAAATTTATAAAATAATTTTTTTTAATCACAATTACGATAATGGTATAGAATCTCCTATTTTTAAAGTAACAATCATCCGTTTATATCTTACTGGATATCCTGTTACAGATCCTATACGTTTTTTTTTTTTAGGAGGCCGGTGACTATTCATTCCTACAACTTTTACTTTAAAAAAGCCTTCT
>Ga0316217_10001396_pt1 | contig 31558 bp, 28 predicted proteins | sample 1anoAmetaG_FD_203633 | JGI IMG/M metagenome (GOLD analysis project Ga0316217, IMG submission 203633) | Freshwater microbial communities from Trout Bog Lake, Wisconsin, USA - 1anoA | ecosystem: Environmental > Aquatic > Freshwater > Lake > Hypolimnion/Profundal zone | place: USA: Wisconsin... | reverse complement strand
GCGTCCCTCCCGGTCACCAGCGGGCGCCAGGTCGGCTTCGCCGCGTGCAGATCCATGAACTCGACGTCCGTGCGCGTCCAGCCGTGCTCGATGGTCGCGACGAGCCAGCGGCCGCTCTTCGACAGCTCGGCGTTCAGGAACGTCCTGGCGTCCCCCGTCCGCTCGTGGACCGTCCGGTCCTTCTTCGGGTCGGTCCCGAGCGCGTGGTAGCGGACCTCGGCGTAGCCGGGCCGCTCGGCGGTGGGGACCGAGTCCTTCGGGGGGATCCACGTGTAGTAGAAGCCGTCCCCCTTCGCCGTCCAGGCGGGGGCGCCGTAGCGCGTCCCCGGGATGACGTCGACCTCGCTCTTCTTCCCGGTGGCGACGTCCATCACGTAGAGGGTCGACTCGTCGGAGTTGTTCTCCTTCACCGAGTAGGCGACCCGCTTGCCGTCCCAGGAGACGGTCCAGACCCCCAGCGACGCGCTCCCGTCGGCGGACCAGCCGTTCGGGTCGAGGAGCACCTTCTCGGCCCCGGCCCCCCCCTCGCGCCAGTAGACGATGAACTTCTCCCGGCCGGCGTCGCGCCGGGCGAAGAACCAGCGGCCGCCGTGGTGGCGCGGCGAGCCGACGCTCTCGATGTAGAAGAGCTCCTTGAAGCGCGCGGCCAGCGCGTCGCGCCCCGGGAGCTTGCCGATGAAGTCGCGCGCGAGGGCGTCCTCCTCGTGGGTCCACGCCGCGACCGCGGGGTCCTTCGCGTCCTCGAGCCACCGGTACGGGTCGGCGACCTTGACGCCGTGCAGCTCGTCGACCTGGTCGACGCGTCGGGTCGCGGGGTAGGGGAGCGCTTTCGTGGCGGTCGGCACGGCGGGGACCTCCGGTGGCGGGGGGGCGGGGGGCGACGGCGGCGGGGGCGGCTCGGCGGCGCAGGCGGCGAGGAGGAGAAGCACGAGAGGCGAGATGCGGCGGGGCACGGGGGGCACGATAGCCCCCTCGGGAGGCTCGGCTCCAGAGCGGGCGTGAACCGGCGACGTCGGGGCGGGGCTCGTGCGGCGCTGGTGGGGAGGGAGACATCCTGGAGCGCGCGAAGCCACAGGGGGCGAGTACGAGGGCGAGCGAGATGGCTGAGGCCGTCGCGACCGGGGTCACGTCACCGCCGGGGCCTCGCCCGCCGCGGAGAGCATGGCCTCCACCTTCTCGACCAGGGCCTGCGCGGGGAACGGCTTCTCCAGCAGGGTCGCGAACCCGTCGCCGGCGAGCTGGATGCTGGTCTCCTGCTCGGCGTACCCGCTCGCGAGGAGCACGGGGATGACCGGATCGATCTCGCGCAGCCGACGGAGCGCCTCCACGCCACCCATCGTGGGCATCGTGACGTCGAGGATGACCCCCCGGATCTCCCCGCGGCGGGCCCCGAACACGGCGAGCGCTTCGGCGCCGTCGAACGCCAGCACCACCTCGTAACCTGCCCGCTCGAGCACCCGCCTGACCACGGAGCGGACCATCGGGTCGTCGTCGGCGACCAGGATCGTTCCGCCTGCCTTCGTGGGCGCGGCCGGCTGCCGCGCGGGGCGTTCGAGCTCCGGCGCCCCGTCCATCGCGGGGAGGAGCACCCTGAACGTCGTGCCGCGCCCAGGCTCGCTGTCGACCCGGATGGCGCCCTGGTGGCCTCGCAGGATCCCCTGCACGGCGGCGAGCCCGAGGCCACGTCCGGTGAACTTGGTCGTGAAGAAGGGGTCGAAGATGTGCGCGCAGGTCTCGGCGGACATTCCGCTGCCGGTGTCGGACACCTCGAGCATGACGTAGGAGCCCGGCGCGAGGTCGCCCTGGAACACGGAGTCGGCGACGCAGGCCGCGTCGGCCTCGACCCGGTGCGTCGAGACGCGGATGACGCCGCTCGCGTCGCCGATGGCATCCGAGGCGTTGGTCATCAGGTTCATCACGACCTGTCGGAGCTGAGTGGCGTCCGCCATGACGTCGGGGACGCCGTCGTCGAACTGGTAACGGAGCGCCACCCCCTTGCCGATGGCCGTCGCGAGCAGCTGCCCCATCTCCTCCACGAGGCGGCGAACGTTGACCCGCCCGATCACGAAGCGCCCCTTGCCGGCGTACGCGAGGAGCTGCCGCGTCAGCTCGGACGCGCGCCGGGCAGCGGTCTCGATCTCGTCGATCGACTCGAGGACGAGGCCCTTCTCGGCCAGCTCGCTCCGGGCCAGCCCGGCGTTCCCCAGGACCCCTACCAGCAGGTTGTTGAAGTCGTGGGCGATGCCCCCCGCGAGGACCCCCAGGCTCTCGAGCTTCTGGGTCTGCTGGAGCTTCTGCTCGAGCCGGCGCGCCTCCGTGATGTCCGTGATGATCGCGAGCAGCGCGGCGGGCGGCGACCCTGCGCCCGACCCCTCTCGCAGGGTCACGGTGGCGCTCGACGTCCAGACCTCCTGGCCGTCCCGCGCCTTCAGGCGGCGCTCCACCCGGAGAGGGCGAGAGTCGCGAGCGAGCAGCGCCGGCCATCGCGTCGTCGTCCCCTCGAGCTCTTCCGGGAAGTAGAGGTCCGCGAAGTGGCGTCCGACTAGCTCGTCCTCGCGCGAATACCGCAGCATCGTCACGAGGGCCGCGTTGACGAAGGTGACGTGCCCCGTCGCGTCGACGATGAGCACCCCCTCGCTCATCCCCTCGACGATGCCGCGGTACCGGCTCTCGGCGGCGTGTCCGAGCTCGTCGAGCGACCGCCGTCCGTCATCGAGCATTCGTTCCATCTCCCGCCCCCTCCGCCACCCGCGGAGCATACAAAAAGAAGAGAGCCCCCGTCTCCTGCCATCCCCGATGGTCGGGGGGAGGGCGGGTCAGGGGGCTCCGGGGAGACGAAGGGGCGAGCTACTTCTTCTCGCCCTTCTTCTCCTCTTTCTTCTCGTCCTTCTTCTCGCCCTTCTTCTCCTCGGCGCCGAGGCCGATCTGGCTGTAGAGCTCGGCGTTGTTCCCCCAGGCCCACGACTTCACGAACTTCCCGTCCTTGAACTCGTCGATCTCGAGCTGGTGGAGGTTGATCGGCTTGTTCGTCGCCTTGACCCCGCCGAGCGGCCCCTTGTGGGTCCCGGTGTACTCGAACTCCTCGACGACGAAGTCGCCCGCCGCGAACTCGGCGGTGCTCTTGACCTTCAGGTCGGGGAAGGCGGTCAGGTACTTGTGGAGCAGCTCGTCGAACGCCTTCTTCCCCTTGGCGTCCTTGTCCTGCGTGAAGTCGACGTAGACGATGTCCTCGGCCATGAGCTTCAGGACCTCGGCGATCTTGCCGGCGTTCTGCTCGCTCATGAGCTTCTTCTCGACCTCGACGTTCTTCTTCTCGGTCTCGACGGCCTTGGCGAGCTCGGCCTTCTCCTTCGCGTCCTTCGCCTCCTTCTCGTCCTTCGCGGACTTCGACTCGTAGCTCGACGTCCCGGCGTGGGGGGCCGTGAGGAGCTCGCGGACGGGGTTCTTCTTGTCGGGGACGAGCTGGCCGAGGAGGGTCGGGTCGTCGTGGTACCGGTGCTCCTCCTTGATGAGGCCGTCGTCGCCGACCTCGTACCAGGAGACGACCGCGAAGCCGACCGGCTTGTTGGTCGCCTTGGGGATGCCCATCTCGGGGGCGTCGGTCGTGTTCGTCCCGGTGAAGACCGACTCGATCACGACGGTGTGCTTGTCCTTCTCGAAGACGCGACCGTGCGTCATCTTGCCGTCCTTGAACGCCGCGAACATGCGCTGGGCGTGCTTCTCGATCGCCTCGCGCCCCTTCACGTCCGGAGCGCCCATCGACTTGATGACCGCGTCCTCCGCGTAGAGGGCCGAGATCTTCTTCGCGTCCTGGGAGGCGAACGCCTCCTCGATGGCCTTGGCGCGCGCCTTGTGGTCCTTGGGCCCTTCGGCCTTCGCCTTCTTCTCGGGCTCCGGCTTGGCGGCGGCGGGCATGGCCGACGCGGAAGCGGCCGCTGCCGTGACGGTGGCCGACCCGCTGGCGGCCGGAGTCGCCTCTCCGCCCGAGGGCTTCTCGTTGCAGCCGGCGACCACGAGGGCGCCCAGGACCAGTCCACCGATGACGATATTTCGCATGTATTCTCCTTGTTGCGGCGGCATCCTACTCGCGCCGGCCCCGACGGACGGCGAAATCCGCCCGGCGCCTCCCGCGTCGCCTGTTGCAGTATGGTGTCGCCATGCCGGTCGTCCGTCGCGTGCGCGTAGCAGGGGGGCGGGTCGCGTGGCTCGCGGCGCTCGCCGTGGCCCTCTCGGCCCTGGCGTGCGTCGTCGAGCGCGAGCCGCCCCGCCGTCCGCTCCGGAGCGCCCCCGCGCCGCCCCCGCCCGCCGCGCCGCCTCCGCTCCCGGTCGCGCCGATCGCGCCTGCCCCCGTCGACGCCAGGGCGGAGCCCCCCGCCGACGCCGCGCCAGCCGCTCCGCCCGTCCGTGGCGACGCCGGGGCTCCGGTCGACGCCGAGGCCCTCCCGCCGCTCCCCCCCACCGTCCGCGCGATGCCGGTCCCGTCGCCGCCTGGCGAGGCGCTCCGGGCGTGCCAGGCCGACTCCGACTGCGTCGCCGTCATGCGCAACGGCTGCTGCCGGAGCGGCCTCAACGAGGCCGTGAACAAGGGGTCGGTCGAGGCCTACAGGGGGTCGTTCACGTGCCCCATCCCCCGCCCGATCTGCCCGATGCACCTGGTGCTCGACCGCCGCCAGCCCGCCTGCGACGCCGCGTCGCACCTCTGCACGCTGCAGGCGCCGCCCTGACCCCCGCGCGCCCGCGGCCGGGAATGCCGCCCCCCGTTGACATGCTGTCAGGGGCGCGTACCCCTTGGTCGTCCCCGAACCGAGCCCCCCGATGACCGAACCCGCCGGCCCCCCGCCCCGCGCAGAGACCGAGACCGCCATCACCGTCCTCGTCGTGGACGACGAGCGGTCGAACGTCGAGTCGCTCGAGAAGATCTTCGCCCGCGAGGGGATGCGCGTCCTCGTCGCGTACGACGCCAAGCGGGCGCTCGAGCAGCTCCGCTCGCACAAGGTCGACGTCGTGCTGACCGACCTGATGATGCCGGGGACGACCGGCCTCGAGCTGCTCCCCGCCGTGAAGCAGGTCTCCGCGGACACCGAGGTCGTCCTGATGACGGCGTTCGGCTCGGTCGAGGCGGCGGTGAGCGCGATGCGCGAGGGGGCGTACGACTTCGTCGAGAAGCCGCTGAAGCGCGCCTCCATCGTCAAGAGCGTCCGCCAGGCCGCCGAGCGCCAGAAGCTCGTGGCCGAGAACCGCTTCCTCAAGGACGAGATCAAGCTGCTGACCAAGCGGGAGCTCGTCGGGAGCGCGCCGGCGTGGAGGCGCGTCGTGGACGTCGCCTCGCAGGCCGCGCCCAGCATGGCCACCGTGCTCGTCCTCGGCGAGAGCGGCACGGGGAAGGAGCTCCTCGCGCGCTTCATCCACGAGAAGAGCGCGCGCGCCCGGGGGCCGTTCGTCGCCGTCAACTGCGCGGCCATCCCCGAGACGATCCTCGAGAGCGAGCTCTTCGGCCACGAGCGCGGCGCCTTCACGGGGGCGAACGTCAAGCGCGAGGGGCGCTTCGCGAAGGCGTCGGCCGGGACGCTCTTCCTCGACGAGATCGGCGAGCTGTCGCCCGCGGTGCAGGTGAAGCTCCTGCGCGTGCTGCAAGAGGGGGAGTACGAGCCGCTCGGGGGGAACACCGTCCGCGCCGACGTCCGCATCGTCGCGGCCACCAACCGCGACCTGTTCGGCGAGGTGAGCGCGGGGAGGTTCCGCGAAGACCTCTACTACCGCCTGAACGTCATCGCGATCACCGCGCCGCCGCTCCGGGGGCGCCGCGAGGACATCCCGCTCCTCGTGGACCACTTCCTCGGCCTCTACTGCGCCAAGAACGGCCGACCGCGGCTCAAGCCGACGCGCGGCGCGCTCGACCGGATGGCCGACTACGGCTGGCCCGGGAACGTGCGGGAGCTCGAGAACGTCATCGAGCGCGCGGTCGTGCTCTGCCGCGGCGACACGCTGACCGAAGCCGACCTCCCCGAGAGCGTGGCGAACGCCGAGCGCGCCCCGGCCAGCCAGCTCTCCTTCCCCCTCGGGACCCCGCTCGAGGAGATCGAGCTGCGGGTCATCCGCGAGACCCTGCGCCACGCGAAGGGGGACAAGTCGGTCGCGGCCCAGCTCCTCGGCATCTCGACGCGGACCATCTACCGCAAGCTCGACGGCATCGAGGACCGCGAGGCCGTGCCCGAGGTCCCGACCGCGGTCGGGAGCTTCCCGGCGCCCACCCGGGGGACCTGACCCCGCGCGACGTTCGGTCGTCGCTCGCTCCGGTCCAGTTGACAGATTGTCACGCTCCTCCGGTCCTGGGCCTCGCGGTCGACAAGCTGTCGCCCTGGCGCCGCGGGCCCCCCGGCATTCATCAGCAAAATCGGCTTCTTCGTCGCTGGCACGCGGCTCGCTTATGGCGTAGTTGAGCCCCGCTCTCCCCGACCCCTCCGATGAAGCTCGACAAGCTCCTCAAACGCCACTTCTGGGCAGTCATCCTGGCCTTCGTGGGCGTCGCCGCGTTCTTTCACGCGCAGGCGATCACCCAGATCATCGGGTTTCGCCTCGCGGCGGACGAGAAGCAGGTCGCGGCGATCCCGTCGGGTCCGCGTCGCCCGCCCCCCCCCGGCTCCGCCTTCACGCGCGACACCAGCGCCGCCGCCATCCTCGCGCGCAACCCCTTCGACTCCGTCACCGGCCCGCTCAACGCCACGCCGCTCGACCTCACCCTCCCGCAGCCCGGGGCCGTGGTGGTCGACGACACCGATCCGATGAACGCGCCCGAGTGCGAGGGGCTGAAGGTCATCGTCATCGCCGCCTCCACCGACCCGGACTGGTCCTTCGCGACCTTCACCCCCACCGCGGGCGACGCCCAGAAGACCGTGATCCGGCGCCGCGGCGGCGACGTCTCGGGCAAGACCGTGAAGTTCATCGGCTGGGACCGCGTCTGGATGGTGAACGGCTCGACGCTGTGCCAGCTCGCGATGTTCAAGCCGCCGGCGCCCCCCGGCGCGCCGCCCCCGCCCAAGCCCGCCGCTCCGTCCGGCGGAGGCGGCGGGGACGCGCTCACGAAGGAGATCTCGAAGGGGATCCAGAAGGTGAGCGCCACCGAGTACAAGATCGAGCGCGGCGTCGTCGACAAGATCCTCGAGAACACGGCGGCGCTGATGACGCAGGTCCGCATCGTCCCCGAGAAGGAGGGGGACAAGGGGAGCGGCATCCGCATGTTCGGCGTGAAGCCGGACAGCCTCCTCGGGATCCTCGGCATGGAGAACGGCGACAAGCTCCAGACCATCAACGGGTTCGACATGACGAACCCGGAGAAGGCCCTCGAGGCGTACGCGCGCCTCCGCACGGCCGACCACCTGACCGTGGCGGTCAACCGCAAGGGGGTCGCCACCAACCTTGACTACAACATCCAGTAGGACGCGACACGGACGCCGACCATGCCCAACCTCACGCTGAGCGACGGAGAGCTGTTGAAGAAGACGCTGCGGACCACCCTGGTGATGGTGGGGAGCACGGCGCTGTGGCTCGGGATGCTCAGCGGGGTCGTCCTGATCTCGACCGGCTCCTCCGCGTCGGGGGCGGCGGAGTCGAAGGGGGAGAAGGCGGAGAAGGGGGCAGGCGCCGTCCACGGGCCCGGTCCGGTGGGGCCCCTGCCGCGGAACGCGCCGCCCAGGCCGGGGATGCGCGGCCCCTCTGACCCGCCGAAGTCCAGCGGCGACCCGATCTGACCCACGTGTTCACCCGACCCATCCACACGCGTAGCGATGACGCTGGCACGCGCCAGGTGCCGAAGTACGAGCCGAAGAACGAGAAGGGCTTGAGATACTCGACCATGAAACGCCTTTCGCGCCTGTCCGTGGTGACTGGCCTCGCCCTCGTCTGGGCCGAGGGGCACGCCCTCGCCCAGCCGCCGCGACGCTTCCCGGGGATGCCGGGCGCCCGTCCGGGCGGGGTAGGTCCCGGCGGCCCGGCGGCCGGGACGCCGGCGGCGGGTGCGGCGGCAGGGGCTCCGGCGGCGGCGGGAGCGCCCGGGGCGCCTGGCGCGGCGGGGGCCGGCGCCAAGGCGGGCGACACCGCGGGGCTCACGCAGTTCGAGCCCGGTGTCGACTTCGAGCCGAAGAGCCCGAACTACCGCGTCGCCTTCTCGCTCGAGGACGCCGACCTCGCCGAGGTCGTCCGGGTCATCGGTCAGCTGACCGGGAAGCGCTTCATCTTCGGCGGCAAGATCCGCAACATCAAGGCGACGGTCTACTCGCCGCAGAAGGTGACCGTCGCGGAGGCGTACCAGGCCTTCCTCTCCATCCTCGAGACCAACGGTCTCACGGTCATCCCGCACGGGCGCTTCCTCAAGATCGTCGAGACCGGAGGCATCGCGACGCAGGTGACCCCGACGTACGTCGCCGGTCAGGGGGCGCCCGCGGAGGAGCGGTACGTCACGCGCATCCAGCGCCTCGGGCACGTCAGCGCGGACGAGGTGGCCGCCGTCCTCGCGCACTTCAAGTCGAAGGACGCGGACATCACCGTCTACGCGCCCGGCAACCTCCTCATCATCACGGACACCGGCGCGAACATCCAGCGGATGATGCAGATCGTCGAGGACGTCGACGTCGGCAGCGCCGGCGACCAGATCTGGATCGAGCCGATTCACTACGCCTCGGCGTCCGACGTCGCCAACCGCATCAACGAGCTGTTCGACGTGAAGGCGGCCAACGCCCCGGCGGCGGCCGGCGGCGGCAAGGCGCACGCAGAGGGGGCGGGCGACCTTCACGTCGCCAAGATCCTCCCCGACGATCGCACCAACTCGCTCGTCATCGTCGCGACAGAGCACGCGTACCTGCGCATCCTCGAGATCATCAAGCGCCTCGACGTGCCGCAGAGCGGGGAGGGGGAGATCCACGTCCTGCCGCTCCAGCACGCGGACGCCGTCGACATGACGAAGACGCTCAACGAGATCATCACCGGCGCCGGGGCAGGCGGCGCGGCCGGAGGCGGCTCGGCGGCTCGACCGGCGGGCGCCGCCCCCTCGGGCGTCTTCGAGGCGGGCGTGAAGGTGAGCGCCGACAAGGCGACCAACTCCGTCGTGATCACCTCGTCGCTCCGCGACTACGCGCAGCTCCGCGCCGTCGTCGATCGCCTCGATCTACCGCGCCGGCAGGTCTTCATCGACGCGGTCGTCCTCGACCTCTCGGTCAACAACTCCAACAGCTTCGGCGTCAGCTTCCACGGCGCCGACACGGCGCCGACCGGGAGCTACGGCAACTCGCTCCTCTTCGGCGGCCTGAACCCGCTGAACACCATCAGCCTCCCCGACCCGTCGCAGCTCCAGGGGCTGGCGCTCGGCGTCCGCGGTCCGGGCATCCCCGGCTCCGCCAACCTCCTCGGCACGGGCCTCACGATCCCCGCCTTCGGCGCCGTCATCAACGCCCTGGCGAGCTCGGGCTACGCGGACGTCCTCTCGACGCCGCACATCCTCGCCACGGACAACGAGGACGCCGAGATCAACGTCGGCCAGAACATCCCCCTCCAGACCAACAGCGGGTTCTCCGGCCTCGGCGGCAGCTCGGGGAGCTCGGCGGCCGGAGGGGCGCTCGGCGCGCTCGGGAGCCTCGGCGCGCTGGGCGGCGCGGGCGCGTCGCGAACCGACGTCGGCACGAAGATCAAGATCAAGCCGCACCTGAACGAGTCGAACGAGGTGCGCATCGAGCTGACGGAGGAGATCAGCGAGGCCGGCGTCCCGCAGGGCGGCCTGGGCGTCGTGCCGATCACCAAGCGCAACGCCCAGACCAAGCTGGTCGTCCGCGACCAGCAGACCGTGATCATCGGCGGCCTCATGCGCAGCCTGGTCAACCACTCGGAGACGAAGATCCCCATCCTGGGCGACATCCCCGTTCTCGGCGCGCTCTTTCGCACGACGACGGACCAGGTCCAGAAGACGAACCTCATCCTCATCCTCACGCCCTTCATCATCCGCGAGCAGTCCGACCTCCGGACGGTCTTCGAGCGCAAGATGCAGGAGCGGCAGGAGTTCCTCGACCGCTACTTCGTGTTCGAGGGGGGCGACTACCAGCCCCCGCACGACTGGTCGCACAGCTACGGCCTCATCGACGACATCCGGCAGTCGTACCGCGCGGTCGCGGAGCGCAAGGCGCTCGACGAGGCGACGCGCCCGAAGGAGCTCAAGGGGCACCTCCCTGGCGAGCCGCTCGAGATGCCGGCGAACATCCACCTGAGCGAGGGGCACGGCGCCGGGGGCCCCGCGCCGGTGGAGCGCCGCTCGGCTGATCGCCCGCCGGAGCGCGCCGATCGCCCGCCGCCGCTGAACGTCGCCCCCGCGGCCCGCCACATCGAGCGCATCGAGAAATGAGCGCCAGTTCGCCATGAGCGCGTCCGAGCAGCGGTTTCTGGGGGAGATCCTCGCGCGCCGCGGCGCCGTGGCGGCCGACAAGCTCGAGGCCTTCTACGCCATCCAGAAGGAGAAGGGGACGGACCTCACGGACCTCCTCGTCAACTCGAACACGACCGACGAGGCGGCCATCGCCCGCGCGCTGGCCGAGGAGGCGCAGCTCCCGCTTGTGGAGAAGGTCGACCCGACGGCGATCGAGACCGCGACCGCGACGCGGCTGCCAATCGCCTTCGCGAAGGCTCACCGGATCCTCGTCATCAGCGAGGACGCCGCCGTGGTCCACGTGCTGACCGCCGACCCCTTCGATACCGCCTCGCTCGACGACGTACGGGTCCTCTTCGAGAAGCCCGTGCAGGCCGGGGTCGCCACCGGCGAGCAGATCGTCGACGCGATCAACCGCGTCTACGAGCGCGAGGCCGGCGGCGGAGAGCTCGAGAGCGGCGATCACGTCGCCGACGAGGACGGGGCGAGCGACATTCTCGACTCGGACGACGAGGCCCCGGTCATCCGGTGGGTCAACTCGCTGTTCCTCCAGGCGATGAAGGAGCGCGCCAGCGATATCCACATCGAGCCGGAGGAGAAGGAGGTCGTCGTCCGCTACCGCATCGACGGCGAGCTCTACATCGCGCGGCGTGCCCCGCGGGCGTTCATGAGCAGCATCGTCAGCCGCATCAAGATCGAGAGCGCGCTGAACATCGCCGAGAAGCGCCTCCCGCAGGACGGCCGCATCACCAAGAAGATCGCCGGCAAGGGCTTCGACATCCGCGTCAGCACCATCCCGACGAGCCGGGGCTACGAGCGCATCGTGATGCGCCTCCTGAACAAGTCCAGCGTCCTGCTCGACCTCCCGGACCTCGGGTTCAGCGCGCGCGACTACTCGCTCATGGACGGCCTCATCCGCCGGCCCGACGGCATCATCCTCGTCACGGGCCCGACCGGCTCGGGCAAGACGACGACGCTCTACGCGTGCGTCAACCGGATCAACACGCCGAACCTCAACATCCTGACGGCGGAGGATCCGGTCGAGTACGAGATCCAGGGGATCCACCAGGTCCACGTGCAGGCGAAGATCGGCCTGACGTTCGCCAGCGCCCTCCGCGCCTTCCTCCGGCAAGATCCAGACGTCGTGATGGTCGGCGAGATCCGCGACAAGGAGACGGTCGACATCGCGATCAACGCGTCGCTCACGGGGCACCTCGTGCTCTCGACCATTCACACGAACGACGCCGCGGGCGCCGTCACGCGCATGGTCGATATGGGCGTCGAGCCGTTCCTCATCCGCTCGAGCGTCATCGGCATCCTCGCGCAGCGCCTCGTGCGCGTCCTGTGTCCGGCTTGCAAGGAGCCCTACCCGGCCGAGGACTTCGAGCTGAACGAGCTCGGCCTATCGCCCGAGCGCCTCTTCCTGCGCGAGCAGCGCCGCACGATCCCGAACACCCGCTACTTCCCCAAGCTGATCAAGGAGGCCGATCTGCTCGACTCGTTGACGCCGGGCGTCCGACCGACCTTCTACAAGGCCAAGGGCTGCGACCGCTGCACCGGCACCGGCTTCCTGGGGCGCCGTGGCATCTACGAGCTGCTCCTGATGGACGACGCGGTCGGGCCGCTCGTGCTCCGCAACGCGGACGCCCAGGCGATCAAGCGTGCGGCGATGGAGCAGGGGATGGACAGCCTCCGCGATGACGGCGCCCGCAAGGTGCTGAACGGCCTCACCACGGTGGAGGAGGTCCTCGCGGCGACGCAGGAGGACGTCGACGTCGACGCCGGCATCACTTCCTCGGCGTCGCCGGCGCCGAGCAAGCTCGCGGGCGCGAGCTAGGGGGCAGGAGGAGCACCCCATGGCCGTCTTCGAGTACCGCGGGCTGCTCGCCGCCACCGGCAAGCAGGTGCACGGCGTCAGGGACGCCGACAACGCCAAGGTCCTCCGCGCGCTCCTCCGGCGCGAGGGGGTGATGCTGACCTCCGCGCAGGAGGAGGCCACCGCCAAGCGCGCCCAGGCGAAGAACCTCGACATCTTCGCGTTCGCGCGGCGGGTGAGCGTCGGCGACGTCGCGATGATGACCCGCCAGCTCGCGACGCTCGTGACCGCAGGGATCCCGCTGGTCGAGGCCGTCGCCGCGCTCACCGAGCAGGTCGAGAAGCTCGAGCTGAAGCGCGTCCTCACGCAGGTCCGGGACCGCCTCAACGAGGGGGCCTCGCTCGCCAAGGCGCTCGAGCCGCACCCGAAGGTCTTCCCGAACCTGTACGTCAACATGGTGGCGGCGGGCGAGGCATCGGGCACCCTCGAGCAGGTGCTCGCGCGCCTCGCCGACTTCATGGAGGGGCAGTCGAAGCTGCGCGGGAAGGTGGGCGCCGCGCTCGCCTACCCCGCGCTCATGGTGGTCATCGGGACCGCGCTCATCAGCGTGATGATGATCGTCGTCGTCCCGAAGGTGACCAGCATCTTCGCCAGCCTCGATCGGGCGCTCCCCTGGTACACGGAGCTCCTCATCGACGTCTCGGCGGCGATGTCTTCGAGCCAGATGTTCGGCGCGGTGATCATCATCGCGACGGTGAACCTGGCCCGCAAGGCGCTCGCGGTCGGATCGGACGGCAAGGCCCAGGGGAGCATCGGCTTCACGGTGGCCGCGGTCGCGTCCGGGCTCGTGCTGGTGGGGGCCTTCTTCTACGTCGTCTCCACGCTCGCGTACTGCGAGGGGCTCGGGATAGGTCTCGTCCTCGCCGTGCTGAGCGCCCGGTTCTTCGCCTACATCGCGACGCCGGCCGGGAAGATCTGGAAGGACGGCTCGATGCTCAAGCTCCCGGTCTTCGGGCAGCTCCTCCGCATGCTGGCCGTGACGCGGTTCTCGCGGACGCTGGCGACGCTGCTCCAGAGCGGCGTCCCGCTCCTCAAGGCGATGGAGATCGTCCGCAACGTCCTCGACAACGCCAAGCTCGAGCAGGTGGTCGAGGAGGCCGCGGCGTCCATCCGCGAGGGGCAGTCGATCGCCGAGCCGCTCAAGCGGAGCGGGGACTTCCCGCCCATCGTCACCCACATGATCGCGGTAGGCGAGAAGAGCGGCCAGCTCGAGGCGATGCTCGAGAACGTCGCGCGAGCCTACGACGCGCAGGTCGAGACCCGCGTTCAGGCGCTCACCAGCCTGCTCGAGCCGCTCATGATCGTCGTCATGGGCGGCGCCGTCGGCTTCATCGCCTTCGCCATCCTCATGCCGCTCATCCAGATGAACGACTTCATCGAGTGATGGCGACCGTGCTCTCTCACCGCCGCGCCGAGCCTGGGGTCTTCTTCCCGTGGGAGAGGAAGAGCGGCCTGCTCGGGTCGCTCGGGCGGAGGCGAATGCGGGTCCTCGCCGGAGGGGCGTTCCTCACCGTCGCCGTCGTCGCGACCTACGAGGACGGCGAGCGGGGCGCGGCCGTCAGGGCGACGCGCGCCACCCTCACCACGGCGCGGCGGGCCATCGACGCCTACCGCGCAGATCACGGAGGCGCGTGTCCTCGGGCCCTCGGCGAGCTGGTCACCCTGGGCTACAGCCACGCGGACCCTGTCGACGCCTGGGGCCACCCGCTCCGGCTCGTCTGCCCGGGGCGCAAGGACCCGGTCGGCTTCGACCTCTCGAGCGACGGTCCGGACGGGCTGCCGGGAGGGCTCGACCAGGTGGAGTGAGGATCCGGGCGCCCGCAGGGGCGGGGTCACTTCGCTGAGATTCGGAGACGGAGCACGGACTATGGGCGGGGATTCGATGGTTATCGTTCAGCAGGAGAGAAGGAGGAGCAGCCGATGAAAGCGGGTCGTATGCGAAGGGGTTATCAGCGGGGCGTGACGCTGATCGAGGTCATGATCGTCGTCGTCATCCTCGGGCTGATCGCCGGCGGCGTCGCCGTGGCGGTCTTCCCGAAGCTCAAGAAGGCGCAGATCGACACGACGACGACGAGCGCGCGGGCGCTGCGGAGCGTCGCCGAGACCTGGCGGAGCGAGCACGCAAGCGACCAGTGTCCGACGCCGCAGATCCTCATGAACGATCACGCGATCGACTCGGCCTCCAAGATCACGGACGCCTGGGACGATCCGTTCACGATCACCTGCCAGGAGGACGAGACGATCGTCACGAGCCCCGGCCCGGACAAGAAGGAGAACACCGCCGACGACATCCGCGTCCCCGCCTTGCAAGCGCCGCAGAAGTAGCGCTGCCCGTGTTCCCCTCGCAGATGCGCACCCCTCGTCGCCCGGGCGTCGCCGCGCGCGCGCGCGTCGCCGGGGGTCGCCGCGGGGGGCATCGCGGGTCGCGCGGCGGCGCCCGGGATCGCGCCGCCGAGCGCGGCCTGACCTTGCTCGAGATCATGATCGTCATGCTCCTCATGGGCCTGATGATGGGCGTGATGATCTTCGGGACAGGGCAGCTCACCGCCTCGCGCCTGAAGCGCGCCACGACGATGGTGGCCGGCGCCGTGCGGGTGGGGTTCACGCGCGCGACGGCGACGTCCAAGAGCCAGCGCCTCGTCTTCGATCTTGACGAGCAGAAGCTCTGGCTCGAGGAGAGCGAGCTGCCCATGCTCGTTCAGTCCAAGGACACCATCGCGACCGGCGGGGCCGCCGCCGTCACCGAGGCGGAGCGCGCGGCGTTCCAGGAGAACGACCGGATCCTGAAGGGCCCCCGCGCCCCGAAGCCGACGTATCACGCGGTCGAGACGCTGGGCTTCTCGAACAACACGGGGGCGCGGGGTCCGCACGAGCTGGGCCGCGGGCTCCGCTTCCGCGAGATCCAGATGGAGCACGACGACCGGCCGAGGACCACCGGGCGGGCGTATCTCTACTTCTGGCCCGGCGGCCAGACCGAGCGCGCCTCGATCGAGCTCGCCCCCATCGCCTCCTCGTCCGACGACGACACGCTCACCCTCTCGGTGGCCCCGCTCACCGGGAAGATCTCCATCAAGAACGGTCCGGTCCCGCTGGTCATCCCCGTCGACGACCAGGGGGCCTCCGATCGCGTCGACCGGGGGGGGGCGTTCTGACCATGCGCGGGCGCGGGGCACATCGGCGGGGGGAGGGCTTCTCGCTCCTCGAGGTCATGATGGCGGTCGCGATCCTTGGAGGCGCGCTCACCGCGATCCTCTCGGCGCAGGCGTCGATCTCCGCGAGCAACAAGATCGGCAACAACCTCGGGACCGCGCTGAGCCTCGGCCGCTGCAGGATGACGGAGGTCGAGGACAAGCTGCTGAAGTACGGCTACCCCGACATCGAGGACATGCAGACCGAGCTCGCGTGCTGCGACGACCGGGAGGTCCCCGGCTTCACCTGCGAGTCGCGCGTCGACCGAGTCCTGATGCCGAACCCGCCGTCGCTCATGGGGTCGAGCGTCGACGGCGGTCTGTCCCTCGGGGGCGGCTCCCCCTCGGCGATGCTTTCCAACGGGATCGCCGGTGGGTCCCCGTCGGCGCTCTCGACGGCGCTCTCGGGCCTCGGTGGTATCGGCGGCCTCTCGGGCATGAGCCAGAGCATGTCGAGCGACGGTGGCTTCGCGAACCTGAACCTCGAGGCGGGCGTCCGGAGCATCGGGTCGTCGCTCACCCAGCAGATGGGCGGGGGCGGCGCCGGGACCCAGGGGCTCCTGTCGATGGTGCTCGGCTTCGTCTATCCGTTCCTGAAGCCGATGATGGAGGCGTCGATCCGGAAGATCACGGTCGTCGTCCGGTGGAAGGAGGGCTCGAAGGTGAAGGAGTTCACCCTCCTCCAGTACGTGACCAACCCGAGCAACGGCGGGCTCGGGGCGGGCGCCCCGGCCGGGTCCGGCGGCGGCTCGAGCAGCGGCGCGAGCAAGAGCGGCACGGTGACGCACTGATGGGCACCCGGGTCGCGGCGGCGCGGAGGGGCGAGCAGCGGGGCATGACCCTGCTAGAGCTCCTGGTGTCGCTCGCCATCCTCGCGATGATGTCGCTCCTCATCTACGGCGCGTTCGACTCGATGAACCGCGGCATCAAGGGGGAGGAGCTCAGATCCGAGCGCGGGCGCGAGGGGCGCGACGCGCTGCTCCGGATCTCGCGTGAGCTGTCGAGCGCCTTTCTCTCGATGCACAACCCGACGAACCTCGCGCTCATCACCCGCAAGGTCGCCTTCACCGGGCAGCACTCGGCGCCGTTCGACCGGGTCGACTTCGCCGCGTTCGCTCACCGGCGCATCGTCAAGGACTCGCGCGAGTCGGACCAGTGCGAGGTCGGCTACTCGGTGGTCCAGGACCCGGACGTCGGCGACAAGATGGACCTGGTGCGGCGCGAGCAGACCCCGATCGACCAGGACCCGGTGCGCGGGGGCGTGGTCAACGTCCTCGTCGAGAACGTCGAGCTCTTCAGCCTGAAGTACCTCGACGCCGTGAACGGGATCTGGTCGGACACCTGGGACACGACGCTGGTCAACGCCCAGTACAACCGCCTGCCGCTCGAGGTGAAGATCGCCATCACGCTCCGCGGCCGCCCCGGCCTCGACTCGACGACCTTCACCACCAAGGTCATGATGCCGATGATCTCCCCCCTCAGCTTCGGGATCCCGCGATGAGCGCCGGGCGCGATGCGGTGACGGCGGGGCGAGCGCGCGAGCGATCGCGACAGCGACGTCGGTCGCGGGAGCGGGGGATCGCCATCATCATGGTCGTCGCGGCCATCGCCGTGCTCACGGTGATGCTCGCCCAGTTCCAGGACGACACCAGCGCTTCGGTCGCCAGCGCGACCGCCGACCGGGACGGCCTCAAGGCCGAGTACATGGCCCGCAGCGCGGTCAACCTGGCGCGCCTCGTCATCGCGACCGAGCCGACGGTGCGCGCGGCGATCTCGCCGATGTACATGCTCATGAAGAGCAGCCCGCCGCAGCTCCCTGTCTGGGAGTTCTCCGATCGCCTGCTGGCCGCCTTCAACGACCAGGACTCGGTGAAAGACTTCGGTAACTCGCTCGGGCTCGACATGAGCCTGGGGAAGAACCTGGGGCTCGCGGGCGGGAAATTCCAGCTCTCGATCGTCGACGAGGACGCGAAGATCGACGTCAACCTCGGGTCGGCCAACGACATCGCCCACATCCGGCTCGCCAAGGAGGTCATGGGGCTCATCTCGCCCATCCTGTACGACCCGATGTTCCAGGCCCGGGACGCGAACGGGCAGTTCCACGATCGGCTGCAGACCTGCGCGGCCATCATCGACTGGGCCGACGTCGACGAGCAGGGGTTCAACTGCGACACGAGCTCGAACGCGCCGACGAGCAGCGGCGTGGAGGACTCGAGCTACTCGCTGCTGTCGAAGCCCTACCGTCGCAAGAACGCGCCGTACGACTCGCTGGCCGAGCTCCACCTCGTCAACGGCGTGACCGACGACTTCTGGGCGACGTTCGTCGACCCCGACCCGACCAACCCCAAGAAGCGCGTCATGACCGTGTGGGGGCAGGGGCAGATCAACATCAACACGGCGAACGCCCAGACGCTGCTCGCGGTCACCTGCGCCGGGGCGCCGACCGCGGACATCTGCACCGACGCGAACCAGGCGAGCGCCTTCCTCCTCGGCATCACGATGGCCCGAAGCATCACGCAGGGGGCTCCCATCTTCGGCGGCACGAAGGACTTCCTGCAGATGATGAAGGGGCAGGGGATGCTCGGCCCGATGGTCTCGCTCCTGGGAATGAAGCCGGTGAAGTTCCTCTCCGAGAGCGAGTTCTTGAAGAGCATCACCACCGAGAGCAAGATGTTCTCGATTTACGCGGTGGGTGTGGTCAAGGGATACAAGCGTGAGACGCGGACCTCCATCCATGCGGTCGTCGATTTCCGGGACGCGCCGCAGGTCAGCGGGCCGTCGATGGTCGCCGTGCTCAACTCGTTCACCGGGGCCGCCCCGTCGGCCTCTGCCTCTGCCTCCGCCAGCGCCACCAACACGGCCTATCCGATGATGGGGTCTGGCAATACGATGACCGGTCCGATCAAGGCGGCGCTCGAGCCGAGCTCGGCCGGTCAGATCATCTTCTTCCACATCGAGTAACGGATGCCTATCTGGTTGGGAATCGACATCGGAGCGTCCTCGGTCAAGGTGGCCGCGGTGCGCTCCGCGTACAGGCGGACCTCGCTCGACGCGCTGGTCAAGGTCGACGTCGTCCGGGCGGAAGACGGCGTCGAGATCGGGTCTGCGCTGCGGTCGGCGGTCGAGGCCGTGCTGGCGACGACTGGCGCCCCCGACGCGATCGCCGTCGCCGTCGACGGCGCGCGCGCCACGGTCCGGACGGTGAACCTCCCGGCGGGAGCCATCAAGCAGATCGCCGAGGTCCTTCCGTTCGAGCTCGAGGCGCAGGTGCCGTTCGAGATGGGGGAGGCCGTGTTCGACTACCGGCCGCTGCCGCGCCGGGCGAAGGGGGACGAGGAGGACGCAACCACGCTACCGCTCCTCGTCGGCGTCGCGCGGATCGAGGAGGTCACGCGGAGGATCTCCCAGGCGCGCGAGGCCACCGGTCTCGAGCCGGAGCGGGTCGGTCTCGGGGCGCTCCCGCTCGCGAACGTGATGGCGCTGGTGCAGTCCGACGGCGGCGCGGTCGATGGCCCAGTCGTCCTCATCGATCTCGGCGCGCGGACGAGCGAGGTGCTCATCCTCTCCCGCGGCGAGCCGGTCTTCGCGCGGACGCTCTCGCAGGGGACGGCCCACATCGAGTCGACCGCGCCCCTGCTCGCGCGCGAGATTCGCCTCACGATCGGCGCCTTCCGCTCCCTTGGCGGCGCCGTGCCGGAGCGGGTCTACCTCTGCGGCGGCGGCTCCTACCGGCCGTTCGCCCACTCGTTCCTCGGCGGAGAGCTCGACCTCCCGTGCGTCGAGCTGCCGCCGCTCCAGCTGGAGCTCGGCCCGGACGTCGCGCCCGACCGGCTCGGGGAGATCCCGTGGTTCGCGAAGTCGCTCGGCCTCGCGCTGGGGCTCGGGCCTCGCCCGCTCGACATCGACCTTCGGCGCGGTCCGCTCGCCTTCGAGCGTGGGTTCGCGTGGGTGCGCGACAAGGTCCCGGTGCTCGCCGGGCTGGCGATGGTCGTCCTCGTCAGCTTCTTCTTCTCCGCGTGGGCGCAGCTCCACGGAGCGAGCCTCGATCACGACACGCTCGAGAAGGCGCTCGCCCTGGTGACGAAGGACGTGCTGGGGGAGGAGACGACGAGCCCCGGGCGGGCGAGCGAGCTCCTGACGCAGCTCACGACGGTGAGCGGCGATGACCCTCTCCCTCACGCAGACGCGTTCGACGTGATGGTGAAGCTCTCCGAGGACATCCCCCAGAACATGACCAGCGACATCGAGGAGCTCGATGTGCAGAAGGGGCACGCCGTCGTGCACGGCATCGTCGGCTCGATCCCCGACGCCCAGTCGATCGCCGACGCCCTCCGCAAGGAGCACTGCTTCGTGGACGTGAAGATCACCCGCACGAACCAGGTGTTCGGTGGCGACCGGCAAAAGTACGTCCTCGAGCTCGACGAGAAGTGTCCCGAGGACGTCCGCGGGCCGAAGAAGAAGGACGGCTCCGCGACGCCAGCGCCCAGCAACTCGGGGGGGAAGTGATGGCGATCCGCGTCCTTGAACGTCTGAACGCGCGAGAGCGGCGGCTGGTTACGGCGCTTGGCGTCGTGCTGGCGTGCGGCGCGGTCCTCGCGGTCCCCATCGGCCTCGAGTCGGTCGTCCACGCGCGCGAGGCCGATAACCTCGAGCTCGCCGCGGCGCTCACGGCCATCCAGGAGGGGCGTGGGCAGGTCCGGGAGCATCAGGAGAAGAAGGAGCAGCTCCTGCAGAGGTACGCGAAGCGGGCCCCCGCGCTCGCCGGGTTCCTGGAGCAGGCCGCGCAGCACGAGAAGCTGGAGGTGACGGATTCCGTCGACCGGCCGGACGTCCCCCACGGCAAGAAGTTCGTCGAGCGCAGCACGACCGTCCACCTCAGGAAGGCGGGGCTGCTCCCCATCGCGAAGTTCCTCGAGGCCATCGAGAAGAGCGGGTATCCGGTCGAGCTCTCGAAGCTGACGCTCCGCAAGCGCTCGGGGGAGCAGGACTCGTACGACGTCGAGGTTGCCGTCTCGGCGTACGACCGCAGCGACGCCCCACCGGCGGCGCCTCTCGTTCCGGTGCCATCCGCGGTCCCCGCGCCGTCCGCCCTGCCCGCTCCCGGGAAGCAGCCGTGAGGGAGAAGCTCCGCGAGCGTCTCTGGGCGGTAGCGTCGCTCATCGGGTACCCGGCGTTCTACGTCCTGTGCCTCGTCGTCTTCGCGTCGTGGACCTTCCCCTTCGAGAAGGTCCGCGACCGGGTCGTCGCCGCGTTCAACGAGAGCCAGCGCGCGAGCAACTCGTCGCGTGAGCTGGCGATCGCCAGCATGACCTCGTCGTGGATCACCGGGGTCCGGCTGACGGGCGTACGCCTGATCGATCACGACCCGGGCGCCGGTGCGACGGGAGGGGAGCCAGGGAAGGGCGACGCCAAGAGCGAGCTCAAGCTCGACTCCGTCGTGGCCCGCGTCGCGCTCCTGCCGCTCCTCGTCGGAAACCACAACGTCAGCTTCCACGCCGAGGCGTTCGGCGGCAGCGTCGTGGGGAGCTGGAAGGACCACGGCAAGGACCAGGCGCTCGAGGTCTCGCTCGAGTCGATCGACCTCGCGCAGTTCACGCCCCTCACGGGGCTTCTCGAAGTACCCATGGAAGGGTCGCTGGGCGGCACCATCAAGTGGAGCCTCCCCGAGGGGAAGGTGAGCAAGGCGAACGGGAGCATCACGATCGAGGCCACGGACGTCACACTGGGGGACGGCAAGGCGAAGCTGATGGGGAAGCTCGCCGTCCCGCGGCTGAGCCTTGGCACCTTCGAGCTCAACGCCGAGGTGAAGGACGGGACCGTGAAGGTCACGAAGCTCGGCTCGTCCGGCAAGGACGTCGACTTCCTCGCCGACGCGAGGATTCCGCTCCGCGACACGCTGAGCGAAAGCCAGGTCGACATGAACCTCCGCTTCCGCGTCAGCGACAGCTACCGGGGGAAGAACGACGCGACGAAGGGGCTGTTCGGGGCGCCCGGGTCGACGGCTCCGGGGGCGATCGACCTCGACCCGCGGATGAAGCAGGCGAAGCGGCCAGACGGCTTCTACACGTGGCACGGCCACGGCCCGATCGCGAAGCTCGATTTCAGCCCCGGCGGGACCGGCGGGCCCATCGCCGGGCCGGGCGGGAACGGAGCAGGCGGCCCCGGTCGTCCGAAGACAGGCCCATGAGCGGCACCCGACGTTCCATGCTCGTGGGGGTCATCCACCTCGCCGCGCTCCCCGGGAGCCCCCGGTCCGCCCGCGCCGCCGACCAGATCGCCCGCGACGCGGCGGCGGACGCTCGTCTCCTGCTCGAGACCGGATACGACGGCGTGATCGTGGAGAACTTCGGCGACACGCCGTTCCTGCCGCGCGTGGGGGCGGTGACGGTCAGCGCGATGACGCTCGCCGCGGTCCGCGTGCGCGACGCCTGCCCCGAGTTGCCGCTCGGCATCAACGTGCTGCGCAACGACGCGGACGCCGCCCTGGCAGTGGCGGTCGTGGCGGGGGCGGCGTTCGTCCGCGTGAACGTCCACGTGGGCGCGCGCGTCACGGACCAGGGGGTCATCCAGGGCGAGGCCGGCGCCACCATGCGAACCCGACAGGCGCTCGGGGCTGCCGGCATCGAGGTGTGGGCCGACGTCGACGTGAAGCACTCGGCGCCGCTCGGCGTCCGGCCGGTGGCGGATGAGGCCGCCGATGCCGCGCTTCGCGGGATGGCCGACGCGATCCTCGTGACGGGTGAAGGGACGGGGCGGGCGGTAGACGAGGCGCGCCTCTCCGAGGTCCGGCGCGCGGTCTCCGTCCCCGTCTACGTGGCGAGCGGCGCGACCATCGACGCCTTGCCTGCGCTTGCGCGCGCCGGCGCGGACGGCGTCATCGTCGGCAGCGCGCTCCGGAGCGACGGGAAGGCTGGCGGCCGGATCGATCGGGAGAGGGCGGCCGCCTTCTGCCGGGCGTTTCGCGGAGCGTTCCCCCGCCCGTGAGCCGCGCGGCGCCTCCACCAGCCGTGGTCGAGCCGAGGCCTCGACGGCTCCGCGTCCTGATGGTCGCGTCCGAGGTCGACCCGTTCGCGCGGACGGGTGGCCTGGGGGACGTCGTCGGAGGCCTCTCGTCCGAGCTGGCGGACCTCGACGTCGAGGTCCTCGTCGTCACGCCTCGCTACGGGGTGACGCGTGTGCCGGAGGGGTCCGAGTGGTGGGAGCGGACGGTGAGCGTCCGCGTCGGACCGGGCAGCGCCGTCACGCTCGGCGTGCTCGAAGCCGCGTCGCCGGCGCGGACCATCGGGAGCTTGCGAGTCTGTCTCCTCGACCACCCGAACCTGTTCGCGCGGGACGGAATCTACGGCGACGCTCACGGAACCTTCGGCGACAACGACGTGCGCTTCGTCACGATGTCGCGCGGAGCGCTGGCGGTCGCGGAGCGCGCGTGGCCAGCGGACGTGACAACAGGGGGCCCGGGTCCGCAGCCGCCCGGCCTCGACGTTATCCACGCGCACGACTGGCACGCGGCCCCCGCGATTCTCTCCGCGCGCCTGACGATGGGCGCCGCCTGGGCGCGCGTGAGGACGGTGTTCACGATCCACAACCTCTCCTTTCAGGGGGTCCTCGGGGCTGACGCGCTCGACCGGCTCGGCCTGCCGCGCGCGGCCTTCGACGACGGCACCCTCGAGCACGACGGGCAGGTGAACCTGATGCACGGCGCGATCGCCCTGGCCGATCGCGTCACCACCGTCAGCCCGACGTACGCTCGCGAGATCCTCACGCCCCGCGAGGGGTGCGGGCTCGAGGACTTCCTCCGCCTCCACAGGGGGAAGCTCTCGGGGATCCTGAACGGGATCGACGAGGTGCGCTTCGACCCGCGCACCGACACCGCCCTGGCGCAGACCTTCGACCGGGCCGATCCGTTCGAGGGGAAGGGGCGCTGCAAGCGTGCGCTCGCCGAGGAGCTCGGGCTCTCGGACGATGGCGGGCCGCTCTTCGGCTCCGTCTCACGCCTGACCTCGCAGAAAGGGATCGACCTCCTCCTCGCCATCCTCCCGGCGCTGGTCGAGCGAGGGGCGCGTTTCGTCCTCGTGGGGACGGGCGACGCCTCGCTCGAGCAGGCGCTGCGGTCGGCGGCGGAGCGGTATCCGGGCCGCGTCGCGTCGAGGATCACGTTCGACGGGCTCCTCGCACGCCGGGTCTACGCGGGCTCCGACTTCTTCGTCGTCCCGTCGCGGTTCGAGCCGTGCGGCCTCACGCAGCTCTACGCGATGCGCTACGGCGCCATCCCCGTCGTGACGGCGGTCGGCGGCCTCCGCGACACCGTCGAACCGATTCACGCGCTCTTCGGCACGGGCACGGGCTGGACCGCGGCGAGGCCCGACCCGAACGCGCTGCTCGTCGCGTGCGCCGACGCCCTGGACCTGTATCAGGACGGCGCGTCGCACCGCGCGGCCGTGGTCCGGGCCATGGCGCGCGACAGCTCGTGGGCTCAGCCCGCGCGGTCGTACCTCGACCTCTACCGTGGCCGGCCCGGGTAGGCACAGCGGACGGGCTTGCCCGGGGGCCGCGCAAAGCACTACCCTCCGCCTCCTTCGTTGGCCAGAAACCGCGCCGGCGTCAGCCTGCCGCGCAAGACGGGAACACCAATCGCCATGAGAACTTCATTCGCCGCTGCCTCAGTGTTGATGTGCCTCGCCGCCGTCGCGTGCAAGAAGGAGGAGCCGCCGAAGAAGGAGGCGCCGGCCCCCGTGGCCAGCGCCGCGCCGGCACCGCCGCCGAAGCCCGAGCAGACCCAGGCTGCCGGGAGCGCCGAGAAGCCCTCGGCCGCCGCGCACCACAAGCACCACCCCCGGACGCCGAGCGTTCCGTTCGGTCAGCACCCGCCGAAGCCGGAGAAGCCGGAGGTCCCCAGGGTCCCCGAGCTCCCCGAGCTCGCGAAGCAGGAGAAGGCGACGCCCCCCGAGAAGCTCCCGGTAGGCGAGTACGCGTGTGGAGTGTCGCACTCGGGCGAGTCGGACTACCCGCTCATGTGCCTCGAGGACAAGAACCACGAGAAGAACGAGAGGGTCGCGCGGCCGCTCATCTCGTACCACCACTTCAAGACCAAGGCGGCGCCGCTCCCCAAGGTGGTGGACCACCGCGACGAGGAGACCGAGGGGGAGGTGCGCAACCAGGGGACGGCCGGGACCTGCACGACGTTCAGCACCGCGGCGGCCATCGACCACGCCGTCAGCCGATGGACGGGCGCCCCGTCGCACGTATCGACGATGGAGCTCTGGGGCCGCTACCACCAGCCCGATCTCGGCGAGGCGCTGATCTCGACCGTCGGGCAGAAGTTCGCGTCCGAGGACGCCTGGCCGTACGACTCGAAGGTCGCGTGGCAGTGGCGCGACTGCGAGAAGGGGGGGCCGAAGAGCGACGGGCCGTGCGGCAAGCCGGTCGACAAGGCGAGGCTCGCGGAGCTCGAGAAGAAGCCCTCCGTCATCGTCGAGCAGGTCGAGTGGCTCCCCAAGGACTTCGAGCTCGCGCGGCGCAAGATCGCGGCCGGTCAGGACCCGATCTTCGCCATCAAGCTCCCCCGGCACTTCAAGCCGATCGGGAAGGCGGGGGCGCGCTACATCCCCGACTACAAGGACGAGACCGGCGGCCACGCGATGGAGCTCGCCGGCTACATGGTCGGCGACAAGGGGGACAACTACTTCCTCGTCCACAATAGCTGGGGCGCCAACTGGGGCGACGGCGGCTACGCCTGGATCCACGAGGCGACGCTCGCCAAGCACATGTTGAACGGCTTCGGCATCGTCGACGCCCGTCCGGTCAGCGGCGAGAATCGCCACCGCCAGGGGAAGGTCTGTTCGGCCGGGCAGGCCCCCGACAGCCTCACCGGGGCGTGCATGGCGGAGTGCAAGGAGGGGGGACCGACCCACAACGGCGTCTGCCCCGAGCCGGGCGAGTGCGCCGCGGGCCTCGTCAACCTCTTCGGCGAGTGCATCGGCGCCGCGCCGACGGACGCCGGCAAGGACGAGAAGTCCGGCATCTCGTGGAAGTGCGGCCCCGGCGGCTGCGCCTACACGCTGCCGAAGGCGGTCGGCAAGTGCGACAAGGAGCCCTGCATCCTCTCGTGCCCGGCGCCGAGCTACCACGCGGCGAAGGACGACCACGGGCTGACCTGCGTCGAGTGACGACGATCTCGCGCGCGCCCTGGCCACGCCGCCGGGGCCCGCTCGAGGGGGGAACTCCCACGTGAAGCGCGGCGTCGGGTGACGCCGCGGCCTGACGCATCCGCGGCGGACGGCCAGGCGCCGCCCTCCGGCTTCACTTCATCGAGAGGAGCTCGACCTCGAACACGAGCGTCGAGTTCGGCGGGATCACCGGGGGGAAGCCGCGCGAGCCGTAGCCGAGCTCCGGGGCGATGGTCAGCTTGCGCAGCTGGCCGACCTGCATCCCGGCGACCCCCTGGTCCCACCCCTTGATGACCTGTCCGGCGCCCAGCTTGAAGGTGAAGCCTTCGTTGCGGTCGCGGGAGCTGTCGAACTTGGAGCCGTTCGTCAGCGTCCCCACGTAGTGGACGGTCACCGTCTGTCCGGCCTTCGCTTCGGGCCCGGAGCCGGCCTTCAACTCTTCGATCTGGAGGGGTGCGGGAGCGCTCATGACGGAGCTCATTAACCGAGCCGCCATGGGGCCGCTACTCTTTCTTGGAGCCGAAGCGGATAGGGACGATACTCTGTGGCCGAGGGAGCGCTGCCCGATGGAGTCGTTCGATGTCACCCAGGTGGTCATGACGGTCGGGTCCACGTACCAGGTGCGCGTGCCCGGCGAGGACAAGGTCGTGATGACCGTGAAGGGGACGCTGATGAGCCCCACGCCGCACTTCCAGCTGGTCGCGGGCGAGGACGGGCCCGAGCTGGCCTCGCTCTCGGGCAACTTCATCAAGACGAAGTTCCAGGTGAAGGGGCCCGCGAAGGAGGAGCTCGGCAACCTGTCGTTCCCCGCCGTCGCCTTCAAGAAGACGCTCGTCCTCACGGTCGGCGGCCGCGGCTTCACGGCCGACGGCGGCCTCATGGGGGGCGTCTTCCGCTGCGTCGACAACGACGGGAAGGTCGGCATCGAGATCACGAAGAAGGAGACCTTCCGCGACCGGTTCAACGTCGCCGTGCACGACGGGCTCTCGAAGGAGGTCGGCATCCTGGCGTCGATCGCGATTCACTCGCGCTTCTACGAGTTCGTATGAACGATGTCCGCGTCCTCACGCTGAACATCTGGAACCGGCTGGGCCCCTGGGAGGACCGGCTGAACGCCATCCGGAAGACCCTCGCCTACGAGTCGCCCGACATCGTCGGCCTGCAGGAGGTCATCACGACGCCCGACGGCGACGTGCTGCACCAGGCGAAGGCGATCGCCGCTGGCCTCGGCTACGAGGTCGCGTTCGGGGCGTCTCACGGCGTCGGCTTCTCGTTCGGCAACGCGGTCCTCTCGCGCTGGCCCATCGCGAAGAGCGAGGTCATGGCCCTCCCCACGGGCGAGGAGAGCGACGCCCGCTCGCTCCTCTGCGCCGAGATCGACGCCCCCTTCGGTCGCGTTCCGTTCTTCGTCACCCACCTCGCCTGGCGCTTCCACGAAGGGGCCGTCCGGCAGGCGCAGGTCCTCGCCATCGCCGACCGCGTCGCGGCGTGGACGGCGCGCGCTGGGGTCCCCGCCATCCTGGTGGGGGACTTCAACGCCGACCCGGAGGCGGACGAGATCCGCTACCTCAAGGGGCTGACCACGCTCGGGCGCCCGCGGTGCGTCTACTTCGCGGACGCCTTCGCCGTCGCAGGGGACGGGTCGCGCGGCGCGACGTTCTCGAAGCAGAACCCCTTCGCGGCGTCGCTCTGCGAGCCCGACCGTCGCATCGACTACGTCTTCGTGCAGCGCTTCAACGACGACGTGCGCGGCCAGCCCATCGCGGCGCGCGTCTGCTTCGACCGAGCCGTCGACGGCGTCTTCCCGAGCGACCACTTCGGCGTCATGGCCACGCTCCGCTACGGTCGGTAGGGCACTGACGGGGCGCTGGCCGCAGGCGGCGCCTCGGGCGTCGTCCGCGACGCCGAAGTCATGACCGTGGATGGGTCGAACACGGTCTGGAACCGTACGGAACCGATCATGATCCGGCCAGTCGCCATGGCGGAGCGAAGCGCACCAATGAACACTCACATGACATGGAACTGCAATGGTGGTGCTGTGATCACAGATTGATTCGGATCTGTTGCAAATTGTACCGGACGCTTCCGTGAACGGTATCAGGGCATCCCGGCTGACCTGCGGTCCGGGCCACGCCGGCGCGAGGGGGAGGCGGTCGCCTCAGCGGTCTTCGGCGGCGTGCGCCAGGGCGTTCGTGACGAGGTCGATCATGTGGCGGTCGGCGAGGCGGTAGAAGATGTGCTTGCCGGTCCGGCGTCGCTCGACGACGCGCTCGGCCCGGAGCAACCGGAGCTGCTGCGAGACGGTCGACAGGCCGACGCCGGCGGCCTCCGCGAGCTCGCTGACGCACCACTCTCCGTCGCAGAGGCGGTCGAGCAGCTTCAGCCGCGCCACGTCGCCGGCCACGCGGAAGAGCGATGCGGCGTGGGCGAACGCCTCCTCCGAGACCGGCTTCCGCTGGCGGAGGCGCCGCTCGTGCTCCTCGGGGCCGCACGTGGCCTGACCGGGTGCGCGCGGTGCTGCGGTACGCATCGTCATGGCTCTCGCTCGAGCCGTAGTGTCGCGCAGGGGGCGGCCCAACACAACCTGGCCGCGACGGCAGGCGCCCAGACCCGGTCCGCGAGGTGCTCCTCGCTCAGCGACGGCGTCGGTAGACCCGCCGCGAGAGCCCCGGCTCATCCTCGTGGGGGAGCAGCGGCCCGGGCTCGAAGGCGGCCTCGTCGATGGGGGGGAAGCGGACGGCATCGGGGTCGGTGACGTGGTCGGGGACGAAGGTGATGTCCAGGAGGTCGACATGCGTCATGGCCTCGGCGTAGATGCCCGCGCCGCCGATGAACCAGACGTCCGGCCCGGCGCCGGGGCCCGACGAGGCCGCCGCGAGCGCCGAGGCGACGTCGGGGAAGCACTCGACGCCCGGGTCAGGGTGGCGCGTGACGACGAGGTTGCGCCGCCCCGGCAGCGGCTTTCGGTTCATCGACTCCCAGGTCAGGCGCCCCATGATGACAGTCGCCCCGAGCGTCACGCGCTTGAAGCGTCGAAAGTCACCCGGGTGCCGCCACGGCACGGCGTTGTGCAGGCCGATGACCCACTCGGGGGAGACCGCGGCGATGCTCCCGACCGTCATACCGCGACCTTGAAGGGGATGGCCGGGTGCGGGGAATAGCCGGTCAGCTCGAAGGCCGCGAGGACCTCCTCGGTGCTCGCCTCGAGCAGCGGCCCGAGGTCCTCGAGGCGCGTGATGCCCGGGGCGATGGCGAGGCGGGGGAGGGGGCGTGGCTCGCGCTCGAGCTGCTCCCGGAGCCCGGGGACGTGATCGTACTCCGCCATGCTGCCGTCCGGCTTGGCCGTGTAGACGTGCGCGTCGATGAGCGTGTGGGCGAAGCTGCCGGCGGGGATGCCCGAGAAGCGCGCGAAGAGCTCGAGCAGCAGGGCGTAGCCCGCGAGGTTGTACGGGACCCCGAGCGCCACGTCGCAGCTGCGCTGCGTGAGGTGGAGGTTCAGGCACGGCTGCCCTGCGGCGTCGTTCTGCACGTTGAAGACGAAGAGGCAGTGGCACGGGGGGAGCTTGCTCGTCTGCGCGTTGCCGGGCGCCCAGGCCGAGATGACGAGCCGTCGGCTCATCGGGTTGCGACGCAGCTCCTCGAGCACCCAGGCGATCTGGTCGTTCCACTCGGCCCGCGGCGTCGCCCCGTCGCCCCCCGCGTGGACGGGGAAGTGGCGCCAGAAGCTGCCGTAGGCCGAGGGGACGCGCCCGTCGGCGTCGGCCCACGGATCCCAGAACTTGCACTTGTGCTTCTGCAGCAGTCCGATTCGCGGGTCGCCCGAGAGGAACCAGAGGTTCTCGACGACGATGTTCTTCCACGAGATCTGCTTCGTCGTGAGGAGCGGGAAGCCCTCGCGCAGGTCGACCTCGTAGTTCCAGTTGAAGGTCGAGAGCGTGTCGACCCCGGTGCGGTTGGGTTTTCGCGTCCCGTGGGCGAGGACTTCGCGGACGATGTCGAGGTAGGCCTTCACGCCGCCCGGTTTGACGCGAGGCGCGTCGCGCGTCAACGGCCAGCCTGGCGCGGAAGGGGCGGTGCCGCGGCGGAAGCACCTGTTCCGCCCGGTCCGGTCCGTCCGGGGCCAGCGCGCGGGATCTTGCGTGGCGCGTGACTTGCTGGTCACGTCGATGCACGGTTGCCCCCAAGGAGCCCCACCTCGCCATGCGCCCACTGAAGACCGCGATCAGCCCCCTCCTCTCCGCCTGCTCGCTGGCGGCGACCGTGCTCGCCTGCTCGTCCGCCTCGACGTCCACGGCCCCGGCCGGGGTCTTCCTCTCCGGGACCTACAAGGCCGTCACCCCTGGATCGATGGCCGAGATCACCTTCTACCTGGGCGACCACTACGCGCTGGTGAACGGGACGTGCGCCGACGCGCTCCAGGGGACGTCGACCAGCGGCGGACCCGGCGCGCCCCCATCCATGGCCTCCTGCTACGAGCTCGGGCGGTACAGCGTGAACGGGGCCGCGACGACGCTTAACCTGTCGCCGACCGTGGGCCCGTCGCGCGAGCTTCCGCTCCGGTCGCTCCTTGGCAGCGCGTCGTACTCGGTCGCCGCTGAGAGCCTCCACGCTGGCGGCGCGCTCCACACGCTCGGCAACTCCCTCACGGGGGCGGACGCGTCCCTGACGGCGGGCGGGGACCCCTCGCTCACCGTGGCCTCCGACGCCGGCCTGGTGCAGGACGGCGGCGCGCTCGTCCCGTGCCCGGGGGGGACGCTCGCGCAGAGCGGAGTCCCGCTGACCCACGCCATGACGGCGGGCGGTCAGTCGCTCGTCGGCGGGGCCCCTCCGACGGGGACCCCTGACCCGACGCAAGGCGGGGGGTGGAGCTGCTCGGGGAGCTACGACACCGAGCTGAGCACCGCCTTCTACCTCACGAGCTTCGGCTGCTCGGGCGCGAGCCCCGCCTTCCAGGACAGCGGCGACAACTGCTGCGGCGCGGGGGCTCCGGTGGCGGCCGCGGCGGGGCTCTGCGGCAACCTCAAGCCGGCGTCGACCTGCTCCAACTCGTGCGCGAACAACAGCAGCTGCAACACCTGGCGGAAGAACCAGACGGGGGCGACCGCCGCGAGCTTCCAGTGCGAGGAGATGGTCAATTACTACTCGACCGGCGCCGTGGCGTACGGGCTCGGGGCCCGCCTCTGCCTGTCGACGCCCGGCGGCAAAGGGGTCGTTGTCTTCGTCTACGACGACGGGCCGAGCTGCAGCATCGAGCGCCGCGTGAGCGCCCACGTCCTCGACGTCTCCCCGCCGACGGCCCAGTACCTGTTCGGCGAGAGCCAGATCAGCGCGACCGAGCGGAAGGCGGTCTTCGCCACGACGGTCGCCGCGAGCACGCCGCTCGGCCCGAACGACGGCTGCGCTTCCGCCGCCGCGAGCGGGAGCGACGGCGGGCAGGGCGGCGCGGCCCCGTCCGGCGGCGGGGCTGCTTCGGCGAGCGACGGGACCGGGTCTGGCGCCGGGGAAGCAGACGCGAGCTGCGCTCCTGCGTCGGAGTGCGCCGCCGACTCTGACTGCAACCCGGGCGGGCCGCTCGAAATCGTCTGCGTCAGCGGCTCTTGCCAGACCGGGTGCCACTCCTCGGCGCAGTGCGCCCCCGGGACCTCGTGCGGCAGGATCGGCGCCGACTCGATCGGCAGCTGCCAGGGGACGGCGGGCGGCGCGTCCTGCACCAACGATGGCGCGTGCAACCCGGGGGGCGACGGCGCCGGAATGATCTGCTCGGGAGGGGCGTGCACGCCGGGCTGCCACGCGAGCTACCAGTGCCCAGGCAACACGAGCTGCCACGCAGGCCAGTGCCGTTGAGCCTGCGCCCGTCGGCGCGGGTCTAGGCGCATCCTCTCGCCAGGTATCTGTCGTTTCGATCGAATGCCGGCTGCGCGGC
>Ga0316217_10001395_pt1 | contig 31560 bp, 32 predicted proteins | sample 1anoAmetaG_FD_203633 | JGI IMG/M metagenome (GOLD analysis project Ga0316217, IMG submission 203633) | Freshwater microbial communities from Trout Bog Lake, Wisconsin, USA - 1anoA | ecosystem: Environmental > Aquatic > Freshwater > Lake > Hypolimnion/Profundal zone | place: USA: Wisconsin... | reverse complement strand
AAAAACGGGCCGCCGGATATTAAAGGTTGGGGATTTTGATCAAACCGGCGAGCTCGCTGCGCTCACCGCCAAAAACCCAACCCTAAGCGGCCCCTCTGAGGCGACAACTATCCTGACACAGGGGGTTTGACCCTCAGCATTGTCGAACTCCTGGAAGGTGTCGGGTCCCACATTGGAGCGGCGCTGGAGCGTAAACAGGTCGAAGAACGGCACCGGACCATTCTACGCATCGCAATGGACGGTTTCTGGTTACTCGACACCACGGGGCGGCTGGTGGAAGTCAACGAAGCCTATTGCCAGATGAGCGGCTTCAGCGTTGAGGAACTGCTGACCATGAGCATTTCTGACTTGGTAGCCGCCGTAACCGCGGATAGCACCATGGCCCGCCTCCAGAAAATCCTGATACAAGGGAAAGGCCGTTTCGAGTCTATTCATCGCCGCAAGGATGGGAGCCTTTTTGACGTCGAGGTCAGCATCCAGTACCAGCCAGTCGAAGGCGGGAGGATTGTCGCTTTCATACGGGATATCACCGAACGCAAGCAGGCTGAGGCGTATAAGGAAATGGGGAGGGAAATCCTGCAAATCCTCAACGGAACAATAGATTTACAGGATTCGCTCGGCAAGGTCATTGCCATATTAAAAGAACTGGCAGTGTTCGACGCAGTCGCAATCAGGCTTCAGGAGCAGGACGATTTCCCCTATTTTACCCATAATGGTTTTCCGAAGAGTTTTTTGCTCACCGAAAACACACTGGTAGAGCGTGACGAGCGGGACAGGATATGCAGGGACAAGGACGGCAAACCGAGTTTGGAATGTGCCTGTGGCATGGTCATTTCAGGCAAGACCGATCCGGCCCATCCACTATTTACTCCCGGGGGGAGTTTCTGGACCAACGACTCATTCTCTCTTTTGGACCTCCCCCCCAGCGAGGACCCCCGGCCCCATCCACGGAACATGTGCATACAGAGAGGTTATGCGTCCTTGGCGCTCATACCCATCCGGAGCGATAACCGGATAGTTGGACTGATCCAAATCAACGACCGGAGGAAAGGCTGCTTCACTCTTGAAAAACTTGAAATTCTGGAAGGAATCGCCTCCAACATCGGAGGTGCGATGCTACGCAAGAAGGCAGAATCAGAGAAGATCAAGCTCGAGAATCAACTCCAGCATGCTCAGAAAATGGAGTCTGTGGGACGCCTTGCCGGGGGGGTCGCCCATGACTTCAATAATATGTTGAGTGTCATCATCGGACATGCAAACCTAGCACTTATGGATTTGGTCGAGGACCATCCGGTTCAAATCAATATGGAGGAGATCCGTAAGGCGGCCGAGAGATCGGCCGATCTCACCCGTCAGTTACTTGCCTTTGCCCGTAAGCAGACCGTAGCACCTAAGGTTGTAACCCTGAACGAGGCTGTTGCAGGCCTTCTCGTAATGCTGAAACGTCTCATCGGCGAGCACATAATACTCAAATGGCAACCGGAGACGGATTTGTGGCCTATCAAGGTTGACCCTTGCCAAATCGACCAGATACTAGCCAATCTGTGCGTTAATGCTCGTGACGCCATTGACGATGTCGGGAAAATAACTATCGAGACGAAAAATATAACCATAGGTGAGGACTACTGCGCCCACCACGTGGCAGTTGTGCCCGGTGAATACGTCTGCCTGGTAGTTAGTGACGATGGTCATGGCATGGACAAGGAAACATTATGCCACATATTTGAGCCGTTTTTTACTACCAAAGGGGTCGGAGAGGGGACAGGACTCGGCCTCTCAACTGTGTATGGCGCCACTAGGCAAAATAACGGGTTCATAAACGTCTACAGTGAACCGGGCTTGGGGACGACATTCACTCTTTATCTGCCGCGGTACGATGGACAAGTTCAAACACAGGGTGAAGCTGTGGTGAAATCCGTCACGGGCGGGCAAGAAACCATCCTGTTGGTGGAAGATGAACCTTCAATCCTGAATATGGCCACGGAGATCCTTACCCGGTTGGGCTACATCGTACTTGCGGCTGACACCCCGGGAGAGGCCATGCTGCTGGCGGAAAAGCATGGAGGGGAGATTTCACTGCTCCTGACCGACGTGATAATGCCCGAGATGAATGGACGAGAATTGGCCAACAAGCTGTTAACACTCTACCCCCATCTAAGGCGTCTATTCATGTCGGGATACACTTCAGATATTATTGCTCACCATGGGGTGCTTGACGAAGGCGTGCATTTTATTCAGAAGCCATTTACATTGCTTGCACTGGCAGCCAAGGTGCGCGAGGTGCTGGATATCTGATTGTTCCTAATGTAATAATTCTAGCCTGTTCCGGAGACTAAGCACGGGAACAGAGGCCTCCTGCGGTAACTGATTTGCACCGGACGATAGGTACTCTGACAACATATTGTCAGTAAAGCGACGAGAAGGAACAAGACGCGATAACTATACCCCCCTGCAGATAGGTCGTAGATCAGGGTGTTAGTCGAAATTTATTCGAGCGTCTTGGCTTCCGTCGCTCGTACCTTGTCGATGGCCCTGTTCATGTGACTCATGATGTGGAAACGATCCAGGATTTTCAGAGCTTGACCTGCCTTCTCGGCAACCACCTGGAGATAAGGTTTCCACATGTCGGTATAGACGAAGCGAAGCTTTGCCGAGCGCTCAGTGCCGAGCTCAACGATACAGGAATACCCTCCCACGGGGGAATACTGATCTTCATTTACCGCCCGAAATAGGTTTTTCTCCTTCCTGTACCTTGTAAAAGACACATTTTGACTTATCAACGCCGCATTTCAAACACGGCTTCCCATTGGTGTCATACCATTTATTCAAGAAACGATCCGGGTGCTCTAAAACAGCCTTACATTTACCGCGAACAAAATCGCCCAAACCATCTTTTGTAGATATATGGCCTGCCATGTGGTTTAGCATCTGTGTCTGTGCCTCGATGGAAATTTCCAGACTATACCCATCTCCCGGGAGAAAATCTGGGATTTTTGCAATTGCCAGGAGATTTTCCATATTAGATTCAATGCCGTGAATTAGCCTGATTAAATCATCTATTATGTCTTCGCTCCGGTCAGACTCTTCCATGTTCAAAGACCTCCTTCGACTTTAGTTGGGTAAGGCCGTTTACCATCATATGAAATTGGCGAGAATTATGGAAGAATTTTCAATTAAGGAGCACACCTCAGACCAGTCTGCTTGACGGGATTCGAAGGGATGCCATATCGTGAATATTTGTCCCATACTAAAGAGGACGTTCTACTCCATTCCTACCACTCGGCTTAACATACCAGGACGGTTCTGTTAGGCCGGGACTCAATGCAGAAGCCGTTGCTCATATACAGTTTTATGATGGCGGAGCTAGGTTTCTTCACAAAGGTATTGCCAGAGGGTGTATCAAAAAGAGCTGGTTTTGGAACACGGTATTTAGACAATGGGAATCCTGTATTTCTGAGGGCTTCCCGGCGTTGTTTTCAGAGGGGGTTTTGGTGCACTGGTTGTCTGTCACAATCTCGGGCGGGTGACTCTGAATCATGTGCCAGTATTCTGAGCAGATCAAGGAAGGGCAGTTGCCTGAGGCCATGGTATTGCCATACCATTACCTTCTCCATGACCTATGCGAGCGTAAAGGGCCGCTTTCATATTACATATACCTCTTTTCGGGAGCATTTAATCAAGGTGCGCCATGGTGTCCAACGTTTAACGCAACGGCTTTAGCACTGACTACTACGCAAGATTCACCCTCTTTGGTGTCACAGAGCAGGGATTGCAAAGTGGTGCTAAAAGTCTGCTTTTCGCACGTTCCAGTCAGATATTTCGGTGTGTATAGGCGATGGATGTTGATCGGCATTGAATTTTGACCCGTTTCGGCGCGCTGTAGACCCACCACAGAACGAAACCTCAGGGAGTTAACGGCACCAAGGTGGGGCAACCAGGCGCCGATGATGGGGCAGATCAGGAATCCGCTCAACACGCGGGGGAGCGCGCAGAGTATCTCGACCCCCTCCATGAGACATTCTTTTTCACCTTGACACAACTGCAGTATTGGATGATATTTCATATGAATTTTCATCCAACATTAGGTGATTGCCTATGATTAAAAAAGTCCCGTCCGATAATTTCTGCGCTAAAAGACTTAAGGCATTGGCGGACCCGAGCCGCTGGGCAATTATTATGTCGCTGACCAACGGACCCAAGTTGGTCGCGGAACTTCTGACCGAACTGGGAATTGAGCAGACTCTTCTTTCTCACCACATTAAAATACTGAAAGACGAGTGTTTTGTCGTGTCGGTACGCGAAGGAAAGAATGTTCGCTGTCGTTTGGCAGACAACGTTTTGCTCGTTGGTGAACATAAGGGCATCGACCTCGGCTGCTGCCGACTGGAAATGAATTGACGAAATGAACCTGTTCCAAAAGGAGCTACGTAATGAAGCTGGGTCCCATCCTTGTTCTTGTCTCCGCATTTCTGGCCATGATTGTCGGTCCGGCTTTCGCAGAAAAGACCGTTATACAGTATGACTGCATCCCCAATTATGCAAACTGGGGGGCGGTAACTAAGGCATATCAAAAGAAGACGGGAATACTTGTGCCTCCCGACATGAAAGGCTCCAGCGCATCCATGGCGGCTTTGGAGGCAGAGGGGAAGAGCCCCAAAGCCGACTGCGCCTACTACTCCGGAGCTATTGGCTTTCAGGCGGCCTCCAAAGGACTTCATGAACCCTACAAACCCAAGGGTTGGGAGAAAATCCCGGCAGCGCTCAAGGACCCCAATGGCACCTGGTGGACGGTTCACACCGGTCATGTCGCCATCCTGGTCAATACTTCGGCCCTCAAGGGGAAGCCGGTTCCCCGTTCCTTCGCTGATTTGCTCAAGCCGATCTACAGGGGGATGATAGTCTATGACGACCCGCGTATCCACGGCACCGGCTTCACCTTCGTCTCCGGCATTAATGCGATCCTCGGAGGCGGCCAGGACCTGAAGGCGGGCTTCGACTACCTGAGGAAGTTGGATGGCAACATCCTCAAATATGCCAAGGAGAACAGCTACAACGAACTGCTGCGCGGCGAAGTCCCGATCTGGGTCAACGCCGACGGAAACGGGCTTAAGGCCAAGTATGTGGACAAGGCTCCTGTCGAGATTGTCATCCCCGCTGAAGGGACCGTCACCATGCCGCTGGTTATGGGATTGGTCAAAGGGGCACCTCACAAGGAGGAGGCCAAGAAATACCTGGACTGGCTTCTCACCGACGAGGCTCAGCACATAATGGCCGAATCGTTCTTTCAGCCGGTTATACCTGTGAAACTTGACGCGTCGCTCCAGGCCAAATATCCGCCCAAAAGCGCCTACGCCAAGGCAAAGGTTCTGCCGCTCGACAAATTGGCGGCCCAGGCCGACGGCATCAAAAAGCGCTGGGAGAAAGAGATCGAGGGAGGCAGGTAGCATCGAGTGCGGAATCAAAATTCCTCAATCATGATGTCATCTCAGGATTCCGGTAGGGAGCGGCGGAACTTGGCGCCGCTCCTGCTCTGTGTACCGCTTTGCGTTCTCCTGCTGGTACTTCTGGGCTGGCCCTTGGTACACCTTCTTAATCAGAGCCTATTGATGACCGACGCACCAACGGCGAGGATCACACTGCACAACTATCTGGAAATCGCAACGGTTCCACGCTACCGGCACGCTCTGTTCTGGTCCCTTGAACTGAGCCTGGCGGTAGCAGTCGGTTCGACAATAATCTGCCTGGCCCCGGCATGGCTTTTTACGCGGTATCAGTTCCGGGGCAAGCGACTGATGCGCGGCATCCTGATTCTACCCATGACTTTCGCAGGAATGATAGTCGGCTTCCTGATGATAATCCTGCTGGGACGGACCGGCTTCATTCCGCAACTGCTGGAACGCCTGACCGGCCATCCTTTTTTGAGTGGCGTGGGTTATCAGTTCCCCGGGCTGATCCTTGCCTATCTGTACTTTGAAATTCCCCGGGCAACACTTACACTGGAGTCGGCGCTACGCAAACTGGACGGCAGGTTGGAGCAAGCAGCCCGCAGCCTGGGGGCAAACCGTTGGCAAGTCCTGCGCATGGTCGTGCTGCCGGTCATCCGACCTGCTCTCATCTCCACCTTTGCTGTTACCTTCAGCGTCTCACTCGGCTCCTTCGGAGTGCTGCTGGTCCTTTCTATCAAGCGCTTCACCTTGCTCCCACTGGAAATTTTCACCCAGTATATCGCCCCACCTACTAATCAGGGCATAGCTGCCGCCATGTCGCTAACGCTCCTAGCGGTGGCCTTCGGTACCGGGTACGGCCTGCGCCGCGTGGCACGGCGGATGGAAGGCACCAATGCCTAGCAAAGCAGGCTTCAGCGTCTGCATGGCCGTCACTGTCGCGTTGATGGCGGTAATCCTGCTGCCGCTATTCGTGGTGGTACTTGGCTCATGCGTCAATGCCTCCTTGCTCGGGCTCTCCACCGACCTCTGGTCCGGAAGCCGGCATGACATTTTCGATTTCAGCGCGTTCGGCTACATTTTCGAGAACTACGGCGACTGGGCCCTCTTCAGCCTGGAACTTGCCCTTGGCTGCGTGGCTATCTGTCTGCTGGTCGCGGTCCCTGCGGGATACGCCTTGGCACGACACCCCTTTCCGGGATCGGGGCTGGTTGAGGAACTTGTTCTGCTGCCGCTTTCCCTGCCGGGAATTACCCTCTCGATGGGACTCTTGGCCGCCTACGGCGAACTGCGCGGCCCGCTCTTGGTCCTTGCAGGTCACTTGCTTTATACCATTCCCTTCATGCTCAGGGTGGTTATGGCTACTCTGCGCAGTTTCGACGTGGCCCGACTCGAAACTGCTGCACAGAGCCTCGGGGCCTCGCTGCCCCAACGACTGTACCTGGTGATCCTACCCAACTTAAGACACGCCATGATGGTCGGCAGCCTCCTGGTCTTCGCCGTTTCCTGGGGAGAGTTCAACGTCAGCTTCCTCCTCAACCGGGGGCGGCCCCAGACCTTTCCGGCGGTACTCTACGACACCTACACCAACCAGAGCATCCAGGTCTCGAGCGCCGCGACCACCATATTTCTTGCCATCGTCATCCCTGCTGTCATCGCGATTCAGTGGCTCGGCGGCAGGGAGTCGTCCGATATGGAGCAGGGAGCATGAATATCCTCGTCGAGGCGAACAACCTTAGGAAGCATTACGGCTCGGTGACTGCAGTTCATGACTTCAGCCATCGTTTTGCCCCGGGTAAAATCACCGCCATCCTCGGCCCGAGCGGCTCGGGGAAATCCACGACCCTGGCCATGATCGCCGGGCTCATCGAACCTGATGGTGGCATTGTCCGGCTGGACGAAACAGACATAACCCGGATGCCTGCCGAGAAACGGGATTTTGGATTGGTCTTCCAGAACTACTCGCTGTTTCCGCACTTGAGTGTCGTTGAGAACGTAGAGTTCGGCCTGAGGGTGAGAGGCATCGCCCGGGCTGAGCGGCGCCGCAGAGCTTCGGCGGCTCTTGAACAGGTTCACATCCCTCACCTGGCCGACCGACGCATCCATCAGGTGTCCGGCGGCGAACAGCAGAGGGTTGCCCTTGCACGTGCACTGGCCTTCGCCCCTCGCCTGCTGCTGCTTGATGAGCCGCTCTCGGCACTGGACGCCAAACTGCGCGAAAGCCTTCGAGTGGAACTTGGGCGCCTTTTGAAACAACTCTCCCTGACCGCTATCTACGTAACCCACGATCAGGTAGAAGCCATGAGTCTGGGACACGAATTGATCATAATGAGGGGGGGGCGGATCGAACAGGCAGGGACACCGCTTGAGGTCTACACCCGGCCGGCTACTCCCTTTGTTGCCACTTTTCTAGGCTCTGCCAATTTGTTCGAGGGCGAGTGCGTCCAGGTAAACGGACAAACCAGGCTGCGGCTCCCGTTCGTCGAACTTCCCGCCCAGGAGGGATCGCCTACCGGCCCCTGTCGGGTGATGCTGCGCCCAGAGGATGTCGAAATCGTGGCTGATGGTGAAGGTCAATTGCGCGGAGAGGTGACCTCCTCGGTTTTTCTTGGAAGCCGGGCATGCTTGACCGTGATTGCCGAAGGGTGCGCCTTGGCAGTCGATGCATCCAACGACGCAATGCCTTCACCCGGCACGTTGGTGTCGTTGCGCATACGCCATGCAAAACTCCGTATCATGCCGAAAGGAGAATAACAATATGACCATGGCCATCTTTCGTTACCAAGGCAACTCTCCCATTGCCTTCATGGGGGGGATCTATGGCAACTTGCCTGCCCTGGAAGCATGCCTGGCAGATGCAGAGCGTCAGGGGGTCGGTCTCTACGCCTTTCTCGGCGACATGACTGGTTGCTGCGGCCATAGTGACGAGACAATCGCCAAGGTTCGCAGGCAGTTCCAGGTTGTCGTAGCCGGCAACCACGAGCAGAAGGCCGCCGAGGGGGCACTGGTTTGCGGTTGCGGTTACAGTAATCCCGAGGATGAAAAGTATGGTTGCCTGGCCCATCGATATGCAATGGATAGCCTCTCGGAAGAGCATCGCACTTGGTTAAAAACCCTACCCGACATGGCCATGATTGAAACCTTGCAGGGTAAACTGCTCCTTTGTCATGGAAGCCCATCCCAGACCAACGAATTTCTCTATGAAAGCCAGTTAGACGATACTCGGATTGAGAGTTGGCTGGCAGAGTACGGCGCCATAGGGCTTGGTTGTACCCACACCGGGCTTCCCTGGGTCAGGCGGCTTACTGATTCGCATTTTGCCGTTAATTGCGGTGTCGTAGGCAAAGCGGACCACGACGGTGATCCTGCCGTGCACTATGCACTGATGAGGCCGGAAGGTGGAAGCTTTGAGGTAGAAATCAGAAGAATCCTTTATGACCATGATGCATGGGCTCTGCAACTGGAGGCGGAAGGTGTAGACCAGATTTTTATCACCCCCCTCAAGAGTGGAATCTGGACTACTGGGGTTGCAAGTATGCCTCAATGGGAACAGCATCGTCGTCTTTCGAAACCATAGAATGTGTGGAATTGACTTGCTGGGTTGTAGGAATGATAGTGGTTTTGATACCGAGCCTGCATTCTAATCCAGCGTCCCATCCCAAATATCTGTACACCAAAATTTGGGGGATCTGAGGGGGCCAGACTATCAACAAGGTGCCCTCGCAACTGCCTGAAATGTTGTGTTTGATGATAATTCAGACTTTACCCCTTGGTCTTTCGCTAGGGCCCAATAACCGCCGGGGACAAAATACCCAATACACTGACCACTACCAGCACCAAAACGCTAAGAACCTGTTCAACTGTGACAACTAAGCACAAGATAGACAACGATTCCTGTCTGTGGGACACGGAAGTAAGACGGGGTAGTAGAACAAATCGGTTGAATGCACCAATTCCGATCATGACAGAAAATAGAACGAGTTTGACGATTAAAACCTGCCCGTACCTGGTGTTTATCAGGAAATGGACGTTACCGACCAGGAACCAGCAGTCCACCAGCCCGCTAAGAATTATCAGGATCACCGCAGTGGAGCAAAGACTTGAAAACCTCAACAACATTTGGAGGCTGGGTGTCGGGCAACGACCATTCTCGTCTTTGTCGATCTGCCGAAGGGCAAATGCAACGGCTATGAGACCTCCGAGCCATGTCCCTGCCGCGAAAAGATGGACTGTCTGATTGATGAGGTGAAGAATGCCGTCTATGCCTCGTTCTACTACTGCATGACCGACCCACGCTTGGCTTGCCAGGATTATCGCAGTCAGGCAGAAAACAACGTCCAGGTGACGCCTTTCGGGGGCCCTCGTGGTAACGACTACCACGAGGGCCAAGGATGCCGCTAGATGAATCTGCCAAATATGACCGAAAGTCGTCCCTGTCAGGACGTCCCAGATTGCTTTCGGACTCAGTGAATCCATGGGGCCATTCCCCATTTCACCGGCTTCCAGTGCCAGCCACGCCGTCGCAGAAAAAAACGCTAGAATGCTTGCTGCGACCAGGCTCGAACGAAACCTTACGGGAAAGGCCGGCAGTGCCCGATATAAATCCCGGAATTTGCTCTTGTCCCCTCCGTAATACTGGAACAGTAAAGCACCGAATAAAAATAGGACCGTTGTAAAATGCAGCCAACGTATCAGTATAAGCCCATAATTCACAGTTTAAGACCTCACTGTCTAACGGTGAATCGGTAATCACCTTGGGTCTTGTGCGTGTCGACCGAGACAACACGCCACTTTACAATATACATCCCCCGAGTGAGCGGTTCCGGGAGGCTTACGATTAATCTTTGAGGGTCGGACGGATTCAAGGTGATTCTTACCGGCCCAATTTCCTTGCCTCCTTCCGTGATGATTTTGACACTGGAGAACTTGATCTCAACGGCTTCCGAAAATTGGAGACGCAGTTCTTTTGGCCCTACGGTCACTGTAGAACCGACTGCGGGAACGGCGGAACTGAGGAATGCATGGGCCAAAACTTTTCCCACAGGCAGAGCACCAAAAAACAGAAAGGAAGCCATTACTAGGGCTTTACGCATGGTGTGGATCCTCAGAAGATGGGCTTGCCAATACTTTTAGGGAAAATGTCGTCCAAAAACAGATGGAATTGAGCAATCACCCCGACGTCTGTGTTGCTGGCCCTGTTGTAAGGGATCAGGGCCTCTATGCCGAACTGCCAGGCTTGGTCGGTATAGAGCACCCCCGGTGCGATAGTTCCGGTCGGAGGGCCAAACTGGTTAGACGTGACGTTAAACTCAATTACCGGCGTCAGGTTGGCGATGACTTTCGGCAATCCCAGGTCGATCACATGCTGCTGAAGATAGGGAATCGAATACTGGATTGTCCAGCCATAGTTCCATTCATTATGGGTATCGTTATCCTTCGTGTCAAACACGGTATACCCTACTATTCCGGTAATCGCGAGCGGTCGAAGGTAGCTAATCGGCAGGTCACCAAGCCCTTTCCCAAAATAGAGCTTCGGTGTTGTTGAACCGAAAGAGCTGGCGATCTGCTTTGCGCCGGTATCGCCGAACTCCCGGGTAACACCGACGGATGTCATAAATTCATGGTCGGGATTGACGTAGGCCAGATATTTCAATGTCAGGTTGATGTTATCCCAACCGTGAATGGTGGATGCGCCGTCCTGGCTAATCCACAATTGATCCGCATTAAGCCCTATGCCAAGGTTCTCAGTGATTCTCTTGTCCCACTCGATTCCCAGGTCAGACGTCCGGGTGCTCGGTGCACTCCCGTCGGGGGCAGCGTTTTGCCGTTGATACGAAAAGGTCGGTAGGGAAAGTTCATCCGCAACTGATGGATCATCAACCGTCAAAGTAGGCGGGAAAATACGGTTACCGGCGGTGCCATGTGCCTGCGCCGAGGAAGTAAATAGTAGCGCTAGGATCAGAAAAGCGATGTGAATGGCTATTTTTTTCATAGGTAAATCTCCCAGGCACGTCTATGCGCCGTCTGAAAATTTGCATCCAGATCCACGGGCGACCGGCCATGTGGCTGAAAACCAAATTATCCAGTGATAAATAGATATCGCGCAGAATAAGGAAAGTGGCCGCCTGCAGCAGGAGTGCAGTGGCGCAGCCTAATGGCAATCAGGCGCGCTTCTAACGCACTCCCCCCGGCGGAAGCTTCCATGAGTTTCTCGGTTATGACCCCACACGTCTCGGAATGCAGTCCAGACAATATGAGCGTCGGACTCCAGAAAGTCACAAACAGCAGTTCTCAGGAGTGCGTGGATGCTTTAGGAGATGAATGACAGGTGAGGGGGCGGGTCGGGAGGTTCGCCCGGACGCGTTGGCATGCGACCGTAAGTCCCGTTAAGCTCTGTGACCGTTAGCCTGCAATCGAGGTAGTCATCGAAGATGAAGGGGATGATCTCGCTTTTGGGCAGTTTCAGCAAAGCGATAACCTTACCCGAACCACACGAGCACGTGCAACTCGCGACGCTCGCCATCCCTTCAGTATTTTTCTTGCAGCAGTCGGGGACGGCTGCGTCTGCCTGGTTTTTTTGGGCGTTCTGCTGGCAGCAGCAGGTGTGGTTGGCGCGTTTTTCAAGGGAGCAGCGGCAAGTGCTGCTCTCGCTGGAATGCTCTGCTACCATTGCATTGACAAGATTGTGGTTGTGCAGGACGGCAGACGCGAGCGGACTTATCGTGATGATCAGGTAGATCACCATGACAAATAGGGTTGTAAAATAACGGGGAGTAGTGTGATTAGAATTATTCACGGCGTCCCTGAATCTAACCTGTTTATCAGCCAATGCCGTCGGATGCCTTTACTGTACATCGCGGCATCGGCAGAAAACAAATGAAAAAGCCACAGATGTTACATTTTTCGCAGGCATTAGCTATGACCGAATACTCCCTAGGCCCGCTATTTAACCAGCTATAGAGGCATTCACCTCTCAATCCAATTGCTGCTTCAGCAAAATACATGCCGTAGATTGCCACCAAATACAACTCATACTAATATAAGTTTGCAGGTTAAGAGTCTGTAGAAACCTGGACTTTCTTGTTAACGAGTAGGCACCAGGAATAGCCTGCAGTAAACCCGCCGAGAACGCCTGCCAGAAGGAACACAAACAGCAGCAGGTCTCCCTGGTCTGTGTTGATATAAGAAACACGCTTTTCCCTCCCATGCTCCTTGGCGTATTTCCCCACGACGGTGTCATCCACTCCGGCCCATTTCTCCTCGGCTGCTGCGACCAGCGGAAGGCAGCAGTGGACCAACAGTAGTATCAGCCCTAAGACCAAGAATTTTTTGTTCTTCATGCTTTTATCCCCTCTGCCTTGATGACTCGCATGCTGATCAGCAAGTCCGGCCGTTTCTTGTACAGAAGTACTATCATTCCGGAGGTTATTGCTCCCTCAAGGATACCGAGCGGCAACTGTGTCGGTATAAAGGAAAGGAGAATCTGCCAGAATAGCGCGAAAAACGGGGTGGACCCGCGGATACCTGATGCCAGCTCTGCCGAAGTTGACGCATAGGTAACCCAGTCTGCCACGATGCCGGCGAAGAAACCGGCCACACCAAGATTAAGACGCATGCCGCGCAGCAGTCGGAAGACGAAATAACCCGAAAAAGAACCCATGATACCCATGGACATGATGTTGGCGCCGAGCGTCGTCAATCCCCCGTGTGACAGGAAGAGCGCCTGGATCAGAAGCGCCACTGCTGCTACCACGACGCTGATGCAAGGTCCCAGGAGAATTGCCGAGATTGCCGTTCCGCACGGGTGCGAACAGGTACCCGCAGTCGGCACCGGGATAGGCATGCAAGAGATGACGAAAACTACAGCGGTAATGAGTCCTACCAACGGCTTGAAAGAAATATCCTCCTTGGCCGCAGCCCGCAATTTCCGGATGCCCAAGGCAAGAAACGGAATCGATACCAGAGACCAAAAAAGCGCCCAGTTAAACGGCAATATTCCTTCGGAGATGTGCATCGCATGCGCCGGTGCAGCGCAGACGAGCGTAATCAGTACTACCAAGAAACATAATGGCCACATAAATCCTCCTGCATATTGTTCTGCAACACGAAAAAACCCCACCTTTCCAAAGAGAAAGTGGGGCACGGAACACGTCGGGATGCTCTGACGTAAGTTTCGGCGCCTCTCCCACGAAGGTCCTACTCGAATAATCAACAGGCAGGTCTCCTGACTCACGGGTCACTTTACTCGCCGCGCCTTCCCGATAATCAATCAGTGGCGTTTTTGCGGCTTTCATCACCGTTTACAGTTGCGGGGCAGTGAGGGATTTTCACCCTCTTCCCAATTATCCCTTTCCCCCGCATGTAGCAACATGGGGAAAAGAGAACCTGTTGATGGTTATTAAATTGTGGCGGTACTTTTACCCTGTTTGACCGGGTAAGTCAAAAGGAAAATTGAACAGGCTTAGATGTGTATACGTTGGCAAATTAAAATCCCCTTGACGAGGTGGGTGTCATATAGTATCTACCAAGTAGCACGAATATGAAAATAGTGTTACCGGAGCGGGGCCAGCTACCGGAGCCTGCTGAGCACTACCAAGGAGGAAACTATGCATATTCCAGACGGCTACCTCTCCCCGCAAACCTATATACCGTTTTATGCTTTTATCATCCCTTACCTCGCCCTGGCCTCCAGGAAGGTTAAGAAGAGCCTGCGTTCCCGCCACGCCCCCCTGATGGCGTTGGGAGCGGCTTTCTCCTTTGTCATCATGATGTTCAATGTACCCATCCCCGGAGGCACCACTGGCCATGCCGTGGGAGGAGTCATCGTCGCCATTCTGCTCGGACCCTGGGCCGCAAGCATTGCCGTCTCGGTCGCCCTCATCGTTCAGGCGCTCCTCTTCGGCGACGGCGGGATTACCGCCCTCGGTGCCAACTGCTTCAACATGGCCGTCGTCATACCCTTTGTCGGTTATTACATCTATAAGCTCATCGCCGGCAATTCCGAGGTCACAGCGCCACGTCGCTGGGTGGCGGGAGCCGTTGCCGGCTACCTCGGAATCAACGTCGCAGCTGTCCTCGCCGGGATCGAATTCGGCATCCAGCCGCTGATAGCCTCCGCCTCGGACGGCCGTCCCCTGTATGCTCCCTATTCGCTCGCCGTGGCGGTCCCGGCCATGGCCCTGGAGCACCTGATTCTTTTCGGACTGATCGAGGCTCTCGTCACCGCCCTCGTCATCAGGTACCTGCAGAAGGCCGACCGCGAACTGCTTACCATCTACGGAGGTGCCTGATGAAAAAAAACATGTCAACGGTCAAAAGGATGTGGCTGGGTCTTGCCGTCCTTGCCCTGGCTTCCCCGGTCGGCATCCTCCTCCCCGCTCAGTTGAAGGCCGGTTCTGCCTGGGGGGAATGGAGCCCGGAAGAAATGGAAAAAAGGCTGGGTTATGTCCCCCTGGGGATGAAGAAACTCGCCGAACTCTGGCAGGCGCCGATGCCCGATTACGCCTTCAAGGGTTGGGATACCCTGGGACTTAGCATGCAGAGTCTGGCCTACGTTGCCTCAGCATTGATCGGAGTAACGGTCATCGCTGCTATGGTGCTGCTGCTCGGAAAAATCGGACTGAAGGACTGACGCATGATTCCCGAATGGCTTACCAAGGAGAATGCGCCGGCATCCGGTCCCGCCCCGGTCGCAGTGAGGGTGCAGGGTCTTTCTGAAAGATCGGCCACCGGCGCGGCGTTGGCCGGTTGCAAGTGCAAAGTCCTTTCTGCCGGCAAAAAGAGCTTCGTGGAACGGACCCTCGACTCCACTGCTCGGTTTTTTCAGGAGGCGATCCTCACCGAGGCCTTTGCCTGCCGCCCCGGTCTGCTGCAGGCCTTAGACCCGCGGGTAAAGCTCATTTCCGTCCTGGCTGTGATCGTCAGCGTCAGTGTCATGAGGTCTCCTGCGACCATCTGGGGGGTGTATGCCTGTACCCTCCTTTTGGCTGGCGTCTCCAGCATACCGCTAGGCTTCTTCGTCAAGCGGGTCTGGCTGTTCGTGCCTCTATTTTCTGCCGTTGTCGTGGTTCCGGCCCTCTTTAACCTGGTCTCTCCGGGGGATCCGCTCTGGACTGCTTTCCGCCTGTCCCGGAGCTACGATTTCGGTCCGTATCACGTACCCGAAACCATCACCATTACCAACCAGGGGGTGCTTACCGTCACCACATTCGTCGGCCGGGTTGCGGCCTCGGTTTCGCTGGCGGTGCTTCTGACACTGACTACCCGGTGGAACACCCTGTTGCAGGCCCTGGAGGCACTGCGTGTCCCCGCGACCTTCATCCTCATTCTCTCCATGGCCTACCGGTACATCGCACTCTTGGTGACGTCAGTGCAGGAGATTCACATCGCGAGAAAAAGCAGAACGATCCGCTACGGGACCACCCGCGAGGAACAGCGCTGGGTAGCATCCAGGATAGGATATCTCTTCAAGAAGACCTACGTCCTGAGCCAGGAGGTGCACAAAGCCATGCTGTCCCGCGGTTTTTCCGGTGAAATCCGGACCCTGACGAGCTTCAAGACGCAAAACAGTGATTATGCCTGGGCGCTGTTCGTTACGGTATTTTGCGCCCTTGTGCTTTATATCGACCACGCTGCATAGCCAAAGGAAGCCTTGTGAGTAATCCCGTTTATGAACTGTCGGAAGTAAGTTACAGCTATCATGCCAGCATTCCGGCACTCGACCGGTTCAACCTTTCCATTTACCCGGGAGAGTCCCTGACCCTCCTTGGGGCGAACGGTTCGGGGAAGTCGACGCTGTTGCAACTCTTAGACGGATTGATATTCCCGACCTGGGGCAGCATTACCGCTTTCGGCGAGTCGCTGACAGAGGAGCGGTTGGAGACTGATGAGTTCCGCCGCTTTTTCAGAAGCAGGGTCGGCTTCGTATTCCAGAACCCGGACATCCAGCTTTTCTGCCCGACGGTCTATGACGAGGTAGCATTCGGGCCACTGCAGCTAGGTCTTCCCGCAGACGAGGTAACCACGAGGGTGGACGACGTCATCGCCATGCTCGGCATCTCCTCGCTCAAAGACCGCACACCTGGTCAGCTTTCCGGCGGAGAAAAAAAGAAGGTCGCCATAGCCTCTATTTTATCGCTGAATCCCGAGGTACTGCTCCTAGATGAACCGACCAACGCCCTCGACCTGCGCACCCGTCACTGGTTCATAAACCTGATCTGCGAGTTGAGGAACGCCGGCAAAACCATCATTACAGCGACACACGAACTCTCACTGGTTCGCAAAATATCTACACGGGTCCTGGTTCTCGCCGAGGATCATACCATTGCGGCGGATGGGACTCCATCCGAGGTCATTGCAAACCACGATATTCTGCATCGGGCCAATATCGTCCACGAATCGGACACCACCACATATTTCCATCCGGTAGGGGGTCACTGACAGCAAGCTATGACTCCATGCCTGATTTGTTACTGCCAAGCCATCGAGTTATCCTGAAGTCCAGTAGTCCTTCTGCAGTACCCACCCGACTTCCACATCCTGCGTAGATCCTTTCCTCCCTGCGGGAAGGGGTTTGTCGCTTTTCGGGTGTTACGAATTTGATTATTGTGTTACCGGATTTCAAGATGAATACAACATCATCGTAACATGGCTGGGTTAGACTTCGCCTCTGGTATCGAGCAGTATGCCGACAAGCCTGGCAACAGAAAGCTGAGGTGCAGCTTCACCGGGCCGAGGCTCCTCCGGTTCCTGACGCGGTCACTTCGACAACGTATCTGGAAGGTTAATTCATGAAAGCTGAAAACATCATGAAAACTGCTGATAGTTCATTTCTCGCAAACGGTCTAAGTTTGCCCCAAGTGGGTGTGTCTGCCAAGCGACACGGCTATCTGGTCGCTGCTTTAGTGAGTTCGGTTTTGATCCATATTACGGGAGGCTGGTTTTTACTCCATCTTGGCAAGGTACCAAAAGAGCGGCGCATACTACCCATAGAGGTGACTATTGTCACTTCTGCTCCACTAAAAGACCTCATCCCTCTGCCCGCGCCTGCAGTGCCAAAAGCTGCCAAGCCGATTCCACCAGCGCATCGCTCCATTCCGGTGCCCGCGCCGGTTCCAAGCACCGCGCCGCGATCGGTGCCGGCGGTTGTTCGCTCCACCCCCGCGCCCGAGCCTGCAAAAATGACCGACAAGGCGGTTCCGCCCGTGCATGCCGTGCCTGTGGTTTCTTCCCGTGAACCAGTTAGCGCCGTCTCTCAACCGCTCAGTGTGCCGTATGCGCAGCATGCACAGGCTCACGTCCCCACCGTCAGTGCCACGCCAGGCCCATCTGTCCCGAATGCCCTAAGCGAAGCCCAGCCGTTGGTCGGTCCAAGCTACGATGCGGCATATCTCAGCAACCCCGTCCCAAAATATCCCGCTGCTGCCCGCAGGCTGAAGCTGCAGGGAACAGCCACGGTTCGGGTGCTGGTGAGTGCCGAGGGGCGCCCGAGGAGTGTCACGTTGTCGAAAAGCTCGGGTACGAAGATTCTGGACGAGGCGGCACTGGAGGCAGTGCAACAATGGTCCTTCGTGCCTGCGCGGCGCGGCAGCAAGCCCGTTGCCGCGGAAGTTGATGTGCCGGTACGCTTTCGGCTCAATTAAAAAAAGCCTGATAGGAGAATACAATGGGTTCGTTTGGCGCTAATGGCTGGTTGCCCGATCTGCAGCATGCAAGTCCCCTGGTGCTAGGTGTTTTGTATCTTTTGATCGCCTTGTCCGTGCTAACCTGGTTTTTCATTGTCTTCAAGGGGATGGAGTTCTGGCGTGCGCAACGCGCCAACAAGAGCTATGCCCAGCAGTTTTGGGACGTCACTAACCTTGCCACCGCTGCCAGCCGTACCGACGGGGATCTGTCTGGGCAGTTTGCCCGATTGACCGCAAGCGGTCTGCAAGCCTTGGAGCGTTACCATGCGCATCAGGGGGTGGCCTTAGGTAAAGAAGGGGACCCGACTGAAACAATCACCCGCGCACTGCGCCAGACGATCCAGGACTCCATGACAAGGTTGGAGACCGGCTTGGGGCTGCTGGCGACCATCGGCAACACTGCCCCCTTTATCGGGCTCTTCGGGACCGTCGTGGGCATCATGTCCGCCTTGCGAGGCATTTCGCAGACCGGCGCCGCCGGACTGGATGTCGTTGCAGGCCCGATCGGGGAGGCCCTGATCGCCACGGCAGTGGGGCTCGCCTGTGCCATCCCAGCAGTGGTTGCTTACAACAGCTTCGTTAGGCGCCTGCGCGTGCTCGGCAATTCCATGGACGGGTTCGCCCACGACCTCCTGGCGCGCATCATCGGCGAAAACGCAGCTTACCAGGTTGCCCAACCCGGCAGGGAGGGATAACCATGGCCTTCGGTCAACTTGACAGTGGCGGGGCTCCCCAGCCGCTCAGTGAAATCAACATGACCCCCCTGGTGGACGTCATGCTTGTCTTGCTGATCATCTTCATCGTCACGGCGCCCCTGCTGACACATAGCGTTAACATCAACCTGCCCAAGGCCTCCGCGAAAACCTCGGTTCTGAAATCTCCCGTTTTGATCGGCCTCGATCAGGATCTGCAGCTGTTCCTGGACAACAAGCCGGTGAACCGGGAGGCACTGGCGAGCGCACTGCGCCAGAGGGTCGCTCAGGGCGAGGCGCCCAGCGTGGAACTACATGTCGACGGCACCATAGCCTATCAGCACGTGGTCCGTCTCATGGCAGCTATACAGGATGCCGGCATCACGAAGCTTTCATTTGTAACGCTGCCGGCTAAGTAAGGGCAGCGAATTTTATGCTATCGAAGTCAGGAGGAGTAATGCGGGGCAAATTTTCACATTTCAAAGTAGCGCTCTTAGTGGGAGCAGTAATGGGCGCCGGTTTCCCCGCCGCTGTTTTAGCCGGCGGCGTACAAACCCTGCAACCGGTCGAGGTGGTTGATTCCGCCGAAGACCTGATCGGCAGCGCCGATTCCTCGACAGAAGGAACGGTGACCGCCAAGCAACTCGCAGACCGACCGCTATTGCGCACCGGAGAACTGCTGGAAACCGTCCCCGGCTTGTGGATCAGCCAGCATAGCGGTGAAGGCAAGGCCAATCAGTACTATCTGCGCGGAATCAACCTGGACCACGGCACCGATCTGGCGACTACGGTAGCCGGCATGCCGGTCAATATGCCATCCCATGCCCACGGGCAAGGCTATACCGACCTCAATTTCCTGATACCGGAACTGGTAAGCGGCATCCAGTACCGGAAGGGCCCCTATTACGCGGAGGAGGGCGATTTTTCCGCAGCCGGCGCCGTCCACATGGATTATGTGAATGAACTTAAACATCCCATTGCGTCGCTTACCGGCGGGACCGATGGCTATTACCGCGGGTTTGTGGCCGCCTCCAGTCATCTGGCAGGGGGCGAGCTTCTCTACGGCCTGGAGTATTCGCATTATGACGGACCTTGGGTGAATCCTGACGATTACAAAAAAATAAACGGGGTGCTGCGCTACAGTAAAAGTGTCGGGCAAAATGATTTCAGCCTTACGGCGATGGGCTATTCCGGCAAATGGAACTCGACCGACCAGGTGGCCAAGCGCGCCATCGATGACGGACTGATTCCGCGTTTCGGCTCTCTGGACCCGACCGACGGCGGCAAGTCGTACCGTTACAGCCTCTCCGGCGACTGGCAGCATAAGGCGGAAAATTCCATCACCAAGGCGAATCTCTACCTGATCGGCTACGGCATGGACCTTTATTCTGACTTCACCTATTTCCTCGACGATCCGGTCCATGGGGACCAGTTTCTCCAGAAGGACCGCCGGGTCATCTCCGGGCTAAATACCAGTCAGACCTGGCTTGGCGCACTCGCCGGCCATGACATGGAAAATACCGTCGGCGTGCAGATCCGAAATGACAATATCAGCCCGGTCGCGCTCTATCACACCCAAGCACGCCAGATCCTTTCCACAACCCGCCAGGATCATGTTACTCAGACAAGCTACGCACTCTATCTGCAGGACAGCTTCAAATGGGCTGAAAAATTCAGGACCGTCGCCGGGGTGCGAGGAGACCTGTATCACTGGGAGGTTGCCAGCGACAATCCGCTCAATTCCGGATCGGACACCGCGTTTATTGCAAGTCCCAAACTGAGCCTGATCTTCGGACCATGGGAGAAGACGGAATTCTTTGTCAACGGTGGCTACGGTTTCCACAGCAATGACGGACGCGGTTCCACCATAACTGTGGATCCGCAGACCAATGACCCGGTCTCCAAGGTGAGTCCTCTGGTTCGTGCTAAGGGCGCGGAAGTCGGAACACGGACGGCCATCATCCCGCACCTGCAAAATGAACTGACCTTCTGGATGCTGGATATCGATTCGGAGCTTCTTTTTACCGGCGATGCGGGCACCACGGAGCCCAGCCGTCCGAGCCGCCGCTACGGATTCGAATGGGCGAACTACTACACCCCGACACCCTGGCTTACCTTTGATGCGGATCTCGCCTTTTCCAGGGCTCGTTTCAGGGATTCCGACCCGGTTGGGGACCATATTCCCGGGGCTCCGGAAGGTGTAGCAACTGCTGGAGTAGCCATCGACGACATCGCCGGATTCCTGGCCAGTGTGCGAGGGCAATGGTTTGGCCCGCGTCCTCTCATCGAGGACAACAGCGTGCGTTCCAGCGCTACAACGATAGTGAACGCCCGCGTCGGATACAAGTTCACGTCCAAACCGGTGGAGAATTGGCGACTGCTGGTGGATGTGTTCAATGTGTTCGACGCCAAAGTAAGCGACATCGATTATTATTACACGTCGAGACTCTCCGGGGAACCTGCGGCGGGTGTTAACGACATTCACACCCATCCGCATGAGCCTCGTGAAGTGCGGGTGACCTTGAGCATGAGCTTTTAGAGACGACGGACCATTTGGTAGCCGGGAAACTGAAGGTCAGTTCCCGGTGCTTTCGGCGTTGGAGAGCAGGTGCACACACAGTGCAGCACCCGCTCAAGACCGGTAGAGTGGCAGCACTCCAAGGGGAAGGCGAGAATGCGACTAGGAAGAGTCTTGCAGATGTCGGGGCTGCTGATCATGTTGACCTCGGCCGCAGCATTTGGGCACGGAGGGGGCATGGACTGGACTCAGCAAGCCAGGGAGCTTTCCAGTAAGGATCAGTCCGAACGTGCACAATGGGAGGCACTGAACCAGCAAGTCAGTGACCTCTCTAAAAAAGGCGAGTACGACCGAGCTGCGGTGGCAGCGAAAAAGGCGTTGGATGTTGCCAAGCAAAGCGATTATCTCGGCAGTGTGGGCGCGGTGGGGGTGAGTCTGTGTAACTTGGCGGGCTGCTACTATAACCAGGCCCAATACTCGCAGGCCGAGCCGTTTTTCCAGTCGGCGCTGACATTTTACGAAAAGAAGTTCGGCCCTGATAACCCCACGGTCGCAGCTATTCTCAACAACCTGGGAAGTATTCACGAGCGCCAAGGCCACTTGGTGCAGGCCGAGTCGCGCTACAAACGAGCGCTGGAAATCGACGAAAAGGTTTACGGGCGTGACCACCATAATGTGGCTGTGGTTCTCAAAAATTTAGCCGGTATATACAGGGCGACTCATCGAACAGATGACGCCGCCAAACTCGAACAACGAGCGGTTATCATAGAGGCGATCAAGCGATAAATCGTTCAGAGATTTTAAGACCAAAATAGTAAACTGCTGCCAGTAGCCAAAGTCTTGATGGTGACGGTCCCCGTACCGGAACGACAGGTGGGGGGGACGCTGTCAACTGCGGTATCTGTTAACTGGCAAACATGTGGCGCGACCATTGTCTCGGATGGCGGGTTTCCAATCCATCCTTGGTGCAGAGGCTTTCCCCGTCGGGGTAGGACGGGGAGATGACGCACCTTTTTGATCGTATCCTGCTGAAATGATGACCAGTGGTGGGTTAGCCAGGGTGCCGAAATTGGCCAAAGGTTAGCGCCAGTGAAGCAAGTAACATGCTTTTCATGATTACGGATGGGTAAACTGAGACATGCTGTCTTGTCGTTTTTCCCATTCTATGGCGCCCTCGACCAGTTTAAGGAGCCTCGCCATGTGCTCGGGACTATAACGCGGTCCGTTAAAAATATCATTCAAATCAGCGGGGACGTAGGCAAACCCGGTGTTGGTAACTCCCGCCTTTATATTGATGCGCTCAAGTTTTTCCAGCATCAACTCTTGGAGGTACAGGTCCTCGTGAAGGTGATTGGACTCCTTTTTTAATTCCTTAAGCAGCACACTGCATGCGTGGCGGACTATGGAAGCACTGGTCTCGTTCGCAGCGGCGTCCTTTGAAAGTTTCCCCGTAAGTATTCCGTCAATCCAGAATATGTCCAGGTATTTGGGGAGATATGATTTGGACCCAACCATCGTGATATCACAAATGAAAGCTTCGTATGAAAACTCCCTCTCCGTCGTGCCCATTGCCCCTCCACAAACCCATAGTAGTCAGACCTTCCACATGCAAGATTGGGTCGGTGGCGTCCCAAGCATCGCTTTTGGCCACCGCCCCATTTGGGCCGTAATCTAAAGTCTTACTCCTCTTCCTTGAAAATGTACCCGACTCCACGTACCGTGTGAATGAGCTTTTTGTCGGCCTCGCGGTCAACCTTCTTTCTCAGGTAGTTGACGTAGACGTCTATGATATTTGTAAAGCTGTCGAAGGTGTAATCCCAGCAGTGCTCGGCGATCATGGTTCTGGTCACCACTTGATTTGGGTTGCGCATGAAGTATTCGAGGAGCCCGTATTCCTTGGCGGTGAGATCAAGCTCCTTATCCTTGCGCCACACCTGGTGGGAAACCGGGTCGAGGCGCAGATCGGCGAAACTGATCTCAGCTCCCCTGTCCTGCTCACTTCTGCGCAACAGAGCTCTCACCCTGGCGAGTAACTCGTTAAATGCAAACGGCTTGGTAAGATAGTCATCGGAACCCGAATCGAGACCTGCCACGATATCCTCAACGGAGTCCTTGGCTGTGAGCATTAGGACAGGGGTAATGATCTTCTTTCCCCTGAGATCCTTCAATATGCTCAGTCCGTCCCTCTTGGGCAGCATCCAGTCGAGCACGATCAAATGGAACGGTTTTTCCAACGCAAGCTTGAGTCCTTCTTCGCCGTCTGAAGCCGTCTGAACCTCATACTGCTCCGCTTCCAGGCCGCGTTTAATAAAGCTTGCGACTTTCTTTTCGTCCTCGACAACGAGTATTTTCATAAGTCCTCTTGCGAAGGTTAATTTCCCTGCTATCTCCACTTCACTCATTAGGCAAATATAGCACTTTCCGGTTCAAAGCAGAACATAAATCAATGTGAACACTTATCGGCTAGCTACCGCAACATGGGCGAAGGTCAGGGAGTTAAACGCGGAGAACCGTTCAGGCCGTTCTCCCCTCCCACGGTTGCGCACTCCCCCCCGACCTGACCACCCAGTTCCGACTCCAATCGTAGCTTCCGCGACAGGCCGTCAGTCCGAGTTCTCCTCCGGCGGCCCGATGGAACGAGAACTTCCAAACAACATCAAGTCATAAATGATCATGATTCCATCAGCCAGGGGGAAGGTAAAGGTGGTCATGACGACTGCGTTGGATGACCCTCGCACGGTCATGAAGGCATTATACGAGTCAGACGCCGATTCTTACCTGGTCAAACCGATCAGGATGCAGGCGCTTGACCCCGAATTGCGGGCGATCAGGCTGATCTCTTGGAAAAAATATACAGAGGATGGGCATCTTTTGTCGGGGTTATAAGCAACAGCAAGTTCAGAAAAACGCTGGTTTATATTGGTTGAAATTAATAACATGCGCATTAAAGTCACTGCGTCCCTCTACCGATACTAACAATTGGGACACTAGGCTGCAGCGGTCTTCGCTGCGCCAAGTTCGATAATTCTGGAGAGACATCATGGCAAGTAACGATTTTTCAGTGCAACATACACGGACCGGAAGGATAACCAGCATAGCCACCAAGATTCTCCTGACGGCAACACTGGCTCTGATAACAGGCCTGATAATCGTTGGAGGAGCGGCCTTGTATCTTGAGAAGAACGCGCTGGTGGGGCTACAGCGAGAGAATAGCCTGACACTTGTCGATGTCTTGGGTGACGAAATCAAGACCGCCATGATGGCAGATGACATGAAAAAGGTTGACGCCTCGATCAAAGAAGTGATTGAAGGTAAACGGGCGTTGGCATTTTCCATTTACAATGACAAAGGCGAGGAGCGTGGCAACGGTGCAAAGGGCGGCACCCTGGTTACCGAGGTTCTAAAGACCAATAAACCTGCTAGTTCTGAAGGGATACAGAACGGCACGCACATTCTTGAGACCATATTGCCGCTCACCAATGAAGTGCGATGCCAGAGTTGCCATGATAAGGAAACGAAGGTCCTAGGCACGCTTAAACTTACCACCTCGATCGAGCAGGGATATGCCGCAAGCAGGAAAGCGACCTTCTGGCTCCTGGTCGCTGGGGGGGTGGCCCTCGTAGCCAGCTTTGTGTGCCTTATGGTTGTCCTGAGACTGACGGTGACACTCAAGCTCAAAGATTTTGTTGCCAAGGTAACCGATCTCGCCAGGGGTGAGGGAGATCTTACCCGCCAGATCACCGTCAGGTCCAATGACGAATTTGGGCTTCTGGCAGACGAGATAAACTCGCTCGTGGATAAAATCAGGAGGATAATTTCCAGGATTGCCCAGACCAGCGAACAGGTCTCCTCTTCAGCCATGGAACTCCAATCGAGTGCCGTTCAAATGGCTACCGGCGCTGAGGAAGTGGCCGCTCAGGTAGACACCGTAGCCACAGCAGGTGAAGAAATGTCGGCTACATCCGCCGACATTGCACAGAACTGTCAGCTGGCCTCTGAAGGGTCTCAAAAAGCAAGTTCCGCTGCGGTTGCCGGAGCACGGGTCGTGGATGAGACGATTGTAGTCATGAACAGCATTGCCGAACGGGTCAGAAGTTCCGCGCAAGCGGTTGAAAGCCTTGGCAGCCGATCCGACCAGATCGGCGAGATTGTTGGCACCATCGAAGACATTGCAGACCAGACCAACCTTCTGGCGTTAAATGCCGCGATTGAGGCGGCCCGAGCCGGCGAACAGGGCAGAGGTTTCGCCGTGGTTGCCGATGAGGTTCGGGCACTGGCCGAGCGCACAACCCGTGCGACTCGCGAAATCGGGGAGATGATCAAGGCTATTCAGCAGGAAACTAGAGGTGCCGTAATTGCTATGGAAGAAGGAGTCAGCGAAGTTGCCAAGGGGAGCGATAAGGCCGCCGACTCCGGCAGGGCTCTTGAACTGATTCTCCAACAGATTAATGATGTCAACTCACAGATCCACCAAGTTGCCACTGCTGCCGAGGAACAGACCGCTACGACTTCTGAAATCAGCAATAACATGCAACAAATTACAGAAGTAATTGTTCAGACCTCCCGTGGAGCACAAGATTCGGCTTCAGCCGCGAACCGGCTTTCCACTCTTGCCGATGACCTGAAGCGGATTGTCAGTCAGTTCAAAATCGCATGAGATGCTGGATAACGGCATAAGGGAGATGGTTGACGAGAGGGATGCTCAACGTGGGATGGTAGCTTTAATGGAGGTGAACATGCTTGACTGAGCCCTTTTGTGTGGATTAGCTTTCAAAGGTAACCCGGCACTGGCGTCTGGCTTGCTCCCCTCGGCGAAATATCTGAGCGTTTCGAATTCATGGTGGGTCAACTGCGACGCCGAAAAGGGTCATTTTTGCCATCCGGTTCACATCTAAGCTCGCCACATTACTCACGGTCAGCATTGTATCCGCAGATACAATTGTGCTATTTTTGATAAAGTCAATTCAAATCCTTGCCTGGAAAGTACGCCGGACCTGAACATGGATGCGAGTGGTCGAAAGAGAAAAGCATCTCTCCTTTTCGTTGAATGAGCTTCGCCGATTTCAGAAGGGCAATATCAATGGGGTTTTACAGCCTAAAAACAAAAATGACTGCGGCAGTCTTTTTACTGGTTCTCTCCCTGAGTTTTGCCGTGGCAGGCCTATCCCTTTATTATTTTGAGAACAGTTTTAAAGAAAATATCTCCAGTCAGCAATTTGCTCTCCTCTCCTCCCTAGCGGGGAGCATTGACGATAAACTTTTCCTCGCCCAAAATGCGCTTAACGCGACCAACGTCCTCATCACTCCCAACATCATTGCAAGTTCCGACCAGGCCCAGCGCTTCCTCGACAGCCAGGTGAGTCTGCGCTCTACTTTCAACAATGGGCTGTTCCTTCTCTCCCCGGACGGAAAACTTATTGTGGAAAGCCCTTATATGCCTGGGCGGCGAGGACGAGACATCTCTTTTCGAGAATATTACAAGAAAACGGTAAGCACAGGTAAACCGTATATCTCCGAGCCATATATCTCTACCCATTCCCCCGGTAAGCCGACAATCCTCCTCACCCTCCCCATCTTTGACAAAAAGGGAAACCTGGCTGCGATAATGGCGGGTGGATTCGACCTATTGGGGGAAAACATCTTGCAGAATCTGCTCACTACAAAAATTGGAACGAGCGGCTACGTGTATCTCAGTGACAGCAAACAGACCCTCATTATACATCCGGACAAGCGTAGGGTCATGTCGCAGGATTCGCCGGTCGGGATCAACAAGCTCTTCGACCGAGCGCAGACTGGATTCGAAGGAAGCGGCGTAACGATAAATCCGTACGGAGTTGCCATGCTGGCAACCTTTAAGCGCTTACGCACGACCAACTGGATTCTGGCCGCCAATCTCCCGCTGACTGAAGCCTATGCTCCGATCTACCGAGCTCGCAGCTACTATCTGGTCGGTGCCATCGTTACTGCACTGTTCTCCTCGCTCCTCGTTTGGGGAGTCATGAAGTTTCTGACCGAGCCACTTTTGGCATTTACCCGCCATATCGGAGACGTATCAAACAGGGGAGGGGAGCCGAAGCTTGTCTCGATCAGTTCCCGCGACGAAATCGGCACTCTCGCTCAGGCGTTCAACACGATGCTGACACAGCTGAACGACCAGAAGAAAGATCTGCGCAGGCAGGTACAGTTTCTGGAGATCCTTATGGAAACAATGCCCATTCCCATCTTTTACAAGGATGTTCAGGGGCGATATCTCGGATGCAATTCCGCTTTCGAGGCTTTTCTCGGGTTGTCGAGAGAAAAAATAAAGGGAAAATCAGCCTATGACCTAGCCCCGAAGGAACTTGCGGATGGGTACCGCCGGGCTGATGCGGAACTTCTTGCCCGGCAGGTGCCACAGATTTACGAGAGTTCCGTCGTTGCCAGCGACGGAAAACCGCATAACGTAGTTTTTTACAAATCGACGTTCCCCAATGCCGACGGCACGTTGGGGGGGCTGGTCGGTTCGATCCTCGACATCACTGAACAAAAAAGAGCGGAACATCTGTTGATAGAATCGGAAAAAAGGTTCAGGGCCTTATTCGAAAACGCCGCTGATGCCATTTTCGTTCATGACATCACCGGACGCATCATTGAAGTAAATGAAGGGGCCTGTCTCCAACTCGGTTATAGTAAGGGCGAACTGCACCGGATGAGCCTCGCCGAGATAATTGCCCCCACCTTCACAACCCAAGCTTACCAACATTTGGAAGAACTCGGCAGAGACGGTTTCTCCTTTTTCGAGACGGCCTATAGGCATAAGGATGGGACCATCATTGCCATCGAGCAAAGCAGTAGGATTTTCGACTATGCCGGAGAGCAGCTTTCCCTCTTCATCGCCCGGGACATCACAGAGCGTAAGAACCTTGAAGCCCAGCTTCGGCAGTCACAGAAATTCGAAGCCATCGGCACCCTGGCTGGGGGGATTGCCCATGACTTCAACAACATCCTCACGGTCATCATCGGTTACGCCACCATCTTGCAGGCCAATATGGGTGCAGACCATCCATTATTGCTACCGCTTAACTCTATTCTTGCGGCGGCGGAAAGGGCAGCAAATCTGACCAAGAGCCTCCTTGCCTACAGCAGAAAGCAGATTAGCAACCTCGAACCGATCGACCTGAATGCGGTCGTCGAGGGAGTCGAGAATCTTCTCCAGCGGTTGATCCCGGAATCGATTGTTAGTACAAGATCCCTCTGCATCGAAAGATTGCCCATCCTGGCTGATTGCGGGCAGATAGAGCAGGTTCTGATGAACCTGGTTGGCAATTCAAGGGACGCAATGCCGGGAAGGGGGGAGATAACTATCCGTACCGGAAAATTCACCATGACGCAGGAATTCGTTGTCGCCCACGGCTATGGAAAACCCGGCGATTATGCTCTCCTTGCGGTTTCTGATACCGGCGCCGGCATGGACGGGGAAACCAGGGAGAGAATCTTCGAGCCGTTCTTTACCACTAAGGCAACTGGGAAGGGTACCGGCCTTGGTCTTGCCATGGTCTACGGTATCGTGAAAAAGCATGAAGGGTTTGTAACTGTTGACTCGCAACTCGGGACTGGAACCACTTTTACCATCTATCTACCGTTGACTATTACCCCTTTGGCGGAAAGCGTCACCCCGCAGATCATCCCATTGCATGGGGGGGGGGAAACCATCCTGCTCGTTGAAGATGACAAAGAGGTCAGGCAGTTATTGAAAGATGTTCTGGAAAAACATAATTATAAGGTTATTGAGGCGGAAAATGGCGCGGAGGGAGTCGAAAAATTTAAAGGGCACTGCAGCGAAATACACCTCTTGCTGACGGACATGATGATGCCAGAGAAAAATGGCAAAGAAACCTATGATGAGATAAAGCAGATAAAAAGTAATGTAAAGGCTATCTTCATTAGTGGTTATCCTGCGTCATTCACACAAGGGCCCCTGCCGGAAGGGCTGTATTATTTGGCAAAACCGATTTCACCTCATGATCTCATAGTGAAGATCCAAGAGGTGCTGAGAACCCTTAACTGACCAACGGACCCCAAGGTCTGATGTCCATACTGATAGCAGCCAGGACCACGGTTGAAGTTTGATGAAACCCTACGTTGGTCTGCTATGGGGGGTATCCAATGCGCAAAGAGAAAAGAGATTTCACTCGGCTGACATTACATGCAAAAGCGAACATGCTGCTAAAAGATCAGAGCATCGAAGGCGAAGTGGAAAACCTCAGTTTGAAAGGAGCCTTTGTGACGACAGGTTGGCAATTGAGACTTGACGACATAGTGACGATCACTATCGATGACACACTGGCCTGCGGCATAAGATCGAAGGTGGTCAGGGTGACAGACAAGGGAATGGGACTGCGGTTTGAAAGAAATCTTCTCGATTGAGGAGGAGAACTGAATCGTACCTGGCGTTGTTCGCAAATAACTGCCGTACAACAATTTCGCTCAATTTGGCAGGGCTTACGGTCGATACTATATGCGGAGCGGTGAGGCGCAGGTGAGCACCTACGTAGTAATTTCCGATACGGTGCGTTGAGAACCGAAAACGTACAGTAATAAGTTTTCACTTATAAAAGGAACCCAATGCCATGTCTTTTACAGCTCGTGTCATCACCGGTAATGCCATCGGTATAATCCTGACCGTTGCATCGATAGCAATTCTTAACCCCAAGGGCGAACTGTGGGGTCACCTGCTGATCGGAGCCGTCTTACTGGTGATCATGTCAGTCACCCTCGGCGTTCTAAGCAACAAGGCGTTCAAACCGCTGGCGGAAATAGTGGAAGCTCTTGAAAGGGCAGCTGGTGGTGACCTCTCGATCAGAGCCGAGATCAAGGGTAACGGCGAGTTTGCCCGGCTGGCAAATGCCTTCAATACCATGATGAACGACATGAACAAGGCAATGCGTCAGTTTTTTTCGGTTGCGGACCTCGTCAGGAATTCGGTTGTAATGGTTCGTTCCACGACCGAGGCCATGGCCTGCGCCGCCGAAGAGGTCGCCATTCAAGCGGGCTCTATCGCGACCGCTAGCGAGGAAATGTCGGCCACCTCCGGAGATATCGCCCGCAACTGCCTGTATGCAGCCGAAAGCGCCCAGAAGGCGACGGTGCAAACCCACAGCGGTTCCGAACTGGTACAAAGCAGCGCCCACCTGATGGAGAACATCGCACAACGCGTCAACGTTTCATCCCAAACAGTGGCAGGACTTGGAGTGCGCTCTGACCAGATTGGCGCCATAGTCGACACCATCGAGGATATCGCCGACCAGACAAACCTTTTAGCGCTCAACGCCGCGATAGAGGCCGCCCGTGCCGGAGAACAGGGGCGCGGCTTCGCAGTCGTGGCAGACGAGGTCCGAGCCTTGGCTGAACGCACAACCAAGGCGACCAAAGAGATCGCAGCGATGATCAAGTCTATCCAAAGCGAAACCCAGAACGCAGTAGGATCGATGTCGGAAGGAGTGGCGGAAGTCAAACGCGGAACGACCGAGGCGAACCGCTCCGGCGAGGCGCTGGAAGATATCCTGAACCAGATCAACGAGCTTACCATGCAGATCAGCCAGGTCGCCACGGCTGCGGAGGAACAGACCGCCACCACCCATGAGATCACCAGCAACATCCAGATGATTACGGACGTGGTGAACCGTAACGTGGAGAACGCCCGCAGTACAACGCAGGCAACCGCCCTGCTCTCCGACCAGGTGGACAATCTGCATTCGCTGGTCAGCCACTTCCGCCTGGGCCAAGCTTTGGAGTGGGACGCATCCTTTGCCACCGGTGTTGATCGTTATGACGATGCCCATAAGGTGCTGTTCAAAATGGTAAATGATCTACATGACGCGATGCAGCAGAAGCGGAGCAAAGAAGTAATCGGGCAGATACTAAGCGGCTTGGCCGAGTACACAGTAAACCATTTTGCCGATGAGGAGCGTGCTTTTGCCCAAACCCACTACCCAGAGGAGGCTCAACACAAGCAGCTACACAAGAAGCTCGTTGACCAAGTAGTCGAGTTGCAGGGTAAGTTCAGTTCAGGCAAGGCCCTGCTGACCCAAGATGTCATAACCTTTCTTCAGGACTGGCGGCGGGTGTCAAGGTAGTTGTCGCCTCTGCTGAAATTATGCAGCATCAAGAAGTTTCGTTTCCACCTTTGATTCAGGGTTCAGATAAACCGTCTCCACGGGCTTCCAATTCCTGGTATTTTTGGA
>Ga0316217_10001394_pt1 | contig 31596 bp, 27 predicted proteins | sample 1anoAmetaG_FD_203633 | JGI IMG/M metagenome (GOLD analysis project Ga0316217, IMG submission 203633) | Freshwater microbial communities from Trout Bog Lake, Wisconsin, USA - 1anoA | ecosystem: Environmental > Aquatic > Freshwater > Lake > Hypolimnion/Profundal zone | place: USA: Wisconsin... | reverse complement strand
TCCCCCGCGATGACGGCCTACTTCCAGGCCTGGGACGAGATGATGTCCCAGGTCGCGGACACGCCAGGCGTCATCGGCTTCGAGCCCATCAATGAGCCCGACTCGGGCTCGGCCAACAACGACACCTTCGAACCCGCGACCCTGACGCCGTTCTTCACGGCGATCGCGGCCGAGATGAACGCGAAGGCCCCGAAGGCGCTCGTCTTCTTCGATCCGACCGGGATCGACGGGGTGACGGTCAGCACGACGATGACGAAGCCGGGCGGCTCGAACCTGGTCTTCGCTCCCCACTTCTACCCCTTGCAGCACCTGACGGCGGCCGAGATCCAGGACGGGCTGAGCGGCTGGGTCGCGTACCGGTCCACGTGGAACGTCCCGGTGTTCGTCGGGGAGTTCGGCGCCTCCAACGCCCAGCCCGGCACGCTCGGCTACATGCAGTCCGTCTTCGCGAGCATGGACGCGCTGGGCCTCTCCGGCACGGAGTGGGAGTACAGCGTCTCGGTCGACCTGTGGAACTCCGAGTCCGGCAGCGTCGCCACCCCCGACGGCGGTGAGTACGCCGTCGCGCAGGCGCTCATCCGGCCGTTCGCGCGCGCCGTCGCCGGGACGGGCATCACCCAGAGCTACGATCTGACCTCCGGGACGTTCACGCTCTCGTACACGGCCACCGACGGCATCACCGAGGTCCGCGTGCCTCCCCGCGCGTACCCGAAGTCGTACGGCGTGACCCTGACGGGGGCGTGCTTCGATGGCTCCGACGCGCCGGGAGAGGTCCTGCTGCAGGCGTCCGCCGGCGCCCCGGTGAGGCTGACGATCGCCGCGAAGCGCTGACTACCCTCCCGCCTTCGCCGCTGCCGCCTTCCCGAGGACACTGTGGTGGCGACCGTAGAACCAGTAGATCGTCATGCCGATCGCCATCCAGACGAAGAAGCGGATCCACGTCAGGACCGGGAGCGAGATCATGAGCGACAGGCAGATGCCGATCCCGGCCATCGGGAACCACGGGCTCCACGGGCAGCGGAAGGGGCGCGGCCGGTCCGGCTCGCTCCTCCGGAGGGCGATGACGCCGCCGCACACCAGCACGAAGGCGAAGAAGGTGCCGATGTTGGTCAGGTCGGCGGCCCAGCCGACGTCGGTGAAGAGCGCCGGCACCCCGACCGCCACCCCGGCCACGATCGTCGTCACGTGCGGCGTCCGAAACCGCGGGTGGATGCGCGCGAAGACGGGCGGTACGAGGCCGTCACGCGCCATCGACATCAGGATACGCGGCTGCCCGAGCTGAAACACCAGGAGCACGGACGTCATCCCCGCGAGCGCGCCGGCGGAGATCACCGCCTCGACCCACGGCTTGTGGATCACCTCGACGGCCGTCGCCACCGCCGCGGCGTCGTCGACGTACTTCGTGTAGCTCTGCATCCCGGTCAGGACGGCCGAGACCGCCATGTAGAGCACGGCGCAGATGGCGAGCGACGCCATGATGCCGATGGGGATGTCGCGCTGCGGGTTCTTCGCCTCCTCCGCGGCGGTGGAGACGGCGTCGAAGCCGATGAAGGCGAAGAAGACGATGGCCGCGCCGCTCATGATGCCCGGCACGCCGTTGGGCGCGAACGGGTGCCAGTTCGAGGGGTTCACGTAGAACGCGCCGAGCGCGACGAAGAAGACGACGATCGTCGTCTTCAGGATGACCATCGCCGTGTTGAGCGAGGCGCTCTCGCTGATGCCGCGCACGAGGAGCCAGGTCAGCAGCACGACGATCGTGAACGCAGGGAGGTTCAGCGCGACCTGGTGGCCGTGGACGACCGGGAGGCTCGTCGTGCTGTACGCCGCGAGGGCGTCTCCCCCTTGCTTCAGGACCGCCCGGGCTGTGGTGATGTCCGTGACGGCCCAGAGGGGGAGCTTCACCTTGAAGAGGCTCCAGCAGAGCTTCACCAGGTAGCCAGACCAGCTCGACGCCACCGCCACGTTCCCGACGGCGTACTCGAGGATGAGGTCCCAGCCGATGACCCACGCGAAGACCTCGCCCAGCGTCGCGTAGGCGTAGGTGTAGGCGCTGCCGGCGACCGGGATCATCGACGCGAGCTCCGAGTAACAGAGCGCCGCGAAGGCGCAGCAGACCGCCACGATCGCGAACGAGATCATGATCGCCGGGCCGGCTGCGGGGCGCCCGTTCACCGCGTTGCCGAGGATGAGCGACAGCACCGGGGTGTCCAGGATGGTCGACGTGGCCGTCTGCTGCCCGGCCGCCGCCGTCCCGGTCAGCGCGAAGATGCCGGCGCCGATGGTGGCCCCCACGCCGAGCGCCGTGAGATCGAGCGGCCCGAGGGCCCGCTTGAGCCGCCGCTCCGGGGCGTCGGCCTCGCGGATCAGCTGCTCGGGGCTCTTGGTGCGGAGGAAGGACAAGAAGGGGGGACGCTACCGGGCCGGGCGCTCGCCGGGCAACGGGCAAGTGGGCCACCGGTCCGCCGCGCCTCGCGCCCGCGGACCGGTCGACCGGGCGCGGCGTCAGCCGACGGGGCCGAGCACCTGGGTGGCGTTATTGCCGCCGACCCAGTTGATGGTGAAGCCGTTCAGCTTGACCGCGTAGCCGGCCGCGCCCCCGGCGCCGCCGTTGCCGTTGCCCAGGTTGCCGTTGCCGCCCGCGGTCCCGGGCGCCCCGAGGTTCCCGCCGTTGCCGCCGGTCCCGCCGATCCCGACGCCACCAGCCCCCTGGTTCGGGTAGGTGCCGCTGTTTCCACCGGCCCCGCCGGCGCCGCCGGTCGTCGCCGTTCCGGCCTTGCCAGCGGCGCCGACCGGGTACTGCGCTCCCACGAAGGCCGGCCCGCCCGCTCCGGCCGCCCCGACGATCGTCCCCGCGCCGCCGCCGCCGCCGCCGCCGCCGCCGAGGACGTTCACGCGCGTAGCGATCTCCCCTCCTCCTCCGCCTCCACCGCCGCCCCAGATGTTGCCGTTCGTGTTGTCGATCGACAGCGCCGCCGCCGCCGAGATCGCCGCGCCGCCCGGAGCCCCGGCCGTGACCGCGACGGTCGCCGGGGAGTCCCCGCCGCCCTGCCCGCCCGCGCCGCCAGCCCCGACGATGGTCCCGTTGTTGACGACGTGGACCTGCGACCCGGTCGGCAGCGCGCCAGTCTGGAACGCAGGCGTCGCCGACGAGGCCGAGCTGATCATCACGCCGGGGTTGATCGTGAGCGTCACGGTGACCGGGGTGGTGCCGTTCCAGTTGTACGGGGCCGCCATCAGCGTGGTCGCGAGGACGAGGTTCGCTGCGCTCGCCGTGAGGGTGACCGCAAAGGCCTGGTTGGAGCAGGCCCCCGCCACGCAGATCTGCGCGGTGCTGCACGCCGGGCTGCCCGTCGAGCCGTCCGACTGGTTCGTCCAGCTCGTGGTGGCCTGGCTCGCCGTGCAGAGCTGGCAGCCGGTCGCAGGGTTCGGAGATCCGTCCGCGTAGTAGGTGGTGCCGATCATGCAGCCGGTCGCGCACGCTCCGGCGTTGCAGACCTGCGCCGTGGCGCACTGGCTGTTGCTCGTGCAGGCGGCGCAGGCGCCGGCGATGCAGGCCTGACCGCCGGCGCACTGGCTGTTGCTCGTACAGGCCTCGCAGGTGCCGGAGACGCAGATCTGCCCCGTGGTGCAGTCGGCGGCGCTGCCGCAGGCGCCGCACGCCCCCGCGACGCAGGCCTGACCCGCAGGGCACTGGGCGGTCGAGGTGCAGCCACCGCACAGCCCGGTGACGCACGCCTCGCCCGAGGGGCACTGCGTGCTCTCGGTGCAGGCTCCGCACGCCCCGGAGAGGCACACCTGGCCCGTGCTGCACTGCGAGCTGTCGGTGCAGGCCACGCACGCGCCGCCGAGGCAAACCTCACCGGTGACGCAGTCGCCGGTCGCGGAGCAGGCGCCGCAGACGCCCGACGAGCACCCCTGCCCCGCGGCGCACTGCGACGGGTCGGTGCAAGCGCCGCACGCCCCGGAGATGCACGCCTGACCGGAGGGGCACTGGGTGCTGGCGGTGCACGCCCCGCAGACGCCGGACACGCAGGCCTGGCCGGCCGCGCACTGGGAGTCCTGGGTGCACGCCCCGCACGCCCCCGAAATGCACGCCTGACCGGCCGAGCACTCGGTCCCAGTCGTGCATGCCCCGCACGCCCCCGAGATGCACGCCTGCCCCGCCGCGCACTCCTTGTTTCCCGAGCACGCGCCGCACGCCCCCGACACGCAAGCTTGCCCGGCCCCACACTGGCCATTGTTGCTGCAGGGGCCGCAGGCGCCGGCGACGCACGCCTCGCCGGTGGAACACTGGGCGTTGCCCGTGCAGCTCCCGCACTTGCCCGCGCTGCAGGTCTGGCCGGTGGCGCACTCGGACGAGGTCGTGCACGCGCCGCAGACGCCGGCGACGCAGGCCTGGCCAGCGGCGCACTCCGCGCCGCTCGTGCACTTGCCGCAGACGCCGCTGACGCAGGCCTCCCCGGCTCCGCACTGACCGGCGCTCGCGCAGGCGCCGCAAGCCCCGCTCACGCAGGCCTTGCCCGCGGGACACTGCGACGTCGAGCCACACGCGCCGCAGGCCCCCGCCACGCAGATCTGCCCGGTGCTGCAGTCGGCCGCGCTCTTGCACCCCGAGGAGCCGCCGCTGTCCACGGGGGTCGTCCCGCCGTCGACGGCGGTGCTCGCCGCGCTGCTCCCGCAGCCGACGGGCGCCGCGACCACGGCGATGACCGCGAGCAGCAGCGCGCAGACGAGACCCTTGAACGATTGCATGAAGTGACCCTTCCCGTGTGGCGAGGAGACGGCAGGGCGGCGCCGTGACGGTGCACGAGGAACCCGACGACACCTTCAGCGTATTCCGACAAGTCCCTGCCCGTCGACCCTCCGCCACCTTCTGGACGGCGCCTCCCTCGCGGCGTTCGGGATGAGACGGGTGGGCCGACTATTACAGGACTGGAGCCTGAGGGGCATCGGCCGCGACGCTGGAGGCCCCCCCCGACGGATCGGGCGTGGAGAGCGCCATTCCGGTGGTCCGGGCCCACGATCTCGCCAGATGTCCACCTCCTGGCGGGTCTCGCGACGACAGACTCGCCAACCTCGTCGCCTCCCGCGCCTCCGCGACCGAGCCCGTCACACGACAGCCGCGTCGGGGGCGCGCACGAATTGCTTCAACGCAGCACTTGACGCAGTGCGTGTACGTAATTACCAGATGCCTGGCATGTTGCACTGCACCATTGTGCGGACGCGAGTAGGTCCGCTCGTCCCAGGCAGGCTCTCCAGCCCTGCCTCCCAGCAGGTGAGGTTCTCCAGATGGAACTGAAGGATTCAGTGGCGGTCGTGACGGGTGGTGCCAGCGGCATCGGCGAGGCCGTGGCGAAGGCGATGGCGGCCAAGGGGATGAAGGTCGTCATCGGCGACATGGACCCGAAGGGGCTCGAGCGTGTGGCGGGCGAGATCGCGTTCGCGGGAGGCCAGGTCGCGTTCGCGAAGACGAACGTCACCAGCGACGAGGAGGTCGCCGCGCTGATGGACCTCGCCATCGAGCGGTTCGGCAAGCTCAACGTCTGCGTCGCGTCGGCCGGCATCATCAAGGACGGCCTGATGCTCAACGTCGACAAGGAGACCGGCAAGGTCAAGCGGGCGATGACCACCGAGCAGTTCAAGGCGGTCATCGACGTGAACCTCGTCGGCGCGTTCATCACCATGCGCGAGGCCGCCCTTCGCATGGTCAACAACGGCTGGCCCGGCGTCCTTATCCCCATCTCCAGCGTCAACAAGTCGGGCCAGACCGGCCAGCTGAACTACTCGTCGGCGAAGGCCGCGCTGGCGCTCTGGCCGAAGATCATCGTCGGCGAGTTCCAGATGCGCGGCATCTCCGGGATCCGCTGCGTCGCCATCGCGCCGGGCTACGTCGGCACGCCGATGGTGAAGAACATGAACCAGGAGGCGCTCGCGTCGCTCCTCAAGGGGGTCCACATCGGGCGCCTCATCGAGCCGGAGGAGATCGCCAACGCCATCCTCTGGACGGTCCAGAACGACGCGATGGACGCGACCTGCCTCGAGATCACGGGCGGGCTCATCGCGAACGGGCTCGCGAAGTAGCCCCGCCCCCCTCCCCTCCCCCCGCTTACGAGGTCAAGACAACCATGAGCAAGGTCAGCATCATCGGCGCCAGCAACACGAAGTTCGGCGCGCTCGTCGACGTGAAGGACATGATCTCCTTCAAGAAGAAGACCGACACCAAGTCCTACTACGATCTCATCATCGAGGCCGGCCGCGCCGCGATCGCCGACTCCGGCCTCTCGGCGAAGGACATCGACGCGGTCTGGATCGGCAGCTGTTCCCCCTCGCGCTTCGTCAACCAGGAGCACATCGGGCCGCTCGGCGTCGCCATCGACCCGGCGCTCCGCTGGAAGCCGATGACGCGCACCGAGGCGGCGTGCGCCTCCTCGTCCGTCGCCATCTACGACGCCGCCTACGCCATCGAGGCCGGGCGCTTCAAGAACGTGCTCGTCATCGGCGTCGAGAAGATGAACCTGCTCGACACGGCCGCGATGACGGCGACCCTCGCCGGCTGCTCGTACTGGCCGGAGGAGGGGGGGAAGGGGGCGACCTTCCCGGCCCTCTTCGCCGAGCTCGCGAAGGCCTACGCGGCCTACTACAAGTACCCGGAGAGCGAGCTGCGCACGCAGTTCGCGCACGTGGCCGCGCTCAACTACCGGAACGCGTCGAAGAACCCGCTCGCGCACGTCCAGAACGGCCCCTCGAGCGCCGAGGCCATCCTCGCCCTCCCCGACAGCGGCAAGGGGTCGAACATGATGGTCGCCGCCCCGCTCCGCCTGCACGACTGCTCGCTCGTGACGGACGGCGCCGCCGCCGTGGTCCTGACGAGCACCGACGCGGCGAAGGCCACCCGGAAGGCGGTCGTCGAGCTCGCCGGGATCGGCCACTCGTGCGAGTACCTCCCCCTCTCGAAGCGCGAGAACAAGCACGTCCTCGAGGCCGGCAAGGACGCCGTCGCGAAGGCGTTCGCGGAGGCGCGCATCGGCATCGGTGACGTCGACATCGCCGAGGTGCACGACTGCTTCACGATCGCGCAGCTCATGACCACCGAGGCGCTCGGCCTCTCGAAGGAGGGGACGGCCGGGATCGACTACGCGGCCGGCCGCTTCACCGCCGACGACGACAAGATCTGCGTGAACCTGTCGGGCGGCCTGAAGGCGAAGGGGCACCCCGTCGGCGCGACAGGCGCCTCGATGCACGCGCTCGTCTACAAGCAGCTGATCGGCGAGCCGATCGGCCTCGCCCCGACCAAGAAGACCCCGACGGTCGGCGTGACGTTCAACGTCGGCGGGTCGGGCGTCACGAACTGCGTCAGCGTCCTGCGGCGCGTCAAGTAGCGGCCAGCACCCATCGAGGCCACAATGACCACCAGCGAGCAGCTAGCCATGCCTACCGTCAAGCTCCCCGACCCGCACCAGGTTGCGGAGAGTCTCTCCCGCATCAAGGAGACGACGAAGTCCATCGTCACGAACTACCTCGAGCAGCAGGGCAAGCCGAAGGGCACCGCCTCCACGCTCTCCCGCGACTCCTCCATGCTCATCGGGAAGAGCTTCCTCGAGCTCTGGCAGCGACTCCTGCTGAACCCCAGCAAGCTCGCCGAGGCGCAGCTCGAGTTCTGGAAGGACTACGCGACGCTCTGGGGACGGACGACGCGCCGGATGTTCGGCGCCGACGTCGAGCCGGTCATCCAGCCGGAGAAGGGCGACCGCCGCTGGAAGGACCCGCAGTGGGCCGAGAGCGTCGCGTTCGACTTCATCAAGCAGTCGTACCTCCTCGCGGCGCGGACGATCCAGGAGGCCGTCGAGGGCGCCACGGGCCTTGGCCCGGACGCGGCCAAGCGGGTCGAGTTCTTCACGCAGCAGTTCCTCGACACGATGTCGCCGAGCAACACGATCGCGCTGAACCCGACCGTGCTGAAGGCGACGATGGAGAGCGGCGGCGCCAACCTCCTCGCGGGGTTCGCGAACGTGCTCGAGGACATCGAGCGGAGCGGTAGCCAGCTCCAGGTCTCGCGCCAGAAGGAGGGCGCCTTCCAGCTCGGCAAGGACGTGGCGACGACGCCCGGGAAGGTCGTCTTCAAGAACGACCTGATGGAGCTCATCCAGTACACGCCGACGACGGGTACGGTGCACAAGCGTCCGCTCCTCGTCATCCCGCCCTGGATCAACAAATACTACATCCTCGATCTCTCCCCGAAGAACTCGTTCGTGCGCTGGGCCGTGAGCGAGGGATTAACCGTCTTCATCATCTCCTGGACGAACCCGGACCAGCGGCTCGCCAGCAAGGGGTTCGATGACTACCTCTCCGAGGGGCCGCTCGCGGCGCTCGACGTCATCGAGAAGATCACCGGCGAGCACGAAGTGGGCGCCGTCGGCTACTGCCTCGGCGGTACGCTGCTCTCCTGCACGCTGGCCTACCTTGCGGAGATCGGCGACCCGCGCATCACGGCGGCGACGCTGTTCACCACGCTCACCGACTTCTCGGAGCCGGGCGAAATCGGCGTCTTCATCGACCCCGAGCAGCTCGACATCCTCGAGCGCGACATGAACAAGGTCGGCTACCTCGAGGGGACGCAGATGGGGGGCGCGTGGGCGATGCTGCGCGCCAACGACCTCCTCTGGGCGACCGTCGTGCAGAAGTACCTGCTCGGCAAGGACCCGCTGCCGTTCGACATCGTCTTCTGGGCCGCCGACACGACGCGCATGCCCGCGAAGATGCACAACTACTACCTGCGCAACATGTACCAGCACAACCGGCTGCGACAGCCGGGCGGCCTCACGCTGCTGGGCAAGCCGATCGACCTCGGCAAGATCAAGGTGCCGACCTACTTCTTCTCGGCGCGCGAGGATCACGTCGCCCCCTGGAAGTCGACCTACGCCGGGACGCAGCTGTTCGGCGGCCCCGTCCGGTTCGTGCTCGGCGGCTCGGGTCACAACGCGGGCGTGCTCAACCCGCCCGGCTCGACCGCCTACGGCTACGCGACCAACCCCGAGGTCCCGGCCGATCCGGCGGCCTGGGACGCGAAGGCCGAGCGTCACCCCGGCTCGTGGTGGCCGGACTGGCTGGGGTGGGTGAAGCCGTCCTCCGGCGAGCAGATCGCCGCGAAGACGCGCCAGCCCGGTGAAGGGCCCGTGCGCGCGCTCGAGGACGCGCCCGGTTCGTACGTCGCGATCCGTTACTGACAGACCCGCGGGACGCTATCGACCGCCCCCGGCCCTCGCGGCCTGGGGCGGTCGTGGCATTTCTGGGCAGCGGTGTGCGGTATGCTCGGACGGGCCGGCGCGGCACGATGTCGAGGTCCCCTCGGAGCGCGCCGCGAGGAGCTGAATGTCCGGAGCCACCCTTCGTCGCTGCGCCCTCGGCGCGCTGTTCACCCTCGGGGCCGCGTGCCAGGGGGGGACGGCGGTGCAGCCCGCGCCACCTCGGCCTCGGCCGCTGCTGGAGCCCCCGAAGGCGAGCCCCGGACCGGTCCTGGCCAGCCAGCCCCTGCCGTCCGGAGGCGCGTGCGCAGCGTCCCCCGCCCCCGGTGACCCGCTTGCGTACGGTCGCTGCGTCCTCGCGGGGGCGCTCGCGCGCGCGAAGTCCGGCGCCGGGGTGACCGTGGCCCTCGCCTCGGACGCGGCGGCCCTCGGCGTGGAGGTGGAGGCGCAGCCCGAGTCGTACTCCATCGTCCCGCGAGCGGACGCTACGCTGGTCGTCGGGCGAGACGCCGTCGGCGCGATGTACGGCGCCATGGACCTCGCCGAGCGCCTCGACGATCGAGGGGGGGCCGCTCTCCCGCTGACGGCGCCCGTGAAGGCGTCGCCCCGCCTCAAGATTCGCGCTGCGAACCTCTTCCTCACCCTCCCCGAGAAGGGTAGAGGCTGGTGGTTTCACGACCCGCGCTTCTGGACCGAGTACCTCGACATGATGGCGCGCGGGCGACTGAACCTCCTCGACCTGCACGGGATGTACGACCCGAAGAGCACGAACTTCCCGAACGCGCTCCTCTACTTCGCCACGAGCGCCCGCTTGCCAGACGTGGGCCTCTCCCGCCCCGACCGCGAGGCCAACCTCGGGATGCTGAACCTGGTCATCGCCATGGCCGCGTCGCGCGGCATCCAGGTCGGCATCATGAGCTACCGGGCCGACCTGAGCCTCATGGCGGACGAGAAGGAGTCGACGGGCGAGAAGGCCGAGGTCCCGGGGTACACGCGCGAGGCGGTGACCGACCTGGCGACGCGCGCTCCCGGGCTGGCCTACCTCGGGTTCCGGGTGGGCGAGAGCGACCGCTCGGCTGACTGGTACGCGTCGACGTACATCCAGGGGCTGAAGGACGCGCACGCGCGCGCAGCGGCCTACACGCGCACGTGGAAGACCCAGAAGAAAGACCTCCTCGACGTGGTCCTCGGGGCGGGCCCCGAGACCATCGTGGAGGCGAAGTACAACGGAGAGCACCTGGGGCCGCCCTACGTCGTGTCCGGCGGCGGCATGGAGAAGTGGGCGAGCTACTCCTATCAAGATTACCTGACCCCCCCGACCCCGTACCGGTTCGTCTTCCAGGTCCGCGCGGGGGGGACGCACCGCATCTTCCGCTACGCCAGCTACGAGCGGACCCGGCGCGCCGTCCTCGCGATGAACCTGTCGCCGAGGGTGGAGGGGTTCACGTTCGAGGCGGCCCACGCCTACCTCCCCTTTCGCGACTTCTACCACGCGCACCCGGAGGACTCGTTCAGCCCCTGGTCCTTCCGTCGCGACGAGCTCTCGTACATTCTCTTCGGGCGCCTCGGCTATGACCCGGCGACCCCCGAGACCGTGTTCCGGGCGATGCTGCGCGAACGCGTCGGGACCGACGGGCTATGGGACGCCGTCCAGGCCGCGAGCGACATCACCCCGTGGATGCTGGCCGGCCACACCTGCGGCCCCGACCAGCGCGACTACGCGCCGGAGCTCGAGCTCGCGGGGCCCGTGGGCTACTGGGCAACACCGGTGAACACGAAAGGGCCGCATCCGTCCTGCGGGGGCGCGCATCGACCGTTCGACGCGTTCGCGCTGGCCCCCCCGGCGGAGGCCGCCAGGGACCTCCTCGAGCGAAGGGGCACGTCGCGGCTCTCGCCCGTCGACCTTGCGCTCATGATCCTGGCCGACGCGAAGGCGGCGCGCGCCGCGAAGCAGGTGGCCATCGACGCGACGAACCCGGAGGCGCGCGACGTGGTGCGCGAGTGCGTCGCGCTCGCGGACCTCGGAGAGTGGTTCGCCCACAAGTACCGCGGCGCGACGGCGCTCGGTGTCTACGAGGGGAGCGGCGCCGCGCCATGGCTCCTCGCCGCACGGAGCGAGACGCGCGCCGCGGACGCCGCGTACACCGCGCTCGCCCGGGACACCGAGTACATCCTCCCCTTCGACGAGCACATGCGTATGAGTTACGAGCTCCTGCCGAACTTCCACTGGAGGAAGCAGCTGCCGCACCTCCCGGAGGACCCGGCGTCGATCGACGCCGTGGAGGGGCGGGTGCGCGCGGCGAACACGCCGTTCCACGTGAGAGGGCCGCTCCCCGAACCCAGCGCGTGGCTTGGCGCAGCGCGGCGCCCTGGCCCTGGGCTCGCGGAGCTGCAGGTCACGCCGAACGACCCGCATGCGCCGGCCTGGACCGTGAGCATCACGCTGGCGAGCTCGCCCCCCTCGGGGGCTGTCGTGCGCGTCCTGCACCGCCCCTTCCGCAGCGACGGACTGGCGTGGGAGGCCTCGGACGCGACGGGGAGCGGCACGACCTGGACGGCTACGGTCGCTGGCGGCGCCGAGGGGGGGATGTTCGCGGTCGAGGTGGACGCAGGACCGGGCAAGGCCTGGCGCTACCCCGACGTGGCCAGGGAGACGCCCTACCGGGCCCTCGCCCCCTGAGGCGAGACGGCGCAGCCCGGATCCGTTTGCGGGTTTCCACAGTTGGCGAAGGAATTCCCGCGTAGGAAACTGTGACCTTCGGGGCGACACCGGGGAGGTCACGCGGGCGTCGCACGAGGCAGGGTGGCGGCATGAAGGGGACGATCGACTTCAACTACGATTTCCGCAACGACGTCGTGGTCGCGCGCCCGCGCTGGACGCTCGACACCCCCGTCGAGGTGGTGCGCTGGTACGAGGTGCAGTCGCGGTACTTCAAGGCCCGGTTCGGCGGCCCTAAGGACTTGATAGTTATCAATCACCACTTCGATGTAGCGCCCCAGCTCGGCACGCTGTGGACCTGCTACTGCGCGAAGATGCTGGAGACGTTCGTGCGCTTCGCGGTCCACGTGAAGAGCAGCAGCCACGTGCAGCAGACCTCCACGTCCAGCGTGCTCCGGTACTGCATCAGCACGGTTGAGGTGGCGACCCTCGGCGAGGCCGTCGACGCCATCCTCGAGCTGCGACAGGCGGCGGCTGCCGCGTCGAGCGGGTCGGGGGCCCGCCGGCATAGCTCCACGCAGATGCCGGTCCTGCCGGGCTCCACGAAGCTGAGGGCCTGACCGAATCGCAGCATGGGCGCGGGCCGTGATAGGACCACGCGCCATGAACGTCACCGGGCGCACCTCGACGTCGACCGCGCTGGCCCGGTTCCTCATCCCGGCGGCCGGCGCGGCGACGCTCCTGCCGGCAGTGACCACCGGCGAGGGGCTCGTCCTCGGCATGGTGCTCGGCCTCACGGTCGGCAACCCGTACGGCGCGACCACGAAGCGCGCGACGACCTACCTGCTGCAAGGGGCCGTGGTCGGCCTCGGGTTCGGCATGAACCTCCGCGTCGTCGTCGCGGTGGGCCTCCATGGCGTACTCTACACGCTCGCCGGGATCTTGCTCTGCTTCGCGGCCGGCGCGGCGCTGCGCGCCCTCCTCGGGGTGCCGCGCGACATCGGGCTCCTCATCACCGTGGGCACCGCCATCTGCGGCGGCAGCGCGATCGCGGCGGTGGTCCCCGCCATTCGGGCCCGGCAGGAGGACGCCTCCGTCGCGCTCGCGGTCGTCTTCCTCCTGAACGCCGTGGGGTTGCTCGTCTTCCCTCCGCTCGGCCACCTGCTCGGGCTCGATGAGGCGCGCTTCGGCCTCTGGGCGGCGCTGGCCATTCACGACACGAGCTCGGTGGTCGGGGCGGCGAGCGCCTACGGCCCGGAAGCGCTCGGGGTCGCGACCACGGTGAAGCTGGCGCGGGCCCTCTGGATCGTGCCTCTGGCGATGCTCATCGGGCACCTCGACGGTCGAAGGCGCGCGCGTGACGCCGGGAGCGCCGCGGCGACGGCCCCGTCTGGCAGCGCCCGGTATCCGTGGTTCATCCTCGGCTTCCTCGGGACGGCGGCCGCCGCCACGTTCCTCCCGCCCGTGCACGCCTACGGGCCCGCGCTCGCGCGGGCGTCGCGACAGCTCCTCGTGCTCACGCTCTACCTCGTCGGCGCCGGGCTCACGCGCGCAGCGCTGCGCAACGCCGGCGTTCGCCCGCTCGCGCTCGGCGTGCTGCTCTGGATCGTGTCCGCGGGCGCGAGCCTCGCCGGAATCCTGGCGCGGCTCGTCACCTAGGGGGCCGCGTCGGCCGCGCCCCTAGTCCCAGCTGAGGACCACCTTGCCCGACTGCCCCGAGCCCATGGTCTCGAAGCCGGTCAGGTACTCGCTGACCGGGAACCGGTGGGTGATGATGGGCGTGATATCGAGCCCGCCCTGCACCATCGCGACCATCTTGTACCAGGTCTCGAACATCTCCCGGCCGTAGATCCCCTTGATGACGAGCCCCTTGAAGATGACCTGGTTCCAGTCGATGGCACATTCGGTCGGGGGGATGCCGAGGAGCGCGATCTTGCCGCCGTGGTTCATCGACTCGAGCATCTGCCGGAACGCGCTCGGCACGCCCGACATCTCGAGGCCGACGTCGAAGCCCTCGACCATGCCGATGTCGCGCATGACGTCCTTCAGCGACTCGGTCTGCACGTTGACGGTGCGCGTGGCGCCCATCTTCTGGGCGAGCGCCAGCCGGTAGGGGTTCGTGTCGGTGATGACGACGTGGCGCGCTCCGACGTGGCGGCAGATGGCCGTCGCCATGATCCCGATGGGCCCGGCCCCCGTGATGAGCACGTCCTCGCCGACCATGTCGAACGACAAGGCGGTGTGGGTGGCGTTGCCGAACGGGTCGAGGATGGCGGCGATGTCATCGGAGATGTCGTCGGGGAGCGGGAAGGCGTTGACCGCCGGAATGACCAGGTACTCGGCGAAGGCACCGGGACGGTTCACGCCGACCCCCTGCGTGTTCCGGCAGAGGTGCCGGCGCCCCGCGCGGCAGTTGCGGCAGTGGCCGCACACGAGGTGCCCTTCGCCCGAGACGCGCTGGCCGACGGTGAGGCCGCGCACCTCCTGCCCGAGCTGCGCCACCACGCCGACGTACTCGTGCCCTACCGTCATGGGGACCGGGATGGTCTTCTGCGACCACTCGTCCCACTTGTAGATGTGCATGTCCGTGCCGCAGATGGCGGTCTTCCGGATCTTGATGAGCACGTCGTTGTGGCCCACCTCGGGGACCGGGCCGTCGACCATCCAGATGCCGGGTTCGCGCTTGGTCTTCGCAAGGGTCTTCATGGCCCCGCACCATTACCGCAACACCCCTGGCGCGTGCCCAACTTTGGCGGCCGCCGCGCATGGTAGGACGGGGACATGAGCACGGGCAGCGACACTCACCCCTGGCCGGCGACCGCCGACGGGGACTTCTCGGCGGCGGTCAACGCGGTCCACGACGGCTGGAGGACAGCGATGGGGGTCCGCTTCGTGCACTCCACGGCCGACGAGACGGTCGCCGAGCTCGTGGTCGGCGCGGCGCATCTGCAGCCGCTCGGCGTGGTTCACGGCGGCGTACACGCCGGGCTCGTCGAGACCGTGGCCTCGGTGGGGGCGAACATCGCCGTGGCGCCAAGAGGGCAGTACGCGGTGGGCCTCGAGAACCACACCTCGTTCCTTCACGCCGTGCGCGAGGGGACGCTGCGCGCCATCGGAAGGCCCGTCCACTCGGGGCGGCAGAGCGCCGTGTGGGAGGTCAACGTCTTCGACGAGCGCGGGCGGACGGTCGCCACCGGGCGCGTCCGCCTGATGGTCATCGACCAGGGGTCGAGCCTCGCGGGTCGCGGCGCGGCGCTCGAGGGGTAGGCTGCTAGAATATCCCGGCAGGCATCGTCCCCGCCCCGACGATGTGCCGCGTGCCGGACTCCTGGAGCAAGGCGACGACGGTCAGGTTGCCTCGCGCGCTCGTGACAGGGATGGAGACGGTCGCCTCCGCGCTCCCTCCGCCGGGGCTTGCCGAGCCGACCTCCTGGATGCTGCGGACGACTGGCGCGAGCGGCGTGCGCTCCCCCTCTGCGCCGTCCGCCCTCCGCCGCTCGAACACGAGGTTGCTCTCGGTCAGGATCACCGCGACCGAGAGCCCGCGGTGACCGCCGGGAGCGCGACCGTAGCGGATGACGACCGGGAGCGAGCCGGGGGCGGCGAAGCGTGGCGACCGCGCCACCTCGACGGTGATCTTCGGCTGGCGCGCCGCCGCGGCGACGGAGGAGCGAGCCGTGGAGTCCTGGGAGCCGATGAACTCGTGATCTCCGTCGACGATGGCCTGCGGGGTGTAGACGCGACCGCGGGCGGCGTCGTAGTCCGACTGCCGCCGCGTCCCGGCGGCGAGGACGTACGGGTCATTGTTCGACGTGCCGCCGTAGAACTCGACGTGGAACGCGAGAGGGAGGATGCGAGCGCCGGCGACCGGCTGGGTCGTCGCGAGCCGGTTCACCTCGTACTCGGCCGACTCGCAGGCCGGGCAGTCGACCGACGTGAAGAGCTCGAGCACGACCGGGACGCCGCTCGGGACGGCGGCGGGAGCGACCGCGGGCGACGCAGACGGGGAGACCGGCGGCGCGACAGGTTGCGACGGCGCCGCCGAGGGGTAGAGCCACGGGACCCACGGCGCCCACGGAGGGGGTGCGGCCCCCTGGGCGGCGAGCAGTGGGGGCGGAAAGAGCACGGCCCCGACGAGGACCGCCACCGACCAGTTCATGGCCCCCTTCACCGCTAGCCGTTCGCGGGCATGGCGAGCAGCTTCCGGATGTCCCCCTCGAGCTCCTCGGGCTTGGTCTGGGGGGCGTAGCGCTCCACGACATTTCCGCTCCGGTCGACGAGAAACTTCGTGAAGTTCCACTTCACGGCCTCGAGGCCGAGGAGCCCGGGCTTCTTCTTCTTCAGGTGCTCGTAGAGCGGGGACGCCTTGTCGCCGTTCACGTCGACCTTGGCGAAGAGGGGGAACTTGACCGCGTAGCTCGTGTCGCAGAACGCCTTGATCGACTCCTCGTCGCCGGGCTCCTGGTGGCCGAACTGGTTGCACGGGAAGCCGAGCACCTCGAGCCCCGCGTCCCTATGCTTCTCGTAGAGCGCCTCGAGCCCGGCGTACTGAGGGGTGAACCCGCAGCGGCTCGCCACATTCACGATGAGGAGCACCTTCCCCTTGTAGCGCGCGAGGCTCTGCTCGGTCCCGCCGATATCCTTGAGAGTGAAGTCGTACACGCTGTCGGCCATGGAGCCTCCTCGGTGGGGAAGATGGACACACTAGGGGATGAGGCGCCGCCGTGGCGATGTCCGGTTGATGGTCGGTGGTTCGATGCCGCGGCGGCGCGGCGGGTTGCCGGGTCGAGCTCGGCCCCCCTCGGGTGGCGCATCGAGGGCACGACCGTTGCTTCTACCGGCACCGCCCGAGCGAGACCGCCCCATGCGACCGCCGCCCCAGCCGCCCCCCGTCCTCCGCGAATCCCCCCGCCGCAGCGCCGGGGCAGGCCCTCGAGGCCAGGAGCTCGTGCCCGACGAGTGGGGCGGCGTCCAGGACGGCGCACCGGGCGCCGTTGCGGGGGGCCACGGGACCGTCAACGCCTTGGCAGCCGCGCTCGTCATCCTGGCGACAGGCTGCGCGGCGTCCCGACCGCCGCCAGCGCTGCCGCACTCCGCGCGGCTGCTGCTGCCGACTTCCTCGGTGGAGGCGCCGGTCACCGGGAAGGAGACGCTCCTGAACCCTCGCGCGCGCCAGGGGCGAGGCCGCGCTCGCCAGGTGACGACGCAGCAGGCGCTGGCCCACGCCGCCAGGGTCGCCGCCCCGGCCTGCGGGCCGGGGGCGAAGGTCACCCCCGAGCACCCCGTGCTCTGTCCGCGGTGAGGGGGCCTCCCAGGCCCCCCCCTGAGCGAGGGCGATCCGCGAGCCGCGGGCCGTGGTAAAGGAGCGCTCTTCACCTCCGTCGCTGCGGCGCCGTCCGCAGCCACGCCACACCCTTCACCGCAACGAAGCCTCAGGTAAGCCAATGTCAAGCGACCGAAAAGCCCACGAAGAATCGCGCGCCCACCAGCAGCCCGAAGAGGGCGGCATCACCTCGGGGGTCGCAATCGTCGGCTTCATCCTCTGCTTCCTCGCCGGCGCCGGCGTGATGTGGGGGATCGACGCCAAGCACCCGAACGCCGCGGGCCTGACCGCCGACAAGACGCACGCCACCGCCGCCGCCGCGAAGCAGGTGAACCCCGGCGCAGTGCGCGTCGATCTGCACGTGATGGCCCAGTGCCCGTACGGCGTGCAGGCGGAGGCGGCCTTCAAGGACGTAGTCGCGAAGTTCGGCCCGGACCTCGACCTGCACGTGGAGTTCATCGGGCAGACCGGCGCGGGGGGTGAGCCCGGTTCGATGCACGGGCCGAACGAGGTCAAGGGCGACCTCCTCCAGGCGTGCGCCCAGAAGTACGCGCCGGCGAAGGCGTTCGACTTCGTCCTCTGCCAGAACGAGAACAACAAGGAGGTCGCGTCGAACGGCGCCGCCTGCGCGACCAGGGTCGGCGCACCGGCCGACAAGATCACCGCCTGCGCCGACGGCCAGGAGGGGAAGGACCTGCTCCTGGCGTCGTTCAAGCGCTCGCAGGACAAGGGGGCGAGCGGGAGCCCGACGATCTTCATCGCCGGCAGCAAGTACGAGGGGGGCCGCAAGCCCACCGACTTCATGAAGGCGATCTGCAACGGCGCCAGCGGCAGCAAGCCGAAGGCGTGCGCCGACATCCCGGAGTCGCCCAAGGTCAACGTCACGCTCCTCAGCGACAACCGCTGCGGACCGGACTGCGACCCGCGGCGCCTCGAGGGGAACATCCGCGGCGCGGTGGGCAGCCCCGTCATCACCAACGTCGACTACGCTTCCCCCGAGGGGAAGCGGCTGTTCGCGGCCGTGAAGCCGACCATGCTGCCGGCGGCCATCTTCGACTCGACCCTCGACGCCGACAAGGACGCCGTGGCCGCGTTCTCGCGGGGCATCCGGGCGGCCGGGAGCTACAAGGTGCTCGCGATGGGCGGCTGGAACCCGTCCTGCGCAGACGACGGCGGCTGCAGCCTCGAGGAGTGCAAGAGCACGATGCAGTGCCGCGTCGAGACCCCCAAGAAGCTCGACGTCTTCGTCATGTCGCAGTGCCCGTACGGCGTGAAGGGGCTCGACGCGATGAAGGAGGTCGTCGACAACTTCAAGAAGGCGGGCGACCCGATCGCGTTCACCGTCCACTACATCGGTGACGGCGACGCCTCGAGCCTCAGCTCGATGCACGGCCCCGGCGAGGTGGCCGAGGACATCCGCGAGGAGTGCGCCATCCAGCACTACGGCAAGAACCTCAAGTACATGGACTACGTCTGGTGCCGCGACAAGAACATCCGCGACGCCAACTGGCAGTCGTGCACCGGCGGCTCGACCGGCATCGACACGGACGTCATCAAGAAGTGCTCGGAGGGGGACGAGGGGAAGCAGCTCGTCGCCAGGTCGTTCGCCGAGTCGAAGACGGCGGGCATCGGGGCGAGCCCGACCTGGCTGGCGAACAACAAGTACAAGTTCTCCGGTATCGACTCGCAGACCATCAAGACGAACCTCTGCGCGCACAACCCCAAGCTCGCCGGCTGCGACGCCACGCTCTCGGGTCAGGCGGCCCCCAAGCCGGGCGCCGCGAAGGAGCCGGGCTGCGGTAACTGAAGGCTGAAGGGACGGCGGGGCGCGGTCACATCGGGGCTCCGGGGAGTCATCCCCGGGGCGCTCGATAGCCCGCCGTTCCGTCGCGCTCGCGGACGGCGGGGGACGGCGGAGTGGTCCGCCGCTCCGACGCTGGGGCTTCGCTTCTGCCTCTCGAGAGGCAACTCGCCTATGCTGGCTGCCGGAGGCGCGAATGGCGGAGGACTTCTTGGGCTCCAGCAGCGAGCTCAGCAGCGACGGCGCGGCGGCGTCAAGCAGCGAGGCGATGAGCAGCGCGAGCGGGAGTTCGAGTGACGGCCCGCCCGCGCGGGGCCGCAGACCCTCGGGCCCGGCCGACGCCGACCAGGTGACCGCGGACGACCTTCGGGACGTGCCGCCGCGGTGAACGCAGCGCCGACCACCGCTCCAACCTGGGGCGTCTGGGCGTCCCTCTGGTTCTGGCTGGGAGTCGCGATCGAGACGCTCACGTCCCGTAGCTTCTCGCGCGTGCTGTCCCGGCGGGTGCGTGGCCGTGCCGTCGGCGCCGAGCGGACCGACGCCGTGCCGCCCGAAGGCGGCTTCGTCCTGGCGGTGAACCACTATCACGCGGGGCTGACGCTCGACGTCGTGGCGGCCACGCTCCTCTCGGCGAGCCGGGCGCGACGGGGCGTGACCGACGCGTGCACCGTCGTGGTCGGCAGGCGAGCGCCGCGCCACGCACCCACGCGCTGGCGGCGCCTCGTCCGGTCGGTCGCGGCCGCCTTCTTTCGGCGCTGGAGCGCGAACGTCCTCTGCATCCCGACGGGCGGCGATTCACCCGGAGTCGGCGAGCTGCGAGCCTGGCGGAGCCGCGTGGCAGATCAGCCCGTGCTCGTGTTCCCGGAGGGGGTCGCGGGCCGCGAACTGGGGAGCATCCGACCCGGCGCCGGCCGCTGGCTCGCGGGGCTCCACGTTCCGGTCATCCCCGTGGGCGTGTGGTGGGGAGACGCCGGATGGAACGTGGTGTTTGGCGCTCCGATCTCCTGGTCGACGCGACGCGACCTCCGGGACCTTCAGCTCGGGCTGGCGATGGCTGCCCTGCTACCGCGGGAGCTGGCGCCCGCGTGGCAACCGCTGCTCGGGCGGTGGCGCCAGGCGCACGATGGGCCCCGCCAGGGGGAGCACTCAGCGCCTGCGTCTACTCCCCACGGCGATCCCGAGCGCCAGGAGCGCGCCCCAGGCGCCACGTGTCCCCTCGCCTCGGCTGCGCCCGAGCCCCCGGGCGACCGCGCACCCGCCTGACGACGGTCCGAAGGAGCCACCGAGGTCGGCGCCTCCGTCCGGCGCGCCGACCGCGCCGAGGCCCGTCCCCGACCCTGCGCCGCTCGACGACGGCCCGCCGTCCGTGGCGATGGACGAGCCACCGGGCGACCCCCCCGATGAACCCGAGCCCGCGGACGAGCCCGTCCCTGAGCTCCCCGTGACCCCGCCGGTCGAGGCGTCGCCAGAGCCCGACGCGTGAGACCCGCCGTCCGGCGTCGCCCCGGCGTCGTGCTTGCTCGTGGCCGGCATGCCGGTGCAGCACTGGATGTTCGCGGCGCCCGGACAGTAGCCGGCGGTCGGTGAGTAGGTCCCTCCGAGAGCGTCGCACACCGTGACGGCGAGGCACTCCCCCTCGTCGCCGTTCGGCAGCGAGCAGAGTGAGCCGCCCGCGTCGGGGACGACGTCCACGCCGCTCCCCGAGCCCGTCCCGCTCCCGCCCGTCCCCGCGTCGCCCGGCGGCGTCGTCGCCGCAGTGAAGGCGGTGAGCTGCGCGAGGGTCCCCATGAAATAGTCCTGGTCGACGGCGCCGCTGATGCCCGAGACGGAGCCGGTATCGCCGTACTGCCAGAACGTCGCGCTCGTCCAGGGGCTGGGGACGTTGAAGCAGTTCGTGCCGCTGTAGTCGGCAAGCCACAGCGGGTAGTTCTGGAGCCCTGCCGTGTTGACGCCGAGATCGGCGAAGTACGAGCCGTACGTGTAGATCAGCGGCTTCCGTCCCGTCTTGGCGACGACGGTATCGATCCAGTCGTTCATCCCCTGGGTGATCTGCGCGCCCGTGGCGTCGCCCGAGGTGCCGTTGCCGAGACAGTCGGCACTATTGGCCTCGTTGTTGCTCGTGGGGCACTCGATATCGAGCGTCGGAGGGAGGTCGCCCGCTTCGAGGGGGCCCATGATGCCGAGGAAGAAGTTCGCCTGGTCGACGCCGCTCACGGTGGGGTCGAAGAAGTGATAGGCGCCGCGGACGATGCCGGCCGCCTTCATCGCCGCCCAGCTCGTCGCGAAGCCGCTGGCGGTGAACGTCGTCCCCTGGCTCGCCTTGATGATGCCGAAGGTGATCTGACTCCTGGCCGAGACCCAGTTCGGCTGGGAGCTGTCAGGGTTCAGGTCCACGCCGGCAGGGGGCGACCCGGAGGCGCACTGCTGCCCCGCGGACGCGACCGAGGCGCGACCTGTCACGACTGCCCCGAGCGCCACGAGAAGCGCAGCACGAGCCCCCGACAAACGTCCCACGCGACGATGCTCCATGGAGACGGACCATGACACGCCCACGCAGGGGTCGCGACGACAGACGCCGGCAAAATCGTCGCGCGCCTCTCCCCTGGGGAAACCTACCGGGAGAGCGAACGCCGGGCGGGGGTGCGCGAGTGCGCCTCCGTTGCTATCCATCTGCCCATGGGATCTCGTCAGGCCGTCTCGCCCGTCGACACCGCGTGGCTCCGCATGGACACGGAGACCAACCCCATGGTCATCACGGCGATGCTTGGCCTCGGTGGACCGCTCGACGCCGCCGCGCTCGAGCAGCTCGTGGCGCGTGTCGTCGCCTTCCCGCGCTTCCGTCAACGGATCGCGCCCCCCGCGCACGGCGTCGGTCTCCCTCACTGGGAGGACGACCCCTACTTCGACGCGGCGCTCCACGTGCACCGCGTCGCGCTGCCGAGCCCTGGCGGCGCCGCGGCGCTCGCCGAGCTGGTGAGCGACGTGATGAGCACGCCGCTCGATCGCTCGCGCCCCCTCTGGGACCTCCACGTGGTCGAGGGGGTGGAGCCCCCGGAGGGGCACGGGACGGCGCTCGTCGCGCGGATCCATCACTGCCTCGGAGACGGGCTCGCGCTCGTACGGCTGCTCCTCTCGCTCGTGGGGCTGGACAGCCACCCGGTGGAAGTGGGGCGCCCCCCCGCAGCGCCCGTGGCGCACCTGGGCGACCTCCTCTCGCGCACGGCGAGGGAGGCCGCTGCCTTGACCAGGCTCGTCGGTATCCCCTTCGACTCCGCCGCGCCCTTCTCGCTCGCCCAGTCGCGCCGCAAGCGCGTGGCGTGGTCCGGCGCGATCCCGCTCGAGCGCATCAAGCGCATCGCGCGCGGAGCCGGGGCCAAGACGAACGATGTGCTGATGGCGGCCGTGACGGCGGCCGTGCGGAGCTACCTCCTCGGCCACAGCGGGCTGCGCGAGGGGGCGGTGATCCACGCCATCGTGCCCGTCCTGCTCCGCGGCACGAGCGAGGACCCGACCCTCGGGAATCACTTCGGCCTGGTCTTCGCCGCGCTCCCTGTCGCCATCGATTCGCCGCTCGGGCGAGTCCAGGAGATGAAGCGCACCATGGACTCGATCAAGGCGTCCGAGGACGCGAACGTCACCTTCGCCATCCTCGGCGCCGCGGGGCTCGCCGGCGAGGAGGTCGAGCGCCTCGTCGTCGACATCTTCTCGCGCAAGGGCTCGCTCCTCGTGACCAACGTGGCGGGCCCGCCAGTGCCCCTCGGTATCGGCGGCCAGGCGGTCGAGTCGATGACGGTCTGGGCCCCCACGTCGGGTCACGTCGGCTTCGGCGTCAGCCTGCTCAGCTACGGCGACTCGATCCGGATGTCTGTGGCGAGCGACGTGGCGCTCGTCCCGGACCCGGAGCGGTTCGTCGCGGCGTTCGAGGAAGACCTCGCCAGGCTCGAGGAGCTCGGGGCGCCCGGCGGCGCGACAGGGGCGTCGCGCGCGAAGGAGACCGCGTAGCCCGCGGTCAGCTCCTCGGAGCTCGCGGCGCGGATCCCGAGGCTCGGGTCCTGCGGGAACGCGACCGGCCCTGGCCCTCCGACGCCAGCCGCACCACCGTGCGATCGACGAGCAGATGGAACGCCCGGATGGCCTTGTCGAGGGCCGGGCGGGGCGTGTCCTCCTCCTTGCAGTGGGAGATCCCAGGCGAGGACTGCGCGAACACCATCACCGTCGGCAGGACGTCCGCCATCTCGGCGGCGTCGTGGAGCGGGCCGCTCGGCAGCTCCGGGGCGGAGCCAGAGACCTCGCGCACCGCGTCGCGGCAGAACGACAGGAGCTCCTCATCGAAGAGCCGCGGCGGGATGCGGAGGAGCGGCGACCATTCGACCTTCACGCGGTTGTTCTTGGCCGCGACGGCGGCGGCCCGGCGTGACCCGGCCAGGAGCTTCGCCAGCACCTTCGCGTCGAGCGCCCGGAGGTCGAGCGAGAGCTCGGTCCACCCGGGCACCGCCGTCACGAAGTTGGGACCGACCTTCACCACGCCGCACGTGGCGACGACACGACGTCGCGGGATGGGGCCGCTCAGCTTGATCGCCAGATCGCGCGTGGCGATCGCGAACTCCGCGGCAGCGAGGAAGGCATCCTGGCGCAGCTGCATCGGCGTCGCGCCGGCGTGCGAGGCCTGCCCCACGAACCGGACCATGTAGCGCTCGACCCCCTTCGTCCCGAGCACCACGCCCACCGGCTTCTTCATCGCCTCGAGCACCGGCCCCTGCTCGATGTGGAGCTCGAGGTACGCGCGCGCCTGAAGGCGGCCGAGCCACGTCCGGGCGCCGAGCATCTTCTTGAAGTCGAGGCCGTTCGCCTTCATCGCAGCCGGGAGCGACACCCCATCCCGGTCGACGAGGTGACCCAGCTCCCGCACGGGGTCGAGCGAGCCCGCCGAGGCTGCGCTCCCCTGGAGGCTACGCCCGAAGCGGGCCCCCTCCTCGTCCGCCCAGTCGACGAGGTGCAGGGTGACGGGGGGAGGGCGGCCGACCGCCTGGTAGCGACGGAGCACGTCGAGACCGGCCACCACGCCAAGGCAGCCGTCGAGCCAGCCGCCGCCTGGCACCGAGTCGAGGTGGCTGCCGACGATCAGCCCCTCCTTCGTCTCCCCCTCCAGCGTGACCCAGACGTTGCCGGCGGGGTCGCGCCGGGTGGGGAGCCCGAGCTCCGCCTTTACCTTGCGCTCGAACCAGGCGCGCGCTTCACGCCACACGGGGCCCCAGGCGACGCGCTGCGCCCCCCGGTCGTCACTTGTGAGCGAGGCGAGCTCTTCGAGATCGGCGATGACCCGGCGGGACTTGGGAGCAGCCAGAGCGGGCGACATGGACACCTGGAGAGCGTGAGGAGGGGGAGATTCGGCGAACGCGGAGGCGGGGCCGCAGCGACCCGAACGGTGCGTGGACCCCGACCTTCCTCGACCACCACTCTACCAGCCGAATCGGACGCGCGATCGCCCGTCTGGAGCTCGCCTCCGCCTCGAAGGCGCCCCTCTCCCGGGGAGTTCTCAGTTCGGCTGCATCGCGGGCGACGACGCGCGGGCGGACAGGATCCGCAGCAGGCCGGGGACGGCCTCCTCCGCGAGCGGCTCGCCCTTCGCGGCGCCGCCGACGCTGACGAGGAAGTAGCGCGCGTCGCGGACCTGGAGCGCGGCGGCCCGGATCGGCTCGCCGTGGGCGGTCCAGTCGGTCGCGCCCGTGCGACAGAGGTCGTCGTACGCGCTCGGACCGACGGCCGCGAGGTCCTGTCCGAGGCGCCGGTCGATGCCCGTCGCCACGAGGTCGCCGCGGAAGGCCTCGCACTCCGCCCCCGTCACCAGCTCGCCGCGCTCATCGGCCAGCACGACGGCCTTCGCCTGGTGTCGGCGCGCGACGCCCTGCAGCCAGTAGCGGATTGCCAGCTCGATGCTCTCGGTTCGACGCTCTCTACGCTCGCTCATGGGGCCACTGTACGCGCCGCTCGGCGGGCGGGAAAAAAGCCGGCGTCGTTTGGGCGCGCCAGGCGTTCCTGGCGGACGAGCCCCTCGCTCCGCCACGTGACCATCGACAAGTCGCGCCGATCGCGTCCGTTGCGCGGCTTCATGCTCGGAGCTCGACCTCCTGCGGATTAACTCGCTCGCCTTCGCTGTCTTCTTCACCCTGGTGACCGGCGGTTACTGGGCGCTCCGCTACGGCGGCCCGCTCCACGAGCTCGACGCCTGGACCGGCGTGCTCGCCTTCGCCGGGCAGATCTTCTTCGACTTCTCCGGCTACTCCACCTGCGCCATCGGCGCCGCGCTGTGCCTCCGCATCCCCGCGCTCCCGTGGCGCGCCGTCGGTCGGGCCGCCGCGCTGATCGCGGCGCCAGCGACGGTGGCTGGGAGGCGCGCGTGCGGAGCCGGGGGGAGCCCGGAGCCCTCCGCCGCGAGCCGGTCGTCACCGCGTGGACAAGGGGCCGCCCACGGGCAAGCGCGCGCCCGACCCGCGTGGGTTGGGTCGCCGCGCGCGTTCGAGTATCGGTGGCGGATGAGCGCGTCGCTGCGGAGCCACCTCCCCGAGGTCTACCGGTCCCGGCTTCCGGCGTTCTTCGACAGGCCGCCGATCGTCGAGACGCGCGCCACGTGCAGCGACTGCGCGATGTGCGACAAGGCCGGCCCGGCGGAGGCCGTCGCGCCCGTGGGCGGGGGGTTCTTTCGCCCGGAGGTCAAGTGCTGCTCGTACCACCCGACGCTCCCCAACTTCCTCGCAGGGGCGGCGCTGCAGGACGCGTCCTCCGGCGGAGCGGAAGGGCGTCGGCGGCTCCGCGCGAAGGTAAGCGCTCGCATCGGCGTCACGCCCGTGTGGCTCGAGGCCCCCCGCAAGTTCCTCGTCCTGTACGACGCCGCTCGCGAGTCGAGCTTCGGGCGATCGGACGCGCTGCTGTGCCCTTACTTCGAGCGAGACACCGCCACATGCTCCATCTGGGCCCACCGCGAGTCGGTGTGCGCGACGTTCTTCTGCAAGCACGTGGCGGGCGCCGCGGGCCACGCATTCTGGGGGGCGCTCAAGCGCTACCTCAGCCACGTCGAGGCGTCGCTCGCGAGGTACGCCGCCGAGAGCGTTCTCGAAGGCCCGCCCGCTCCCGACCTCCCGCGCACGAAGCTGACGCGCGAGGACCTCGAAGATCGCCCGCCCGATGACGCCGGCTACGCGGCCACGTGGGGTCGATGGGTCGGGCGCGAGGAGGCCTTCTACGGCGAGTGCGCGGTGGTCGCCGCGTCGCTCGGCGCCACGGAGTGGGAACGCGTCGTCGACGCGGCCGGGGGGGACCACCTGCTCGCCGACCTGATCGCACGCCACGAGGAGGCGACCGCCCCCGTGCTCGCCGCACGCCTCGTCCTGAACCGCGAGCACCGGGCCACGACGGTTCCGGGCGGTGTGCTGGTGACGACCTACAGCAACTACGACCCTCTCTTCCTGACCCAGGACGTCTACGACGCGCTCCGCTCGTTCTCGGCCGACGAGGCGACCGCCATCTCCCTCGAGCGCGTACGGCGAGAGCACGGCGTCGATCTCCCCGCAGCACGTCTGCTCGAGCTGCAGCTTCACGGTGTCGTGACGCCCCCGGGCGCGACGCCCCGGGACGTCGACTGGCGGTAGGCAGCGGCGCGCCCCCCTTCGGCTCGCACCCAGGGCCTCCTGCCGCCACGCCGCAGCTCGCCCGACGCGGACTCCGCCCTCGGTGCTATGGTCGTGGTCCGATGAGGCGAATCCGTGGGACGGCAGGCGTGGTCGGAGCGCTCGGGCTCGCCGCGGCGGTGGCGGCGCTGCAGGGGTGCGGCCTGGCGATCGACGGTGTGCTGGGATCGGGCGACGGCGGCGGCATCGGCGACGGTGCACAGCCCACGACCGACGCGGGCAGGAAGGACGGGCCCGTGGACGGCGGCGGCTCACGTGAAGCCCGCGCCGGCGACGCGGCCTCCAGGTCCGATGCCACGGGCGACTCGGCGAGCGCGCGCGACGCGACGCCCCCCGGGGACTCGTGCGGCGCGGCTTGCCACGACGGGAGCGGCGACGCGAGCCACCCCGTCGACGGAGGCGGAGCCGCCGACGTGAGGTCCGAGACGACCACGCCCGTCGACGCGGCCGGGCACGTCGACGGCACCGCCGACGCGAGCGGACATGTCGACGCCAGCGCCGACGCGACGTCGAAGGACGCCACGACGGGACCGGTCTTCACCTACACACCGAGCAACTTCGGCCCCGGCGCGTACCAGCCGAACGTGCCGGCGACCGGGACCGTCGTCAACTGCACCATGACGTACACGAGCCCGGGAGTCGCCGGCCCGTCGACCTGGTGCGGCGGGGCAGGACCGTACGTCGTTCCGAACGTCGCTCAGCCGAGCGGCCCCCCCGCCGACATCCTGGTGTTCAACGCCCTCACGGTCGCCTCCACGCTGACCCTCCAGGGGACCAACCCGGTCATCCTGGCCGTCTACGGCGATGTCACCGTCAGCGGCACGATCAGCGCGGCGGGCGGAGGCGGGAGCCAGGGGCCGACGAGCGGGTCGGCGGCAGGCACGGCGGGCGTGCCCGGCGCGGGCGGCAATGTGAGCTGCGGCAGCAGCGCCGGCGGCACGCCGTCGGGCAATCGGCCTGGCGGCGGCGGCGGCGGCTCGGCCGAGAGCGGCGGCGCAGGGGGCAGCACGGGCGACACCGGGGGGGCGGCAGGCGTCGCGAGAGGCAGCGCGAGCGCGGTCCCGCTTGTCGGCGGCTGTCCCGGCGGCGGCAGCGGGACCGAGTGCCGGGCGAGCGGCGGAGCTGGCGGCGGGGCGGTCCAGATATCGGCGGCGGGCACCCTCACGGTCCCGGGGACGATCGACACGAGCGGAGGCGCGGGGGGCGCCGGTCGCAGGGAGGGTGGCGGCACGAACCAGTGCAGTGGCTACTCCGGCTCCTACACGGGTGGGGGCGGAGGAGGCTCGGCCGGCGGCATCCTGCTCGAAGGGAAGGGCGTGACGGTCGGCACCGGGCTCAAGGCGAACGGCGGCCCGGGCGGCGCGAACGGCGCCGGCGGCGCGAGCGGCGGCGCGGGGGGGACGGCCACGACCACGGCCGGCGCGGGGACGGCGGCCCAGCCCGGAAACAACGGCGGCGACAGCAACAACGGAGGCGGCGGAGGCGGCGGCTCCGGGGGGTACGTGGTCGTCAACAAGCACTGAGGGCGAGCGCCGGAGGCCGTCGAGGCAGAGCGAGCCCCCTCCTCGTCACGGTGTCCGTGCACGGCGGAACCCCAGGCGGAATGTGGAGGCTGACCGACCGCCTTGCGGACGGGATCGGGGTCGCGGACGGCGACGGTGTTACCGTCCCCGGCCCAGGAGTCTCCCTTGCTGAACGAACCGCTGCTCGACGAGTTCCGGCGCCACCATGACGACCTCGATGCACAGCGCGCCGCGCTGCAGACCGCCGTCTCCGACCTGCTCGGCCGCCGCGACTTTGCGATCCACCTCGTGTCCGGGCGGCTGAAGTCCGAGACCAGCCTCCGCAAGAAGCTCTCGCGCCCCGACCGTACCTACGCCCGGCTCTGGGACATCACCGACCTCGTCGGCCTTCGCATCACCACCTACTTCGAGGACCGCATCGAGCACGTCGCGCGGGCCATCGAGCAGGCCTTCCCGGTCGACTTCGACCACTCGGCCGACAAGCTGAGCGTGAAGGACCACCAGCGCTTCGGCTATCGGTCGCTCCACTACGTCTGCAGGCTCCCCGACGCGACCGAGACCGGTCTGCCGCCGGAGTTCCGCTTCGAGATCCAGCTCAGGACCGTGCTGCAGCACGCGTGGGCCGAGGTGGAGCACGACCTCGGCTACAAGTCGCCCGACGTCGTCCCGGACGCGCTGCGCCGACGCTTCACCCGGGTCGCCGGACTCCTCGAGATCGCCGACGAGGAGTTCGTCGCCGTGCGCCGGGAGATCGAGCGGTACACGCGCGCCGCGGAGGATGCCCTCGCCGACCCGGAGCAGCCCTTCCCGCTCGACCTCATCTCGCTCCACTCGGTGGCGCGGAGCGCCGAGGTGCGCGCGCTCGACGAGCGCATCGCCGCGCAGCTCGGGCGACCGCTCGCGACCGACGTCTTCTTCCCCGACTACCTGGTGCGCATGCTGCGGCGGTCGGGACTGGCGACGACGACGGATCTCTACCGTTCGCTCCGCGAGAACCGCGAGCACGTCGCCGCGATGGTGCAGCCCTACTTCGAGTTCACGTCCCGCACCTGGAAGCTCACCGCCGCGAGCGTTGCCGAGGTGCACCGGGGCTACTGCCTCTTCTTCCTGTCGCACGTCGAGATCCTGCGCGGCCCGGAGCTCGGCATCAGCAAGGTCTCGAAGCTCACGCAGCTCTACCGTGAGCTCGACTACCCCGACGACGAGCGCGCCGCGCAGCGTGTGGCCAGCGGCCTCGTCGCCGCCCTGGGCACGACTGCGTAGACGACTTCGTGACCACGCCGAGGGTCTGCGCCTGCCTGGCGCGGACGGAAGAAGGGCCATGCAGCGGATCCCTCGCACGGCCGTGCGACCTCGCCGCCCGGATGCTACGGTGCTGATCGGTATGCACGCGGGCATGACCGTCGAAGAGGCGTTTCGCGGCAGCCACGCATGGCTCATGTCGCACGGCCTCGACCTCCTCCTGGCGAGCGTCACCTTCGTCGTCGCGTGCACGCTCACGGCCTACTTCGCGCGACGCTTCGGCACCGGGGCTGCGGGGCGCTTCTTCGCCAACGCGGTGCTCACGGTCACCATCCTGGAGGTCGCCGCCGTCGCCGCGTACGCGGTCCTCGCCCGCTCGACGTTCGACTCGGGCCTCCTGAGCTTCGACGCCTCGTTCGTCGCCGCCCCGATCGTCTCGCTCGCACTGGCGCTCGGGGGGCTCCGGCTCTTCCTGCCGGTCGGTCGTCTCGCGGTGGTGCGCCTCGTGCGCGACCTTCTGGCCTTCGCGGGGGTGTGCGCCGTCCTCTTCTGGATCGGCTCGAAGTTCCGCGGCTGGGGGGTGGTCTTCGTGGGGAGCATCTTCGAGCTGCTCGCGATCGTGGCGCTCGCGTTGCTGCTGGTCGTTCGCCTCTGGCGGTCGATCGGAGAGCCCGGGTCCGGCGACGGGGCTGCGGAGGGCGAGGGCGCGTGACGCGGTCGGAGAGCCCGTACGTCAAGCGGACGCTCGCCCGGCTCGAAGCGGAGCTGGCGCGTTCGCCGCGCCGCCCCGTGCTGCTGCCAGGGTACGCGCCGCCGCTCGCGCGACCGGCGCATGCCGGGCTCGTCGCGGTGGTCGTCGCCATGCTGCTGCTCAGCGCCGTCGTGGGGCATGTCATGGCCGACGCGATCCGTGGCGGACCCGCCACCGGGTCGACGAGCGTGGCGGTGCCCACGTGACCGACGACCTGGAGAGCGTCCCTGCGTCCCGCAGGGGCACCGTCCTCCGCTTCTGAGCCTCGACGGCGCGGGTGTCGCGGGGGGCGGGCCTCCCGACCGAGCAGCGCACGACCGAGTCCTTGTCCTCGAATCACCAGTGTGCTCGAGTCCGCCGCGTGACAAACCAGCTCTCGGGGCTCATGTCGAAGGTCGACAGGTTGCCGGCGCCGGTCCGCGTGAAGGCGCGGTCGCTGCTCCTCGGCAAGCTGGTGAAGTTCGTGGGGACCGCCGGCCTCGCCGTCGAGGAGCTCACCACGCAGCGGGCGGTCATCTCCGTGAAGAACCGCACGCGGGTGCAGAACCACATCGGCGGCGTGCACGCGGCGGCGATGGCGCTCCTGGCCGAGACAGCCACCGGCTTCGTCGTCGGGATGAACGTGCCCGAGGACCGGACTCCGGTGATCAAGTCGATGAAGGTCGACTTCGTGAAGCGCTCGAAGGGGGCGATGCGCGCCGTCGCGGAGCTCACGCCCGAGCAGGTCGAGGCGATCCGGAGCACCGAGAAGGGGGAGGTCACGGTTCAGGTGGCGGTCACCGACGAAGCGGGGGTCGAGCCGGTCATCTGCCAGATGATCTGGGCGTGGACGCCGAAGAGGCGCTGACCGAGAGCGTTCAGGCTGGCGCTTGTCGCTCCAGCGCGGCCGGGGCAAGCTAGCGCCGATGCGCCTCCCGAAGGTCACGGTACTCCTGCTGGTGCTCCCCGGATGCGGAGCGGGCGGCCTCGCCGCCGTACGGGACCACGCAGCCGTTGAGATGAGCTGCGACGCGTCGAAGCTCAAGCTCACGCCCGACAAGCCGGAGTCCAACGTGTTCACCGTCGAGGGCTGCGGCCGGATCGGGCGCTTCTGGGCGGCGTGCAACATCGGGGGGTACTGCCCGAGCCCTCAGGGGCAGGTCGTGTCCACCATCCTGTCCAGACAGGCCTCGTTCGACCTCAAGTGCGCGGACGTCGAGCTCTCGTCGCTCAACACCGACACCTTCGCGGCGCGCGGGTGCGGACGGCAGGCGAGCTACGTGCTCGTGGGTTGTGAGCAAGGCACCTGCCGCGCCGTGCAGAACACGCAGGCCCAGTGAGGCGGTGACACCGACGGGCGCGACGCCGAGCGTCCCCTCCCCTGCAAGGAG
>Ga0316217_10001393_pt1 | contig 31599 bp, 28 predicted proteins | sample 1anoAmetaG_FD_203633 | JGI IMG/M metagenome (GOLD analysis project Ga0316217, IMG submission 203633) | Freshwater microbial communities from Trout Bog Lake, Wisconsin, USA - 1anoA | ecosystem: Environmental > Aquatic > Freshwater > Lake > Hypolimnion/Profundal zone | place: USA: Wisconsin... | reverse complement strand
CCACCTTCCTGCGCGAGGTCGGCCGAGCCCTCAACCTCACCGGCTTTTCCGTTCTCAACGCCCGTGCCGAGACGATCTCCCAACGCGCCAGCCTCGTCACCATGCGTGCTGTCGAACACTTCGAACAGGCCCTGCTGGCCGCCGCCAGCCTGGTTGCACCCGGAGGCCGGCTCGCTCTGCTCATCGGCGAAGCCCAGCGCGATCGCGCCCTGTCCCTGCTGCCCGCCGGCTCCAGCAATGCCGTCAGCCTTCCAGCATCCCAGGAGCGCATCCTCCTCACCTGGCAGTCGCCTTCATAGCTCCCAAATCTCCTAGATCACCGGAGGCCCACATCCGCCTTCTTTTGGCGAATGTGGGGTTGCAGGTGGTTCGCCGCAATCAAGCTCTGAGTCGATTTGTTCCACGTGGAACACTCGACGATTCCCCCATGTCTTGCAGTCGTTGCACCCCCGATGTTCCAAGTGGAACGTTGGGGTCGAGCGGGGCTACGGCTCTGGCCGGAGGCGCAGAGCGTTCCACGTGGAACACCCGCTGTCCGCGGCCGGCAGCACCGCGCAACCGACGCTCCTCCCGCCGTTCTGCACAGCTTTTCGCACTTATCCACCAGATCCACACAGCGCACAGCCCTTTCCTCATTGCTCCCGGAGCTCCCAACCAGTACCCTCAATCTTGTCCACCATCGCAGCCGGGCCGTTCCACTCCCGGCTGCCGGAGCCAACATGTCTCGGGTCATTGCCATCGCCAATCAAAAGGGCGGAGTCGGAAAGACCACCACCAGCATCAACCTCGCCGCCAGCTTCGCCGCCAGCGGGGTGCCAACCCTGCTCGTCGATTGCGATCCCCAGTCCAACTCCACCTCCGGACTCGGCCTGGTCAAAGACGCCGAGCGCCCCGGAACCTATCAGCTCCTCATGGGCGATGCCGACGCCTCCGAACTGCTCCAGCCCACCGAGCTCGAGCACCTCAAGGTCATCCCCTCCTCCAAGCACCTCATCGGAGCCAACGTCGAGCTGGTCAATGCCGAATTCCGAGAGTACCGCCTCCGTCACGCCCTGCAAACTGTTCGCGGCCAGTTTGAGGTCATCGTCCTCGACTGTCCGCCCGCGCTCGACCTGCTCACCCTGAACGCCCTGGTCGCCGCCGACTCTGTTCTCGTCCCCATGCAGGCCGAGTACTTCGCCCTGGAAGGCGTCAGCGAACTGCTCGACACCATCGAGCGCATCCGGCAGACCCTCAACCCCAGTCTTTTTGTCGAAGGCGTCGTCCTCACCATGTTCGACGACCGAACCAACCTCGCCCAGGGAGTCTCCAGCGAGCTCAAGTCCTTCTTCGGCGAACTCCTCTACGAGGAGTCAATCCCGCGCAACGTCCGCCTGGCCGAAGCGCCCAGCTACGGCAAACCCGCGATCCTCTACGATCCGCGCTCCCGTGGCGCCGAGGCCTACACGCGCCTTGCCCTGGAAGTTCTCACCCGGATCCGGAACCGCGCCACCACATCCCAGGAATTAAGCACCACCCAACCTACCGCATCGCCCAGCGAGGTACAGCAGTGAACCCACCGCAAGACAAACGCAAGGCCCTCGGTCGCGGCCTGGAAACCCTGCTCCCCGCCGCCCGTGGCTTCCAGGGCGGGGCCAGCCACCCCGCGCCATCCCACCCCGGTGTGAATCCCGGTGCAAATCCCGGAACACAGCTACCCGCAGGCGATGCCGTCCGCGACCTTCCCGTCGAGCTCATCGACCGCAATCCCTACCAGACTCGCACTCACTTCGACGAAACCGCTCTCAACGAGCTCGCCGAATCCATCCGGGTTTCCGGCGTAATCCAGCCCATCACGGTTCGCCCCATGGGCGAACGCTTCCAGTTGGTCACCGGCGAGCGGCGCTGGCTCGCCTCCCAGCTCGCCGGCAAAGCCACGGTTCCCGCCATCGTCCGCCAAGTCTCCAACGAGCAGGCCATGGAGATCACCATCATCGAGAACCTCCAGCGCGAGGATCTCAATCCCGTCGAGCAGGCCCACGCCTACGAGCGCCTGGGCCGCGAGTTCGGCCTCACCCAGGAGCAGATGGCGCAGCGCACCGGCAAGGACCGCTCCTCGGTCTCCAACTTCCTGCGCCTGCTCAAGCTCCCCGCCGATGTCCTCTCCCTGGTCGAATCCGCCCAGCTCAGCTTTGGACACGCCAAGGCCCTGATGACCCTGGACTCGCCGGACGCCATGCTCCGCCTTGCCCAGAAGACCGTCCAGCTCTCCATGTCCGTTCGCCAGCTGGAATCTGCGGCCTACCAGCACATGCACCCCACTCCCGCCGCCGCCAAGCCCGAGCGCGTTCTTGACCCCAACGTCCGCGAAGCCGAGCAGCAGCTCCAGCGCTCCCTCGGACTTCGCGTCCAGATCCAGGACAAACACGGCAAGGGCAAGATCGTCCTCGAATACAAAACGCTCGAAGACTTCGACCGCGTCCTGGAAATGCTCGGGTCCCCGAAATAAGCCTCTCCGAGTAAGCTTCCACGCAAAAAGCGACGGGCGGCCTGAGTAGGCCGCCCGTTTGCAATTCCATCCATACATCGATATATGTCTATCTATTCTTTACGCCGCAAATTCGAGATTTCCGGCATCCGATGGCTCGCTCCAGGGTGGCAATCGTAAACCTCCAGCAGCACAAGCGTACCGTTGCGTCCCCAGAGAATCAGTCCGGCCTGTTGCCCATCGGAATACCTGGCATAGGCTTCGGCGACGATGCCTGCGTTGCCCCATCCTCCCGGTTGAAATTCCACGCTGATGCAGCCGCAATCGCATGTGCCAATCACGCGCAACTCTTCAACCGGTTTTGAGCGATAGGCCGATACGTCGCCTCTCGCGTGATCGAGAAGCCAACCAACGATGGCCGCTTCCTCCGGGCTGATCGCTCGTTCGATCATCCGCGCATTCTCGATGCGCAATCGTTCAGCTCTTAGTTTCGGCCGCCTCTTTTTTCATGTGCGGGCAGGCCATTTTGCCGTCTTTGTTCTTCATGCAGTGGCAGGCCTTCTTCGTGCCGGTCTTGGCCATCTCGTGCTTGCAAGCCGCGTGATCCGCGGGCTTGGACGCATCCGGCGCAGCCGCCGTGCCCGTGCCCGTAGCCGCCGCCTGCGCCATCATCGACGCCGCGCCCAACACCATCACCGCCACAATCGCTGGAACCTTCATCTCTGTATTCCTCCGCTCTGCGCCGGAATTATATCCCGCGCGCCCGGCCGCCGCCACTCACCCTTAGCCGAATCGCCAGCGACGATATCCCGCACCGCTCAACCCTCGGCCGCGTTCGCCAGCGATCCCAGGTAACGCGCAATCTCCAAGCGAGCGGCGTCCGGCGGATCGACAAACTGCAGTCCGCAGCGGAAGCCGCGGCGGTTCCTCACCACCGCTCGAAGGCGCAGCGCTTTCTCGTCCGGAGGAAGTGAAAACGCGACCATCACAAACGTTCCCACCTCCAGTCCATCGGGTGCGTACACGCTCATGCCGCCCTCGCTCAACTCGCAGCTCCGCATCACCGAGGCGGCATTGTCCGCCTCTTCCCATCGCCGAAGCTTGACCCGCACATCCACTTTCACGCGCTTCCATCTGCGTTGCGTCGCACTCACTCGCGCACCTCGTCCACACCGGTCTCCGCCGCCTCTTCCGCCGCACAACACTCCGCACTCGCGGTCGTCGCGCCAATGTCCTGGGCAGATATCTGCCCGGTAAAGAACAGATCCACCGCGTCCACGATCGCGGCCGCGCTCTTGGACTCGTAGATGGCCTTGCGCAACTTCGCACCGCCCTCCACGCCGTGGGTAAACCAGGAGGCAAACTGTTTCATCTTGCCCGCCGCGTCCGGATACCCTTCGGCAATCAGCATGCGGAAGTAGCGCCGGATCATTTCATATCGGTCGCTGCGGGAAGCAACTTCATACTGTCCCGTTGCGGTGTACTGCGAAATCTGCCGGAAGATCCACGGGTTCGAAGCAGCGGCCCGTCCGATCATCACTCCGTCGCAGCCGGTCTCGGCCACCATGGCGCGGGCGTCCTCCGGCGAGCGGATGTCGCCGTTGCCGATCACCGGAATCGTCACCAGCGATTTCAGCTCGGCGATCCATTGCCATTGCGCCTGACCGCTGTATCCCTGCTCGCGGGTGCGGGCATGCATGGCCACCGCATCCAATCCGCAGCCCTCGGCCATCTTGGCCAGCTCGCGAAACACCAACTCGCTCTCGCTCCAACCGGCGCGGAACTTCACCGTGAACGGAATCGTCACCGCGGCGCGCACCGCCTCGAAGATCTTCTGGATCGCCGGCAGCTCGCGCAGCAGTCCGCTGCCGCCGTTGCACTTTACCACCTTCTTTGCCGGACATCCGAGGTTCAAATCCACCAGGTCGAAGCCGAAGCCCTCCACCATTCGTGCCGCCTCGGCCAGCGAATCGGGGTTGGAGCCGAACAGCTGCGAGGAGATGGGATGCTCGTCTTCATAGAAATGCAGAAAGCGCTTGGCCTTCTTGTCTTTCTTGCGCACCACGCCATCGGCCGAGGTGAACTCGGTCATCAGCAATCCGCATCCATCCATCTGCCGGATGAAGCGGCGGAAGACCGTGTCGGTGATGCCGGCCATCGGAGCCAGCACGGCGGCCGGAGCGATTTCCATGTTGCCGATCTTCAGCTTCGCCGGAACCCTCACATCGCCGGGCACGGCGCGAACTAGCGGGTTGTCATAAAACTTCTGCACACCCTTATTGTAACGGCTGCTGCCGCTGGAAGGGACGGCTGTCCGAGCCCGCTTCACCGGCGTGAGTAGCACCCACGCGGCGGGCTTCGACGAGAGCGGCCGCATTCAGCTTCGCGTGAAAAACCCTCCGGGAAAGATTTGCTTCCAAGCCTATGGGTTCTCCGCAGGAGGTCACAATGGAACGGAAACACTCAATCGGTACTTTGCTAATCGGTGCTCTGCTGGCAATGCTTCTGGCATTTGCGCCCACACCGGCCGGAGCACAAGTCGGGGTCGGAGTCCAAATTGGAGGAGCGCCGCCCGCGTGTCCGTATGGATATTACGACTACCCGCCCTATGCGTGTGCTCCCGAAGGCTATTGGGGGCCGGAGTTTTTCTACAACGGCATCTTCCTCGGCGTCGGGCCGTGGTGGGGTTGGGGCTATCGCCACGGATGGGGCGGCCATCGCTTCCATGGCTACTACCGTTGGCACGGACGTGAATTTGGTCGTCCCGGCTGGGACCGTGGCCGCGGGAATTGGCATAACGATCGCCAACGCGGGGAATGGAACGAACACGGCCACTGGCGCCACTAAATGACGGCGTGCAGCAGTGAGCCCTCGCCGAAGCGAGGGCTCAATTCTTGCGCCGAAGGCGTCTTCACCCCAGCAAGGATCAGGTACCCGCGTCTGCCCGTCTTTGGCAGATGTCAGGATAACTTGCCGGAGACCCCGACCACCCGCGGGATCAATTCTGTTCGGGCTGGGCTGGTTGCACCTTGGCCGGCTCCGCTTTGCCTTCGTTCTTGGCATACTTGCGGCGGAAGCGTTCGATGCGGCCGGCGGTGTCGAGCACCTTCTGCTTCCCGGTAAAGAACGGGTGGCAGGCCGAACAGATTTCAACGTGGATGTCGCCACGGTTCGTGCTGCGGGTCACAAAGCTGTTGCCGCACGCGCACTTTACGTGGATCTCTTCGTACTTCGGGTGGGTTGCTGCTTTCATAGTCCTCATCCGTCTGTTTGAAACAGACTCTTTAGTGTACCCCGCGCCGCGCGCACCCGGCAACTCCGCGCCTGAGCCGCGCCGCTTCCACAAGACATTTTCAGCAGTTCGCTCCAGCTCTAGTGAGGGTATACTGCGCTCGTCGGAAGGCGACCAGGGAGGGATGGAGATACGCGATGCCATCGCAAGTGAAACTCATCCGCGAGAACGAACGCGAGCTTGTCTTCGCCTATCCCTACCATATTGCCAGCTGGTTCGCGGTACTCATCGGCGGGGGAATGTTGTATCTATTCAGCCACTCCACCATGGTCGGCGGGCCGGCAATCCTCCGCTGGGTAGTGGCGGCATTCGGACTGCTGATCGCGCTGGCGGGCATGGCGGGAAGCGTGTACTCCGACCTCCTCACATTGGATCGGATGACACGCACCTACACCCGCCGCAAGGGATACTTGCGGAAGACTACAGCGCAGAGCGGCTCGTTCGATGACATTCAGGGCGTTGCGCTGCAGGTCGAGTACGATAGCTCTTCCCACGGCCAGCCCATCGCCTACTGGGCTCTGCGCCTCGTGCTCCGCAACGCTGATTCGATCAGCATCGGAAGTTTCGGAAGTGAGCAGCCTGCGTATGCCCGGCTGGCCTCGCTGGCGAAAACCCTGCACGTTGCCGCCATCGACCGCACCGGAGATCAGGAAACAATCACGCAGCCGGAGAACCTCGATCAACCCCTCGTCAGGAAGTCGCCGGAGCGGAATCGCGGGCCACAGCTCTCCGCCAAGGGAATTCCTCCACTTCCCTCCGGAAGCCGGATTCAGCTGACTGGAGCCGCGCCGCAGCGGAGCATTGTACTTCCTCCCTTCGGATTCAGCGCAGGCATCGCGCTGGTCTTTGGGTGGTTTGCCATCATCTCTTTTGGCATGGGTATCGCGGGATTGCGCGACAAGGTGAGCGGACGCCACCCGCTCACTCCCTGGGGATTGATCGCGATTACGCTTCTGCTGGGCGTGTTCTTTTTCTCGCTCATCCCTGCCATAAGTTGCATCCGTGCCGTGGTGAGAGAGACGTCGACGAACCTTTCATTCGGCCAACAGTTGATAGGCGGGCCGTTTGGCTTGAAGCCAATCGCCAAAACTGACATCGAGGAAATCCTCGTAAAGACCGCGCCAAGCCCGGGCACCTATCAGCAGAGACGGCCCGATCTCTCCAAGGGGTTTCCGCAACCAGTGCCGGGGAAGCATGAAGTCTGCATTCGTTCCGCTTCCAGGGTGGTCCGGATCGGCAGGAACCTGAGCCGGGAAGAACAGGATTGGCTGCGGCAGGCGCTTCTCTCCATGATTGAGGGCGCCTGAGCCGAACGCAGGAAGCGTGCTTCGCTCAGCGCTCCGATTTCATCCTTACGACAGCCGCCCGGGCCGTCCGCACCACGTTCCACAGCAGCGCGCAGCCGCCCACGCAAATCGCAAACGGAATGGCCACATGCCGGTACGCCAGCTCCATCTCCGGCGCCTGATGTTGGATCGCCGCGGCCACCATCAGGCCGAGGATGCCGCAAAACAATCCTGCTCCCATCCCCAGCCCCGTCCACAGCACCGTCAGCAGCACGATGCGGAGGCCCTGCATCAGCGTCCACCCGGCCCAGCTTGGCCGACTCATGGGCTCGGAGGCCACCAGCGTTTTGCTGCCGCGTGCCTCCATTTCGCTCGCATTCAACATTTTCCTCCACCTTCCCGGCGCCGTTCCATGCCGCCGGAGCCCGGCCTGCGCTAGAATGATAGTTTCCTATGCCGCATACTCAACAGGCAACCACGCATTCGCCCGCCGAAGTTCTAAGGATCTCTCCCGTGCAGCAGGCTCCCAACGGGATCTGCTACGCTGCCAGCGGCGAGGTCAACCTCACCTCCGACGAGTTGCAGCGCATGGTGGGCGCCGTCCCCGCGGCCATTGCCGCGGCCCTCACCCGTAAAGCATTCTACTTTGTTCCGCTCACCGTGGCCGATGGCGACCAGACCTTGATCGCCGACCGTTACGATGTGCTGCTCAGCGACCGCGCCGTCTGCCATCGCAACCTCACCCTGGGCGATGCGCAGTGCGTCTTTATCTCCACCCGCCTGATGGACGACCGCTTCTCCGTCGCCTTCGAGTTCTATATCAACGTGGGCCATGCCTTTGCCGACTACACCGGCTTCTCGCAGGAGTTCGCCGACCTGGTCTGGAGCCAGGCGCAGGACAAGGTGAAGGGCGAAACCTCGCTCGACGCCAACGAGCTGCGCAAGATCGTCACCTCCAACGCGCCCGACGCCGAGAAGGCGCGCCAGGAGTATTTCGAAACCACCTTCGCCGACGCCATCGCCATCTACCTGCTCTCGCTCTACCTCGACGTGGACTACTACGAGCTGCGCGAGCGCGACTATCCGCTGCTGGCTCCGGCTGCACTGGCCGAGCGCCTGCGCAAGGTGAACGAACTCTTCCCGGCGCCGCGCGGTTTCGAGTTCAACATCTTCTACAAGCGCCGTCCCGAGCAGCGCTAGAACCTGGCGATGATGACCCGGTGCCTGGTGCCCCATATCTGCCTTCTGTTGGCAGATGTGGGAAGCACGTCACTCCACCTTTGCAGCCTTTCGCAGTCGCTCTTCCGCAGACGCACAACAAGGAGCGCGGAGCCCACATGATTGCCCATCTGCGCGGAACCCTGCTGGCCACCTCGCCCGGCCACGCCATCGTGGACTGCCACGGCGTCGGCTACGACGTCACGGTTTCCATGAATACCTTTGCCCAGCTCCCCGCGAGCGGCAGCGAGGTCTCGCTCGTCATCTACACCCATGTGCGCGAGGACCAAATCGCGCTGTTCGGCTTTCATCTGGCGGAAGAGAAGGCGCTGTTTGAAAAACTCCTCTCGGTCAGCGGCATCGGTCCCAAGCTGGCGGTCAACATCCTGGGAGGCATGAGCACGCCCGACCTGGTCGCCGCGCTGCGCGGCGGAGATGCCGTCCGGCTCACCCGCATGCCCGGCGTGGGCAAAAAAACCGCCGAGCGCATGGTGCTCGAACTCAAGGACAAGCTGGTGGAGTTCGGCATGGCTCCGGCGGTTCCGCGTTCCCGGAACCGGCTGGAAGACGATGTGCTTTCAGCGCTCATCAACCTCGGCTACCAGCCCGCCGCAGCCAACCAGGCGCTGGAAAAGCTCGGCCCCGCCGACGCTTCCAGCTTTGAACAACTATTCCGCAAGGCGCTGGCGCAGCTGGCGCGTTAAGCGGACTGCGTGGGCGCGCAGATTTTCGCTAACTACGCGTTGCAGCGATGGTCGCTCTCGGCCTTCAGCACAACCGAGAAAACCGTGCCGGTCTGGGCGCCCGTGGCGCGGGAGCGGAAGCGGATCGTGCCACCGTGCTTCTCCACAATCTGTTTGCTGACCCACAGCCCCAGCCCCGTGCCGGTGTCCCCTTTGGTGGTGAACAGCGCTTCAAACATATGCGGACGGATCGCCTCGCGAATGCCCGAGCCGTTGTCGGCCACCGTGATGCGCACCAGACGTTCCCCGCACTTGGTGCACTGCCCGCCGGTGATGCGCAGCTTCACCGTGCCGTACTCGCCGATACATTCCAGGCTGTTCACCAGCAGGTTGGAGAACACCTGGCGAAGCTCGCCGCCCACCGCCTTGATTTCCAGATCGCCGCGGTAGCGCTTTTCGATCCTGGCCTGCTTGGCCCGGATCTTGCTCTGCAGCAGATCCAGGGTTGAGTCCATGACGGAGTCCACCGCGACCCGCTTCAGCGCGCTGCCCTCGCGATAGAAGCCCAGCACCTGGCGGGTAATGTGGGAGACGCGCTTCAACTCCTCTTCGGCAATCTCCAGATACTCCATTGCCTGCTCCGGCATCTGCGGAGTCTTGCGGGCGAGATACACCGTGTTCATCACGGCGGCGAGAGGATTGTTGATTTCGTGGGCGATGCTGGCCGCCATGCGTCCCACCGAGGCGAGCTTTTCGGTCTGTATGAACAGGCCCTCGGCCGTCTTGCGCGCGGTGATGTCGCGCAGGATGCTCTGCACCGCCACCTCACCCTGCCAGTCGATGCCTGCGGCGGTAGCCTCCACCGTGACCTCCTTGCCGTCCAGCCGCACAATTCGCAGTTCGCGGAGCGGAGCCAAGCCGCCGCTCTGCACCTCCCCAATCCGCTCGCGCACCACATCGTGCAACTCGGAGTGGACCATCTCCAACATCTTCCGGCCTTGCAGCTCCTCCCGGTACTTTGCGCCGAACAGCCGTAAGGCCACCGCGTTGGCGAAGACAATTGTTCCGTTCAGGTGCACCACCACCGCGTCCGGGGACGACTCCACCAGCGTGCGATAGCGGCGCTCGCTGGCCCGTACCTGTTCCTGCGCCCGCCTCTGTTCGGTCACGCTATGGAAGACCAGGACAACTCCGGTCAACTGCCCGGCTGCGTCCCGGATCGGTGCCGCGCTGCCTTCGATCGGAAGGTTCGCGCCATCCTTGCCGACCAGCGCCACGCGATCGGCGCGCCGCACCGGGCTGCGCTCGCGCAGCACCTGCGTGGCAATGTCCTCCACAGCCTCGCCGGTCTCTTCGTCCACCACGCGCAGCACCTCCCGAATGGGAGAGCCCACCGCCGCTTCCGTCGTCCAGCCCAGGTATTCCTCGGCCCTGGGATTCATGAACGTGATCTGGCCCGCGGCATCGCAGCTGACCACCGCATCGCCGATGCTGCTCAGCGTGACCTGCAGCCGCTCCCGGCTCTGCTGCAGCGCCGCTTCGGTCTCCCGCACCGCCAGCTCTTTTTCAAAAGACTCGGCCTTTTTCCGCGCCTCGCGGTAGATATCGGCGAAGACGCTCATCGCAAATCCCGCGCAGACAAAAATCCCCAGGCTGATTCGATCGACCGGCTGGATTGCGAGCGGGCTGCCATGAGGAAGAATCCAGAACGCGGTGATCAATGACGATAGCAGGGTGGCAAAGACGCCGGGCCAGAAGCCACTAAGCATGGCCACCAGCATGACCGCCGGAAAGAACGTAATGTAGGGCGGCAACGGCTCGCCGGTCATCCTCTGCAGCACCTCGCGCGACAGAAGCGCCAGCAGAATCACGATCGCCGAAACGCCGTAGCGGACGAAGGACCGGTTCAGCGGGTTTTTCAAATCTTCGCCCATGGCAAACCGTTGCAAAGCAGCTTTGGACAAGTACGCCGAGCCTAAAGAATGAGTGACACTCCGTCCCTTTTGCAAGCAAGAAAAACGGCGCGCACCTGAATCGTCCGCGCCGCCCTGCGTTCCGTTTGCCATCGCCGCACCTCGCCCGCTTTGTTCCTCACTCGCCGCCCGCGGCTACATCTGGAAGTACGGGCAGCGCTGCCGCGATCCGTCGCCTTCACGCGAGATCAACTCCACCTTGCAGGTCGTGGAACGTAGCTCGTGGAAACCCGAACGCTCCTGGAGAAGAGACGTTCGTCATCCGAATTTAGCCATGCGCTCCCCTGCAGAGCGCCAGCCATCCCCATGGCTCTGAGTGCCAAAACACTTTTACAGCATTCCGCGAAGCGCTCCGTGACGCGCCGCACCTTCTCATGTGACGCCGAGGCAGGGCTGCATTGGATTTGGAAAGGGATGCGAATCGAGGCGAGCGGAACAATCGGAACCACAGCCGTGCGGAATTGCGGATCGCTTTCGTGCCGCGATCCGCAATTCCGCTTTCATCTTACTTACCTGATTTTTTCACCAGCGGCCGCAGTGACGCGGGAAGCTTGCGATAATCCGCAGCGCTCACCAACGCTGGTTCGATCGGTGCGGGACCGTTTTCTTTCAGCATCGCGGTTCCGGTGGGCCCCAGCAGCAGTTCGAGGAACTTCACTGCATTGGCGCGGTTCGGAGCATCGTTCATCAGCGTGATTCCCCATGCCACGCGGGTGCCGCGAACCGCTACGGTCTGCGCGCTGCGCGCGGTTCCCAGGCCGGGCAGCACCACCACCGAGTGCTTGGCGTAGTAGGCATCTTGGGCCGGGTCCGAGAGGTTGATTTCGTCGGGCAAATCCACGTAGCGGAAGTCCGGATTCGCGCTCGCCATCGCCTGCGCTCCGTGTTCGTAGATAAGCTGGAAATCGAATTTCCTGCCCAGCGCCGGGACGGCGGGAACAGAGTGGTCCGCACCGGGAATCACGATGTGCTCCATCAAATTGTTGGAGAGGTTCGGAACCTTGTAATAACTCTCCGCCAGCTGAAAGATCATATAGGAGCGGTAGGCGCCGGGATCGAGAAACGGATTGCCGCCACCGATGGTGACGCCGGGCGTGGTCAGAATCTCGTACCACTTCGCCGAGGCCTTGGGGATCGAGTTCGGCGGATTGAACGCAACGCTGCCATCGGCAACAATGGGCGGCAGTTTCTTCTCCGCCACGGAGCTGGCCGAATACGCCAGCACCATCCTTCCCTGGGCGAAGACGATGTCGAAATTCGCATAGCCGGCGGGCTTCATGAACAAATCAATATCGGAATCATCAGCCGGTGCGTAGAGATCGCAGGCATGGCCGCCCGCGGTGATCTGCCGCCCGGCGTCCACACTGCCCATGGCGGAATCCTTCACCTCGATGCCGGTCTGGCAGGTGAACGCCGCCTCCAGAGGTTTGAAGGCGCGGGAGAGACTGCCTGCTCGATAGAGGATGAGCTGCTGTCCGCTGAGCGGCACGCAACTGTCGCTCGGCGCGCCCTGTTTCGGCGCACCCTGGGTTTGCCCGTGAGCGGCTGATACCGGCGAGAGTGTGAACAGAACCAATGCAATGCCCGCCGCACGAAGCGGCAACCATGCGTTTTTCCAAGCGTTTCTCAACATAGGGGACTCTTTCCTGGAGGACGATCCGACGCCAAGAGAGCCGCCGCGGCGAGCTCCCGGTTAGCAAAAAAAAGACGCCATGCTTTAGAAGCATGGCGTCTGGTTTGAGTTTGGTTAAAAGTCGTACTTCATGGACGCCTGGATCAGCCGCGGCTCGCCCAGGTGGCCCAGGTAGCTGCCGGCGCTGGCTCCCACCAGACTGCCCGGGTTGATCGTGGACCAGTAGTGCACATCCGTGACGTTGTTGGCCGTGATGCGCCAGGTAGCCCAATTTTTCAGGAGCTTGTGGCTGTAGCGCAGGCCCACATCGAAGTTGTCGTACTGGGGCGTGTAGTGTTGGTTGACGTCGTCCATCGGGCGGCGTCCTACATACTGCCAGTCGAAGTTGAAGTACAAACCGGTCAACCGGGGGATGCGATACTCGGCAAGAATGTTGGACTTGTAGTCGGGAATCCCTACAAATCTCCTGTCGTTGGTTGCAGCCACGCCCGTGTTCGTGAGCTTCGGGTTGAGAACTTCGATGCCGGCCACAATCATCAGGCTGTCGATGACCCGTCCCTCGAGCAGGGCTTCCGCACCATAGTTGACCTGAGTGCCGACGATCTCGTTAATCACGCAGGCGACTGTGGGCGCAAGGGTGGAGGGGCAATCGGCGGCGGGAGCAGCTTCAGTATTTTCAAACGGCCGCTGAATGCGGAAGATGGCGGTATCGAAGTTGATCCTGGGAAACACCGCCTTGTAACCAACTTCTTCTTCCTGATCGCGATACGGCGCGAGAGCCGCGCTCGAGTTCACCACATACGTGGTCGAGCTGCTCACGATCGGTGTGTCGGGCGCCTGCAGGCTGTCGGCATAGGTCCCATAGATGGTCATGTTCACGCGGGGCTTGAAGATGACGCTTCCGGAGGAGCTGATGCCGTGGGATTCAAAGTTGATATCGGGGACGGTACCCGCCAGCGCATATCCAGTCGAGGCGTTGTCCATGTAGTTGTTCGTCCAAGTCCAGTCCTCGCTGGCCGCGCCTCTCAAAAGCCAATGCGGCGTGAGCGTAATGGTATCGCCCAGGCTGAATCCCTGCTGATGCAGAATGCTGGAAACGTAGACGCCATTGGAAGCCGTCGTCTTGGTGAAAAAGGGCAGGCCGTTCGCAGGCTCCACATCAATCAGCGGATCGCCGACTCTGGCGGATTCGTATTTACCGCTGGGAGGTGTGCCGGTGCCGGTGTAGGTGCAAGCCGCATCCTCGCCCGCCGGGCATAGAACCGTCTTGTTCAGCGGGCTGGTGCTGGGCAGTGGCGATGCGGCAACCGTTGCCCACGACGAGAACCGGTAGCCGGTGCTTCCGATCACCACGTCGTGGCGAAGGCCCCAGGTCTTAAAGGTGCCGGTCAGGTAAGCCAGATCGCTCTTAACCTGAAAGCGCGGCGCGAGGGTATTCTGAAAAGCGTCTTCGAGGTACGAGTTATACCAATTCGGATTGGCGAGGTATCCTGCCTCGCTTCCCGTGGTGCTGGTGTTGGTGAGCACGTTGACCGCCTCGCTGATATCGCGGTTGGCAATCTGGTGCAGCACTCCGACATTCAGATGCCAGTTGGGGCTGAAGTCCTGCTTCACCCGCACCTCGCCAATCTGATTATTCATGCTGACGCCGGCAAAGCCCTGCCCATATCCCTGGGTTCTGGGATCGGGTGCATTCCCCGGCAGAATGGTATAGGGCAATTTCGCACTGGGAGTGAGAGCCGGCGTATAGATGAACCAGCCGGGATATCCATACTGATACAGGTTGTAGTAGCTGAAGTTCCCTTCGATGGTGGTGTGGGCGAAGGGATGCACATCGAACGCACCGGCGGCCAGCTGGCGGCGGAGTTGGCTGTTGTTCACATAGCCATCGCCATCGGCGATCACCAGGTTGGTGCGGTAGCCGAACATCTTGCTGCCACCGACGATCGGACCGAAACGGCCGCCCAGGTCGGCATGAGCCGTGCCGATGGTGCCGCTCTCATAGTCCAATTCGATTTCGCGGAACTGTTGCTCGGTGGGGCGCTTGGTCACAAAGTTGAACAGGCCCGAAGGCTGGGTTGGACCGTACATCGCGCCGCCCAATCCGGTGAAGATTTCAAGCGCCTCATATTCTTCCAGAGCCGAAGGCGTGGTGACCGCAAATCCCATTCCGTCCTTGCGGTCGTTCTGCATATTGGTGCCCTGCATGCCGCGGGCCTCGGGACGCAGAATCTCCGGTCCCTGCTGCTCGCGGAACGAGATCAGAGGCATGTACTTGGCGATTTCCTTGAAGTTCCGCGACTGCGTGTCGTCGATCAACTGACGCGGAATCACGTACACCGAGTAGGGAAGGTTGACGATCGGCGTTTTGCCGAGCGGTCCGCCCGGCGCCACGTTGTCCACGCGGTAGGCGTTCTGGCTGTCTGCCGAAACGTTGACCGACAGTTGGTTTCCGGCCGGAACCATCACCAGATCGGCGCTGACGCTCTGGCCCCCGACCACGTTCAATTGGCTGCTGGCGACGTGATTGAAGCCATTGACATCGGCCGAAACCACATAGTCGCCGGGCGGCAGAGAGGGAAACGAATACGCGCCCTGGCTATCGGTATCCGCTTCGGCCTTCACCTTGGTAGCCGAGTTCGTGACCGTCACGTGCGCACCGGCGAGTACCGCCTGGTCCGGATCCTTCACGACTCCGGCGATTCGACCTGTGCTGGTGGAGGTCTGCACCGCGCCGGAGCTCTGCGCGGCGGCAGAGGTCTGCGCAACGCAGGGGAGCGCTGCGAGGGTAAGCAGCAAAACAAAAGGCAGAAACTTCTTCATTTTTGGGTCCATTCCTTCTTTCTTCCAAAGCTGTTTGAGCTTGCCCTGTACGGTCGGGCGATAAAAGCCGATGCGATGATTACGGATTCGCCGTTATAACGAGTGAATTGCTGCAGTGAACTCTAGTAAGTAAGACGCCGTATCGCAGCCTACTTAGCTGTTTCTCAGGCGTTTCAATTAGAGACGAATGGATAAGCGCGTGTCAACTTGGAGCGACATTATTTTGCAGACTTTTGAGAGGGTATCGGGTTACGTTGTCCTGTTTACGCGACAGGTCACAATCACAATAAACGGTCCCCGGCCATTTTCATTTCATAGCCGCCAAGGCTCTCCAACTCATGCCGGAACGATGCGCGGGCCAGCGTGTCCAGCACCGCCTGCACCTGCGGCAATCGCAAATACTTTTTGTAGAGAACCAGGTCGTACCGCTTGCTGACGAGCGGGACCATATCCAATCCGAAGACACGAGCCGCGGCGCTGGTGTTCATGCAGCAATCCGCCTTGCCCATTTGCACCTGCCGCGCCGAAGGCAGATGGCCGAGCGCAATCTTGTCGTAGCCGCTCACCAGCTCGCCGCCGATGCCGGCTTTGGCCAGCAGCGAATCCAACAGAACACGGCTGCCCGCGCCCACTTCCCGGTTTGAAATTCGAACTTCGCGGCGCGCCAGATCCTCGATTCCCCGGATCTCTTTGGGATTGCCCGGCGCCACGGCGATTCCCTCTTCCCATAGCGCAAACGAGAAGACCGCAACCTCATCCTCGCCAAACATCTTATGAATCTTGGGCAGGTTGGACTCACCGCTCTGTCCGGCCAGGATATGCGTGCCCGCAATATGAATGAGGCCCTTTTTCAGCAGTTCCAGCGAGCGGGAGCTATTCTGGTAGCTCATCACCAGCTCCACGCCCTGCCTCCGCAGATGCCGCACCAGCACCGAAGCGCCCGGGTCGCACCCCGCCATCAGCACGCGATCGTCGAACTTCTGGCCATCGCCCAGCACCTCCACGCATGCCTTCGAAGCTGTCTTCGCGCTTCCTTTCAAGTTGACGAGAACCCCGTCGGCCTCCGGCAAACTCCACGTACCCGCCTCGGGAGGCGCGCCGATTAGCCGTCCGCTCACCCGGCACAACGCCACCGGCTGCCCGGCGCGGGCGCTCCAATCTTCGGACAGCAGCTCTACCTCTTCCACCCGCGCCGTTGGAGGCTGGCTGCTCTGCAGCCGGAACACCTCTTCCACGGCCACGCCAAGAACGTCGGCCAGTTTGAGAACCACCACGGCGTTGGGGACGTATTTCCCGGACTCGATGGCATAGATGGTCTGCCGGCTCACGCCCACCGCGGCCGCCAGCTTGGCCGCCGAGATGCCGCGCTTCTGCCGCAGCTCGGTCAAATTGTTCTGCACGTCCATGGAAGTTCTGCCCGCCAACCCTGAATTGGAAACGCCAGCCAATGAGTTTAGAACACCTTCGTTCCGTTGTTGATACAACCGGATGCGAGCCATCTTAGCGCGGTTCGCCAATTTTTTGCTCCCTCGCTTCTCCGATCCAGACCTTGAACTTGCCTTGTTGCCGTGTGGATAAGGCTCTCGCACGGCTTATTGGACGCGGTGGAGCTAGGTGCGGACACAGAGTTCAGCGCCGGTGAACGAAGGATTTCAACAGGATGCTCAATCCACCAACAGAGCCTATTGATCCGCTAACTCCAACCCTGTGTTGCACTTCACCATAGCTTTTGGAAATTTCATTGGTTTTTCGGGCTGTGGACTCGCGGTGCAACCTGTGGACAATCCGGGGAGTTTCTCCACGGCCGTCCTTTTTGTCCACCAACCACCTATCCGTCCGGTCCTGTTTTCCGCGCGCTTTTTCCTCTTAAGCGGATCAGAACGAAAGCACTTTCCAAGTTTTCCACATTTCCGAAGCGCCTACTGCTACTGCTAGTAATTGTTTTGCTTTGATGTTCTTTAAAAGCAGTAGCAAACCTGCTCGCAAGCCTTCGTCCTGTTTTGCCAGGCGCCCGGCTGCGACCGCGGGTGGCCACGTGGCTACGGTGAGCCACACGACTCATCGCGTCCTGGAGTGACGGTTTAGACATAAGCGTTTTCTATTTCGTACACATGTACACACTCATACATGACTACTGCCATACACGGCTACACGCCCACGTGCAGCCTGGTGAAGGGTTGCGATTGCAATTCCAACTGCGCCGTCACCCAGCGGGCGGGAACGGCGTTCAGCACGATGGCAAGAGGTTTATGCGCGACTCTGGGAAGTTCGATCGTGGTCCGGATGGCCTGCCGGTCGAGTCCGACATGTACACATGTCGACAGGAATACATAACGGCATGTCTTGGGGCAGGGTTCGCTCCGGCCGGGGCTGTACCGCCCATAGGCCGGGAGGTGACCCTACTTTCCAATGCAAAAGGTAGAGAAGATCAGATTCAAGATGTCGTCCGCCGTCGTTGCGCCGGTCAGCTCGTCGAGCGCACGCAGCGCGTTGTACAGATCCAGCAGCACCATCTCATGCGGAATCCCGTCCTGCACCGAGGACACGGCGGCCACCAGCGCCGCCAGCGACCCTTGCACCTGGCCCTGCTGACGCAGGTTGGTCAGCATCGCTCCGCCGTCCTCCACGGCGCCGCCGCGCACCGTGCGCAGAATCTCCTCCCTCAGCTCGGCGATCCCGTCTCCGGTCCGTGCGGAAGTTCGAACCGTCGGCAGCGTCGCATTCTCCCAAGGCGCACTACGCCCGCCCAGGTCCGCTTTGTTGAGCACCACAATCGCCGCGCGCCCGGCCACATCGGCCAGCAGTTCGCGATCCACCCCGGTCAACCCAGCGCCGCAGTCGAGCACCACCAGCACCAGGTCGGCATCCGCCAGCGCCTCCATGGATTTACGAATGCCAATGTGTTCCGCCTCGTCCAGCCTCTCGCGCTCCAAAGCCTCACGGACCCCAGCCGTATCCACGATGCGCACCGGAATTCCGCCCAGCGCCACCGTCTCGGTCACCAGATCGCGCGTGGTCCCAGGCTGCGCGGTCACAATCGCGCGCTCCCGCTCCACCAGCCGGTTGAACAGGCTCGACTTCCCCACATTGGGACGGCCTACGATGGCCAGCGTCAATCCCTCGTGCACCACCTTGCCAAAGGCAAAACTTGCCGCCAGAGCCTGCAGCGTTGCGCTCACCTCTTCCATCGCAGCCAGAATCTCGCCGGCCGGCATCACGGAGACATCGTCCTCGGCAAAGTCGATCCCCGCCTCCAGCCGCGCAATCAACGCCACCAGCTTTTCCTTCACCGGCAACAGCAGCTGCGAGAGCGATCCCTTCAGCTGGCGCGCCGCAACTTTCGCCTGGTAGAGGGTCTGCGCATCGATCAGATCGCGCACCGCCTCGGCCTGGATCAGGTCCAGCCTCCCATTCAGAAATGCGCGTTGGGTAAACTCTCCGGGCTCGGCCAGCCGCGCGCCTTGCACCATCGCCATCTCCACCACCCGGCGCAGCACCACCGGCGAACCATGGCAGCTGATCTCGACTACGTCGTCGGTGGTGTAGGAGTGCGGCGCGGCAAACCAGGTCGCCACCACCTCGTCGATGCGATCGCCGCTTTCGATCTCCACCAGCTCTCCGAAGTGTGCGCGGCCTGCTTCCAGCGCGCGGCCCCCGGCGATGCGCAGCATCTTCGCGGCGATGGCCCTGGACTCCGCGCCCGCCAGGCGCACCACGCCGATTCCTCCGCGCCCCGGCGGTGTGGCAATGGCCACGATGGTGTCGTCCAGATTCATGAAGCGTAGTATATTTCAGATGATTGAGGCGATTGCGTTCGATGGAGCCAGAAATGCCGGTGACAGCGAAAGATGCGGTTCGAAATGCGATTCAGTTCCTGGCCGAGTTCTTCCCAGATCAGACAGATGTACGTCTCGAAGAAGTTAAGCCCTGGGCGGATGGCTGGGTAGTTACGTTGTCCTTCCCGGACCCGGACGGAACCCCTCTTGCGAATGCTGTAGCCGGAAAGAAGCGTCTTTACAAGGATGTCATGCTCGATGAATCGGGAGTTGCCAGGGAATTTTTGATTCGCACGATATGAGCACGTACGCTGAGATCCTGATCCAACGCTATCGCCACAAGGGCGCACTGGTGGATGCGAATCTCCTCCTTCTTCTTTACGCGGGAAACTGCGACGTGCGTTTGATCGGGCCACGATTCATGCATCTCAAGGCCTACACCGCAGAAGATTATTACGCTCTGTCCTACATTCTGAAGCAATTCACCCGGCTCGTTACAACGCCCAACGTTTTGACAGAGGTTAGCAACCTCGCGAACAAGTTCACGCCGGACGACAAGCAAGCTTTCTTTCCACAGTTTGCGCACGAGCTGGTTTCCGTGGAGGAATTTCACTATCCATCCAACCAAGCCGCTAGCTCCAAACTGTTCCCCATACTCGGCCTTACCGATTCCGTGCTTCTGAACTTATGCCAGGATTACCTGATCATCACCGATGACCTTCGTTTCTACGCCAAGCTGACCGATCAGGGACTCGAAGCGCTGAACTTCAACCACGTGCGGATGGAATACCTGTTCGCTGAATAATTCCTAATATCACCCGCGCAAACGCTAAAAAGCCCCGCTGCGATCTTCTCATTCCATCGCAACGGGGCTCAAATTCGTCTGGCCGGTTTTATCTTCCACCGCGCCGCTCGCCACCGCGCCGTGCCGCGGGACGCGCGCCAGCGGGCGCAGCCGGAGCCTTCCCCCTGTAGTCTTTCGGATACACCACCAGGTGGCGAGCCGGACCTTCGCCTTCGCTCTCGGTGCGCAGCTCCGGTTCTTCTTTCAGCGCCAGGTGCACCACCCGCCGCTCGCGAGCGTTCATCGGACTGAACGCATACGGCGCGCCGCTCGCGAGGACCTTTTCGGCCGCCACCCGCGCGGACATCACCAGCTCGTCGGTCCGGGCCTGTTGGAAACCCAGGGCGTCGAAGCTGATCCGTTCGTGCTCGTCCAGCAGATCGCCCACCGACTCCACAACCACCATCTCCAGCGCGTGCAGCAGTTCGCCGCCGCGGGCCACCAGCAGTGAGCTGTCCGGTCCGGAGAAGTCCACCAGGATCGCAGGCCGTTCCCACTCCGCCTCCGGGCTCACCGGCGGATCCACCGCAATGCGGTACTTCACGCGGAATCCGCCCAGCCGGACAATGTTGTTCAGCAATTCGTTGATCTCTTTCGCCGCCGCTATCTTGTCTTCCATTGCCATTTGCCAGTCTCCCGACGCCTAACGTTTCTTTTCCGCTGCCTTCAGAGCCCGCTTCTCGGCCAGCGCGCGCATCTCGCGGCCCATCTCCGTCTGGTTCATGATCGACTGCTGAATAATCTGCACCACCGTGCCCGTAATAATATACAGGCCCAGTCCCGAGGCCACCGACCAGGTGAACATGGCGAACATGATCGGGGTGAACATGTTCATCATGCGCTGCTGTTCCTTGCTCATGCCTGCGGCCGGCATCATGCGCTGCATGGCCATCATCAGCACGACCGTCGCAATCGGAATGATGTGGTAATGGTCGGGCGCCGACAGATCGCTCAGGTACAGCCAGCCCGCATGCCGCAGTTCGATGGCGTTGCGCAGCATGGTGTAGAAGGCGAACAGAAACGGCATCTGGATGACGACCGGCAGACATCCGCCCACCGGGTTCACATCGTGCGCCTTGTAGAGCGCGGCCACTTCCTTCTGCATATCGGCGCGGCGCGGATCGTCCAGTTTGTACTTCTTGTACTTCTCCTGGATCTGCTGCATCTGCGGCGCAACCTTCTGCATCTTCATCGACGACTTGATCTGCGAGATGCGCAGCGGCAGAAGCGCCAGGTTGATCATCACCGTGACCAGGACAATCGTCCAGCCCCAGTTGGAGGTCCAGTGCTGCTGCGTCCAGCGCACCCAGGCAAACAGCGGCCGCCCGATGAAGCCGAACATGCCGAAGTCCAGCGTTCCGTGCAGGTCCACCCCGTCGGCGCTGTGCACCGACTCGAGCACATCCTCTGCCTTGGGTCCGGCAAACAGGCGCACGTCCGAGGGCGCGTTCAGGCTTCCGACGGCAATTCCCAACACTTCCGCCTTGGCCTTTTCGCCCTGCGGATTCGCCGGATCCCGGGGAACTTCGATCGAGTTGCGCAGCTCGGCAAACGCGGTGTTCTGGGGATGATCGGGAAGGAAGACGGCGCCGAAATAGGCATCGGAGGCCCCGACCCACTGGAAGTTCCCCGTCTCCACGCGTCCGCCGCTGATCGAGCTGCCCTTCCGGTCCAGCTTCAGGCGTTTCACATCGTCGCCCGTAGGCACGTAGTCCAGGCGCTGATCGGCGTAGGCCGGCAACCCGCTGGTGGTGCCGAATCTACTGCCGCTGGAGGCGTGCGAGTTCCCCACCGCGTCGCCGAATCCCGACGGCCACGCCGGCAGCGCTGTGATGTAGCTTCCGCCCCGCCGCACGCTGGTCTTCACTCCGACCACATAGCTCTGGTCGAAGTGGAATTCCTTCTTCACCACCAGGTCGCCGGCGGCGTACTCAAAGGAAAGATCCTTGGCCTTGCCGGCTTCGTTTTCGCTGCTCACGTAGAGCGCGCTGTTTAACGTATCCCGAAGCGAATTCTCCCCGGTCCACAGCGACAGCGGATATCCGTACTGTGCCGCGGCCTGCTGGTGCACCAGATCCAGCGGCTGACCGGAATCGTCCGTGTACTTTTTCAGAATCCAGCTCTTCACCATCGCGCCGCGATTGGTAAAGGTGATGCGGTAGAGATCGTTCTCCACCACCGTGGTCTGCTCGCTGGCCGCCTGCACCGTCCCGGCCGCTGCGGAAGATCCTGCGGAGGATGCCGCGGAGGGCGCGCCAGAGGACGCTGCCGCAGGCGTAGCGCCTGCATTGCCGGCCGACGACGTTGCCTGCGCGTTCTTGGCCGCCTGCGGCGGCTGCGGCTTGACCAAAAACTGCTGGGCCAACATCAGCAGCAGCATCGTGGCCGCAAAGATAATCATCACGCGCTTGTCGATGCCGCCGGGCTGGTTCTGCGGATTCTGGAACTCGCTCAAGGTAATATGCCAATCTGCGCGGCCGTGGCCGCCCTAGGAAATTTCACAGTGCTCGCCTTGCGCGGCCGGCCTCGGCCAGTACGCGCGCCTTGCTTCGAATGCCAAACACTTCCGGCACCGGGTCCCATCCGCGCCCGCCCAGCGGATGGCAGCGCAACAACCGACACAGCGCCAGCCATGTTCCGCCCAGCGCGCCGTGCCGCGTCACCGCCTCGGCTGCATATTCCGAGCAGCTCGGAGTAAACCTGCAGGCAGCTGGAAGCTGCGGCGAAAGCCACCGCTTGTAGGCGGCCAGCAGCTTCAGAAGGAGTGTCCTCATCGGCTGCTCGCCTCCCGCTCCGCGCGCCTGCTCCCGCCGCGATGGGCCGCGCCGGCTTCGGTGCCGCTCTCGCACGCCCGCCGGATCACCGTGAAGGCCCGCTCGATCTCTTTGGAAATCTGGGGAAACTCGGCTGCCAGCAAACTCTTCTTCGGGTTGATCACCACGTCCACGGCACCGCTCATGCCGCTGAGCATAAGCAGGTGATGCCGCACCGCCTCGCGAGTGCGCCGCCGCATCCGGTTGCGCTCCACCGATCCGCCCAGCGCTTTGGAGACGGTGAAGCCGATGCGCACTCCGCACTGGCTTTGCGCACACGTCTGCGCAGCCGTCCCAGCCCCATTCGGCCCGGGCACAGCTTGCACTGGGGCGGGGACCTCGGCGGGCAGGTAAAAGACGGTCATGTTTCCGGAAAAGTGGCGACGCCCTTGCTGATACACCCGTTGAAAGTCGGAGTGCTTCCGCAAGTGCGCGCTCTTCGGAAAACTGCCTTTTGGTGTGTCGCTCACGCTGGTATCCACGGCGCTCGCGTTCCTATGTTCGTGTTGCCAAATGTTGGCGCAGGCCAATCGCGAGCTACGGCGATCGCGGAAATGCTAATCGCGATAGCCGGCGCTGACGGAGACGCGCTTGCGTCCCTTGGCGCGCCGCCGTGACAACACGGCCTGGCCGCTCTTGGTTTTCATGCGCTGCCGGAATCCATGCACTTTGGCACGGCGGCGGCGATTGGGTTGGAATGTCCGTTTAGGCATTGGTCTGACTGCTCCTGCTTCAAAAAATCTCGGTGAACAAAAGGGAAGTATAAATGAAGGAGGCCCATTCGGCCAAACCGGCCTGTCTCGGCTCCGTCTCCGGCATCTCCGGCGCGCTTTTTTCCCCCGCTGTGCACCGTCTCTGCGGCATTGGCCAATTTCCCTCTTGACGAACCGCTCCCGACAGGCAAAAGTGAGAACACTCCGTCGCAAGAATCTTTATGGAGCTGCTCGGTCCGCTTGTGCCATTCGTGCTAGTATCCGATTGCGGTTGCTGTTTTACTGGGCCTGCCCAACCGCCAGTGCAATTGGCATTACACGCTCCGCGCCCATCAGCTTTACAGGTTTCTTCGTTGTGCCTGTGCGGTTGAACCTGTTCAGCGACGACATTTTTGAAAATTCCGTCCAGCCAAGCCCCAGCAGGGCCGCCACCTTAGCAGCTCCTTTGTGCGTAAGGCCGGGAAGCTCGCGGGCTTGAGCCAAGGACTATTGGTCGGCACATGTCAGTATTGGTATCGTCATCTCCGAATCCGTGGACGCAGATCCTTGCTGCCCTGGAAAAAAAGGTCAACCGCCACTCCTACGACACCTGGTTCAAGCCCACCCGCTTCAGCCACGACGCCGATGGGAAGCTGTTCGTCACCGTCCCCTCGCCCGAATTCTGCACCATCGGCGAGCGCTACAACGACCTGATCCTCGAAGCCATCGAGAAGCTCGGCCTGACTTACGACGATGTCGAGTTCGTCCCCGCGCCGCCCGAGCCCGAGCCGGTTGCCGCCACCACCATCGTTCGCCACAACGGCGGACTCAGTGCGGCGGCCGCGCGTCCCGCGGCACAGTCGCGCTTTGATTTCGACGGCGCCGCCCAGCTCAATCCGCGGTACACCTTCGGCGGCTTCGTCATCGGCGGCGGAAACCAGTTCGCGCACGCCGCCGCCCTTGCCGTGGCCACCGCTCCCGGCAAGGCGTACAACCCCTTGTTTCTCTACGGCGGCGTGGGCATGGGCAAAACCCACCTGATGCAGGCCATCGGCCATGAGGTCAAGCTGCGCCAGCCCGACCGCTCCATCGTCTATCTCTCCACCGAAAAGTTCACCAACGAGATGATCAACTCCATCAAGCACGACAAGATGGTGAGCTTTCGCGACCGTTTCCGCGGCGTGGACCTGCTGCTGATCGACGACATCCAGTTCCTCGCCGGCAAGGAGCGCACCCAGGAGGAGTTCTTCCACACCTTCAATGCGCTGCATGACACCAACCGTCAGATCGTCATCGCCAGCGACCGTCCGCCCAAGGAGTTGGCCGAGATCGAGGACCGTCTGCGCTCCCGCTTCGAGTGGGGATTGATTGCCGATATCCAGCCGCCCGATCTTGAAACCAAGATCGCCATTCTGCAGAAGAAGGCCGAGAGCGAGCACATCACCCTGCCCGACGATGTCTCCCAGTTCATCGCCAGCAACATTCGCAGCAACGTGCGCGAACTGGAAGGCGCCCTCATCCGCCTGATCGCCTACGGGTCACTCACCGGCGCCACGATCAACCTGGCGACCGCGCAGCAGGTGCTCAAAAACATCATCGACCAGCAGAGCCGCAAGGTCACCATCGAGGCCATTCAGAAGACCGTCAGCGAGCAGTTCGGCCTGCGCCTGCAGGAGATCAAGGCCAAGAACAACTCCCGCCAGATCGTCTTCCCGCGCCAGATCGCCATGTATCTGTGCAAGCACCTCACCGAGGCGTCGCTGCCGGAGATAGGCCGCCAGTTCGGCGGCAAGCACCACACCACCGTCCTGCACTCGATTGAGAAGATCAACCTGCAGCGCAAGGATGACAAAGACCTCAGCCGCATGCTCAACAAACTCACAGAGCATTTAGCCAATTAATCCCCGCTAACTCTCGGCCCGGAGCGCACTTTCAGTGCTCCGGGCCTTTGTTTTCCTACTTTCCCTTTGTGGAGCGGCTGTGCATCCTGTGCAGAATCCAACCGAATCTCCCCACCTCTGCCATTCTTCCACTCATCGCTCACTCGCCGGCGGCCATTATCCGCACAATTTTTTCGTTCAACTCTCGAACAAATAAGGAATTTCTCAGCTTTTCCACTTTTCCGCCCCGCCTACGGTTACGACTAGAGTCTTCTTCTCTTAAATTCTTGTAAGAGCAACCCCAAACCCAGCTGCAAATCCATCCGCGCCGGACTCCTTTTTTGGAAAAGAAATTTCAGAAACCTATGCAACCTTTGCAGTTGAATTGAATCGCGGTTTCGGTGATCCCTGCTAATATCCGTTTAACTCATTGCTTCTCAGCGTGTTACGTAGAAACAACCAACATTCCATCCCCTTTCTCGCGCTGTTGGAATTTCTGTGCAGATTGTGTACAACCAAAAAGTAGGTGCAATTCGCGTTGCCTGGGGTTCCCGAAAAATCAATGCTTTTTCCCTTGTTCGTCTCCCTCCGGCTGCCGAACAGTGATAGATTTTTCTATTGTTTACAGTTTTTAACGCACGAATACTGCTGGTTTCCACCGGCCCGAGTTTGATATAAGAGCAAGTTAAAGCCAGCGAAAGGTTTTGGGGACTCTATGCCAGAGGCAGCGATCGCTCAAGGAACCGCCATGGAGATCACGGTCAGCAAATCCGAACTCTTAAAGGAACTCACTGCGACGCAGGGCGTGGTCGAGCGCAAGACGACCATCCCCATCCTGTCCAATTTTCTTTTTGAGGCCGCCGATGGCGAGCTGACCATCACCGCCACCGATCTCGATCTCAGCCTGCGCACCAGCTGTTCCGCCACGGTTAAAAAAGACGGCGCCTGCACCATCCCCGCGCGCAAGCTGTATGACTACGTGAAGCTGCTCGGCGACGGCGACGTCAGCATCAAGCTGCTGGAGAACCACTGGGTCAACATCCGCGCCGGCCGCTCCATCACCAAAATGGTGGGCATGGCCCGCTCCAATTTCCCCAGCGTGCCGGTCTTCCCCAGCAGCGGCGTGGTCAAAATTCCCGCGCAGACCTTCCGCACCCTGATCGCCAAAACCGTCTTCGCCATCTCCAACGAGGAATCGCGCTACACCCTCAACGGCGCGCTGCTGGTCTTGAAGCCGGAATCGATCACCATGGTCGCCACCGACGGCCACCGCCTGGCCCACATCACCAAGGAAGGCCTTGCCTTCGACATTACAGGCGAGCTCAAGACGCTGATCCCACGCAAGGCGATGGTAGAGCTGCTCACGCTGCTCAACGCCCCGGAGATCGAATTTGTGGAGTTTGCCAAAGACGACTCCACTCTCTTCTTCCGTCTCGGCTCCCGTCTGCTCACCTCGCGCCAGCTTACCGGCCAGTTCCCCAACTATGAGGCGGTGCTCCCCAAGGAGCACAACAAGAGCGTGACCATCCGCACCACGGATCTGCAGGCGGCCATCCAGCGCGTCGCGCAATTTGCCGACGAACGCTCCGGCGCCATCAAGGTCCGCTTTGAGAAGAACGAGCTGCGCATCTCCTCCTCGTCCACCGAAACCGGCGAATCGGAAGACTCGATCGAGACCCAATACGACTCCGAGCCGCTCGCCATCGGCTTCAATTCGCAGTACCTGCTCGAGTTCCTCAAGGCCACCGAGAGCAGCGAGGTTCACATCGAGTTCAAGGACTCCCAGTCTGCCGGCCAGCTCCGCCCCGCCGGCGTCGATGACTACAAATACCGCTACGTCGTCATGCCGATGAGGATCTGAAGCGGCGTTGACAGCACCCGGCGTAACCCCAGCCTTTGCACCTCCCGGATGGAAAGCCAGGAGCCCGTGCAGAGGCTGATTTTCTTGCGAGCGTGACCGATTCCGCGCCTCGCGTCCAGCCGCTGGCCGCGGCTTCCGCGTCCCTCCCGCAAACTCCGGCTAAATCCAGATATTTCAATCCCTTACAGGCACACGCCGAATCCCGTTTCATGCTAAAATGGATACAGATGCCGTTCCTTCAGGTGACGACGATTCGAACCGCTCCGCCATCGCAGCCAAAAACATTGAGTCCTGCGAGTCAAGCAGATTGCAAGCCGTCTGCGAGCGCCCTGTTCCCGTTCTCCCTGTTGCGTCCGGAGTGGCTGTTGGCGTGCTTCTCAGCCTCGGCCCCAACGATTTTGGAAACAACCCATGTCCACTAAGCCAACTGCTGACGAAGCCGGAAAAGAAACGATGCCGCCTGTACAAGAACTCGACAAGAAGACCGCCACCACCGCCGAATCCGGCTACACCGCCGATTCCATCAAGGTCCTGGGTGGCATGGAAGCGGTGCGCAAGCGTCCCGCCATGTACATCGGCTCTACCGGTGAGATGGGCCTGCACCATCTGGTCTACGAGGTCGTGGACAACTCGGTCGATGAAGCTCTGGCCGGATACGCCACCACCATCGACGTCGTCGTGCATCTCGATAACTCCGTCTCCGTCGCCGACGATGGCCGCGGCATTCCCGTCGATGAGATGGATGTGGACGGCGAGCGCCTGCCCGCCGCGCAGGTCGTCATGACCGTGCTGCACGCCGGCGGCAAGTTCGACAGCTCGACCTACAAGGTTTCCGGAGGCCTGCATGGCGTCGGCGTCAGCTGCGTCAACGCCCTGTCCGAACTGCTCGAACTGGAAATCTGCCGTGACGGCGCAATCTGGGAGCAGGAGTATTCCGAAGGCGTTCCCACCACCAAGCTCACCAAGACGGGCACCACCAAGCGGCGCGGCACCAAGGTCCACTTCGTTCCGGACAAGACGATCTTCACGGTCACCGAGTACAACTACGACACGCTGGCCAACCGTCTGCGCGAACTCGCCTTCCTCAACAAGGGCCTGATCATCACCCTCACCGATGAGCGCACCTCCGACCCCAAGACCGGCGAGCCCAAGCACAGCGAATTCAAATTCAACGGCGGCATCGCCGAGTTCATCAAGCATCTCAACAAGGGCAAAAACGTTCTCCACGAAAAACCGATTTACATGGAGTCGGTGGAGAAGGAAGGCCTGGTGGTCGAGGTTGGCCTGCAGTACAACGACGCCTACAGCGAAACCCTCTTTGCCTTCGCCAACAACATCAACACCGTCGATGGCGGCACGCATCTGCAAGGCTTCCGCTCGGCTCTTACGCGCACCATCAATGCCGCCGGCCAGTCGCTCGGCCTGTTCAAGGACCTGAAGGAGAATCTCTCCGGCGACGATGTGCGCGAAGGCCTGGTCGCCGTGGTCAGCGTCAAACTGCCGCAGCCCCAGTTCGAAGGCCAGACCAAGGGCAAGCTCAACTCCGATATCGCCGGCCCGGTGCAGGCCTTCATCAACGAGAAGCTGGGCGCGTTCTTCGAGCAGAATCCGCAGGTCGCCCGCAAGATCATCAACAAGGCCATCGACGCCGCGCGCGCCCGCGAGGCCGCCCGCAAGGCGCGCGACCTCACCCGCCGCAAAGGCGTGCTCGATAGCGGCGGACTTCCCGGCAAACTGGCCGACTGCTCCGAGCGCAACCCCGAACGCTGCGAGGTCTATCTGGTCGAGGGCGAGTCCGCAGGCGGCACCGCCAAACAGGGACGCGACCGCCGCTTCCAGGCCATCCTTCCCCTCAAGGGAAAGATCCTCAACGTCGAAAAAGCGCGCTACGACAAAATGCTGGGCCACGAGGAAATCCGCTGCATGATCACCGCCTTCGGCTGCGGCATCGGCAAAGAGGATTTCGATCCCACCAAGCTGCGCTACAGCAAAATCATCCTCATGACCGATGCCGACGTGGACGGCTCGCACATCCGCACCCTGCTGCTGACGTTCTTCTTCCGCCACATGCAGGAGCTCATCAAGCGCGGCAACATCTACATCGCCCAGCCGCCGCTCTATCGCATCAAGAAGGGCCGCTTCGAGCAGTACATCAAGAACGACGCCGAGTTCGTGCAGGTCATGATCAAGCGCGCCTCCGATGGCCTGGTCGTCCGCTACGGCGACCACCCCAGCAAGCCAACAACGGGCTTGCCGGGGACCCCGGGCGAAGGCGCCGCCCGCCTGGAAGGCAAGCAGCTCGCCCAGTTCTTGACCCGCCTCAACGAATACCTCGGCTACCTCGATAAGGTGGACAAGCGCCTGCGCAACCAGCGCGTCACCGAGATGCTGCCCGAATTCGATCTCTCGCGCCGCGAAGATTTCCACGGAGCACCCGACGCGGTGCCCACGCGCATCGCCAATATCGAAGCGCGCCTCAAGGCCATCGCCAAAGAGGAGCAGTTCATGTCGGTCACTACCCACTTCGAAGAGGAGCACGAGCTCTGGGACGTGCGCTTCGTCAACTCGCAGGGCACTCCGCACGCCATCAGCTGGGCGCTCATCTCCAGCCCCGAATACAAGCAGATGATGCGGCTCTACAGCCAGATCGCCGAGTTCATGAAGCCGCCCTTCCAGGTCGAGTGGATCAAAAACGTCGAGGCTGCCAAAGATGAGGCGGACGATACCGTCTCCCCGGCCGAGCAGGCCGATGCCGACAAGATCGAAGGCAAGACCATCAAGGGTGGAACCCCCGCCCGAGTCTCCGCCAAGGCAGGTTCGCGCGAGCCGGTGGAAAAGAAAACCGTTCGCGAACTCTTCGACTTCGTGCTCGAACAGGGCCGCAAGGATTATCAGATTCAGCGCTACAAGGGCCTGGGCGAGATGACCGCCGAGCAGCTCTGGGAGACCACCATGGACCCTGAGCGCCGCACCCTGCTCTCCGTCAAACTCGAAGACCTCACCGAGACCGAGACCATCTTCACCACGCTCATGGGCGAGGACGTCGAATCGCGGCGCAAGTTCATCGAAGACAACGCGCTCGATGTGAAGAACCTCGACATCTAAGTGCGGCGCCGACGACGCCGCCTCTCCGTGGGAGGGCGTCAAAACAGGTGAAAGATTCGTCAGACAAAATGAAATAGGTCATCACAACGACCGCCCAGCCAGCATGAACGCTGGTTCCGAAGCCCGCCAGGATTATGGCGGGCTTTTCGTTTTACATGAGCGAACTTCTGAGGACGAACAGCCAGTGGAGAGCATCGCCCATTGGCGCGGACGAGGGCACAGGTAGCTCGGAAGCGCGAGCCGCCCGTAACTTACAAAACAAGCAAACTATTACGCAATACTCGGCAGATGATACTTCGCAAACAGATCGTTAATCGCCTCGCGCAATAGATCCTCGTTGGTACGGTCCTGATCGATGGCTAGTTTTGAGAGCTGGCGGGATACTTCTTTTTCAAAGAAGCCGCTGATTACCTTTTTCCCAACCCTGCTCTTGGGTCTGGATGGCGATTGGGGCGCCAGGTGCTCGGCTGCGACCGCGGGTTGCTGTGCTGCCTCGGCACGTGGCAGTTGGGGAGTGCGGCCAAGTGGCGTTCGGTGAGCCACACGACTCATCGCTTCCTGGAGTGACGGTTTAGACATAAGCGTTTTCTCGTTTGTACGCATGTACACACTCATACATGGCTACGACCATACACGGCTACACGCCCGCGTGCAGCTTGGATAAGGGTTGCGATTGCAGTTCCAACTGCGCCGTCACCCAGCGATAAAGTGCAAAGACTTCCTCTGCCGCCTTGCCCAGTGGATCGTATTCCGAGGCAACCTGCCCCCTGGTCAAACAGTGATAATAGGCGGCCCGGTGGCCGAGCTGGACGGGTGCGGTGGTTACGCTGAGCCTTTCCAGGACCGCGGCGGTTTCCTGGCCGAGCCTGCCCTGGGCGGGAACCGCGTTCAGCACGATGGCGAACGGTTTGCGCGCCATTCTGGCCAGCTCGATCGTGGTACTGATGGCCTGCAGGTCGAACAGGTGAGGGCGGCACGGAATCAGGACTAAATCAGCCGCCCGCGCCGCGGCGAGAGATGCGGATTCGGAATTTGGGGAAGTGTCGATAATGGCAAACTCGGCGCCACATCGTTCGGCTTCCTGCAGCACGATCGAAAGGCGGCTCGGTTGTGCGGACACAACGGCCGGGGTTTCCCCGTCGCGAACGTCGCTCCAGGTGGCAGCGCTGGCCTGAGGATCAAGGTCAATGACGGCTGCGGATTTGTCGTCCCGCTCGGCCGCGACCGCCAGGTGGATCGCGAGGGTCGTCTTG
>Ga0316217_10001392_pt1 | contig 31600 bp, 33 predicted proteins | sample 1anoAmetaG_FD_203633 | JGI IMG/M metagenome (GOLD analysis project Ga0316217, IMG submission 203633) | Freshwater microbial communities from Trout Bog Lake, Wisconsin, USA - 1anoA | ecosystem: Environmental > Aquatic > Freshwater > Lake > Hypolimnion/Profundal zone | place: USA: Wisconsin... | reverse complement strand
ACCTGCTGACCCGGCACAAGGCGTTCCGCGACCACAACGTGGTCATGGTGTTCGAAGGGGTGGACGCCGCGGGCAAGGGCGGGGCCATCCGGCGCATCACCCAGGCCGTCGACGCCCGCCTGTGCCACATCAACCCGGTGGCCGCGCCCACCGAAGAGGAGCGGGCCCAGCCCTACCTCTGGCGGTTCTGGCGCAACCTGCCGCGCCGGGGCCGGTTCGCCATCTTCGACCGGAGCTGGTACGGCCGGGTGCTGGTGGAGCGGGTGGAGGGCTTCTGCTCGGAAGCCGACTGGACCCGGGCCTACGGCGAGATCAACGACTTCGAAGAGCAGATCCACGAGAGCGGCGGGATCATCCTCAAGTTCTGGCTGAGCATCAGCCTGGACGAGCAGCTGCGGCGATTCGAGGCGCGCCAGGACAGCCCGTTCAAGCGCTTCAAGATCACCCCCGACGACTGGCGCAACCGGGCCAAGTGGGACGCCTACCAGACCGCGACCTGCGCCATGCTCGACCGCACCAGCACCGAGATCGCGCCCTGGACCCTGGTGGAGAGCGAAGACAAGTATTTCGGCCGGATCAAGATCCTGAGGACCTTGTGCCAGCGGATCGAAGATCGCCTTTGATCCTCGGTAAACGCCGGATGCCCTGGGCCCCTCTGTAGGGGTGAGGCTGGAATGAAGCCTCCAGACCACTGAGGTGTTCAACATGACTTCCGCACATTTGATCACTGCGTTCACCCTCGCCCTGGCCCTGGGAGCCCTGGTTCCGGCCATGGCCCAGGCTCCGGCCGCCCCGCCCGCGGCGGGGACCGGCGGGGCCGGGTGCGCCTGCGGGCCCCGCCATGACGGGGACCAGGGCGGGATGATGGGCCGGATGGCCGACCAGCTCAAGCTCACCGATGCCCAGAAGGCCAGCATGAAGGCGATCATGGCCAGGCACAAGGACAGCATGGAAGCCGGGCGCAAGGCCGCTTTCGCTGCCCGCAGGGCCTACTTCGAGGCCATGAAGAAGCCGGACAGTTCCCCCGAGAGTCTCAAGGCGCTGCACCGGGCCATGGGCGACGCGGAATTCGACCGCATGATGGAGCACAGGACCATCCGCCAGGAGATGCGCGCGGTGCTCGATCCCGGCCAGCGGGAGCAGGCCGCCCGCATGGAAGGGCGCATGGAAGGCATGCGCATGGCCCGCTCCGGCCGCGGCGGGGACTGGGGAGAAGGCCCCGAAGGCAGGGGCCGCGGGATGATGGGCATGAAGGGGAGGGATCCCGCCCCGGCCCCGGCCGCGACGCCCGCCCCGTGAGTATACTGCTCGGGTGACCCACCCCGATCCCACCCACTTCTGGATCCTGCTCGTCATCCCGCTGGGTGTCATGCTGGTGGGCTTCGGCCTGTTCCTGGTGCGCTGGATGCGGCTGGGGCCGCCCTCCGGCGGCGATTCCGGCGACCTGCTGCTGGGGGCGGTGTCCCAGAGCCTCCAGGAGCGGGGCCAGCTGGCGGCCTCCCTGGGCGAATTGCGAACCGTCCACGAGCGGCTGCTGGACGCCCTGCCGTTCGGCATCCTCTGGGTGGACCAGCGGCAGCGGGTGGCGGCCATCAATGGCGCTGGCCGGAGCCTGCTGGGGGTGAACCCCGGGGTCGTCGGCCTGGACGCCCATTTCGTGCTGGAACCCTTCCCCTGGCTGCTGGACGGCCTCGGGCAGGGGCCGGGGCCGGCCTGGCGCTGCGACGGCGGCGGCCGGCGCTGGCGGCTCCAGCGCATCGAGGCCCCGGACAAGGTGGGCGCGCTGCTGGAATTCGAGGACATCACCGTGCTGGAGCAGGACGAGCGGCGCCGGCAGCTGCGGGAGCGGTTCGCCGAGCTGGGCGAGATGACCGCCGGGGTCGCCCACCAGCTGAAGAACGGGCTGGCGGTGCTGAAGGGCCACGGGCAGCTGCTGCAGCGGGCCGGCCACCTGGAGCCCGCCGCCAGCCTGCTGGAGGAGACCGATTCCCTGGAGCGGCTGGTGCAGCGGTTCCTGCAGTGGGCCCGGCCACTTGAGCCGCAGTGCGCCGATGTGGAGCTGGCCGAGGTGGCCGCCCAGGCGGTGGCCGAAGTGCGCCGCCGCCCGGCGCTCAGGGACCGGGCGCTGGCCGTGGCCGGGCAGGGCCGGGCGCTGGCCGACCCGATGCTGCTGCACCAGGCCCTGGTCAATCTGGTGGAGAACGCCGCCCAGGCCACGCCTCCGGGGGGGACCGTGGAGGTCCGCTGCGCCGAGGGGCTGGTGGAGATCCTGGACCAGGGCCCGGGGCTGGGCCCCGAAGCCGCCCAGCGGATGCTCAAGCCTTTCGAAAGCAGCCGTCCGGACGGGACCGGGCTGGGGCTGCCCCTGGCCCTGAAGTGGCTCAATGTCCAGGGGGCGGATCTGGTCATCGCCCTGCGGCCCGAGGGCGGGACAAGGGTGACCGTGCGCTGGTAGCATCCGACCCATCCGGGCCGTTGCGGTGCCTGCAGATCAGCCGGGGCTACACCGGCCGCCGTCCGTCCATGGCCCGGTCCAGGGTCAGGTCGTCGGCGTATTCCAGGTCGCTGCCGATGGGCAGGCCCAGGCCGATCCGGGTGGTGCGCAGGCCCAGCGGCTCGAGGATGCGCACCAGCCAGGCCGCGGTGGCCTCGCCGTCCAGGGTCGGGTTGGTGGCCAGGACGATCTCGGTGATGCGGGTGTCCTCCAGCCGCTTCAGCAGTTCCCGCACCTTGAGCTGGTCCGGGCCCACGCCCTTGAGCGGCGAGATCAGCCCGCCCAGCACGTGGTAGCGCCCGCGGAAATGGCCCGAGCGCTCGAAGGTGAGCACGTTGCTGGCCTCGGCCACCACCACCAGGGTGCCGGTGTCCCGGTCCGGGTCGGAGCAGATGGCGCACACCGGCCGGTCGGTGAAGGCCCCGCAGGTGGCGCAGAAGCCCACCGAGCGGGCCGCGCCCCGGAGCAGGTCGCCCAGGTGCTCCATGGCCGCCGGGCCCTCCTTGAGCAGGTGGAGCGCCATGCGCTGGGCCGACTTGGAGCCGACCCCGGGCAGTTTCTGGAAGGCGTTCACCACGGCCTCCAGGGAATCCGGCAGTTTCACGGGGTCAGAAACCCATGCCGGGAATCTTCAGGCCGCCGCCGAGCCCGCCGGTGACCTTGGCCATGGCCTCGTCGGCCTTGGCCGAAGCGTCCTTGAAGGCGGCGGTGATCAGGTCCTCCAGCATGCTGGGATCCTCGGGGTCCATGGCCTCCTTGGCCACCGAGATGGCCACCAGTTCCTTGGCGCCGTTGAGCGTGACCTTGACCATCGCCCCGCCGGCGGTGCCTTCGGCGCGCAGGGCCTGCTGGGCCTCCTGCATCTTGGTCTGCATCTGCTGCGCCTGTTTCATCAGGAAACGCATGTCCATGGAGTCCTCCTATTTCGATTCGTCGTTGCGGGACTTGGTCAGGTGCAGGGCCGGCAGCTTCACCGCCGGCAGGTGCAGGTTGAGGTGGCGCAGCCGCCGGGCGATCTTCAGCATGACGTAGTAGCCCAGCGGCAGGGCCAGGGCGCTGAGCACGAACCCGCCCAGCAGGTAGGGCACGAAGATCGGCTTGAGCATGTGGCACATGCCGTCGAAGCCCTCCCGGGTGAGGAAGCTGCGCCAGCCGATGGTGTGCCACTTGATGCCGCGGAAATGCAGGTGCCAGCCCCGGCCCATCAGGAGATTGCCCGCCAGGGCGCTGACGGAGGCCATGGGCAGCATGGTCCAGGGGTTGTTCAGGTAGCAGGTCAGCAGCATCAGCGGCCGGTGCAGTTTCCGGAAGATGATGCAGAGCATCAGGATGAGCCAGGTGTGCAGGCCGATGACCGGGCTCCAAGCCACCGAGAAGCCGATGGCGAAGCTGAGCGCAACCTGTTCGGGGGTCATTTCCGGGTGGAGGATGAGGCGCTTGAAGTGGTAGCCGAACCCGCCCTTGAGCCAGGACCTGGGGGACTCGGGGACCTGATCGTCAGTCATGACTCGGGGGCGCTCCTGGGAGGGTCGGGCGGGCAAAATGGTCGAAACCGCGGTCGGAAAACGGTCGCAGTCCTGATCCATCATAGTGGAGAAGCGGCGCCTCTGTCCGCTCCACCGCCGAACCCACTGGAATCAGGGGCATGCCGAGCCTTCGCTCCAGTTCGTCCTGGGGCAGGGCAGCGGCGAAGCACCGGGCGTAGTCCTCGCCCCCCTCCAGGCTGTCCGGGTCCAGCCCGGCGTCCAGGATGACGCTGAGGCCCGCGGCCCGCGCCAGGTTTCCCAGGTCCCGGCTCAGCCCGTCGGAGATGTCGATGCAGGCGTGGACCTCCGGGATCTGCGCCAGCCGCGGACCCAGGCCCAGGTTGGGGCAGGGGTCCAGGTGGGCCCTGATATCGGGGTCCGGCCGGGCGGGGTCCCAGCGGAGCCCGGCCAGGAGCTTGCGCAGTCCGCGCAGGCTCGCCCCCAGGGGCTGGTCCACGTACAGTCGGTCGCCCGCCTCCATGGCTTCCCGCTTGATCCAGCGAGCGGCCGAGCCGAAGGCTGTGATGCCCAGGCCCAGGCCGCTGTGGCGGCCCACCGTGTCCCCGCCGATCACCGGGACCCGGGCCTCGGCCGCGGCCCGGCCCAGGCCGTCCAGGAAGGCTTCCAGCCAGCCGGGATCCAGGTCCCGGCCCAGGGCCAGGGTGAGGGTGAAGCCGCTGGGCACGGCGCCGCTGGCGTCGAGGTCCGACAGGTTCACCATGAGCAGCTTGCGCCCCAGGAGCTCCGGGGGATGCCAGTCCAGGCGGAAATGCTGGCCCTCCTCCATCAGGTCGGTGGTCACCAGGAGCCGGTGCCCGGGCGGCGGTTCCGGGATTGCGCCGCAGTCGTCCAGCAGTTCGCCCCCGCCGGGGAAGGTCTCCCGGATGCGTTGGATGATTTCCAGTTCAGACAGCCTCACGCAGCCTCCCGGGACAGGTTAGCATTCTCGGCTTGGAGGCGGGCCGGGCCGGTGCTAGCGTTTAGGCATGCGGAACCGGGAGCCCGGAGCGCAAAGGGGGAGCATTCATGGCCATCACCAAGGTATGGATCGAAGAGGGCTGCATCGTGTGCAACGCCTGCGAGGCGGAATGTCCCGATGTGTTTCTGGTGACCGACACCACCTGCGTGATCAAGGCCGAGGTCCGGGTCGACGGGCTCGAGACCGAGAACCGTGACGAGATGGCCGAACTCAAGGAGGAGTACCACGCCTCCCTGGAAGCGGCCATCGAGGCCGCCGCCGCCGGCTGCCCGGTGGAAGTGATCAAGTACGACAAGGTCTGAGCCGCCCGCCAGCGGTGCCGGCAACGGGGCGCACCTCGCGCCCCGTTGTCATGTCCGCTGGCCTGCCGCACAATCGGGCCATGGCCTTTGATCCCTCCCGACCCCCGCGCAGAGTCCGCTACAAGGGCACCCACCCCCGGGCTTTCCGGGAGAAATACAAGGAACTGGACCCCGGGGCCCACGCCGGCGAGCTGGAGAAGGTGCGGGAACGCGGCCACACCCCGGCCGGAACCCACCGGCCCATCTGCGTGCGGGAGATCCTGGAGCTGCTGGATCCCCGGCCCGGCCAGACCGGCCTGGACGCCACCCTGGGCTACGGCGGCCACGCCCAGGAGCTCCTGCCGCGGCTGGCCCCGGGCGGGAGGCTGTTCGGCGTCGACGTCGACCCGCTGGAACTGCCCCGCACCGAGGCGCGGCTGCGCGCCCTGGGCTTTGCGGAAGACGTCCTGCAAGTGCGGAGAATGAACTTCGCCGGCCTGCCCACCCTGCTGGCCGAGACCGGCGGCCCCCTGGACTTCGTCCTGGCCGATCTGGGGGTCTCCTCCATGCAGATCGACAACCCGGCCCGGGGGTTCACCTACAAGGCCGACGGGCCGCTGGACCTGCGGCTCAACCCCAACCGGGGCCGTCCCGCCTCGGCCCTGCTGCAGGCGCTGACCCGGGAGCAGCTGGCTGAACTGCTCACGGACAACTCCGACGAGCCCGAAGCCCAGGCCATCGCCGCGGCCCTGCACGGCCAGCCCGTGGCCACCACCCGCCAGCTCTCCGGCCTGGTGCGGGAGGCCCTGCGCGACCGCTGGCCCGGGGAGGACTTCCAGGACGAACTGCGCCGCACCCTGCAGCGGACCTTCCAGGCCCTGCGCATCGCCGTGAACGACGAACTGCGGGTGCTGGACCAGTTCCTGGCCCTGCTGCCCATGGCCCTCAAGCCCGGCGGCCGGGTGGCGATCCTGACCTTCCACTCGGGCGAGGACCGGCGGGTGAAGAAGGCGTTCCAGGGCGGGCAGCGGGACGGGGTCTACCGGGAAGTCGCCCAGGAACCCATCCGGCCGTCGGCTGAAGAGAGGCGGGCCAATCCTCGGTCTTCCAGCGCCAAGCTGCGCTGGGCGGTGCGGGGCTAGGCCGGAGTCGTCGCCAGATCCCCGGAGGACGCTATAGTGGAGCCAACTTCACGAAAATCCGCCTCCGGAGCATCCATGCCAAGCATGCTCAATCGTTTCCTTTCCGTCCTGGCCGCGGCGTCCCTGGCCGCCGGGGTGGGCTGCATCCCTCCCCGCACGGAAACCCACCGCAGCGGCCTCATGGACTACCTCTATCCCAAGCGGACCCAGGCGCCGGTGCCGGATCCGGCCGCCGCCCGGCTGCACCTGCCGCTGAAACTGGGGATCGCCTTCGTGCCGTCCGGGCCCGAGACGTGGCGGGCGCCCAGGAGTGAAGCCGTCTTCGGCGAAAAGCCCCTGCTGGAGATCGTGAAAACGGCCTTCGCCGACAAGCCCTGGATCAAGTCGATCAGCATCATTCCCTCCACCTATCTCACGGACCGGGGCGGCTTCGACAACCTGGACCAGGTGGCGCGGATGTACGGGGTGGACGTCATGGCCCTGGTCAGCGTGGACCAGATCCAGTACACCAACCCCCGCTGGTACTCTTTCGCCTACCTTTCCATCCTGGGCGCCTACGTGCTGCCCGGGGACCAGAACGACACCCGGACCCTCATCGACGCCGCGGCGTTCGATGTGCCCACCCGGACCTTCCTGCTCAGGGCTCCCGGCCAGAGCATCGTGAAGGGCAGTTCCACCCTGGTGAACCGGGACCAGAAACTCCGCGAGAACGCCAGCCAGGGACTCGAACTGGCCATGAAGGACCTGGCCGGGAACCTGGCCCGGGAAGTGGACGCGTTCAAGGCCGACGTGGCCTCCGGCGGCCGCGGCGACGTGGATGTCATCGATGCCCAGGGCCAGTCGCTCCGCTCCTCCGGCGGCAAGCAGTTCGGCGGGGCCTTCGGCGCCCTGGAAGCCCTCGCCGGCCTGGCCCTGGCGGCGGCCGCATGGCGCCGGCGACGCGGTTGAACCCGTTCGTGCTGGCCCGGGGGGCCGGCCTGGAGCCCTGGCGGCTCTGGACCTGCCACGCAGTCCATTTCGGGCCGCGGCACGCCCTGGTCAACCTGGCGGCGCTGGCGGCGCCGTTCGTCCTGGTGCCGCCGCAGGTCCGGCCGAGGATGGTCCTGGCGCTGGCCTTGCTGGCCCCGGTGCTGGGACTGGCGATCCTGGCGGTCCTGGATCATGGCCAGTACCGCGGCGCCTCAGGGCTGGCCTGCGCCGCCTGGTCCATGGCCGGGTTCCATCTGCTCCGCACCGGGACCGCCAGGATGGAAGGCGGGCTGATCCTGGCGCTCCTGGCCTTGAAACTCATCGCGGAAGCCATGACCGGCCACGGCTTGATGCCCCCGGCGGGGGACTGGGAGAGCCTGCCCGCCGCCCACCAGTGGGGAACCCTCCTGGGCGCCCTGTTCTCGCCACTGCTGCGCCAGGGGCTTGCGGAATGATGACAAAATGCCTACATTGCTCCTGAGGGAGCCGGCATGCGGACCATGACCTTGAGAGATTTCCAACAGCGCGGCGCGGCCAGCCTCCCGCCCGGGGATCCTGCGGACCCCCTGCTGCTGTCGGGCCGCAACGGCCAGTATTTCCTCGTTCCCGTCACCGGCTCGGATGTCGGGCTCCAGTACGAGGCGCTTCGCCAGGCCCTGGCCATCTTCAGCATCCGGGAGACCCAGCTCAGGGCCCGGGAGGCAGGGCTGGACCGGATGTCCATGGAGGAGATCGAGGCGGAGATCCGCGCGGCCAGGGCGGAACGCCGGGCGCGGAAAGCCGCGCAGTGAACCGCAGCCTCGTGCTGGACAGCAATGTCCTGGTCAGCGCGGCCCTGCACCTGGACGGCCCGCCGGGCCTCCTGGTCCAGGCCGTGCTCAAGCGCGAGCTGGCCTGGTTCACCTGTCCGGCCGTGGTCGAGGAATACTGGGATGTGCTGACCCGGCCGAAATTCGCCCGGCTTGGTTTCCCGCCCGCCTGGTTCGAGCCGCTGCTGAAGGAAGCGCGTCACCTGGAAGCGGACCCGCCTGTCTGGCCGTTGGCTGGTCCCGATCCGGATGATCTGGTGTTCCTGGCCCTGGCCCAGCACACTGGGACCGTCCTGGTGACCGGCAACCTGGTGGCCGTCCCCCCGGCCATCCGCAAGGCGGTCAAGGTCATGGCTCCCCGCCAGTATCTGGAATCCTTGCCGTAGGGTCAGGCTTCCCGCAGCCCGACGTTGACCTCGAAATTGCCGTAGTCGGTGGTGAACGGGATGGCGATGCAGGGCACGTCGCCGCTGCGGCTGATCTTGTGGCCGACCCCGATCACCACGGTGGGGATCGAGATGTTCAGCTGGTGCCCGTCCTGGATCAGCGCGCGGCGGGCGTCGCCCACCACGATGTTGCCGATCTCGCCGATGGCGTCCTCGACATTGCGGTTCATGGCGGTGATCTCTTCCATGAGCATGTTCGAGGCGATCTTGCAGGCCAGGCTCTCGGGCATGCTGATGATGATGGAGCCGGAGGTCTCGCCGGTCAGGCCGATGATGGCCGAGACGTCATAGGTGGTGATGAGGTCTTCCTTCAGTTCCAGCCCCGCTTTTTCGGCCTGGATGCCAGCCATCATGTCCAGGCTGCGCAGGGTGGATTCAATGAATGGATTGATAAATGCGACGTTCATGACCGGTTTGGCCCCCATCTAAGTGTCTTCATTATTCATCGGTTCCGCTGAAACGAATCTGATTTTTTCCACAACTGATTGATGATGAGTGGTTTCAAGGGCAGGATAAAGCCAGTGCTCTACCGGAGAAGACCATGCTGGACCGATTGCAGACTGAACTGAAGGCCTCGATGCTGGCCAAGGATACCGCGCGCACCATGGTGCTGCGCATGGCGATCACCGCCTACAAGAACGAGGCCGTGGCCAAGGGGCTCAGCCCCCAGGGCACCCTGGCCGAGGCCGACGCCGTGGCGGTGCTCAAGCGCCTGGTCAAGAGCCGCGAGGACAGCGTGGAACAGTTCACCAAGGCCGGCTTTCCCGACCGGGCGGCGGTGGAGCAGGCCGAGATCGAAGTGCTGAAGACCTTCCTGCCCGCCATGCTGGAAGGCGCCACGCTGGAAGCCGCCGTGCGCGAGGCCATCCAGGCCGCCGGCGCCCAGAGCCGCAAGGACATGGGCGCGGTCATGAAGGCGCTCCAGGCCAGGCACGGCGCCGCCTACGACGGCCGGACCGCCAGCCAGCTCGTCCAGTCCATGCTCCCTTGAGCCTGTCCGCCCCCGCTCCTTCCTTCCTGAAAGATTAAAAGAATGAAACAGTCCAAGATGTTGATCCACACCCTCCGGGAGGTGCCCCGGGACGCCGATGTCATCAGCCAGCAGCTCATGATGCGGGCCGGGATGATCCAGAAGCTGGCCGCGGGCATCTACGACTACCTGCCGCTGGCCTTCCGCAGCATCCGCAAGTTCGAGGAGATCGTCCGGGAGGAACTGGCCAAGGACGGCTGCCAGGAACTGCTCATGCCCACGGTGCAGCCCGCCGAACTGTGGCAGGAATCCGGCCGCTGGACCTTCTACGGCAAGGAGCTGCTGCGCTTCAAGGACCGCAAGGACGCCGGCTTCTGCCTGGGCCCCACCCACGAAGAGGTGATCACCGATATCGTCCGGCGCAATGTCAGCAGCTACAAGCAGCTGCCCATGAACCTGTTCCAGATCCAGACCAAGTTCCGGGACGAGATCAGGCCCCGTTTCGGGCTGATGCGCGGGCGGGAATTCATCATGAAGGACGCCTACAGCTTCGATGTGGACGACGCCGCCGCGGACCGTTCCTACTGGGCCATGTTCAACGCCTACCAGCGCATCTTCGCCCGGCTGGGGGTCAAGTTCCGCCACGTGGAGGCCGACAGCGGCGCCATCGGCGGCAGCTTCACCCACGAGTTCCACGTGCTGGCCGGCTCCGGCGAGGACGCCATCCTGTCCTGTGACGCCTGCGACTACTGCTCCAACGTGGAGAAGACCGAGGCGCCGCGGATCCCGGCGGTGGACCACGGCCCGGCCATGGCCCTGCGGCCGGCCCACTTCCAGACCCCCGGCATCCTCGCCATGGAGGAACAGGCCCGGGCCTTCAAGGACGCCGAGCACGACGGCCTGCCGCTGCACCAGACCTCCAAGGTCTACTGGATGACCGCCGAAGTTCCGGGCCAGGGCGCGGACACCCGCAGGCTGGCGGTGGCGGTGGTGCTGCGCGGCGACCACGAGATGAACCAGGTGAAGGTCAAGAACGCCCTGGGCGCGCTGGAACTGGCGCCCATGGAGGACGCCGAGGACTTCACCGGCGCCCTGAGCGGCTTCCTGGGCCCGGTGCCCCGGCCCGGCACCCGGCTGGCGGAGCTGCAGCGGACCCATCCCGAAGGCCTGGCCTACCTGGTGGACCTGGCGCTGGAAGGCGCCAACAACCTCACCTGCGGCGCCAATGTCACCGACGGCCACCACTTCGGCTTCGACCCCAAGCGCGACCTGCCCGGCGCCAGGTTCATCGACCTCCGCCTGGCCCAGGAGGGCGACCTCTGCCCCCGTTGCGGCAAGGGCCACTACCAGCCGTTCCGCGGCATCGAAGTGGGGCAGGTGTTCAAGCTGGGCACCAAGTATTCCAAGTCCATGAACTGCGTCTACCTGGACGAGCACGGCAAGGAGAACCCCATGGTCATGGGGTGCTACGGCATCGGGATCACCCGCACCGTGGCCGCCGCCATCGAGCAGAACTACGATGCCGACGGCATCGTCTGGCCCTGGCCCATCGCGCCCTTCCAGGTGCACCTGCTGGACCTGGACCCGGCCAACGCCATGGTCCGGGAAGTGGCCGACCGGGCGGAGCGGGAACTGGAGGCCGCCGGCTTCGAAGTGCTGCACGACGACCGCGAGGGCCTGAGCCCCGGGGCCAAGTTCAAGGACGCCGATCTCCTGGGCTTTCCGCTGCGGGTCATGGTCGGCTCCAAGGGCCTCAAGGACGGCGTGGTGGAACTCAAGGACCGGCGCACCAAGGCCCTGGTGAAGGTCGTCCCCGAGGCCCTGGTGGCCGAGGTGGCCGCGGCCCGGGACCGGATCATGGCCGAGCTCGCCGTCCAGGGCGGGAGGTAGCGGATGGCGGAGGGCCCGGTCTACCTCACGACCTTCATCGAGGGGATCCTGGTGCACGGCTCGGCCATGCCCTTCGTCCTCCTGGTGCCCTCCATCCACTCGCCCCACCGGGGCCTGCTCATGCCGCCCCAGGTGCCCTGGTCCCCGGGCTACCTGCCCCCGGCCCTGCTCACGGCGATGATCGACACCACCTGGAAGATCCCGTTCCGGTTCCACGACCCGTCCCGGCTGCCGGTGGTGTTCGACGAGCGCACCTCGCGCCTGCCCACCCCCTGGCTGCTCCGCCTGGAGGGGCTGGAAGGCCAGCAGCGGCTCTATCTGTCCCACCTGCTGCGCACCAAGGCCGGCGAGGACGAGTTGCCCACGCCCCCGGACGGGGCCCAGTGGGTGGGCGAGAAGGCGCTGGTGAACATGGACCTGGTGCCCGGCGTGCGCCGGCTCTGCCAGTCCGCCCTGGCCCTGGTGAAGGAGCTGTGAGCGTGGCCGTGCCCGCCGTGTTCATCGACCGGGACGGCACCCTCAACGAGGAAGTGGAGTACCTGTCCCGGCCCGAGGACGTGGTCCTGGTCCCTGGCGCCGCCCAGGCGGTGGCCCGGCTCAACGCCGCAGGGATCCCGGTGCTGGTGGTCACCAACCAGGCCGGCATCGGCCGGGGGATGTACGGCTGGCCGGAGTTCCAGGCCGTGACGCAGCGCATCGGCGAACTGCTGGCCGAAGCCGGGGCGCACCTGGACGGCGTCTACGCCGCCCCGCACCACCCGCTCGGCCTGGGCGAGTACCGGCACCCCGACCACCCGGACCGCAAGCCCAACCCCGGCCTGCTGCTGCGCGCCGCCGCCGAGCACGGGGTGGACCTGGCCCGGTCCTGGATGATCGGCGACAAGGCCCTGGACCTGGAGGCCGGGCGCAACGCCGGCTGCCGCGTCGCGCTGGTGCGCACCGGCTACGGCGGCGGGGTGGACGGCGCCCACGCCGACCTGGTGGCGGCTGACCTGGGCGAGGCGGTGGCGAGGATTCTGGAGCTTCAGTCCTTGTAGAAGATGGCCGAAAGCTGGCTGTGTTGGGCACGGTATCCGGCTACCATTTGCAATTGATGGACTTGCCAACCTTGCCCGCAGCGCCCACGTTGATCCGCCGGACCGGCCTGGTGCCGGGGGTGATCCTCCAGCGCTACAAGCGCTTCCTGGCCGATGTGGAGCTGCCCGGCGGGGCGGTGGTCACCGCCCACTGCACCAACACCGGCACCATGGCCACCTGCTGGGCGCCCGGGGACCTGGTCCTGCTGGAGCCCAGCCTCAACCCTGAGCGCAAGCTCCCCTACACCTGGCTGGCCTGCCGGCGGGACGGCGCCTGGGTGGGGGTGGAGACCGGCATGGGCAACCGGGTGGTGGCCGAGGCCGCCCGGCGCGACCTGCTGCCCGGCCTGCCGGGGCTGCGGGAGGTGCGCACCGAGCAGAAGTACGGCGACGAGCGCAGCCGGATCGATGTCCTGGCCCGCGATCCGGAGGGCCGCTGCGTCTACATCGAGGTGAAGAACACGACCCTGCGCGTGGGGCGGGGGGTGTGCTTTCCCGACGCGGTGACCCTGCGCGGCGCGAAGCACCTGCGGGAACTGCGGGCCATGGTCCGGCTGGGCCACCGGGCCGCGCTGGTGTTCTTCGTCCAGCGGCCGGACGCGGACTGCTTCGACGCGGCCCGGGAGATCGACCCGGCCTACGCCCGGGAACTGGACCTGGCGGCCGGCGACGGGGTCATGGTCCTGCCGGTTGCGGGCGCGCCCAGCGCGGCGGCGGAACCGGGCGGGCTGTGGTCCCTGGACTGGGCCCTGCCGGGGCTGCTGCCGTGGTTGCGCCGGGAGCCGAAAGAGCTTTCTTAAAGCCTGGGGCGGGGTCAAAATGGGGCATCCCCTTGACGGAGCGCGCATGACCGATCTGAAACAGACCCCCCTGAACGCTGCCCACCGGGCCCTGGGCGCCAAGATGGTGGACTTCGGCGGATGGGACATGCCGCTCCAGTACCCCTCGGGCATCCTGGCCGAGCACCAGGCCGTGCGCACCAAGGCCGGCCTGTTCGATGTCAGCCACATGGGCGAGATCCGGGTCAAGGGCCCGCAGGCCATGGCCTTCCTGGACTGGCTCACCCCCAACGCGGTGACCCGGCTGGGGCTGGGCCAGATCCACTACACCGCGCTGCTCTACGAGAACGGCACCTTCGTCGACGACCTGCTGCTGCACAAGCTCGCCGACGACGAGTTCCTGCTGGTGGTGAACGCCTCCAACATCGACAAGGACTTCGCCTGGGTGCGGGAGCACGCCGCCGGCTGGGACGTGGAAGTCACCGACGAGAGCCCCGCCACCGGCCAGGTGGCCCTGCAGGGCCCGCTGTCCCTGGCGATCCTGCAGCCCCTGGTGGACATCGACCTGGCCCAGATCAAGTACTACTGGTTCGCCTTCGGCACGTTCCAGGGCCTGCCGGTGATGATCGCCCGCACCGGCTACACCGGCGAGGACGGCTACGAGGTCTACTGCCCCGCCGGCCGGACCGAAGCGGTGTGGAACGCCATCCTGGAGCGCGGCACGCCCATGGGGATGATCCCCACCGGCCTGGGCTGCCGCAACACGCTGCGCCTGGAGGCGCGGATGTCCCTGTACGGCCATGAGATCGACGACACCACCAACGCGCTGGAGGCCGACCTGGGCTGGATCGTCAAGCTGCAGAAGGGCGACTTCATCGGCCGGGACGCCCTGGCGGCGGTCAAGGAGCAGGGCCTCAGGCGCAAGGTGGTGGGCTTCCGCATGGACGAGAAGCGGGACATCGCCCGGGACCACATGGACGTGCTGATCGACGGCGCCAAGGCCGGCCACGTCACCAGCGGCGCCCCCAGCGCCACCTGCGGGGTCAACCTGGGCCTGGCCTACGTGCCCCTGAGCCACGCCGAGCCGGGCAGCCGGATCCAGATCGAGATCCGCGGCCGGGCCTGCCCGGCCGAAGTGGTTCCCACCCCGTTCTACAAGCGCGCCAAGTAGTCGGTTTCTTCAACATTCATGGCCCCGCCGCGGGCCGGCCCTACAATTGCCAGGAGTCGCCATGTATCCCTCCGATCTGAAATACACCAGGAACCACGAATACATCCGCCCGGCCGCCGACGGCACCGCGCTGGTGGGCATCACCAGCTACGCCCAGGAGGCCCTGGGCGACGTGGTCTACGTGGACCTGCCGGAAGTGGGCGCCAGCTTCGGCGCCGGCGACGAGTTCGGCACCGTGGAATCGGTGAAGACCGTATCGGAGATCTTCATGCCCTCCGCCGGCGAGATCCTGGAAGTGAACGAGGGCCTGGAGTCCCACCCGGAGTTCGTCAACGAGGACGCCTTCGGCAAGGGCTGGATGGTCAAGATCAGGCTGGCCGGGCCGCTGAACCCGGAACTGCTGGACGCCGCCGGCTACGCCGAGCTGGTCAGCGAAGAGAGCAACTGAGTGGGGTTCCGGACCGCGGGCTGGCGCCCTGTCCCCCTCCTGGCCGCCCTGGCGGCTGCGGGGCTCGGCGCTCCCGCCCCCGCGCCCGTGCCGCCGGCCGTCCCGCCGGCACACCAGCAGTACATCAAGATCCCGCCCGCTCGCCCGGCGAACCCCAAGCTCCAGGCTGAACTGGGCAGGCTCAAGCTGCTCATCGAAGCCGCCGAGACTGCCCTGGAGGAGAAGGACTGGGACGGGGCCTTCGCCAAGGCCGACCAGGCCGACGCCCTGCTGGCCGATTTGCCCGATGACGCCCTGGACCTGCCGGAGGTGGTCGCCCTGCAGGACCGGCTGGCCGAACTGGAGCAGCACCTGCCGGACACCGAGGAGGTGCCGTCGGTGCCCGACCCCGGGCTCAAGGAGGCCGAGGTGGCGCCGCTGTCCCCGGAGGAGCTGCGCACCGAACTGGAGCAGGTGAAGGGCGCCGAGATGGGGGCGGTGTTCGACTTCCCCATCGACCTCAACGACAAGGTGCTGGCCTGGGTGCACGCCTTCACCACCGAGAAGCGCGGCTTCATGGAGCGGACCCTGTCCCGGGCCAGCCAGTACCTGCCCATGGTGCGCCAGATCTTCGCCGAGGAGGGGATCCCCCAGGACCTGGCCTACCTGGCGGTGATCGAGTCCGGCTACATCAATTCCGCCTCCAGCTACGCCAAGGCTGTGGGCATGTGGCAGTTCATCCGCGACACCGGCCGGATCTACGGCCTGGGCGGCAACGCCTGGGTGGAGGAGCGGCGCGACCCGGTCAAGGCCACCCGCGCCGCCGCCCGCTACCTGAGGAAGCTCTACGAGATCTCCGGCGACTGGTACCTGGCGCTGGCGGGCTACAACGCCGGCCCCCTGACCACCGAGCGGGCCGTGCTCAACCTGGGCACCCGCAACTTCTGGGACATGTACCGGAGCCGCTGGCTGCGCAACCAGACCAAGAACTACGTGCCGGAACTGTGCGCCGCCATCCTGGTGGGCCGGTTCCCGGAGCGCTACGGGCTCACGTTCGAACAGCTGCCGCCCTACGCCTACGAGACAGTGGAGGTGGACCGCATGACCAGCCTGCCGGTGCTGGCGCGCTACGCGGACACCGACGTGGAAGGCCTGAAGGAGCTCAACCCCGAACTGCTGCGCGCCACCACCCCGCCGGGCCACTACACCCTGCGCGTGCCGCCCGGCATGGGCGGCGTCACCGCCCGCGCCCTGGCCGCCATCCCGGCCAGCCAGCGGCTGGACTTCAAGAGCTACAAGATCCGCAAGGGCGACAGCCTTCCCAGGCTGGCCGCCCGGTTCAACCTGAGCGCCGAGGACCTGCTGGCCTTCAACGATATCCAGAAGTCCCAGTTCCGCGCCGGCCGGACCATCAAGCTGCCGCCGCCGCCGGCCAGTCCCATCGACAACCGCGATCTGCGCACCAGCGCCGAGCGGGCACGGACCCTGGAGGACCGGCCGCTGGAGGAACTGCCGTCCTTGCCGGCCGCCACGCCGGCGCCGGCCCTGGACCCGGCGCGCGCCACCGCCCCGGTCCTGGCCGAGCCGGCCGACCTTCCCGACGAACCCGCATCCTTGCCGGCCCGGATCGCCCCCCGGCCGGTGCTCGAGGCCAAGGCCGCGCCCCGGCCTGCGCAGGAGACCCGGCCGGCCCAGGAATCGCGGCCTGCCTTCCACACGGTCAAGCGCGGCGAGACCCTGTACGCCATCGCCGACCGCTATGGGGTGGAGCTCAAGGACCTCAAGAAATGGAACAAGATCAAGCATACCGAGCTCCAGGCCGGGCAGCGGCTCCGGCTGAAACGCTGAACACGACACTTTTTGCTTGCGCCGGGGGGCGGCGCGTGGCATTCTTATTACTCCCCCGGGGCTATAGCTCAGCTGGGAGAGCGCTTGCATGGCATGCAAGAGGTCAGCGGTTCGATCCCGCTTAGCTCCACCAAAAAAACGAGGCCGCCGTCCGGGTGGCCTCGTTTTCTATCACCCGGCCCCCATTCGATAATCCCTATGCTCGCAAGCCTGAACCACGCCAACCTCAGCTTCGGCCCCCACGATGTCCTCAAGGACGTCACCTGGGCGCTGCAGGAGGACGAGTGCTGGGGCGTGATCGGCCGCAACGGCGCCGGCAAGAGCACCATCTTCAAGGTGCTGCTGGGCCAGCTGGAACTGGACGGCGGCACCGTGGTGCGGCCCACCGCCGAGCGTGGCATCCGCATGGGCCACTACGCCCAGGACCTGGTGCCCGAGACCGAAGGCACCGTCATGGAGGAGACCCTGGCCGCGTTCGGAGAGGTGGAGGCCACCCGTCACGAGATGCACGACCTGGAGCACCGCATGGCCGAGCCCGGGGCCGAGGACCTGGACGCGCTGCTGGAGCGCTACCAGACGGTCCAGGAGCATTTCGAGCGGCTGGACGGCTTCACCATCCACTCCCGGGCCGAGGGCATCCTGTTCGCCCTGGGCTTCACTCCGGACATGCTGGAGAACAAGGTCACCGAGCTCTCCGGCGGCCAGCGCTGCCGGGTGATGCTGGCCAAGGCCATCCTCCAGGGCCAGGACCTGCTGCTGCTGGACGAGCCCACCAACCACCTGGACCTGCCCTCGCTGCGCTGGCTGGAGTCGTTCCTCAACGACACCCAGGCCGCGGTGGCGGTGATCAGCCACGACCGCTACTTCCTGGACCGGGTCGCCACCAGCATCCTGGAGATCGAGCTGGGCCGCTCGCGCTCCTACGAAGGCAACTATTCCGACTTCATCGAGAAGAAGGAACAGGAGCTGGAGATCCAGGAGCGCCATTTCGAGCGCCAGCAGGACTACATCAAGAAGCAGGAAGAGTACATCCGGCGCAACATCGCCGGCCAGAACACCAAGATGGCCCGCGGCCGGCGCACCCACCTGGGCAAGCTGCAGCGCCTGGACAAGCCGCTCAAGGACCGCAGGCGGATCAAGTTCGCCTTCGCCGAGACCCTGCGCAGCGGCGACACCGCCCTGGTGCTGGACAACGCCTCCGTGGGCTGGGACGGCAAGCCGCTGTTCGAGCCGCTGGAGCACTTCCAGGTCAAGCGCGGCCAGAAGCTGGCCATCGTCGGCCTGAACGGCACCGGCAAGTCCACCCTGCTCAAGGCCATCACCGAGGAGATCCCGTTCATCACCGGAGGCGTCCGGCTGGGCAGCCAGGTGAAGCTGGGCTACTTCGACCAGCACCACCGCAACCTCGACCCGCGCAACACCGTGTTCCAGCAGATCCAGGCCGTGGTGCCCATGGCGCCCAAGCAGGACGTGCTGGGCTTCCTGGCCAAGTTCCAGTTCCGCGGCGACGAGGTGGACAAGCCGGTCACCGTGCTCTCCGGCGGCGAGCGGGCCCGGCTGTCGGTGGCCACGCTGATCCGCGAGGGCGTCAACCTGCTGCTGCTGGACGAGCCCACCAACCACATGGACATCCATTCCATGGAGGCCATGGAGGACACCATCCTCAGCTTCACCGGCGCGGTGGTGCTGGTGACCCACGACCGCTACCTGCTGGGCCGGGTGGCCGACAGCCTGTTGCGGATCCACGAGGGCAGGGCCGAGTACAAGGACGGCGGCTACGAGGACAACCAGGCCTGGGTCGACCTGGACGTGGGCCAGGAGCCCGACGAGCCCGAACCGGAACCCGAGCGCAAGGCGCCCGAGCCCCGCAGGCAGGCGCCCGAGCCCCGCAAGCCGGCCCCCGAGCGCAAGGCGCCCCGGGAGCTGCGGCCCGCCCCGGCGCCCGCCAAGCCCCAGCCCATCGACCGGGAGCGGCAGAAGACCGTCAAGCGCTGGGAGCGCAAGGTCCAGGACGCCGAGGCGCAGGTGGCGGCGCTGGAGCAGAAGCTGGCGGCCATCGGCGCCGAGCTGGCGGCCATGGATCCCGCCGACTGGGAGGCCTTCAGCGCCCGGCTGGACGCCCAGAAGTCGCTGGAGACCGACCTGGCCTACGCCATGACCGCCTGGGAAGAGGCCCAGAGCGGCCTGGAGCAGGCGCAGGCCTGAGTTGAACGCTGGCCCCGGGCCGGGCATCCTGGTAGCTGGAGCGCATATGAGCCTTCTCTTGGCCGTGGATGTGGGCAACACGAATATCGTGCTGGGGATCTACGATCTCGCCCAGGGCGAGCGGGCTCCGCTGACCGCCTCCTGGCGCATGGCCACCTCCCGGGAGCGCACCGTGGACGAGTACGGCCTGTCCAGCCTCGGCCTCCTGGCCCACCGCGGCCTCTGCGCCGCCGACATCGGCCACGTGGTGATCTCCAGCGTGGTGCCGCCGCTGCACCCGGTGCTGGACGGCTGGCTGCGCACCTACTTCCAGGCCGAGCCGCTGTGGATCGAGCCCGGCATCAAGACCGGGCTCAAGGTGCTGCTGGACAACCCGCTGGAGCTGGGCGCGGACCGGATCGTCAACGCCGTGGCCGGGCTGGAGCTGTACGGCGCCCCCCTGATCGCGGTGGATTTCGGCACCGCCACCACCTTCGACGTGGTCAACAGCAAGCGCGAGTACCTGGGCGGGATCATCTCCCCAGGCCTCAAGATCAGCGCCGAGGCCCTGTTCCAGCGGGCCTCCCGGCTGCCCCGGGTGGAACTGGCCGAACCTGAGCGGCTGGTGGGCAAGAGCACGGTCCAGGCCATGCAGTCCGGACTGTTCTACGGCTACGTGGGCCTGGTGGACGGCATCCTGGAACGGCTGCTGGTGGCCCATCCCGGCTCCAAGGTGGTGGCCACCGGCGGCCTGGCCAAGATCATCGCCCCGGCCAGCAAGCACATCCAGGAGATCGCCTGCGACCTCACCCTGGAGGGCCTGCGCATCCTCTGGCTGAAGAACCGCAAGCCGGTCCCGTGCTCCTGAGGCTGGCCCAGGTCGATTCCACCCAGGCCTTCCTGGAGCGGCACCCCGAACTGGGCTTCTGCGGCGTCCTGGCCGACTGCCAGACCCTGGGCCGGGGCCGGCGCGGCAACAGCTGGGAGAGCGCCCCCGGGGCCGGGCTCTGGCTGTCCGTTGCGCTGCCGGTGCCACAAGTCCCGCCCGGCCTGGTGCTGCAGCGGGCCATGGGCGCCGTGGCCGAGGCCCTGGAGCCCTGGGGCGCGCCCCTGGGCCTGAAGTGGCCCAACGACCTGGTGGCCTGGCACCAGGGGCGCCTGGTGAAGCTGGGCGGCATCATCGGCCAGACCAAGGGATCGCGGATGCTGTTGGGGGCCGGGGTGAACCTGCGCAGCGCCCCCCGGCTCCCCGGCCGGCCCATTCCGCCCGCCTGCCTGGCCGACCTGTGCCCCGGCGCGGACCTGCCGGAGCCCGAAGCCCTGGCCCTGGCCATCCTGGAAGCCTGGTCCGACCTGTCCATCCAGCGCGAGCCGCGGTTCCGCTGGCCCGCCGCCGGGGATCCCATCCGCTGGGAGGAAGGGCAGGGGGTCTGCGCCGGCTGGCTGGAGGACGGGCGGCTGTCGGTGCGCACCGGAGCCGGCCTGGAGAGCCTGGCGGTGGGGGATGTGAGCGGGCTGGCGGGCAGCTAAATATCCGTCACAGTCCGGTCGAACTTCTGGTTCTCCCGATGGCAGGCCGTCAGCCTCTCGTGCATGGCGGTTGCGGTATCCGCCAGGACCTGCGCCTTCCAGGCTTCGCAGGTGGCCTTGTTCCCGCCCAGCCGCAGGTAGGCGTCTTCATGTCCGCCTGCGATGCCCCGGGCAAACGACTTTGCCATGGCATAGCAATATAAGGCACTCAACTTCAGCGGGTGCAACGGATCCACGGCCGCGCCTGCCGCGGTGAGATCTTCAAAAACCCCGTATTCATCGGACAAGGCGGCATGGGTGGAGGGTTCTTCAGGGAACCCCTCATCCGCCACATAGGCCGCACCGAGGGCCGCCTCGTAGTCACGGATCAACCGGGCCACCGCTCCCTGTTCCATGATCTGCTGCACACAAACCTTGCGATCGGGCTGCACGGGCGGCGGGGCCACCTCCGCGACCAGGATCAGGGGCGCCCCCTCCACGACGATCGACGGGCCGGACGCACCCCCCAGGGTGCCCGCCTGCAGCATGGGCGCGGCGGCGAGGCCCGCCGTTACCAGCATCCGGGCGGACAAGGACATGGAGTGATGAGGAAGGGTCTTGAAGATCATATGGGTCTCCCTGGCATGGCCCCGATGGTCAGCACTAGCAATTAATGTCTTATTCGCGGGACAGGTTCCCCGGCACCGCCGTGGCGGAACGCCGGGGCAGAGCCTTGCCGAACGGCACCGGCCGTTCCGCCGGGAACCTGCAGGAACCTTTCAGTCCGCAGCACCCAGGCTGGCCAGGAGCACCTGCGGCAGGATTACTTGCGGAGACAAGGCGGCGGCATGGTCCTTGATGTTGCGGGTGACCAGTGCGCCTGAGTGATCCCTCGGCAAGCCCCCCCCGGCATTATTCCCAGTCCACCCGCCCGCCCCGGCTGCGTTCCTGCCAGGCGGTCTCCAGGGCGGCCTCGCGCCCCGGCGGCATGCGGAAGCGCAGGATCGTCCCGGCCGGCCCCGCGGCCTGGCCCAGGATCTCGGCTTCCGGGAAGGCGCCCAGCACGGCGTAGGGCAGGTGGGCCCGCCCGGCGTCGATGGCCAGGCTGCCCTGGCGCCAGAGCCGCACCGGTTCCAGCAGGCCCTGGGCCCGGGCCTCGGCCACCGCCCCCTGCACCCCTTCGGTGTAGGCCCGCACCAGCCCGCCGGTGCCCAGTTTGGTTCCTCCGAACCAGCGGCTGCACACCGCCAGCACCTCCACCAGGTCCTCCCCCTCCAGCACCCGCAGCATGGGCGCTCCGGCGGTGCCGGAGGGCTCGCCGGCGTCGTCGGACCCCTGGGCGCCGCCGGGGCCCTCCCGCCAGGCGGAGCAGTGGTGGCTGGCGTCATGGTCGCGCTTGCGCGCCCGGGCCAGGATGGCCGCCCGCTCCTCGGCGCCGGAAGCGGGGTGCAGTTCGGTGATGAAGACCGAGGCCTTCTCCCGGATCCGGAAGCTGCATGGGGCGATGAGTCGCTGCATGGTTCCACTTTAGCAAACGAAGAGCCCCCGGCGCGCCGGGGGCTCCTGGTTTGCGTTCGGCCTAGTTGAAGCCGAGGTCCTTGAGGATCTTGGGATTCTTCTCGTCCTGCGCCAGGATCACGTGGCAGGTGTCGCATTCGGCGGCGATGGCCTTGCCGTCCTTGGTGGTGTGGCTGCCGTCGTGGCAGCGCATGCAGCCGCCGCCGTCCTCGTGGCCCAGGTGGTTGGGATGGGTGCCCCAGGTCAGCTTCATCTCGGGTGAGACATTGCGCAGGAACGCGGCGGCCACCACCTGGCCGGCGGCGTCCACCAGCGCCCGCTTCTGCTGGTAGACCTGCGGGTAGTTGGCCTGGTAGTAGTCGTTCACCGCCTTGGGGATCTGCTGGGACGCGGCGTCCTGGCTCGGGTAGTCCGCCTTCAGGATCGCCACCGCCTGCTTCCTGATGAAGGGCAGTTCGCGGCTGATGCGGCCGTTGGAAAGGGCCTGGTCGATGGCCTGTTCGGGCATCACGAAGATGTGCGAGGCCCGGTTGTGGCAGTCCACGCAGTCCATCTGCCGCTCGGGCAGCTTGGCGGCCTCGGGGGTTATCTTCACGTCGGCGGAGGCGTACTCCACCTCCTGGCCCTTGTCGTCCCGGTAGGTGACCTTGGCCACGGTCTGGCGCTGGGCGTCGCCGGCCAGGTAGGTGATGCGGGAGCCCTGGTCCAGGTGGCGGCCGTGGATGCCGGTGTTGCTCCGACCGTCGTGGCCGCCGATCTTGAGCATGAGCACGGTGACCGCCGGGGTGCTGTCGATGTCGTCGCCGAAGTGGGTGCGCACCACCAGCTTGTTGCCGGAGAACTTCTGCGGCCAGTGGCAGTCCTCGCAGGTCTCCCGGGCCGGACGCAGGTTCATGACCGGGCTGGGGATGGGCCGGGTGTAGTTGTTGAACACCACGCCGAACACCTGGCGCACCCCGGCCAGCTTGGCCCGGACGAAGGACTCGGTGCCGGGGCCGATGTGGCACTGGGCGCAGCCCACCCGGGAGTGCGGCGAATCCAGGAAAGCCCGGTACTCAGTGACCATCGGGGTGTGGCAGGTGAGGCCGCAGAACTTGCTGTTGTCCATGTAGGCGACGCCCTTGACCGTGGCGGTGCCCATGAGCACGATGTTCACCAGCGTGAGCCCGGCCACGAGCAGCAGCACCTTGCGGATCTTGCGCGAGGACAGGTCGATCTTCGGCGATTCCAGGGGCAGGTGGCCCTCGAGCCGCAGCTTGCGCCGGCGCAGCAGGATTCCGGCCGGGATCATCAGCAGGCCCAGCACGAAGATCATGGGCAGGATCATGAACAGGACGATGCCCACGTAGGGATGCACCGTGTGCGGGGCGGCGATCTCCAGGAACCAGGACCACACCAGGGTGAAGCCGGCCCCCGTCGTGAGCACCACGCCCAGGATGGAGATCCAGTTGTCGCCGGCGAAGAACGCCAGCCGCCCGAGGTTCCTGAGCTTTTCGAACCAACCCATGATCTTGTCTCCTAACCAGTTGCGAGGATCAGATGATAAACGCAAATCGCCCTCATGACCCCCGGTGGGCCATGAAAAAAAGACTAGGAGGTATTTTTCTGGGTCCGGGTCAGGTGTGATCACACCTGATTCAGGATCCCTTCCGGGGCGCCCAGCTTAGCCAGGCTGCGGTTCAGCCGTTCCCGGTAGCGTTCCATGAGATTCGCATCATCCACCCAGCCGGCCCGGTCCCAGTCCAGGGTCAGGATGCCGCCCCGGGGATCCACCAGCACATTGGTGGCGTTCAGGTCCGGGGCGTGCAGGCCCCAGGCGCACAGCGCCTCCAGCAGGGCGCGCAGCTGCGCCGGCAGCCCGGGCGTGTCCCAGGCCCGGGGCCAGGGCAGGCCATCGGCGAACCGGGTCAGGAACACCCCCTCGCAGCCCCACAGCCGGCGCCGCCAGGCCCAGCCCAGGGGTTCCACCGTGGGCAGGCCGGCCCGCCACAGGGCCCGGTGCACCTCGAACTCCCGCCGGAACCGGCCGGCGCCCCAGTAGAGCCCGGCGTTCACATGGCGCACCAGGCCGCCCCGGCGGTACGGCCGCAGCACCACCGGCCCGGCCCGCAGCACCCCGCCCCGGCCGAAGGCCCGGCCCAGGCCGCTGACTTCTCCGGACAGGTCCAGGCCGGGCATGGCTTCCAGGCGCCAGAAGCCGGGAAGGCCGGGGAGGGGGACCTGGGCCCGAAGTTCCGGTTCGCCCCAGGTGTCGCGGGGGGCGTAGGGCCACTGGGGGGGGAGGGGGGGAGGCTGGAAGGTCATGGATGGTTCTAGAGTGGAACATCAACAGCCGCGGGGCAACTGGAGCGGCGAACCGAAGGCGCAACCATGGGATCGATAAAGGAGGCCGAGCGGCTCCTTGATCCCGGTGGCCTGGAACTGGACGCCTGAACAGTTACCCTTACTTGAACACCACCGTCCGGTTCCCGTGCACCAGCACCCGGTCCTCCACGTGGTACCGCACCCCCCGCGCCAGCACCGCCTTCTCGATATCCCGGCCGTAGCGCACCAGGTCCTCCGGCGCGTCGCCGTGGTCGATCCGGATCACGTCCTGCTCGATGATCGGGCCGTCGTCCAGCTGGGCGGTGACGTAGTGGCAGGTGGCGCCGATGAGCTTGACCCCGCGCTGGTAGGCCTGGTGGTAGGGCTTGGCGCCGGCGAACGAGGGCAGGAAGCTGTGGTGGATGTTGAGGATGCGGTTGGGCAGGGCCTCGCACAGCCAGCCCGGCAGCACCTGCATGTAGCGCGCCAGCACCATGGCGTCGGCGCCGTGCTCCTGGTACAGCTCCAGGATGCGCCGGAAGGCGGGCTCCTTGTCCTGGCCCGCGACCGGCACGTGGAGGAACGGGATGCCGTGCCACTCCACGAACGCGCGCAGGTCCTCGTGGTTGCTCACTACCGCCGGGATGTCGAAGGCGAAGTCCTGGCTCCGCCAGCGGTAGAGCAGGTCGTACAGGCAGTGGTCCTGGCGGCTCACCAGCACCAGCAGGCGCTTCTTGACCGCCGAATCGGCCACCGACCAGGTCATGGCGAAGGGCACCGCCACCTGCTGGAAGCTGTCCTTGAACTGCTCAAGGGTCAGGTCCAGCGATTCGGCCAAGACCACGTGGCGCATGTAGAAGGTGCCGCTGCCGTGGTCGGAGTGCTGGCTGGACTCCAGGATCCAGCCGCCGTGTCCGGCCAGGAAGCCGGTGACCGCGGCGACGATGCCCACCCGGTCCGGGCAGGCGATGGTGAGGGTGAAGCAGCGCTTGGCAGTGTCCATGATGTCGAATTTATCAGAGTTGGGCGGATTCCGCGCCCGGCAGGGTCCAGGGCCCCCGGCGGGTCGGCTGTTCCAGAGCCCGGGCCAGGCGTTCCAAGAAGTCCTCCCGGGTCACGGTCCGGGCGCCCAGGTCCTGCAGGTTGGGGTTGGGCACCTGGCCGTCGATGAACTGGAAGCCCCAGGCCCAGGCGGCCCGGCACAGGGCGGCGAAGGCGGCCCGGGAGGCGTAGCTCTCGCGGCTGAACATGCTCTCCCCGAAGAACGCCGCCCCCAGGGAAAGGCCGTACAGCCCGCCCACCAGCCGGCCGTCGCGGAACGCCTCGAAGCTGTGGGCGTAGCCATCCTGGTGCAGCGCCAGGTAGGCCCGGCGCATGTCCGGGACGATCCAGGTGCCGTCCTGGCCCGGCCGCGGGATCCGGGCGCAGTGCCGGATCACCTGCTCGAAGCAGGTGTCGGCGCGCACCTGGAAGTCCAGCTGGCGCAGGGCGCGCTGGGTGCGCCGGGTGAACCGTTCCTCCCCGGGGAGGATGATCGCCCGCTCCGGTGGCGACCACCACAGAATCGGCGAGTCCGGGCCGTACCAGGGGAAGATGCCGCGCCGGTATGCTTCCAGCAGCCGCGCGGCGCCCAGGTCGCCGCCCACCGCCAGCAGGCCGTCCGGCTCGGCCGCCCGGGGATCGGGGAAGACCGGGTGCGGGCCGAGGCGGAACAGCGGCACGGCGCGCTCAGTGGCCGATGGGCGCGAGCTGGATGCCCTGGTAGTAGTGCTTGAGGATCTCCTCGAAGCTGGCCCCCTCCAGCGCCAGGCCGTAGGCGCCGGTCTGGTCCATGCCCACCCCGTGGCCCCAGCCGCGGCCGTAGATGATCCAGCGGCGCTCGGGGGCCTGGCCCAGGGTGATGAAGCGGAACACGTTGTCCTTGAGCCCCAGGAGGTTGCGGATGCGCATGCCGGTGAAGCGGTGGTGCCGGCCGCGCTCGTCCACCACGTCCATCTCCAGCACCCGGCCCTGGTCGTTGTGGGTGAGCTGGATGCTGTGCACGCTGGTGACCCCGGCCCGGTCCCGCAGGTGCTCCAGGAGATCGGCCTCCTTCAGCTCCACCTTCCAGTGGGCCAGGGGGTTGTAGCGGTCCAGGGCGGCGCCGTCGGGATCCAGCCGGCGCACCAGCACGTTCGAGCCGTCGGCCGCGGGCAGCCACTTGACCTTGTCGCCCACCTGGATGGCGCTGCTGCCCACCAGCCGCAGGCTGCCGCCCGGGGCCTCCTCCGCCAGCAGGTAGCTCGCGGAGAGGCGCAGCGGGCCGGGGCCTCCGTTCTTCACCCGAACCTCGCCGTCCCTGAGCAGGGTGCCTTCCTGGAAGTCCATGGGCTCCAGCTCCTGCCACATCCGGCCCAGCGCCTGCAGCGCCTGGGCGAGGCTGGGGGCGGGGTTGCGCCAGGCGGCCGGGGAGACCAGCCCGCGGCGGGTCAGGAAGGCCGCCAGCAGCCGGTCCTGGGGCCCGGGCAGGGCGTCGCCCAGCAGGTAGGCGGCGTCCTGGGGCCGCTCCATGCCCTCCACCACCTCCTGGAAGCCCAGGGAACGGGCCATCCAGAGGTAGAGCCGGGGCCCGGACTCGTCGGTCCAGGCCGGGGCAGGCTGGCCCAGGCGCAGGGCCAGAGCCCCCAGCACCGGGCGCAGGTCGGCGATCCGGGCCGGCTGGTTCATGCGGCTGCCCTCCAGGTAGCCGGGTGCCAGCAGGCCGCTGCCGGCCAGGCGCAGCACTTCCCAGGACAGCCAGGCATCGCCGCCGTCGCCCACGCTGCCCTTGAACGGGAGGGTGAGCGGGTTCTGGGCGTAGCTGCTGACGCCCTTCAGGTAGGGGTTGGCGCTGCCGAACACGTAGCTGTTGTCCACGGTGGCGCCGCCGGCGGTGGCCATGAACAGCGCCTGGATCGGTTGGCCCCCGTAGGTGGCGATGAGGCCGGCGGTCTCGGCCACTGCCCGGTCAGTGAGCGCCTGTTCGCCGTCCCGGCCGCCGTAGACCTGGTCGGCCACGGTGTCCACCAGGTCGAAGCCGTCCTTGGCCCGCTTGCCCAGATTGACGAAGGCGTAGGTGCGGGCGGCCACGGCCTGGGCCTTGAGCGCCTCGATGGCCGGGAACTCCCAGGCGCCCATCTCCCGGGGCACCACGCCGCGCAGGTAGGTCTCCAGGTCCAGGGTGTTGACCACCGAGAGCCGGCCCTGGGCGTTGGGGTAGATCTCCATCAGGCCCCGGTAGCGCCCCTTGCCGGCCAGGATGGTCAGCTCCCGGGCCGGCACCAGCCGCACCCCGCCGTTGGGCAGGGGCCGGCGCTCGTAGCGTTCGGTGACGGCGTACAGGGCGCGCCCGTTCATGGGTCTGCCTTTGCGCTTCTCGGTGGCGACCCACAGTTCCTGGTAGCCTTGGCCGCCCAGCTTGTCCAGCAGCGGCTCGACCTCCTGGGCGCTGGCGTAGTGCCCGGTGACCACCCGCCAGGAGCCGCCGTCGGGCACCGCCAGCAGTTCCGGTTCCGCCACCCCCAGCGCCTTCAGTTTGCGCGCCAGGGCTTCGGCCTCGGCCCGGGCCAGGGGCGGGCCCACCTGGAGCCGGTACTCGTCGGTGGGGTCGGCCTCGCCCTTGCTGTCCCACCAGATGCGCAGCTTCTCGCCGTCCTTGAGGTGGAACAGCGGCCGGCCGTCCGGGGCCTCCACCGTGCCGCCGCCCTCCAGGCTGACGATCCATTCCAGGGCCTGGGTGTCCAGGCCCACCCGGACCGGCGGGTTCACGGCGGCGTCGGCGGCGGGGGCGAGGCTGGAGGCGGCCAGGAAGATGAGGGCTGGGATCGGGTTCATGGTTCCAGAGTAACGCCAGGGAGCCCGGAGGAATCAGGCCTTGCGGACGGCCGGTTGATATTTATATTACATAAATCTGGAAGGGGATCCCTTGATGACCCGTGCCGTCCCTCCGATGGATGCCTGTCTGCGGCCTGCCACCTTCTGGCGGGGCTGGGTGGGGCTGGCCATGATCGCGGCCGGGATGGGCGCGGCCGGCATCGCCCGCCTGGCCCCGCCGCCGCCCGAGTCCCGGCTGTCCTTCCTGCCCCCCAAGGGTCCGGTGGGGATCCGGGTGGTGCTGGAGGGCCGGGGACTGGAGCGGACCCGCTCGGTCCGGTTCGGCGCCCGGGACGCCCTGTTCACCGTGGTGAGCGGCGAGCGGGTGGAGACCCACGTGCCCGACGGGGCGGTCACCGCCCCCATCACCCTCACCCTGGAGGGCGGCGCGGTGTTAACCAGCGGCGCCGAGTTCCGGGTATCCAAGGAGGTGCCCATTCCGCCGGTGATTTCGGGCTTCAAGCCGGGTTCCGGCCCCGGCGGCACCGAAGTGAGCGTGGCCGGCACCGGTTTCGAAGCGGTGGAGCAGGTGTGGGTGGGCGGCCGGGTGGCGGAATTCACCACGCTCACCGATGCCGCCCTGGTGCTGTACGTGCCGCCGGACCACCCGCATTCGGGACCCGTCGTGCTCAGTTCCCCGTTCGGGACGACCGCCAGTTCCGAACCTTTCCAGGTGACGGCGGACTCCGGTCTGGCCCCATCGAAATAAAAATTCAATCATTTTGCCTTCCGGGAGCTTGTATGACCGGTGGATCTGCCGATCGATGGCAGGGTCGGCTGGGCGTTGCCCTGGCCGTCCTGGGACTGGCCGCTTGGCTCGGCCTGGACGGCCGTCCGTTCAAGGGGCATCTGTGGCCCGCGGCCCGGCCGCGCCTGCGCCTCGAGGGCCTGTACATCACCCAGGGTTCCCAGCGGCTGGACCAGTCGGTGCCCCTGGTCCAAGGCAAATGCGGCTGGCTCCGGGCGTTCGCCACCGCCCGGGCCTGGCGCGGCGCGGCGCCCGCGATGCGGGTGCTGATCCAGGGGCCTGACCAGGCCACCCTGCTGGACGCGGTGGTCCCCGGGCCGCCGGCGGTGCCCCGGACGGTGGACGAGGCGGCCCTGGACGGCGCCTGGAACCTGCGCCTGCCCGGCCGGTTCATCCAGCCGGGGAACACCGTGCTGGCGCGGCTGGACTGGCCGGACGCGGCCGGCGGCAGCCTGGTGTTCCCGCCCAGCGGCCGGCCCCTGCCCATGACGGTGGTGCCGGTGGCGCCGCTGGCGGTGCGGCTGCTCCAGGTGCGGTCCCATGGCCTGGCAGGCCGGGCGCTCGCTCCCGGGCGTACTCTGGATGCCTGGAAGGACCCCCTGTTCCGGCAGTTTCCCCTGGACCGCATCGACCTCAGCCTGGGCGCCTTCCAGACCACCCAGGATCTGGGCACCGGCCGCGGCCGCGGCGCGCTCCTGGGCGAACTGGAAACCGCCCGGCTGGCCAGCGGACGCGACGACGCTACCCACTTCTATGGTGTCCTGCCCGGCGACCTCGCAGGCCGGGCCTGGCTCCGGGGGGGCCTGGGCATCCTGCCCGGGGACCAGCCCGGCAGGCTGGGCCGGAGCGCCATCGGCGGCGACGGGGACGGGACGGGCGAAGCCGGCGGTTTCCAGGACACCTTCGTCCGAGAAATGGGCCATTCCCTGGGCCTGCTCCAGGCCCCGGACGGGGCCGATGGCTGGGCCGCAGACCCGGACCCCCTGTTTCCCTATCCGGACGGAGGCATCGGCGCCTGCGGCTTCGATATCCAGGACGGGGTCCCCAAGGATCCCGGCCGCTACAAGGACACCATGGGCGAGGGCCTGCCCCGGTGGTCCAGCGACTACGACATCCGGCGGATCCTCGCCTACCGGGCCGGGGAGTCGCCGGACCCGCTTCCGGGCCCCGCCCGGGACTGCCTGCTGGTACGGGGTTGCTGGCGCGATGGGCGGATCGCGCTGCAGCCCGCTTTCCGGGTTCGCCGGCCGCCGCTGCTGCCGGAGCCCGGCGAACTGGTGCTCTCGGCGCTGGCCTCCGGCGGCCGGGTCCTGGCCTGCGTGCCGTTCGACATCCCGCTGCTGGAGGAGGAGCCGGGGCAGCCGCGCCAGGGCAGCTTCGCCTTCGTGCTGCCCCTGGACCGGGCCGGCCAGGCGGCCCTGGCCGCCCTGCGGGTGACCCGGAACGGCACGGTGCTGGCCGAACTGCGGGCGCCCCGGCCGGCCCGGCCCCTGCGGCTGCGGGTCGGCCGGCGCGGCGGCGGCCTTCAGCTGCGCTGGGACCCCCGGGCCGAGGCCATGGTCCGGGACCCCGCGGGGGAGGTCCTGGCCATGGCCCCGGGCGGGCGCCTGGACCTGGCCGGAGGGCCGAGGAACCTGCGCTGCCTGTTCTCGGACGGGCTGCACACCCGGGAGGTGCGCCTCAGTAAGCCAGTTCGTGCACGCCCATGACCGCCCGGCCCGAGGGGTCCACGTTGTTCTGGAACGAGGCGTCCCACTTAAGCGCGGTCTCGGTGGAGCAGGCCACGCTGCGCTCCCAGGGCACGCAGTTGATGGCCGTGGCCTGGGGGTAGTGGGTCTCGAACATCTGACGGTAGAGGTAGGCCTCCTTGGTCTCCGGGGTCTTGACCGGGAACCGCTCGGCCGCGCCGCGCATCATGCCGTCGCTGATCTCCTTCTCGGCGAACGCCCGCAGCCCGTTGATCCAGCTGTAGCCGACGCCGTCGGAGAACTGCTCCTTCTGCCGCCACAGGATCTCGTCCGGGATGTAGCCGCGGAAGGTGTCGCGCAGGGGGAACTTCTCGATCGGCTTGGGGTGCCTGGCGTTCTTCGGCACCTTGACCTCGGGGTCCATCATCATGGCCACGTCCAGGAACTCCCGGTCCAGGAACGGCACCCGGGCCTCCACGCTCCAGGCGGCGCTGCTCTTGTTGGCGCGCAGGCAGTCGTAGAGGTGCAGCTTCTGCAGCTTGCGCACGGTCTCGAAGTGCAGTTCGCGGCCGTCCGGGGCCTTGTGGAAGTACAGGTAGCCGCCGAAGATCTCGTCGGCGCCTTCGCCGCTCAGCACCATCTTGATGCCCATGGAGTGGATCTTGCGCATGAGCAGATACATGGGCGTGGAAGCGCGCACCGTGGTGATATCGAAGCTCTCCAGGTGGTAGATCACGTCCGAGAGGGCGTCCAGGCCCTCCTGCACGGTGAAGTGGATCTCGTGGTGGATGGCGCCGATGTAGTCGGCCACCTTGCGCGCCGGCGCCAGGTCGGGGGCGCCCTTGAGCCCCACCGCGAAGCTGTGGATCTGCGGCCACCAGGCCGGGGACTGGTCGTCGGCCTCCACCCGCTTTTCCCGGTAGCGGGCGGCGATGGCGGCGATCACCGAGG
>Ga0316217_10001391_pt1 | contig 31641 bp, 49 predicted proteins | sample 1anoAmetaG_FD_203633 | JGI IMG/M metagenome (GOLD analysis project Ga0316217, IMG submission 203633) | Freshwater microbial communities from Trout Bog Lake, Wisconsin, USA - 1anoA | ecosystem: Environmental > Aquatic > Freshwater > Lake > Hypolimnion/Profundal zone | place: USA: Wisconsin... | reverse complement strand
CTGGGCCAGACTGCCGCGTACATGGCGCCGGGTCTGTACACCGTCGTCTATTCCGGCGCGCAGATCCAGACGCTCACATACCCAGACCAGATCGTTGGCGAAGGAGCAGCGGGCGCAAGCACGCCGCCAATGACGCCTACCCCCGCTGCGGATGGCATCGTGCGCATTTTCACGCTTCCGTCCGCGCCGCCCAATCCCGCCGGAGATCAATTCTTCGTTGCTGGTTCGCTGGTGAGCTACGGCGTAGCCTATACCGTCAGCGGGACCACGCTCACATGGATTGGCGCTGTGCCGCCGCAAGAAGGAGACAGCTTTGATTACTTCATTCTGTAAAGTGGCGTTCGCGTGGATCGTCTGCGGAGCGTTTGCGCTCGGCCAGGGGAGCCAACTTCCCAAGTACACCGTCGCAACATTGCCGGCGGCCTCTACGCAGCCGCACTACATCGTGCAGGCGATCGACGGCGCAAGCTCTACCGACTGCGCTACGGGCGGCGGGGCGCAGAATGTAGCGTGCGTGAATGTCGCTGGCGTGTGGCACGCGCTGGGCAGCGTCAGTCCGACTTTTGCCGGCACCGTGACGGCTGGCACCTTATCATCCGGTAGCATACGTTACGACGTTAAAACATTCGGTGCTGTTGGAGATGGAATCGCCGATGATACAGCGGCGCTACAACTGGCAATCAGTTCTGGCAAACCGATTTATTTATCGCCTGGTACCTATAACTTCACAACGTTAGCAATGCCAATCTGCCCAAATATTGTAGGCAGCGGTAGCTTGTCAATTTTGCAACACACGGCACTTACTGGTAACGGGATTGTTTTTTCTTCGCCTACGCCATCGAATGCGAATATCCCTGTTTGCCCAGTCACCGATTTTGTAATGGCCCAATCTGGAACGCCCACAAGCGGCTACGCAATCAGCATGGGTGCAACATCTGGGTATATTCAGGGCATCCAGATGGAGCGTGTAGCGATCAACGCTGGATACTATGGCGGCCTAGACCTAGAAAACGGCGTTTGGATGAACTGGTTTCAGGCAATCTCGTTATCAACTACGGTCGGGGGAACATGTCTGTACTACAACACGACTAGTCCGGGCGGGGATGCCTGGATTTCTGGCTCGTCAACAGGCGTGAAATGTGATGTTGTTTTTAATACCAGCGATGTAACGACTTTGGACCATTTCAAAATCAATGGATCGACTCTGAAATTTACTGGTGCGGCTCCTGTCGCGGGAGTGCGTATTGTTGACCCATCGTTTGAGAGTGGGCCGACCTGCGGCGTGGATTTTGGAACCGGAGCATACACTCCTTACATCGACGTGAGTTTTGTCGGTGGAAAAATCGATCTCACGACTACCGCGTTTTGTAATACAGGTTTTCCGAATGGTGGCACAGGCCCATTTTGGAGCGCAGTGGGAACACGGATTGCGCAAGTGACAAATATCGTAACAGGATACGTTATTCCCACGAGCAGTTTTACTCTCACAACAGGCCAGACTTTTATCTGGAGTAATCAAGTTGCATTTTTAGCGGGGGAGTCGGGAAACACTTGTATCAACCTTCCTTTGTCGAATGGGTACTGTAACGGGGTCGAGGTTGTTGCGAGCAGAGCAATGAGTTCGCTGGTTAGCGCCGCAGCTGGCAGTAACGCGACTTATTTTATGCAAGCGATTTCTCCAAATACGCTTTCAACCAGAACTGCTTCGCTTGATTTTCAGCCAGGGAATACACTCAACACGACGCGTCTGTGCCTTTCTGTATATGGATCAGGGTCCAATCCTATTTTTTGCGTGATTGGAGACGCAGAATCCCAGATGTGGGGGCCGTTTACCCTCACGGACACGACTGGTGTATACACAAATTTCAAAGTCGATAACTCAGGTAACGCAACTACGAGGAACATCCATACGGCCACGGTGGTTAATGCCGTACAAGGCTATCAGGTAAATGGCGCCCTCGCACCGCTGAACCATTGCCTTGTAGGGAATGGAACAAATTTCATAGACGGGTTGTGCTCCACTGGCACTGTAACGAGCATCGGGCTATCCATTCCAGGGTCGGTACTTTACACCGTGAGCGGCTCTCCTGTAACTGGCAGCGGAACGCTTACGATGACGCCAAACACACAAGCGCCCAATACTATTTTTGCTGGCCCAGCCACAGGCAGCACCGCAGTCGCACCCACGTTTCGGGCCATGGTGTCGGCCGATTTACCTTCGTCAATCGCTGCGAATACCAGCGGAACAGCGGCCAATCTGAGCGGGACTCCTGCGCTGCCGAACGGCACTACGGGAACGACTCAAACTGCGTTAGACAATAGCACCAAACTGGCAACTACCGCTTACGTGGATAGTGCTGCTCCGAATGCGGTGTTTGCATTTTCAACGGGACTTTTGACTTCGCTACATATAACTACCGGATATGCGGTTTTTTATTCGGGTCCAGTCGCAGCCACAATCCAATACGTCAACGCATGGGCAGCAGATTTTACATGCACTACCAACCCGACGATGGTTTTGTATGATTACACTGCTGCTCAGGCGCTCGCGACCATCACTCTCACCAGCGCCAATATTATCGCTGCTGGAGGGACAATTAATCATGCTACGATTCCAGTGAATCATACGCTGTATTGGGAGTTTACGGCGGGCGTTTGCACCTTGTTTAGTGGCGGTGCAAACATAGAATATCGCTAATGATCGGGATCGCGCACCGCTGTAAGCACTGCGGTGCTAAGCAGTACCGCAGTGCGCCCTTACTCCTTGCCCTCGCTCCAGTGCGGGGCCTGCTCGTTGCCCCAGGCAGGCCGATCATCGTGCACGATTTTCATCTCATGACAGCAGTGCTCTCCGCTCGTATGCTTGCGCTTCGGCGTGCCCGTGCAGTAGCGCGGCGCAAAGTCCGCCAAGCCGATGTACCCGCATTTCGTTGCGCCACAGTCTGGACACTTCCAGCGCATCAGGAATTGTTCTGCCATGTCAGCCCTTCCTCATTTCTGCCGCCAGCACGTTCACATGCTCACGGCTATAGCTCAGCGATCCGTCGTCCTGCCAAAGCGCGGCTGCAAGCACCTTGGCCCTCAATTTGCTCTCCCTCTGAGGCACCGCAGTGCCAGCAGCGTCAGTGCGCCGGTTTGTCCTGCGTGGGAGGGTTGATTGGGCGAAAGTGGGTCCACACAGGCAAAAGATTCTTACCTGTTGAGCCATGCTCGCACTCAGTAATACAGAACTCTCTTTCAGCCCACCCGCCGATCTCAAATTTAGCCGGTATTTCTGTTTCCGGCGTGATCGGTTGCCACTGGAGCGCGGCGATTTTTTTGAGAAACCTTGTAAGCGGATTCTTTTCACACTTTGACATGTGCTTTAGAACTTTAGCGTCCCAATCTTTCTCTACGCATATCTGCTCACCACAGTATGAGCATCGAACAGGAACATCTTCAGGCTTAAGTCTCAATGCGGCTACCTGCGCCTCCGCGCGAGATGCATATTCAACCAACTCCATTACTTCTATGGGATCAAATACGCTGCCTTTGGCTCCATCATCTGCCGCCATTTTCGCATGGCAGTAAATGTCTGTGAATGTGGGAAGAACCTCAACATTGTTACTTGTCTTCATGGCGCTCCTTTGCGATCTCTTCCATGACAATCTCAGTCAGCGTGGTCGGAGCCCATATGCTGCTGACTAACTTTTGCATCTCGAACCTATCTTTGATGCGCTCTCGCAGCGTCTTCGGCGGGGAGAGACGGGCGTGAATCTTACTGGCTGCAAACAACGCATCACCGACATTCCAGCCATGCTCGTCCAAAAGATATGCCGCTATCGCCATCTCTACCGCGTCCAGCGAAACGATGCCATCTGCCGGTGCGGGCTGCGCAGTGTTGCGTTTGGCGAGAACAGCGTCCGTGCTTGTACGGAAGCCAGTAGTGCTAGTCCTAATTTCATCCCACTCATCATCCGTCAGCGGCGCTCCCGGTGCCGTGGGCGCGTATATCGCTTCAATTTCGTCAATCGTTCTGCTCGTATCCACGGCTATGCGCGTTCGATATGAATGCAAAACTTCTGCGATGCGATCTCTCAGTTTCTGCATGATGCCCTTCCTTTCGGTTATCCTCTGGCATAAACGTGGCTCGGCACCTTCTTGAGCGCCTGCCGTTTGATCTCGCGTGAAACCTCGCCAGGCGTCGGGTAGAAGTCCTCGCGGTCTGGGTCGATCCGCAGCGCGTTCACCGCGTCTTGCAGAGCTTTTGCGCCACGCTTCTGAATTAAGCGCTCCCAGTCTGCGGCGTACTCATCGATCGATTCCGCCCGGTCCTGGTTCGGCCATCTCCGCTGCATCTGGCCGCTCAAAATTGTCAGCGCTAACCCATCCTCTGCGGACAGCCGTTTCTGCAACAGCTCGCAGGTTGGCTTCAACACGTTGGCTAGCTGGGCTTCGCTGATTTTTCTCAGATCCGACATTTGCGCTCTCCTGAAGTGGTTTGCCGTACTTGTCGATTGGGCCGCTGGCGAAGATTGTCACGTTGCCTATCCAGCGGCTTGGGCGCTCCGTGTGCGTGACGGCCGACTTGAAGCGGTTGCGCAAATAGCCCACGAACTGCTCCAGCGTCGTATTGGGCGTTTCGCGCAGCCACATTTCCAGGTTGCGCCCCTCGGCCGGCCCCCAGGGCATCTCCACGCCGGGATTCTTTGATTCCCAGTAGCGCAGGATGGCGGCCTTGAATTCAGTGTGCCGACTCTTTGCGGCCTCCGTCTTTTTGCCTCGCGCTGCTTTTGCGCGAGAAGGCTTTTGTATTTTCTCTGTATCTGTATTTGTATCTGGGGGCGTCACTGTGACGCCACTGTGACGTTCTTGTGACGTTCTCTTACGTTCCCGATAGCGCCTCGTGCGCTCAGAACTACTGTCTGATATGTATTGGCGCTTATCCCAATTTAGCAAATTCCAGTCAGAATCAATAAAGCCTGAATTCATAAAAGCATCTTTGGTCTCTGAAAGATCAGAGTCACTGCAACGCCAATGAAACGCTCTGTGACGTTCGTCCATCGTCACGCCTTTGCATTTCTCGCAAAAAAGCCATACAAGGCGAATCTGCATAGTTTCAGAGAGAAACCGAACTTTGGGATCGTCTTCAAATTCTGAATACATGCGAAACCACTGATTCATTGAATCCCCTCTAAGTAGGGCTGGCGGGGAGAGCCTTAGAAACTCTCCCCTGCCACTTTCGGCTCCGCTGATCAGGCAGAGCGCCGTAGTCCTTCGCTGGCGCGACAGACGTGATCAGTTTAACGCATCCGCGCGCGATGTCAACCCTGCACCTTTGGTCGCGGACTGTCTTGGACAAAATGAAATCGAGATTACGCTTACCTCGATACAAAGAAATGTGGAACCGCCTCGCGGTCTACCTGGAAACTTCCGAGTGAAATATCAGCCTCATCCAAGATTTCAAAGGTGATAGGCCAGCTACTTTCCCAACCATCGCGCTGATCGTGAAAGTCCTCTGCCGCTGCAACTGCTACATGCTCGGCATCATCAAAGTTGGATTCGATCTCGTAAGTGTCCGAATATCCCCGCTCTGTGCGTCGATACTTAAACTTCGCCATCGTTTCCCCTCCTCGTAAAATGCTGGGCGGGATACTGCGCTGATTCCCGCCCGGTGTGCGTGGACAATTACTCCGATTACTCCCTTCTGGAAAAGTTATGCGGTCACCTTGACCATCTGCTCATTGCATTCCGCGTGCTTGCGCGTCCAGCAGTCCGGGCAGAAGAAGAACAGCACCTTGCGCCGAACGCGGGCCGCGCCTTGCACTGTGCGGTGGCCGCAATGGTTGCACGGTATCTTGCGGCCCACCAAGGGCTTTCCGCGCGGCTTCATTTGGTCACCGCCAGTGCTTCGATGAACTCTTGCAGCGCCTTGGCGTCCAGCTTGAAATCAGCCTCGCACTTCTGCGCTTCCCGCTGCGCGTCTTCCCAGTTCTTGAGCGTTTCATTCCGCGCAGCGATGAGCCGTATAAGCTCCTGCGCCTGGTCGGTGCTCATCGCGCTGACGGTCTCAATGCTCAACGTCTGCACTTTGGGTGCGCGCTTGGTGCCTTTGTCGCTGCGCGGTGCTCGTGCGGGCGCCTCTGCCGCGATGGATGGCTTGTCTGCGCTCTGTGCGCTGTTCTCTGCTTCCGGTTCGTCTGGGCCCTTCTGCGATGCGGCCAGTTGGTTGGCAATCCTCTCGCGTTCGCGGTAGGCTGCCTCGGTTATGCCCAGTTGTTCCCAGGGCGCTGCGGGTTCAAGTGTGTGCGTTATCATTTTCGGCTTCATTCCTTTCTTCCACGGTGCGTTTGTGCGCGGATCGATTTCCTCCGCTCGGTAACGTGTGAGATTTGCGGGACCGGACTTCACGAGGCTTTGCGCGAAGTTCTGCGCCCCAACTCTTCCATCCACTCCTGCTCTGCGGTCAACGGCGGATCGCGTTCGTATTGCACGGAACGGTAAGCTGCCTGCACGTCGTCCTGCGCTTCCAAGTTCGCCTCGCGCTGCCCTGCTTCGTCCAGCGGCTCTGGTGGGTTCACGATGCCGCGCTGGAGCGTCCAGATAATGACAAAGCGGGTCATCAGTCCACCTTCTCGACGGAGATCAGCGCACGCTCTGGCAGGCCGTAGTGCTTTACCGCCTTGATGCCGACTACCTGCCCATCGTCTGCATACAGGATGCCCGTCAGCGCGTCAAGGGTGGCCCTGCACAGCTTGTCAATGTCCGGCTTGGTTGGCGGGTGCGTCCATGTCTTCTTGTGCCCCTTGGGGCGCTTGAAGTAGAAGTCGCACTGGATAGAGACGGCGACATGCGGCCCGGCGAATATCGCGTCACTCTGCCGGGCATTCAGCGCAGCGTAGCCGACCGCCTGGCGGTAAGGCATTGTCTTCGCGTTGTCGCAGGTGAGCCGCGCTTTGCCGTCAATGACGAATGCCTTCATGCTGCCCTGCGGCGCTGGCCGGCCGAGAACCTCGAATTGGATGTAATCGCTCATGCACGCACCCCGTATTCTCGCAGCTTACGGTAGTAGGTCGTTTTGCCGATGCCAAGCAGTTTGGACGCGGCTGTGTAGTTGCTGCCGTAAATCTCATACGCTTTAGTGATTGCTTCGCGCTCCGCATCCGCAAGGGGCCGGATATTAGCCTCAATCTCAGGCAAATCAAATTCCGGTTCCGGCGGCGTCATCGCAGCGGTCAGCAGAGGCGACGATTCCAGCGCGTCAATGAGGCGGCTTAGGCGCTGCACCTGGCTGCGCAGAAAGTGAAAGTCCTGCTCCATCTGATTGGGCGTCACTTGCACACCTCCACCGCAAACGCACGTGCCTGCTTGTCCTCATTCTCCACGCGCCCGATGCGTCCCTTGACCCGCTGGCCGATCTCGGGCAGTTTGTGATTGCGCACATAGTTGCGGTGCATGAAGAGCGTCTCGCCCGCATCTGTGCGCACCCAGCCAATGTCCTTGTGCGGGATTGTATTCTCGACTATGCCGGTGAATGTTTCAACTTGCTGCGTTGTCTGCATGGTTCCCTTTCTTACTCGATTCCTTCAAAGTCCGCGTCAGTCAGCCCAAGGTCGCCAAAGTCTTCCGCAACACGCTCGGGTTCCGCAACCTCCGGCGCCCGCTGTTTCAGGCGCTCGATGGTCGCGTCCACGTCTGCGAGAAACTTGTCCGTTGCCTCGCGCATCTTGGCAATCTGCGCCTCGCACTCTGCGCGGTGCAAGCGGATAGTGAACTGCACGTAGCGCCTGGGCAGGATCGGGCCGAACATCGCGGGATCGTTGCTCATGCCACCATCGCGGCTGATGAAGTCGATCCATTGCAGCGGCGGGCAGCACATAAACGCAAACCATAGCTGTGGCAAATTGTTTTCGGGAATCTGCGCTGAATCGAGCGTTTGCAGATGCGTGGTGGTGCGCGGGCACTTCGACTCGATTGCTCCGACCAGATTGCCGGCGGCATCGTTTACCAGCCCGTCCGGCGACCAGCCGCAGCGCTCATTGTCGCCCACTACCATTCCGACCTCTTCGACCATCACGCCCTCTTCGAGTTCGTAGGCAGTGCGCGCGGCAGGCTCAGAGAATGTGCCAGCCTTCATAGGAGCTGAGACAAAGTGATCTTGCGCTGCGATGCCGCTGAGAATCTCCGCGACCTTCTCCAGACGATAGAGTTTGCGCTTGCTGCCCTCGACGCCCTTAATCGTGAAATCCATGATGGCGTTAGCTTGTGATGCAGTTGCCCTTCCAAGATGTTCTTGGAAAAAATCATCGCTGACATTACCATCTGTTCCGTGTTGTGAAAAACGAAGAATTTTCATAATCAAACCACCTTTGCAAAATTCTGGTGCAATTGCTTCGCTGCCGTGCAGTATGCTTTCTGAGCGCTCTTAGGATCGTCGTAAGATCCAAGGTATTTCGACTTTCCATTAAGCCGAATTTGAGCTACCCATTTCCTATCATTTTTCATCCAATAAACTCCCTTAATTCCACTAGAGCTATTTCTGTTTGCCCCCCGATTATGTTGATTTTCCGAGCGTGTAGCGATTCTTAAATTACTATCTCGGTTATCGAGTGTATCGTGATTTATGTGATCTGCTTGCCTTTTATCGCCATATTGAAGTCCAAGAATTTTACGGTGCATACTTTCACCCGTCCATTTTCCATTTGGAAGTTTAATCCCGTGAGAAGCATAAAAAGACTGAGTATCCGAACACCATAAAGCGCACCACTTAAATTCGTTCAATTCATCAAATCGATGCGCCGATACAATCGCAACCTGACCTTGCGTGAGCGGGATTTCGCGGTACAATGGCGTAGATGGGGTTGTCATGATTCGCCCTCCTTTGGCGATAAGGCTTTGCCGGTGCTGATAACACCTGACAACCCCATTATACCAATTCCTCACTCAATATTGGATTGAAATATGCGGCACAGTGCCCTTTGCGATAGCCGCGATGATGAGCTTTCCCGCTTCGTCCGAGATGTTGAGCAGCGCAAGGGCTTCCAGAATCTCGCGGTGAATCGCGCCCTGGTGCGCCCGGTTCCTTGCGCGTTTCTCAGCTTCCTCGGCTTCAGCCTTCTTCTGCGCTGCCACCCGCTGGCGTTCTGCCTCAACCGCCGCATACCGCTCGCGCTCGGCTTTGGCTGCCGCCGCACTGGCCGCAAGCTCTGCCGCTTCAGCCTCCGCAATCCTGCGCGCCTCTGCTTGCTCGGCTACACGCTTCGCCTCTGCCTGTGCCTCAGCCAGCCGCGCAACCGCCGCCAATTCATCGGCAATGCGCCGCCGCTCTGCGGCTTCTGCGTCCAACTTGCGACGCGCCTCGGCCTGCTCAGACTCACGGATGCGCTGCTCTTCCGCTTCCTTAAGTTTCCGCGCGGCCCTTTCCTCTGCGGCGATCCTCTCAGCTTCCGCTTGTTTCGCCCGCGCCTCGGCCTCTATGCGCTCGTTCTCGACCCGCTGACGCTCACGCTCTGCAGCTTCGTGGGCAATGCGCGCTTGCTCCTCTGCGCGACGCTCTGCGGCCTCCTTGGCTGCACGCGCGGCCGCTTCCTCGCGCTCTTTGATGGCGCGTTCTGCGGCTTCTGCGCGGAGACGCTCTGCTTCAAGTAAAGCCGCTTCTTTCGCCTGCATGCTTTTCAGGGATTCGCCAAGTTCAAACAGCACAGCGTTCTTGGCATCAAGCGCCCGTTTCTCAAATTCCTCCCATTCACGCTGCGCGAAAAGGTTCGTTGCCTTTTCGATGTGCTCGGCAACATCTGCGCAGCTTTCGGCTGGCGTCAGAGAGATATTGCGCAGGATGTTCAACGCCTCTTCGTGACATGCGACGCGCACTTTCTCTGCGTTCTCCCAGTCGGTCAGCGGCTTGCGTACCTCGTCCTTCAGCGCGTCCAGTTCATCGCGCATCCGTTTGCGCTCCGCGTCGATCTCGCCGGACTGCTTTTTGATAGCGCCGACAAGCTCCTTGCCTTGCTCGTCCAGCGCAGTCTTGGACCGCGCCACTTTGTATGCCAAGGACGCGATAGCTTCCCGGCCTGCCGGCGTGCTGATGTCGAGGGTTGCGGCCACTTTGCGCACCTCGGTCTTGAGCGCGGAAAGGACTGCGTCCGCACCATTGGGCTTGAAAAACTCGGCCGGCACGATGGCTGGGATTGCGCTGATGATTGCCAGATCGGTAGATGTGCTGGTAACTGCGGGCTGGTTGCGCGCTTCGGTGTTCAGTCTCACTAGATTCTCCCTTCGGCTTGCAGTTCTCTGTACCGCTTGTTCTTCGCGTCCGCAAACGCGATCGTGCTCTTGGTGTCGCCGCAGGCGTCCGCGGCCTTCTGCGCGGCCATGTACAGCTTGCGCAGTTCCTCGGCGTCGTTCGCGTTGCGGATGTTGTCCAGGTGCGTGAGCTGATCGCGCTCATCGAGTACGCCGGGCTGCTTACCGCCAGCGCGGTTGCCGTCGTCGTCCTTCTGTTTGAATTGCAGGTCGAAAATGAAGTTCTTCAGGTAGCGCTTTGCGTAGGTCATGGCGCTTCCGGTAGCGTGCGTGCGGGTCATCACCTGGCCGCCCTTCGGTCCCATGCCGTCCGCCGGCATCTCCAGAGGATAGCGGCGTTCATAGGCTCCCTGGGCGAGAATGGCGGTAACTACGATGGTGTTTGGCTTCTCGCTGATGGCGGGCTCAAAGGTGAGGTTCATGCGCTCTTCGGCGAGCAGGGGGTTCAGCGCCGCGTCAATGTCTTCGATGAGCGCATACTTGGCGCCGGGCTTCTCGCCGCTCCCGCGCTTGAGGATCGGCTTGATAGTCTGCTGGATGCGCAGCAAGGATGCGTTAAACTTCTCACGGCTTCGATAATCGCGCTCTTCCCGCGCCTGCGCAGCGATGCTATTCACCACATCCAAGCCTGCGCCATGCTCGATGGCGGACTGGTAGGCCGCTTGGATCATCTGCATAGGGTCCAGCATCTGCATCTGCGCCGGTTGCTGTTTGGTGATTGCGGTATCGGTCATTTCGCCTCCGCCTTTCGCGCAGCCTCAACCGCAGCGTAGAAGCGTGCGACCGGACAGAAGTTGTGGTGATGTGCGGGGTTTTCTACCGGGCCTGCGATCATGCCGCAGACGCAGGAGTAATCGCGGCCATCGGCCATGACCAGCAATTCAGCCATGGCGTGGCCGGAATAGATCAGCTCAATGAGCGCATTGGAGCGCTCGGTTTCAGGGGATGGTGCGGGCTTGCGGAGAGAAAAGAGAGACATATCGCGCCTCGTATTACTTGGTTGATTTCATCGCTGCTTGCAGTAGCTCAATCACGAGCTTCCGCAGGGACTTACTTTGCTTTGCCGCTTCCACTTTCAGCTTTGTGCGGAGCGCGGCGTCGAATTTCGTAATCCTGAGTTCCATGTGTGAAGCTTAGCACAGTGCGCACAGTTTGAAACAAGAAAATGCGCAATTATTTTTTGAGAGAATACATCGCTTTCATGCGGTCAGGAAACTGCCTGCGCCATTCGTCGCTTGGATCGTCCACCGGGCGCATTGTGACCAAGCCGCGATTAACAAGCCCGCGCAGACCATCTCTAACAGCCATCGAGTCTCGGCTCTGGTTTAGCCATTTGGCAATTGACCACCCGCTTATCTCGCCAGCTTTGGCGTCTGCGATGGTTGCAAGGATCTTCTGCATTCGTTCGGACATTGGTCGGTCAGTCATGGATTCCTTTCGGTGTGCGCGAATTCCTCGCGCCACACTTCGGGCACGCCTTGCGCCGCTCCCGCGCGCCCAGCATGGCGCCGCAGTGCGCGCATGGCCGCAGAGTCTTATGCTTCGGCGACTCGCGCGCAGTGCGTTTGTTAACCTCGCTGCGGATCACCGCGGTCGGGATCAGCTCCAGCGGTGGGCACAGGCGGTCAAACTCCTCGACCATTGCAGCCCAGTCGCTATCATCCCAAGACTTGCGGCCGGCATCGCGCATGTGTGCGTGGGCAAAGGCTACTGCGGCGCTCCAGATTTCATCGCGCGTCATCGTCAGTTTCATTTTTTATCTTCTCCAGGCACTTTGTGCTGCGTAAACTTCCGAGGGCGCCGGCTCGGGCTCATACTCGCCGGTGAGCATCTTGCGGCCCTGCGCCATGGCGTCAAAGCACCATACGCAGGTGATGAGGGATGCTGCGTCGAGGATCAGGAGTAGCTGCGTGGGGTTCATCGCTTGCTCGATTCTGCCGGGTCTGTGCGCCCGGTGTGCGTGTGTGCGGCGATCACGGCAAGCTGAAGCACGATTACCCACCAGCGGTCGTAAAGCGGCTTGGTTTGGTTCGTCCCTTCCCGCAGTATGTTACTGTGTGGGTACTCGTGGGAGTGGTCAAACATCGGGTCGGGGCGGTTGGTCCATTGGCCGTTGCGTAGCGTCACAACTCCCTCCGTGTTCCCCTGCACAGGTTGCAGGCGTAGACAACGATTACGACAGCCACGGCCAGCATTGTGGGCGCAGACAGTAGCATGAGAGCGGTCATTTTAACCACCCCATACTACGTACACACCAGAGAGCGCCAAAAGTCACAGAAAATCCAATTGCTACAGACAATACAAAAGCGATTATCTGCATTGCCCAAGTGGGCAGAATCTCGCGGCGAGGATTTTGCTCAATCGCAATATCGCCACGTAAGCCGTCAAGCTGCGGATCGTGGTAAATTCCTTGCGCATCGAATCCAGCATTGATGCACTCGGCAGCGACCTGGTTCGTCTCGGCCACAATTTTGATCACTTGCGCCCTAATTTGCGCGCGTTCGGCCAATTCGTAAAGCGCGGCGAGGGGAATAGTGATCGGTTCCGGTTGCGGATGCTCGGCCAGATAATCGGCAAATTGGAGAGCATCTTCACGGGTGGGTGTGAGTTCGATTTCAGGCATTACAAACCCCCTTTGGAGTGCAGCAGCTTCTCGATGCTGCTGGCAGAGATGCAGAAGTGCGCGGACATTCCGGGGCCGAGCTTGGCAGCATCCAACAGCCCCTTTTGGATGTATCTCCGCACGGTAAACTGACTTGTTTTCAAACGTTGCGCCGCTTCTGAAACGGTCATGTATGATGGTTTTCGTGTATCCATTGTGGTCCTTTCTATTCCATTATTTGAATGGGTATGGGAGGATCGTCCTGATGGTGTCAGCCGTCACGCGCCGGTACTCAGCCAACGCCGGAGCCGTCACGCGCTGGTATTCAGCCCACGCCGGAGCCGTCACGCGCTGGTATTCAGCCCACGCCGGAGCCGTCACGCGCTGGTATTCAGCCCACGCCGAAGCCGTCACGCGCTGGTATTCAGCCCACGCCGAAGCCTTCACGCGCTGGTATTCAGCCAACGCCGAATCCTTCACGCGCTCGTATTCAGCCCACGCCGAAGCCGTCACGCGCTCGTATTCAGCCAACGCCGGAGCCGTCACGCGCTCGTATTCAGCCCACGCCGAAGCCTTCACGCGCTCGTATTCAGCCCACGCCGAAGCCTTCACGCGCTCGTATTCAGCCAACGCCGGAGCCGTCACGCGCTGGTATTCAGCCCACGCCGGAGCCGTCCATTGATAGCCGCAAGCATTGAGCAGCCACTCAAGCCAATCGCCGCGCTGGCAGGTATCCCAAGTTTCGCGCAGATTCTTGCCATGTTGCCATTTCAACGACGCTCGGCAAGCGCCTTCATCGTTGAGCCATTTTGCAAGTGTTTGTGCTTCCATCGGTGGATTCTTCATGGGTTCCTTTCAGTTTATGGTGCGTGGCAGGACCCTAGGGCACTGCCTGAGTGAAGGTGCTAGCAAGCGGCGACTTCGGAAGGCATACGAATCCAGCGAGAATCGGCGTCATACTGGCGTACCATCTCATCGAAGCGGACCCGCCCATGCGTGATGTGCTTCTTCTCATAGGCCCCGTCGTTTGAGACTGTCCAAAGCTCGCCATGAAACAGATGGAGAGCAAAGCCCCTGAAGTTGTGGCCACTGTCGGCGTACATGGCAACATTCTCCGGCTTGACGAGATAAGCTAGATGGATAGCGTCGTTAGCGTTAGCCCAACGCGTTTCACCATCCACGGTTACTGGATAGGTTCTGCGTTTCTCTGGATCATATTTGGCGTAGGTTTTCATTTTTTGCTGCTCCTTCTGCGGTTGATGCCGCTGTGCTTAGATTGCGTAAAGTTTGCGCGCTTCGCGCATATCAGCTTCGGCGCGGTTATAAAGGGCCATATCTTTGCAACCTCCAGACCTCCAAGCGTCCAAAGCGGTTTCCTCGGCTATTTTTGCGGCCCGCAGTTGATCTCGTAGGTGCAGCAGATCGCCAAACACAAGCGATTTATCGGCAGCCACGTAATACTTTTTGGCGTTTGGCTCGCCAACTCCGAGCAGCGATCCATCCTCAAGCACGATTGCGTAGCAGTTGATCGTGCCGTTGCCGCGCCCATCTTTTTGTCCGTAGCGCAGCACATCGCCAGGAGTGGCCTCAATTTCAAGTTCTCCACCGGCATCATTGCCGAGATAATTGCCCCACTCGATAGCAGGGCGCGAACCTACCGGCCAAGCAGTTACGCGGGCGATCCATGGGCGAGAGTAGCGGCGCTGATTATAGCAATCCCAACTGATCGTGATCCGCATTACCGCACCTCCAGCATTTTGCCGGCCCTCGGCGAGTAGATGGCGCCCTCGGCGAGCACATCGCGCTCAGCCTGAGCTTTGCCTGCCTGGTGCGCGGCATGGAGCGCATCGGCAACAACTACGAGCTGCGCGGAGGTGAGGGCATCAAGCAATGCATCGGGGATCGATGTGAGGATTGCGGAGGTTGTGCTACCATAAGCGGCCATCTGCATGTTGCGGCGCATGCGATTGATTTTGATTGTGTGGCTCATTTTATGCTCCATCCGGGATTACCGGCTCATCTCAGGAGATTTGCTCTCCTCAACAACATAATCAGATTAGCGCACATTCCGGAGCGTGTCAAGCGTTATTTGTGATTATTTTCACTCTTGTGATGGTGCGCACAATTTATCTGCAAGGTGCTGCAATTGCTGTAGTTATGCGAAGCGCATGAGAGAGTGTATAGGGCTGAGATGCGCTCTCATCTCTCAATTTAGTCGCCACAATGCGCACGCGAGAAAACAGGGCTAATCTCCAAAATCTGTTGTTTTTGCAGATTTGTGACATAGCGCGGCTTTTGGTGATCCGCATGTTGCGTTATGCGTGCGAGTGCCCTCGCCGTGCTCCCTGGGCCTGAGCTGCGTTTTCGCAGGCGGTACATTTCGCACCGGGCCGGGCTGGATTAAGCCGCGACAACCAATTCGCGCAACGCCGCAAGCATATCACGCCAGGCGAAGTGATTCCGGATCGTGCAATTTAACGTAGTCTGGTGCAATATCCGCCCACAAAACAGCGCGTTTCGCACGTTCTATGCGCAGTACAGTTCCAGGCTGGCCGGCAGTTGGGCAGGTGCGCAGCACGACTTTTGCGCCGATGGGGATTGCAGGCTGATCACTCATGCGCTCATCGTAGCACGGGTTTTGAGCTAAACCACTGTGACGCCACTGTGACGTCACACTTTGTTCCATGCGTTTTATCGCGTTTCATGATTTGTTTTTTTACCCCAAAATTCCGACAAATTGAAACGTCACTGTGACGTTTCATGCCGTTTCCGACAGCAAAAACATTGGAGATTTGCTGCGCGGATGAAACGGGCAATGAATCGTCACAAGAACGTCACAGTGGCGTCACAGTGACGCCCCCAGATACAGATACAGATACAGATACAGAGAACTATTTGTCGGCGCAAAAAGCTGCGCCGACGCAAAAGGGCCTGCGCTATAATATCGCCATGAGCAACCCGAGCCAAAACTGCCTCGACCTGATCAAGCGCTCTGAGGGCCTGCGTCTCACGCCGTACCTCGACCTCGCCGAATTCTGGACCGTAGGCTATGGCCACAAGCTCACCAGCAAGGAGTTGGCGGCGGGTGGGCGGGAGCGGGTGATCGACGAGCCAGCGGCGCTCCAACTCCTGATCGACGATGCCGATTACGCTGCCGCCCAGGTGGCGCGGCTGGTGACCGTGCCGCTGAGCCAGGGGCAGCTCGATGCGCTCACGGACTTTGTGTACAACCTGGGCGAGCGCAGACTGGCCGAGTCTACGCTGCTCAAACTGCTCAACCTGGGCAACTATGCCGACGCCGGTCAGCAGTTGCTGCGCTGGGATATGGCCGGCGGTGAGCATGTCGCCGGGCTCACGCTGCGCCGGCAGGCTGAGCTGGCACTCTGGGAGGCCGCATGACAATCTCGCGTGCATGGGCAATCGGTATCGGCGTGGCGCTGGCTATCGTGCTGGGCGGCTACGAGTGGCTCCAGGAGCATGATGCGCGGCTTAAGGCTGAGAGCGTGCAGTCTGCGCAGCAGGCCGTGATCGCCACCGCGCAAAAGTCCATCGACCAGGCTAAGACCGACCAGGCGCAGACTGCCAACGACCTCAAGACGCAACTCGCAGCGATCGCAAGCCAGCGCACCATCGTGGTAACCCCCCAGCAGGCCGCCGCAGTCGCGAACAAGCTACCCAACCTCCCCGCGCAGGTCCAAGTCCAGCAAGTTCCGGCCACGGCCAACGCGCCGGCAACCCAGCAGATCGTCGTCCCCGCTGCTGACATCTCTGCGCTCCAGGCGTACAAGCTCGATTGCGACGAGAACAGCGCCAAGCTTAGTGCCTGCATACTCAATGCGGCCAGTGCGGAGGTAATCCAGCAAGGCACAGATAGCCAGCTCGCCGCCATGACCAAAGACCGCGACACCTGGGAGGCCACGGCCAAGGGCGGTACGTTCTGGCAGCGGTTCAAGCATGATGCAATTGTGATCACGGTCACAGCCGGGGCGGCATACGCGGCGGGAAGGCTGAGCAAATGAGTGGCAATTGGGCAGCGGGATTTCTCCGGTCGCAACTGAGCGACAAAGATGGCACGGTGAGCAATACCAAAGTCTGCATCGCGATGATTGTCGTGGCGGTGCTCTCTTGGGTGTCCTGCCTGTTCTATAAGCTGCACACTCCGGTCAACGTATCCGACATCGTCACGTTCCTAGGCGCGGCCGGCACGTTCGCCGCGCTGCTTTGCGGGACACTGGCTGGGCTCAAATATGGCTCGGATGCGATCAACAACCGCGCGCCAAATGCTGGCCCGCAGATCCAGCCGCCCGACGCGCCACCGGCAGATGGTAAACTCTAACGCAGATTGTGAGGTTTCAAGATGGGGCAATTCCTTTTGATTTCAATAGCGATTTTCGTGGCATTCTTTGCGGGCGTGTGGCTAGCGCCCGTCGTGCGCGGCGACTACGCCGAGTTCAAGGCCTACGTCGAGAGCAAGCTCAAGGCAGCAGAGCAGGCCGAGCAGGCCATGAAGGATAAACTCTAACTGCGTCACTTTCTGGGGAGCCGCTCGCTGACACGGGCGGCCCATTTTTGAGAGGAAATCCATGGCAAACCCAATCATGAAGTATTTTGCGTATTCCCACCTTCCTGAGCATCTTCAGGAAATCAGCAAGCCAATCGGAGAGATGGCCGTAGCGCTTGATGTTACGCTTCCTGACGGCCCCGAGAAGTCGGCCGGACTCCGCAAACTGCTCGAAGCAAAAGATTGCTTCGTTCGCGCAAAGTTGGGATAAACGTAGGCTCTGCGGCAACCACCGCAGGAATCCGCACCCCGAAAGGAGTCGCGGAGCAGTCCAGAGCAGCCCCGGTGATGAGCCGGGGCGGACCTTTGAGGGAACGAATGGGCGATTCAGAGCAGCGCGACCAAGTGCAAGAAAAGCTAGATCTGTTGCTGGATCGATTCCAGGACCTATCAAACCGTCTCGCAGTGCAAAGCGTGCAGTTGTTCGGCGCACCGGAAGATCAATTCACCGCGGGCCACCTGCCCATGCTGAAGAAGGAAGTCTCCGCGCTGGACAACCGCGTAGCGATTATTGAGGGCGTCCACGCGAAAGAGATCGGCCAGCACGGCGTAGTACTTCCGTTTCTGCGCTGGGTCGGCAGCGCAGCCCTTCTCACGGCCGGCGCGATGCTGCAGTGGTTCCTAGCGAGGCCCAAGTAATGCGACCCGAAGTCTACAATCCCGAGATCGCTGAAGAAATCCTGGTGCGCATGAGCGGCGGCGAGAGCCTGCGCACGATCTGCGCCGACGATGGGTATCCATGCCGCAGGACGGTGACCCGCTGGGCTGTGCGCGATACTGATGGGTTTGGGGCGCGGTATGCGGCTGCGCGTCGGGCTGGGGTTGAATCGCGGATTGAAGACGCGAACGAGATTGCCGCAGAGATTCCGACCTACATAGACGAAAAAGGGGCAGTGCGCATCGATGCGGCTGGCGTCCAGCGCAACCGCCTCCGCTGCGACCAGGCCAAGTGGGAAGCGTCGCACCTGCTGCGCGGCGGAATCAAGCCAAGCGCCCCGCTGGACTACGGCGACAACATCAAGGCTGAATTGAGCGGCGAACTAGGCATCAAGACCGTGATGGTCGCCAAGCCGGTCAAGGATGCAACGCCGCGGCCTGAGCCCAAACCAGACTTCGAGTCGTAACGTGGCGCACCCTGCAGTTGTAGACGGCGTGCTGGACGCGGCGAAGTTATGGGAGCCGACCGCCAAGAACAAGATCATCCGACAGTCCACCTCGCACAACCGGCTTCGCGTAGGTGGCACCGGCTCGAGCAAAAGCTCAGACGCAATGATGGAGATCGTTACCGATTTCCTCTTGCGCTTCCCTGGCTGCTTTGCGCTGATCCTGCGCACGACAATGCCAGAGCTTGAGCGCTCGAACATCCCAAACTTCCGCGCATACGTTCCGAGCGATCTCTATACATGGAACGATACAAAGCACATAGCCACGTTTTACAATGGCTCGAAGCTGTTCTTCTCGCACATGCAATACTTCACATGGAAGGAAATGGAAGCGTATCAGTCTTCCAGCTTCCCGGTGATCTTCCTCGACGAGTGCGGCGGCATCCCAATGGCCGTGTGGGACTTCTTCCAGGCCCGCAACCGCGTCAACCCTGAGTGCCAGCCCGACGCAAATGGTGAGTATCCAATTCCCTGCACGCTGGGCGCAACGAACCCCATCGGCGCGTACTGGGCGGAATACAACGACCGATTCGTGCTCAAAAAGCCGGACGGGCTGCCAGAGGGCAGCAAGACAGACCGCCATGGGCGCATTTGGTCGCCTGTGCGTGGCCCGGCATCCAATCCGCACGAGCCGGCCGATTGGCGGCTTGAGTACGATCCATTCGAGTGGGATTACGTCCACAGCACCATCATGGATAACCCGCACATGCTGGTGAAAGATCCCGGCATCGTGGCGCGGCTCAATGCCATGCCAAAGGAATTGCGCGATAAACTGCTCGACGGCAAGCTTGACACAATGGTGGGCCAGTACTTCGACTGCTTCGACCCCAATTTCGACGTTATCAACCTGCGCGAAGACCCGGACGCGATCATCTGGCAGTATTGGCAGCCGCGTTGGCTAGGCTGGGACTGGGGCCGGGCTCACTGGAACTCGGTTGTATGGTTTACCAAGGCACTGGTGCGGCGCGCCGGCGGCGAGTACAAACTCAAGACGGTGCAGTACCGCGAATATGTGGATCGCGGGCGCGATTATGTTGAAATGGCTGAAATTGTCGCCAAGATGACGCGCATGGGTCTGCCTGGCGCTACGGACGAGGACAGAGCGCAGAAACGCGGCTGCGATTATCGGGCAGCCTACTTCAGCCACGAGAAATTCGCCAAGCAGATGGAAGCGGAATCGCCGGCTGCCAAGCTCAGCAAGTACATGATGGACCGCGGGCTGGCTGGCATGACGAGGGCGACAACCGACCGCGTGGGCCGCGCAACGCTGCTCTACCACTTGTTCAAAGTGCGCGAATTCGTGATTCTGGACTCCTGCACGGAGACAATCAAGGCGCTTCCGCAGTGCACCCGCGATGAGGATAACCTCGAAGATGTGCTCAAGGTAGAGACGAAAGGCGATGACGTTTATGATTCGGTCGCGCTGGGCCTATTCGGCGAGTTGGGCACCCGACCGAAGCCGCAGGAAGAGAAAGACCGCGAAAAAGTTGAATCGCAGGCCGATGAACGTGCTAAATTCTTGATGAGGTACAAGCTCACGCAGGAGCGCGACCAACGCGAGGCACGTGCGGAAGAGCGGCCACCTGAAAATTGGGAGTGAAAGGACGGACGGCATGAAGATAAGTTTTCAGTTTTGGCGCGGGCGCAGACTTGATCCACTGTTTCTCAATTCAAAGTCCACATATTGGCGCGTAATTCGCTTTTGGCGCTTTGTTATGCACATCGACAGCAGACCGAAACTGATTCCTGTGGAGTAGCCCATGACCGAATCGCAGCGCATCGTGATGAATTGGCGCGCCAAGCTCAAAGCAATGGGCTGGCCGGAAGATGCTATCGCGGAGATCGTCAAGGGTCTGTGCGAGGCCGGCTACCGGGCGTGCATCGAAGAGATTCAGGCGCGGGCCGCGCAAACTGACGCGCTGATTGCAAAGGTGGCGAGAAATTGACTCTACGTGAACTCTTCATCAACTGGCTTACAGCCTCACGGTTCATCAAATCGCTTGAGGCGCGCATTGTCGAGCAGCGCCAGGACTATACCGAGCTACTTGCCGACAAACAGAATCAAATCAAGCTCTTGCGCATTGAACTTGCAGGCGCGAAACTGGAGTGCGATAGAATGCGTGCAGTGCTGATGCCGTTCGGATCACCAGCGGGCGCGGCGTTCGCGCAGCAGTACCAGACCGGCAACAAGCCGCCCGTGGTACCTGCGTTCGATGGGCCGGACGATTGGCAAGCAGAACTCAACAAGTTGTATGAGAAGGAGCAGAGCGATGGCATTCATGAGCAAGGACGGATTCAAGAGCACGAACCGAGCGCCGATGCGTCAGCATGAGCGTTCCATGGCGGCCAAAGGCGGTGGCGGTCTCATGGGGCGCAGCGACCCTCTCCAGCAGCCTGGGCAGGAGAGCGGCGGCGAAGACCCTGAGCAAGGCGATATGCCTCTGCATACCGAGCATCACGCCGAGGGTGGCCACACAACTACGCACCAGTCCGGTGCCGAAAAGCACACCACGACCGCCGAGGAGTTGGTCGAACATCTGAAAAAGTACCTTCCCGAAGAAGAGAAGGAAATCGCGGACAATCAGGAGCCTGAATATGAATAACGCCGAACGTGACACCGCAATCGCCGAACTGACCGCCCGCATGGAAGCTCTCGAGCCATCTGAGCCGACCAAGACGGAGTAGCCATGTACGGCACCAAGAAAGTGGACCTCGGCAAGCGTAGCTCTTTCTCGATCAAAGAGAGGGCCATGACCGCAGCTGCGAAGCGCGAGGGCGTGAGCAATAGCTCCTACGAGCAGGAGCACAAGGGCGACTCCGGAAAAGCCGGCAAGCGCGCGGCTCGCATTGGTCATGTCAAAATGGGCAAAGAAGTAATTGTTACGAATAAAGTGCGATAACTTCTTCAAGTGTCACGCCATGCTTTTTAAGTATGGCAATTGCCCCGTTGATTGAGTATTCACGAATCTTTTCTTTATCTTTGAATGTTTCCCTGCAATGGTCGGAACGAGAAAGGATAGTGAGGTTTTGAATATCATTGTTAAGTTTGTTTCCGTCTATATGGTGGACATGTTCATCTGTAGAAAGTTTTCTTCCCAAGTGCAATTCCATGACGTGACGATGAATAGAAACATCTTTGCCGCCAACGCTAATTCTCAAATATCCATTGTGAGAGATGCGCCCTCTTCTTGCAGAAGGTTGTCCTATCTTAGAAATTCCGAGGCATTTCATGGAACAGAATTTGCCAGGACGCGCACTTGGATAAAAATCAAACTCTTTACCACATACTTCACATTGCGCTTTTGTTGTGTTATTTGGAGGGTGTATTCTTCCTTTGTCGGAGCAAAAACGGGAGCAGAATTTGCGATTGCGTGACTTCCAAAACGAAAATTCCGCTCCACATTGTGGGCAAGTTTTTGTTAATAGAGAGTCCATGAACCATATTACCATGAAAAGCTGGAAACACTGATGGAATTCGAGCAGCAAAAGCCGATCACGGACGAGTACCGCAAAGGATGGGAGCGCATCTACGCGCAACAGGAAGCGCGGAAAAGTGAGCATGTGATAATTAACCGCGCCGAACTTGCCGAATCGCTTGAAAAAGAGCTATCCACTTTTACACCTGAAGAACGGCAGCGTTTTGAAATGGCCGCGTCCAAGTGGAAGCACGAAGCGCGGAAATATCCGCGTCTGTCTACTGTGAACACGAATGGCGCATGTTTGACTCCCGAACTTGTCCGCAAGACCATTGCGAATTGGAAAATCCAGTTGGGACGCGAAGAGTATCCCAATGGCTGCCCGATCCTGAGCGAAGGCCCGCAGAAAGATGATCTCTGATGCCATTCGTCTCCAAAGCACAGCGCGGATACTTTGAGGCCAATCGCGGCAAGCTCGAAAAGCAGGGCGTGAACGTGGGCGAATGGGAAGCGGCCAGCAAGGGCAAGGAACTGCCGGAACGCGCGAAGAAACCGGATGTAACGCAGATGCGCAAACCGCTGAGGGATAAATGAGCCAGATATTCATGAAATCCGCGAATCCTCTCCACTTTCTTGTTGATTCAAAAGGTGACATGTATGAAGTAAGCGCAGAATTGGCGGAACTTCATAAGGATTTGCACCCCTCGCACATCGCCACAGTAGACCACATCGACAAAGCGACCAATACGATTTGGTTTTCGTCTCCGTTACCGAAGGAAGTGAACGCCAATGGCTGACTCGAACGACAATCGCACCGATGCGCCGATCCTCGACGAAGAGGAGCAGGAACTTGACGAGTTCGACCCGGCCAGTCTACCGCTCGGCACATTCGCGACATTCGACGTGAGTGACGAACCCCTCTGGACCGACAAAGACGGCGAACATCAGATCACGCAGGATCAGAAGAACGCTATCAAGGCAATGGTCCAGGCTGCCGCGCAGGCCGACTCTGTTCCACACCGCATTGAGATTCAGGGCGCATGGATGCTCGAACTGCTCGACCGCGGCTTGCAGCGGATGCGCACGACCAGCGGAGGCGGGTGGGAGCCATTCTACGGTAGCCGTACCTCGTCCATGGGCATGTATGGAGCGCAGCAGTCGGGCGGTTACTACGACACCAATGTCATTGGCGAGAAGAACGACACGATCACCTCGCTGCTCTCCTGCGAAATCGCCAGTTCGACGTTCTACCCCGAGAAGCCGGGCGACCCCGACGACGAGGTTTACGCGCAGCAAGCCAACTGCCTAAAGCACTTCTGCGCCGAGGAAAACAACTACGGTGAACTCCAGGCCGAGGTCGGGCGCTACGCATGCACCGATGAGACTTCCATCGGCTACACGCGGCCTGTGGCCGACGCGCAGCGCTGGGGCTACGAGGATAATGCCCCCGACGTTGTGCCTGAGACAGAAGATGGTGAAGATCCAGATGCTAAGAACGCAGCGCAATCCAAGCGTCCCAAGATTCGCACCATCACGAATATTTATGGCAAACTCTCGCGCAAGGTTCCGCTGCTTGCCCGATCCAAAGCTGAGTGGGCTTACGCGATGCTGGCGCATGAGATCGATATTTCAATCGCCAAGGCGAAATGCCCGTGGGTGGCGAAGCAGATCACTGCGGGAGACATGGGTATCGCGGAACTGAAGCTCGACCGCTTGGCGCGTCAATCTGTGCAGATGGCGATGCAGAGCCAGTACGCCACCGGCGACAGCCTCATGCGCGACGTTACCGAAACCTACGTCTGGTTCCGGCCAAGCTTCTACATGGACGATTCCTGCCCCAAGGATCAGCGCTCGTGGTTCTGGACCAACTTCCCGAAAGGGATGCTGGCAGCCTATGAGTCTGGCGTTCTAGCCTGGGCGCGTAACGAGTCCATGGACGAGGTTCTGACAGAGTTCCATGCGCGCAGCGGCAATGGCCAGAACCGGCGCGCTCTCACCGAGAGCTTTGCAGGCCCACAGATGCGCCTGAATGTGCTGGTTGACCTGCGGGATGAATTTTGCCGCAAGTCCATTACCCGCGTTGGGCTTGATTCCGCAGTCTGGGACGTGGACAAGATGCGCTCGTCGAGTGTCCGCGCCGGCGTCTATGAGCCATTCCTTATGCCGGTCGGACAGCGTCCCGCCGCCGATACCGTTCTGCAGATTCCAGGCACCACGGGAACTCCAGACATCACCGCGTTCATCGACTGGATCAGCGGACCCCTCGCCGAGCAACTCACCCATGCGCAGCAGTCCATGAGCGGCAGCGGCGATCCGAACGATCCGGAGCAGACGGCAACCGAGTACAACCGCAAGGACAAGAACGCGAAAGCCAGTTTTGGCGAGTGCTGGCGCAATATCCTGCGCGGATTTGCCAACATCAACACGCAATCAGCCGCGTGGAATGCGCGCGTACAGCCGGAAAGTGCCAAGTTTGATTCCAACTTCCCTGGTATGGGACGCGTGACCGCCGAGATAGGCAAGATGAAGACCGGCGCAGGAGTAGCGCGCGCCGATGGCATGAGCGATTCGCCTGAATCCTGGGCAGATCGGCAGGCTGCTTGGGAAAAGGCAATGAGCGATCCTGATCCGGCCATGGCCTCAATCAAGAGCGATCCACAGAACATGGCGGCTGCCAAGCGCTTCATGCCTCCTGGGATGGTTCTGCCGGGCGTGGACGCGGTAGAAAAGCAGCAAGCGGAGTTCGATATTCTGCTCAAGACTGCGCCGGTAGACAATCCGCAGTTTGCCAAGATTCAGCAACTTGTCCAGCAGGGTACCGCGGCGCTTCAGCAGGTGGCCGCGACAGGCCAAGAGCCCGACCCGCAACAAATCCAGGCGCTACAGCAGGGCCAACAGATGCTCCAGCAGACGTCTCCTATGATTTCCAGTGTTCCAGTACGCGGCGATGGCAGCGAGAATGACGCGGTTGAAGCTCTGATGTGCCTACGCATGATGAATTCGGCGGAAGGTCGCCGTTTGGCATCAAGCAAAGACACGGACGACCAGGCGCACTTTGCCAACCTACACATGCACTGGCAGCAGCACCAAGCCAGCGCGGCCAAGCTCGCAGCGCAGAATCAGCAGCCGATCCAGCCGAAAACCAGCCTCACGGTTGCAGTTGACAAGCTGGACCCGCAGGCGCAGACATCCGCACTACAGAAGATGGGCGTTGCGACCACACCGGAAGCGATTCAGCAGCAGAACGCGCTTGCTCCGCATGAGGTTACGACGACCGAGCGCGGCGTGGGGCCGATGGGCAGCGAGATCGAGCGCAAAACCAGCGTTGTAGGAAAATCAATCAGTTAGGACGGAGCAAATATGCCAGACGAAGGAATGAGTGCAGTTGCGGAAGCAGTTGAACCTGTCAATGCGGAAGTTGACGCAGGGGAATCAACCGAGTCAACAGGCGCGGATGAGGTCCAGCCGAAGGTCAAAGAGGGCGAAGGCGAGCACCAGGATAACCGTCACCAGCCGGACGCACTGAAGAAGCATATCGCCGACCTGCGCCGCCGTGCGGACTCGATCACCGATCCCGTCGAGAAGAAAGCGGAACTCGACCGTATCAAGTTCCTGTACGACACCAGCGGCAAAGCGCGGGGTTATGAGCAGCAGTTCCCGACCGTGCGCGAGGCCCGCGAGGTCAAGGCGCTGCTCGAATCCGTAGGCGGACGCGAGGGCGTCACGCAGATGCAAGCCACGCTCAGCGAGATTGAGCAGATTGACCAGGCGCTATCTGCTGGCGACCCGTCCGTGGTTGAGCGTATGTGGAATGAGGCTCCCGATGGGATGCCTAAGATCATGCCCGCGCTGCTCGAAAAGTTTGCGCAGGCCAAGCCGCAGGAGTACGAGAAGTTCATCGCGCCACGGTCTATCGGCTACCTCGATCAAGCCGGATTCCCGCAGGCGTTCGACCGCATGGTGCAGCTCTATGACGCGGGCAAAACGGACGAAGCGCAGGCTGTCCGAAACGAACTGATTCAGTGGGTTGTCGGCAACCGGCAGGCCGCGCAACAGCAGAAGCAGACGGACCCGGAAGTGGAGCGTCTCCGCGCCGAACTCGCCAAGCGCGACGAAGGGCAGGAATCGCAGAAAGTGGACGCGGCCTACAACGAGGTAGTGACCCATGCGGGACCGGCCATCGATCAAGCGGCGCGGCCATTAATCGGAAAGCTGGGATTATCCAAGGAAGAGGCTGGCGCATTCCGGCAAGCGGTATGGAATCATCTCCAGGAAGCGCGCAATTCACACGCCGATTACAAGACCATCGCGCCGGCCAAGCAGCGGCAGGGGTACGACAAGTGGGCCGAGTATGCGAATCGATGGACAGACGACAACGCCGATGCGTCCATCCGCGCCGTGCTCAAAACTCCGCCTTGGAGCCGCATTGCCAGCAGCAAAACACCTGTGACAGCCGTCACAAAATCGCCAGCGCAGGTTTCCGTGCAGCAGGGTAAAGAGCCGAGTCCGAGCGAGATTGACTACAGCGGAAAAGGGCTGGCCGCTGCGCGCAAAGCTGGGTTTAAGGACCTGGGCGATATGCTGCTGAGCGGGCAGGCTCCATTAAAAAGTGGCGGAATTCGCAAATGGCGGTAGAATGGAATTGCTCGGCAGAGCAGTGAATGCTCCTCACGTTAACTGAAACATCCTCACCTGCGAACTCCAGATCTTTGGTGGTAGAGGTACCGGGGCAATGTGGATTCAGCTCTAACACGAGACGAAACTTTTGCAGTCGGTATCCAATCCGGCCCGAGCAAATCTTAAATGTGGGCGAGGTTCTGCCACCGTAGCCACCCTTAAGGAGAATGGACCTTGGCAGCCGGGAAAGACCGGCACTTGACAATATGTGCTAATATTTCACTAGCGATGGAACCGCTTGAAAAGTTTCCGATCTTTGCGCAACGATACGCAAGACGCCCCCGCACGAACACGCGGATATGTTTCACCCCGGAAGAGGAGCGCAACACTCCTTAAAGTCAATGGCTTCCAGGAATGCAGTAAGGCGAAAGCCTCATTTCATTTTCTGGAGTCAATATGCCTACCCTCAATGAAGCAGCCGCAGAATCAATCGAACTGGAGCAGGTAGGGCGCGAAATCGCCATCCTGTGGCCCACGTTTAAGGGACTCTACAACGAGTTCCAGAAGTCCGCAAAGAAAGTCAACATTGCCAATGTGACGCAGGCAGCGGGTACTACCCGTTCGGCCTGGCGCGAAACCATGATCACGCAGGGCGCATCTGGCATCAGCGTCGGCACCGGCGACGGTTCCGCGCTGGGTTCTGGCACCGGCTCGCAGACCGCATCGTTTGCCATGGCCCCGATCTGGGCTTTCAACGTCACGCAGTACACCCGCCTGGCCGAACTGGCCACCAACGGCGCAGAGCGCGCGGTCGAATCCTTTACCAAAACCGAAATCAAGCGCTCGATCAAGCAGTTCTACAACGGCATTGAAGGTTTAATGAACGGCGATGGCTCTGGCGCCTTCGACCAGATCCCCGCAAACGCCGTCATCACCACGGGCGGCTCTGGTAATACGACTGCCGTAATCCAGGGCATTCAGTGCGCAGCCGCTTTCGTCGATCAGCAGGTTGTGCAGATTTTCCCATCCGAGGGCGGAACTTCCCGTGGCAACGCAACGATCAGCTTCGTCAGCGTCGTAGAGCAGAAACTCAACTTCTCGACCGCACTCCCCAGCGGCACCACGCAGGGCGACTACATTATGGTCGCCGGCGCTTCGGGCGCGGTAGGCTCGTCCGTCCTGGGCATCCCGTACTGGAATACCAACGGCAACGTTGGCACCAAGGGCGGATTGACCATGGCGAACTACCCCGACCGCTTGTCCACCCCGGTCATCAACCTTGGTGGCGCGCAGATTACCCCCAGCGTGGCGCAGAGGGCCTTTGTGCTGCTTACCCGCGCACTGGGCGACGATGCCGAGGAACTGGACAAGGGCGTCTGGTACGGCAAGCCCGAGCAGGTTGCCACCATCGCCGCGCAGTGGTACTCGACCCTCATCACGCAGAACAGCGAAGGCCGTGACGGTGCGCAGTTCGACCGTGCCCGGTCTGGAGTGGCGAAGGAGTTCGGCGACCGTCCGTTCATCTACTCGAACACCGCCAAGGCTGGTCGCGCCGATCTGCTCTTCCCGGAGAATTGGGCGCTGGGCGAACTCTGCCCGGTGGGCCTGTACGATTTTGGCGGCGGCAACACAGTCATGCCGGTGCCGGATACCAGCGGCACCGCGGGTGCGACCTATCTCACTGCCAAGATGTTCGTTTATGAGTGGGGCGGCCAGGTTTGCAATCGCATTCCCCGCCACGGTCTGTTCGTGACCAACGCAGGCACCATCCAGATTTAACCCAACCAGGGGCGGTTTCAAAGAGCAGTCTGACTCTTTCCGCCCCGCAACCTTGAAAGGACGGTTTCAAGATGGAAGTTCAAGACACACGCGCAATCAGCGGCCACAAGCCGGAAGCACCCAAAGTTGAGATCAATGGGCAGGTGGCCGGTTTCGTTCCCGCATTCGACCGCGTTCTGATCAAGCGGCTGCCCAAACCCTCCGAATCGATCAACGGCATCATTCGCCCGGAGATCATGCAGGAGCAGGCCGCCCGCGGCTTTGTCGTAGCCGTCGGCGAGAGTGCACACCCGCTACCCCCAGTGGGCGCAGTTGCCAGCTTCAGCAAGTTCGCCGAGGAAAAGCACTTCGACGATGAGGGCGGCGACGAATACGCGCTGGTGTGGAACGTGGATATTCGCGGGTGGCACAATGCCTGACGTAGAGCGCAGACGATGCCCGGAAGCCTTCCAGGAGTTGCTGACGCGGCATGTCGGCCTCAACCGCTACGGCACGCCCAACTTCATCATCGAATGGGGCCAGACGTTCATGTACACCGCAGGTGGCGTGTGGCCCAAGCCGCATGGTGACGGCTATTTCGGCTATCGCAAGCTGCCGCTGTCCAATTCCAGCTTCAGCGGGCGCGGGATGCCCTGCTGGATGATTCTCGAATGGCATCCTCCGGAGGATTACGGCAGCCCGGCAGTCTACTACTACGACAACCGCGATGAGCTGACCGGCTTGCAGATTCTTGGCGAGTACCCGCACCAGGGCCGCTACGAGATTGCGTATCGCCTCAACTCGCAGGAGTTCCGCGACGGCAAGTTGCGCGTTGCAAACTACCATCTCGACGGCTGGATTCTCGACATGCTGATACCCTGCATTCTCGAAGGCCAGAAGATGGACATGAAGCGGCGTTTGCAGTTCTTGCGCGAAGCAGATGAGCGCGAGGAAAAGGCGCAGGATCAGAAAATCGACGACGTTCTGCACGCTTGCAAGCGCCACCCGCTGCCCTCGCAGGTCGATGACCGCGTGCGGCTGATTCAACGGCAAATGAGCGAAATGCTCAAGACGTTCGGGCGCATTCAGCCCGGACTAAAGGTTGGCAGCATCGCTGCTTGAGGAGGACGGCATCATGGCAACACAGGCAATCATTCCAGGATCACGAACCACGGCTGGCGCTATCAAGGATGGCCCCAACGCGCACGAAAAATCCATCTACCTCGACCCCGATCAAATGCGCAAGGGCGAGTACACGGTCTACCTGCACTCGATCTCGAAGCGCAGTTTCGAGCAGCCGCACCCGATCTATCGCAATGTGATTGTCCCGGCCTGCCAGAAGGACAAGCGCTACATTACCTTCATGCGCATCACTCACCCGGTGCAGATTGCGACGGTGGACCCGGACAACGTGAGCGGGCCGCTGAAGTGGTTCTTCGAGAACGCCAAGCGCGCCGCGCTCTGCGTCTGCAATCCAAGCTATGTTGGCAATGACCTGTCCGTGCAGGACAAGGAAATTGCGAACGAGTACCAGATTGCCTCCAGCGAGAGCAATCTCACGCAGCAGGGCGTCTTTGCCTCTCTGAACGAGATCCCGACCGAAGAGGAACTGAAGAAGGCCGAGGGCCGGCGCACAGCCTACTACAAGCGCATTTTCGAGGAGATGAACGGGCTTTTCCGCTCCAATCCGAAGGAAGCGCAGGAAAGGCTTGGGCTCGACCATCACCTGGCTGCGGAGATGTTCGCCATCGATGTGGACTGGCACAAGCTGACCACGCCGAAAATCGAATGCCCGAACTGCGGCGAGAAGATCAAAGAGGGCATCGCATTCCATCGCGTCAATGGTGATTTGTGCGTGCTGGATTGGGAACGCGCATATCTTGCGGGCGCGGTCAAGAAAGATCAGGTTCCCGAACCGAAACGCTGGTGGAAGGAAGAGAAGAGCAAAGAGCAGCTCCGGCAGGATGCCGTTGCGCTCGGAATCGAAGTTGACGCGCGTTGGTCTGTCGAGACATTGCAGACCAAAATCAATGAGGCGCTGTCGGCTTAACAAGTTCTGGGGCGAGAGAGTCGCGCCGCGTCCGTCCCGCTTTAGCTTCACTCGGACCCCAGATTCACTTTAAGGAGGCGAATTCACCATGAAGACGCAGAGCAGCTTCGCAGTACAAAGCATAGGCCTCTTCGGCGGTATTTCGCGTCCCAAGCTGTTTCCATTTTCTATCGATTTGGATCGTGGCCCGAAAACGACCATTGGCGCTTTTACATACGCCCCTAAATCCAGTGCGGTTATCGGTTCGCTTTCTTTGATTGCAATTATTATTTCCGCGCGTAGCTTTCCGCAGATTTTCTCTTCGATTGTCGAGGGTATAGTGATTCTTATGGTCACCTTCGATGCCATCCCGTTTTTCGAGTCCAAGAATCTCTCTATGCATAGAAACGCAAGTCTTTTTTCCGTCTATAATAGCGGGCCTATCAGCATAGAAGCATTGTCCGCGCGCATCCCAATGCGCGTACCACTTCCACTGCTTCAACCATTCGAAATCGGCAGCATCAACAATCGCCTGCTGCCCTCTGGTCAAGGGAATAATGCGATAATCTTCAATTGGGGTGGGCATGTATGGCTCCTTCAAAGCCTGAAGTGTGCAGGCGTTTCAGCGCCTACCATCCCATTATATCAGGAGGTTGCATGGCAAATGTAACGGTAGATGTAACCTCGTTCCCAACAGTGCAAACCATAACTGACCTTGTTCGAAGCGATTCGAGGGATGATATGGCTGGCGCCACTAACACTATCGGCGAAGGCCAGATCCTCGTTGACAATATGACGGTATCGGTCACGATGAGCCGCTTCTTCAACTCGGCCGTGCGCGAGGTATGCCGCAAGCTGAGGATCGTTGGCGCGCCGATGCTCATCGCCGACAACTACATCCTGAAGAACATCCCGCCGATGAATGGACCGCTTGGCTTCCAGGTGGCTGATCCTTCCGTGCAGGTGATGGTCGGCTTCAATGGCTACTATGACGGCACACAGTGGCATAATGGCGCGGGCAACTCCTGGCAACTTCCGCAGGGTTGCTATCAAGTGTTGCGCTGCTGGGAGCGGCAGACGGCCAGCCAGAACAACTTCTGCGACATGGGCGAACCCGCGAATGGCCTTGCGGGCGTCTACCAGACGTGCGGGTGGGGCCGCTGGGAGTGGCGCCAGAACATGGTTGTGCTGCCCGGCTCACTCGATTACCGCGA
>Ga0316217_10001390_pt1 | contig 31647 bp, 20 predicted proteins | sample 1anoAmetaG_FD_203633 | JGI IMG/M metagenome (GOLD analysis project Ga0316217, IMG submission 203633) | Freshwater microbial communities from Trout Bog Lake, Wisconsin, USA - 1anoA | ecosystem: Environmental > Aquatic > Freshwater > Lake > Hypolimnion/Profundal zone | place: USA: Wisconsin... | reverse complement strand
AAAAAATAAAATGAGTTTAAGAAATTTCATGAAATTGAGAGTTAAGGTCTTAAAGGAGTAAAACTATTGCTAAATGAATAGAATTAAATGTTATCTCACAGCCAATCTCTTTTATAAATTTTACTTAAAGAATTTTCATATATTTATACACTTAGCAACTGTATAAAAAGTTCAAGATTTCATGAAACACTAAAGTTTTTGACCCTTTCTCTCGTTTTCAGCTATTATGCAACTAAATTCATGCCTTTTGGAGCAATTGAGACCTGGAAAGAATAAGTATAGGCTGAATTTAAAAAAGTTAATCGTAATTTCTAAACTATAATATAAAGAAAATGAAGTCTATAGTCCTTCTAATTTTAGTAGCTACATTATCTTGTCAAATATACCTCTGTAGCGCAGCAGTCATTTCAAGTACACCAATTTTAGGGGGTCCAGGCACTCCCACTTCCCCTATTAAGCTTGATGCTACACATGCTAAAATAGATAGCTTCATCAGAACTTACGTGCCTCAAGTTGCTAACCTCAAGCTAATTTCCTATAGAGAGCAAGTGGTTTCCGGAATGCTTTATTATTACACCTATGGCCCTTATACTTCGCAGGGAAAAACTTCGAACATCTAAATCAAAGTTTGGAGTCAAGTTTGGAATAACTTCCTACAAGTCACCAAGCCTGATGGAACTACTCAAGCAGTTTATGGATTTTGAATAAAGAAATCTGGCTCTCTCTACCTCAATCAAAATGATTGCTACAAACTATAATTTAATTAATTGCTCTTTTAATATTCATCTTGATAATAATTCCAAACTAAGGAATCTAATGAAAGATCTGTTTAGGATGATTCACTTTTGAATCTCAGAAATAGAGATCTGAGAGAAAATGGCACAAATCTACTGATTATTTAAAAAGGCTATCTTTGGTTCTTTTGAGATTAATCAAACCAAAGATTTGTACTCTTTGATTCTAAAAAAAGGTGTTTTGGCAATTGTCTGAGGAAAAAGTAAAATTTGATACTATAATTGTTTGTTTTTTATATCTTGATTAAAAACTCTAAAAATAACAGATCATGGAGAAGCTCAGAATCTGATTTAAGGCTGATAGATTGAAAATTTTGAGTTTTTTGAAGCTGAAAACATTGAGCTTTAGCTGCCTTGGAGTTGACTGCACCCTAATGCCTCCTGATTGAAAAATAGTGGAGGATAAAAGAAATAGTTATAGTTTAGGAAGTTTTCCATCTGGATATGAGTGTTATAAGCTCCAGCCGAAGGAAATGGCATCACTGGACTATTATTGATTGCATAATTCATTTGTTGGTTCGGTTCAGTAAAATTCTAGTGTTTTTAACTCATCCTAAGACCTTAAATGTTTGACTATCTCTCGCTTTATCTTCTAGATTGGTCTTAATCAGTTGAGGAGAGCTGAAGAAAGATGTTTTTGGCGATTTACTCTTCTTTCATTTTTTTTATGCCTTTTGATTTTGAAATCAGTGAGTTGTAGCGATTTTTAATCATGTGTTAAGTGCGAGTTTAGTTCAAAAGAGGCACTATCTTTGACCATCTCTTCCCATGCGCTAAGACAAATTAGAAGATAATCAAATCTTCCTTCGAAGTCCATTCTCCATGCTTTTTATTTTTGTCCAAATGATTCAACCAACGTTATCTGCAGTGTTTGGGAGTCTTGAAGATTTCACGGTTTGAATCGTAAAATAGCTTTTTGGATATCTCATTCCATTTCCCTGGGGTTATCTAGTTAATGCATTTTGTTAGGAGCTAATCCTCTTAAGGACTCCATGAAACCCTATTTTTACTTTTGAGAAGATTCAAGTGTTGAAAATGCAGAAATTAAGGGTTTTTTCCAAAGAATACAGGCGAAAGTTTTTCGTATATGTCTAAACCCTAAATAAGAAATTTCTTACCATCTTTTTTTTATCAATTTGAAGAAAATACGTATAACAGATGATAAACCAAACAAAGATCCTTCTTTAGCTCTAATTCCAATTATTTTTGTCAATTTCCTCCCCATTACTGAAATTAGACCTAAATTGGCAATAATTTACCTATTGCAGAGGTGTGAATAAAGCTTAAGCATAACTTATCCTTAAGGGTTTTCTATTTTGCAGAACTGGGTGTCATAAGTATTCTGTTGATTTTCGAGGATTTTATTGAAAAGGGCAGTAGATGTGACTTTCAGGGCCACATCTGAAAACATCTAAACATTCTTTAGCATCTTTAATTATTATAGAACTATAAATCATCTCTTTAATTTATATATTCTCAGCTTTAATAAAATCTCAAGCTGAGTAATTCAGTAGGACTAGTAAACGGTGAAAGCCGTAAAGCATCGAATTCCAAGGGGAACTTTCTTGATCTCTTGTTAAACCTGGGTTTGTAGCTCATGATTCAGCATTTTAGCTATTTTTGCTCTTGAACCTCAACTTCTTTTTAATAACTATAAGCTCGGCTTTGTATTTTTTAGTCAAAACTATATTTGCCCATCTCCAGTAGGGTTTTGCCCGTGAAAGGATGAGTATTCAGAATGTTTGAAGAATAATTATTCTTAAATGGAGAGTTTTGTTTATTTTAAATTCCACAACATAACCAATTTGACATGTGCTTTTTATTAGGAGAGATTCAAGAATGGGCTATTGGAGGTTGGGAACGAATTGATCAAAACTGTGCGTAGACTTAAAGAAAGGCTTGATTTGTGTGCTAGATAACAACCGCTTTTCTTGCATCTTTTTAAAAAAATCTAATCTAATAAACACGTAGATTGGCTTAAAATGCTTGACTTTGTTTTGCTGATGGCCCTGAAAGGTAAAAAAATGATAAATTTATTATCCATACCCCACTATGCTTAATTCCATTTTTCTTCGACAATAAATAATGGCAAGGTTTGATAAAAAGCCATTTCAGTAGGACGCTCAAAACAATAATTTTTTTCGTCTACTTTTTCCTGGAATTAACAGGAAAACTTAAATGAGGCTCAAATAAAAATAAAAGAAAAATTTCATTATAAGTATTACTGACTTCGGATTGGCTAATATAGTTAGGTCGAATTTTTTCGAGAAAAAAAGAAGGAGAAGATAATTTAAAATTTTAATCCAATTTTTTTCATTTTTTGACCCAAAAAAAGTTAAAAATAGTTTCGGTCTTCTTAAGGGACAGGGCTCAATCTTTCAAATCTTCCAAATAGTTAATTTACCTTACTCTTCAGCAGTTTTTTCTTTGCTAGTATTTGACTCAGCTAAAGCAAACAAAGGTACATGGCATTCAAAGAGTGATGCTTCAATAAGTATTAATAAATACTCTGGCAATAAACAGCACAGTCACAAACTATCATTTGGTTTTTTAGGCTTAAATAACTTTCTTTTTCTCTCCTTTTTCTTGCAAAAACTTCTTCCTTTTGACTTAGTTACCATTATCAATAGTTTAGGTAATTTCCATATTTCCGTCATCTTTAAGTTTTTCCTCTCTTGATGCTTTTATCAATTTGCCATTTTTTTTGTAAATCTTCTATGTTTTGTAGTGTGTTTGCTGTCCATCAACACTTTCATAACTGGTTGATTCACTGTAAAGCTATTAGTTCTGATGCTCCTTTTTTCCTCCCTCTTTGATTTATTTTTAGGACTACATCTGCTGGGTGGATTGGCTTAAGGGTTTGAGACTGAATATGGAATCGATTTATTTTTCGAAGTCTTCGAAAAAGCTCCTGAAACCAAGAATATCTTAATTTTTAGCATTATGATCTTAAATAATAGTTTAGTATGCTTTCCCAATTTAGGCAAACTTAGCTTAAGCATCAGAAGCCGTGTTGTTTTTTGGGTGGTATTTGATTGCCAACTTTCTGTAGGCTTCCTTCGCCTGGTCTATTGAGGCATCATTGTTTATCTCCAAAACTTTGTAAGGATCAAACTTTTCTTACTTTTCTTGAGGGAAGTGCTTCTTGAAGAATTCCTTCTCTATTTCATCCTTTAGTTAATGTTACTTGAAAAATTGATTAAAGATTGTATGAGGATCTGTTTTTTCAGGCTTATCAGAAGAGCCGGCAGTTAAAGAGTTTCTGCTATACTTGTGCTTATGAGTTGGTCCAAATATTCTTTTTAAAGGGTAGAAGGCATCATTCATATCAAAGAAAGGCCTAAAGAAAAATCTTTTCATGGCAAACTGTATTTTAATTTTTATAGTATAATTTAATTTTAGTTTTATTATAATTCTCGGAGCTTTTTTGCTCTAGAACTTTCTTTTTTTATTTTAATAGCTCATACTAATGGAGAATAGAAGATTTTTATTTATTTTTGAAAGAATCCGAGAGAGATCTACGATTCTATTCTTATCTGAATGGCTTGCTTTTTTCATAGTTCGCTGCAAAGATGATAATATTGAAGGTCTATCATCGAAACGTTATATCTAACACAAGAATGACACCTAATGCTTCTTATAAATCTAAAGATTTGTGGCCCTAAGTTTTTCATTGATTAGAAGAATCACAACATCACTAAGGTTAACTAATAATTGAACAATAAAAAGATAAAAATCTTCATGAACTTTAGTAAAGGTTTTCTCTGAATATTTTGTTCAAATCTCAAAAATAGAATTTTGAAACAAAAAAACATTAAAAAAAACTTCTGCAAATCGATGATTTTTATAAAGCATTAAAGCTGATAAGATTCTATGTACTTTTACTAAAGCAGAAGAAAATCTTTCTATTAAAACAATCATCTTAGGTTTTAGCTCACCTTTTAATTAATATAAAAACGGAGTGCTTACTAACTTAGAAAACAATGAAAAGTGAAGACCTTGTCCTAAGACAAAAGCTTACTAACATTGAGCACAAGCACCAAAAACTCATCTCATAGCTTTAGAAAGAAGTTTTCGCGACCTTGCATCTTTAGTATGAAGTTCGCAATATTCAAATCACTTAAGATTAGCTTATGCATACGATTTACATTCCTTCAACCAATAATTAGCTACAAAATCCTGAAAGTTTCTTCTTTAGTCATGGATTCGGAGGCTCATCTTTAATGAAATTTCCAGTGATTAGTCATTTGCTCAAAAAAGGTAACTTAGTCCTATGGGAAATCAGAGGCATGGGATTAAATCTTAAAAAGGAGCAATACTAAAACGATGACCTGAATTTCGTTTAGTAGTATTTTTAATAAGGCATAAAATGCGTTTTAGATTATTACAAACCTAATAACGCAACTTTTATTTGCCATTCATTTAGTTCCTATCTCATACTTTTGTTCACAATCAGAAATTAGGCGATAGCTAAGAAGCATATCAAGCAACTTTTAATGCTGTCTCCTATAGGACTCACTCCAAAGGAATAAGATTACAAAAATTCTATAAAAAGCTGCGGAGATATCATTCATACAATAATTCACAAACTCGGCTGGACATTCAATCTTACTTTCAAATCTCCTTTGCGAACTATTTGCGCTTGTTGCAAAAAAAAGCTAGTTTTAAATAGCTTGAAGTAATAAAAGCTGAGTGAGTAAGAACAATAGTTGATCTATAGGATAATCTAAGTATTGCTTATGTTGCCTGATGGGAGCTAATCTCTTTTCTTTAAGTATTTCGAGCCTAGAGTTTTGCCAAAAGTGCCACTTGAACCTCTGTTTATCAATTAACCTCCGTTCCCGATTGTTTTAGTTTATGGCGGGGAAAATGATTGGGTAGATAGGACTGGAGCCGAAAAAATTAGCAAAAGGTTTCCAAAGACCATCAAATTAGTGTAAATCCCAGGATTAACGCATAACATTGCATTCCACACAGTGCAATGCCGATAACTTTTTGAGCAACTCTTTCCCTGAATCCCCGGATATCTATAAAGTTATGAATTGTATTTGAATATATTAATTACATGTCAGATCAAAGATAAAACAACTTTTTGGAGTTGTATCCCGATCTTTCCGACGAGGAAGATGAGAAAGATCCCGAATAGAAGGAGCCTTTGCCCAACAGTCAGCCACACAAAATCATAAAAACTGAAGAAGCAAGTGATCCGAATACCCAGAAAAAACCTAATGTATTTACGGCACCTCTACTTTTTGGAGGGAAAAACTTTGTCCCTCCTCCACCACCCCCCAATAGTAAGAAATCCTTTGGTATGCCTCCTCCACCGCCACCGTCTCAACAGTACCATAATCCTCAATCTCATTATGCAGGCCACAAGACCCCTGGAAATCCTTCATTTAGGCCCTCTTTTAACTAGCAAAACGCGACACAACGCCAATAAAGAGAAAGAAAGAACTGCCTCTACGTAAAAAATATTCCGAAACATTACAATCAAGTAGATAAGTTGATGACTTTTTTCAAAAATGAAGGACAGGTAAAGTAAATAAAAGTCAACCAAGAGGAAAGTAGTGCGATGGTCCGCTTCGTCAAAGAAGAACATGCACTTAGATTCATCAATTCAAAGAAAGCTATCTTCAATAGGAGTTTTATCATTTATAGCTTAAATGAAAAAGAAGAAGTTTCCCCTGAGTTTATCTCATAGAGAAAAGATGAAGAGGCTGGCAAAATAAAGAAACCAATCTAGCAATAGATGAAAGAAATGAAGGAAAAGCTGGAAGTGATGCTAGCTGAGAAAATCAGGGCCATTTTATTCTGCCTCAATAATGTTTAAGATCGTAGTTTTGGCACTATTTAGAGCAGGCCCGTTTGCAGCTTTAGGCTGATCGAGAGAAAGCAGTGAACTTGAAGACCAATCTTTGTAAATATTCTTATGAAGAAACGGTGCAAGCTTCTAAGATAGAGAACTAATACGATTGGACCATTAAATTTGTTTTGGAGAGAAAAGGGGAAGTTGATAAGAAACACTATATCTTCTAACTTCAAAAAGTATCTTTTTTATCTCTAATATTAGAAGTTTGGACCAGTCAGCTCCCTTGAGATTACACCTATTATCCCACCACAATAAAAAGAACTCCAAACTCTTTAGCTCCCAGAAAAAAGCTAAAATTTGGTTAAACTTCAATTTTTGGGTCCGAAACAAGCATGGAACTTTTATTATCTCAAGCACCTGATTCAGGGAGAAGCAAAAGAGGAAGAAGTGAAGTAAGAGAAGCAAATTGAGGTTGAGGGAAAGCTCTTAAGACATCTTTTCAATGAAGGGATAATCGTAGTATTAAAGTGATATCAAGAAAACTCCCGTTGTCAGCCAAGAGAGGACTCCTAGGCAGAAATAACCTGCACTTCATGAGCTAGTGGAGATAAACGAATTAGGAGAAGTGAATCCCCATTCTTCTCTTCTTCAAATTACGAAAGTTTCACTGCCCCAAATAACGAAGGTTTAACAACCTGAAATCGCGAAAGTCTAAGTGCCTCAACTTCCGAAAGTTTAACAGCCACAGGTAGATGATCAAAATTAGGTAAAAGCGCCTCTGAGCGCATAGAAAGGAGAGCAAGTTTGATCTGCAAACAAATATATTTAGATAATGTTTATAAAGTTATATAAATTACATGAGTGTGGGAATCTTTACACATTCCTTTTTCGGACCCGCTAAGCGATACCTCTACAATAATAAATATGTGTTGCAGGTACAATACGATAAGACAAAAGCTTAGAGTTGGATTAAGAAATTTGAAGAGTTTAAATATTCATATCTTAGTGCGAAAGAGTAACTATGAATATATGTAAGACCTCAATTTATTCTTTTCCCAGAAGAAATAATCAATAAAAAGCACAGTTAAAATGTATAATAAAGCAAAAATGCTGAATAAAGCAGAAAATAGTCTCCAAACATAACCATCCTATATTAGCATTACATCATTACTCTTCAGTAGGAACTAAGTCACAGAACACAGTACAAAAACGAATTCAATATTTCTGAGCTATGGTACTTTCTGTGCTGTCTTGTTAATATTGGTCTTTAGCTAACTTAGATTCATAATATTACTAATATCTATTAATAGCCTATCATAAATATGCAAAATATTCTGCTCAATTAGTACGGAATGATGAAAATAGTCGGAGATTACTCTTCCCCTTGGCCTATACCCAAAAACTCCTGCTTTTAGAGTACTTTTTTAGCTAAGAAGCTCCAACTCGAGAGAAATAGCTTTTGGCCAAGAAAAATCTCTTGTCAGCAACTTATTCAATCGGAAGAATAATGGCTTCTTTAATAATGCTGAAATAGTTAGAATAATTCCAAAGATAAGGAATGTTTGACCTTTTGAGCTTCAACTAAGAACTATCCAAGCACAGAGAAAGGCTAGGAGTGCTTTTTAATGTTGTCCTAGGAATGCTACAAGGCGTTCCTGAGCAGAGAGTAGTGCTTCATGAGATAAGTGCCTTAATTTTTCCATATTAAGAGTGTCTCCTAAAGCTAGAAAGTTTCAGGTTGGACAGAACCCTCTGCAAATAAAGCATGATGAACATCTTGATTAAGCCAAGCTGACATCTTCTTTTTAGTATAGTATTATTGATTGGCATGTGCCAGTATATTTGAATAAATAAAATGGAGATTGTATTGCTGACTTCAGAGAAGCAGGTCGAAAATCTCGATTTTTTCTAATAGTAGTTCGACCAAGATATCTTCACCTAGCAAGTGGAGGAGCTTGGGTTAAAGCTTGAAAAAGGGAAAGATTAGGTCGAAGATAAAAGAGAGTTGTACTATATCCTCAATAAGCTTCTTTCCTACCCTTCTACTGAGTTCGCTGAAACCCATCGAAAAGCTAACAGACTCGGAATGTTTGATGTTAACAGCGAAGAACGTTACAAGCGCATTACAGACATCGTAAAATCTTTTTAACCAAGAAATTCGGAAGCTAGTAAGAAATGACTTAGATATGCAAATGCTGCGGATTTATCGTCCAGGAGAATGAGCTCAGTGTGTGTAAACATTCTCTAGAAAAGATCAGCAACCTTGGTATCTCCACCTTTCTTTATTTTAAAACAATTTTTAATGTCAGCATACTTTTGGCAATAATGTTAGTAGTGTACTCTATTTACTCCTTTGCGACTAACATAAAAGCCTCTAATATCGAAATAAATGGAAACTACAGCAGTACAGCACTCAAGTTTTTATCAATATCTCTTGGCTCAAAGTAGTTGTTTGCTTCGGATTAAAAGAAGAGAATGTATGTTATTGGGGCTTGGATAGGCTGTGGAATGTTGGTTTTGTGGGGTTTAGCTTTCCTAGGTCTAAAGTACAATCAAAAAGAGAGTGAAGTTGCAATTTTGCTTGAATCAAAGTCAGTTTCATAATTTTCATTGGTGATTGAAAATATCCCGACTGGATTCACTAAATAGGAAATCCAAAATTAATTCAAAGAATACCTCAAAAAAATCAAAGCAGTGGAAGAAGTTACCATAGAAAAGTTATAAGTTGTAAAATACAATGAAGGACAACCTTTTTACTTCAACTAACAGGAATATAACGACTAGGCCCTTAAAAAAGAGCTATAAATGACCAAATAGTACAAAGCTTTATTCACTTCCTGGATTTAGTAAAGAAAAATGAATGTTTAGTTTAAAAAGTCAAAGAAGTTTAGAATAAGAAAGTACAAAGAATACAATAGACTGTTGTAAAGGAAAACCAAAATTATCAAAGAGCTCAATTGTGAGATTATAAGCCAATTCAAACAGAAAAATAACAACAGTTTGACCACAGCCTTCGTTACTTTTGCCTCTAATCATCAGAAGAATTTCGTCCTTGACCACAACCCTTAGGACTTGCTATCTAAAATGAAAAATCTTTTCCCTTGCTTCAAAAATTCAACAAGGTTTTCAATTAATAAAGAGGATGTGGTTTATGATCTTCGGATATTTCCTGCACCTGACCCATAAGATATCGTTTGGAACAATATAGGAGTGAGCCTAGCTTAGAGAGTCGCCCGTAAATTCTTGACTTACTCAATCACTGCTACGATTCTAGGCGTATCTTTTGTGATTACGTACTCTTTGTCAACAGCCAAGGTCGATAACCAAAGCAATAGTATCCTTTCAGCCGTCATTTCGGTGTCCATAGCCATCATCAATCTTATTATCGGATGTAAACATCTCCTTATTCAGAAGTTATATAGGTTCTAACTTCCTACGAGAGGGATTATACAATGACTAACTACCAAATCAGCTTAGCGATTAAAACTGTGTTCGCACAGCTGATTAACTCCATTTTCATACCAATCATTGCGGGCTATTTCATCAAGCAAAACATCTATGAAGAGAACGGACTCACCTAGGACATTTTTACGATTGGAATAGCTAATTCTTTTATTTATCCTATCGCCAAAATCATCAACCCTTCTTATTTTATACGCTTTCTCTTCGCTAAGTATAAGCTCATGCCTTCGAATAAACTAGGTTTGCACCAGTTTGAGGTCAATTAAATGTATTAGAAGTTGCAGTTTGAAGTAGGCTACTAATATGTTTATGTAGTCAATCTGTTCATTTTTACCTCATTCTTTGTATCCTTACAGCCTATCCTGCCTGTTTTTGCCATTCTAGGACTTCTACTGATTTACTGGATCCAAAAATACACACTTTACCATCGCTGCCAAAGACCTGTGCCTGGCACCCCAATTATCAATACAACAGTATCTCAGATGATATACTTTGGAGCAGTTGCCTATACCCTGGGAAGCATGACTTGGGCTAATTTTCTCCCATCAAGTCAGTTCTAAGACGCTCTAGTACCCAACATTATTGCCCTTTCTCTAGCCACCATTATCTTCTTGGTACCCTACTAAACAATTTTCCGGATAATCTTCAAAAAGAAAAGAATGCCTGAGATCCTTTATTCCTAGACAAGAATCTTCTTTACCTCCGAATACGATCGGCTGAATCCTTCGACCTCACAAGCAGGAGTCAAAGAGTACTTCAACTTCTTAGAAAATAAGATACGTTAGCTTGAATCTTAAAATCTTATTTATAGGTCAAGACTTTCCTTCCAGCTAGAGCAGGCGAATCGGCCGAATTTCTACAAACAGCCAAGCAACGGATGGATAACAGCCACCAAGTACGACCCTAAAAATGTTGTGCATAATTTGGTGAGAAAGCAGTCCATGAATATGCTGACTCCTCAGCTAATAGCAAGCATCATCAACAAAGATGCCCATACCAAACCTACTCAAATCATGAAAAGTCGTGTTCAAAGGTCCCTAGCCAAATTACGACCATCAAAGAAACTATTTAGGAGATAAACTGAGTAAAAGTAGCTAAGACACGAAGAGCCCAAAGAAAAAGAGGAAGAATCCAGGAACTATCTTGACAATTTGTAGAAAATTGAAAGCATGGATATGCAAAATTACGGGAGAGTCTCTAATTTGACTAACAATAACAAAAATGAGGAATAATCCTGTGTTCATAACGAATACTTCAAGGAGATACAGAATGTCAAAAGCTTTATTTTGCAAACTGGGAGTTATATAGTACAGTCTAATAGCATGCTCTCTGGGAAGCACACGCCCAATAAGCCTCCTGAGATCCAACCCTAGTTTTCTTTCAATAAGGAAAAAATAGAGCCAGAAGGTGTAGCTCTTGAGCCTGTCTAGGAGAAGAACAATAGTTTTAAGGGCTACATGAGAGAAAGCGAAGTCATCCAATAAGAAAAAATTTAATCCTAAAACGCAGTGAGGTAGCCTGTCTAAGAAAGATACATCACTTTTAGAGACTACATGAGAGGGACTGAAATCCAAGAGGGGGTGGAATGCATGGGAGAGGTCCAGAATAGGTTTTCGATTAATTCGCAAAATATTCTTCCTCTTTGCATTGACAGTCAGAAGGGAAGGTAGAGTTTGTATGAGAGTCAGATCCGGTTTTATAATCTGGCCTGCTTTCAGTGATATATGTAATTGTATCTTTGCCCCAATGAAACTATTTTGCTACATAAAGGATTAATCTAATCAATCGTGAGGTTTGTGATTGGTGACTCTTCCTTTCTGTAATTACAAAAGCAGCTTTCTCGACCTTCAAGCTACCACTTGTTGATACATAGCTAATCTTTTAAGTATAAAAGATTTGTACAAAAGGGTCAAAACTATAACAAATTTTGGGATAAATTAAAGATTTGATAGAAGTGATTGATTTAGTAAGTAGTAGTGGGGAATCATTCAGCAATCCTGGTTGCATTATTCTTATTCCGTTGGGCAAACTGTAAACCTCAAGTCATTGGATTAGATGCCTTTTGACAGCAACCAGTCTTTGGCCCATTTGTGAAAGGTAGACATTTCCCAATTAGGCTCATCAGGGATAGTGACCTCATGTAACCACTAATATGCATATTAGTAGTATTAGTAGTCTTCTAGGTAGCGTGAAACACGATAGAACCATTGGCTATGAGCGATGGTGCACGCATTTGGAGATGGCTAGATAGGGTCATCATCCTCTTGAGGAAAAACAAAGATGATATCTTCGAAGCCGGTTGGATTATCGTTCTGAGGGATATATTCAAACTCCTCAGACATATTCCCTTATCTGATGGCATAAAAGAACTATTCTGGTGAGGGTATGTTTTCAAATGGTCTATCTGGGATAAAGAAAGGACAACCATAGGTTCTATACAAAAAGTCCTTGGGTTGTAGAAGTCTTGATTTTATTGACCTGATTGCAACCAGCGCACAGGCGGGTGAAGTGAGGGTGGGCCAGAAGTTTTGTCTTATGCTCAAAAATTATGGATGGTTGATGTAGGCTTATCGTCTTTTATGAAAGCCAGAGTAAATGAGGCGTAGTAATTCGGGTGGTAGTATGGAAAGTTTGGCTACTAGTTGAACTGATGTCAAAGTTTGATTGCTAAGAGCTTCAAGGACATAGCTTTTAGCTTGCATTGAAGTGAACCTTTTTTTGGAGAGTTGGCCCTTGCTTATGGTCGAGCAGCAACACTTCTGCGGCTGCAATCCGATGATAGAACCAGACACATCTATACTCAGGAGAAAGAGCAAAAGTATCAGCATATTCACCTTTGAGGTAGCCATTTGAGGAATTTCAAGAGAATAATGAAGTTGGTTTAAAAACGGTTTTAGTACTTTTAGAGCGTCCTGGAGTTTTGGGTTTGCTGTTTGCCTATTTGTAATATAACATTTAACTTAAGTCTATTTTATTTATTCCATCATACTTCATCAGAGGATGTGCAAGCTATCCCTGCCCTCAAAAACTTTCACAATAATCCCAAGTCATCAATCCCTCTTTCAAAAAGCATATTATTTCTTTCAAAAAAAGTCAGCTATCAAACAACAAATCGACTGATTTCAGTCTATACTTGCAACCAAAGATAGTTATACAGAATTGAGGCAACTATTAACATATTTGTATCTAGCAGGAATTTTATTGAGCTGTCATTCTAAGTAAACTTAATTTATATTTTTTAAGACTTTTGGAAATATCCAAAATCAAGCTTTATAACAATTTTAATTCACCTTATTAACACATCACACACAATCAAAAAGCAGCAACAAAAGACCAAAAGTTCCCAATCTTATAACCAGGTATAAAATCCACTAAGCCATCTCCGTTTAGTTCCATCTCCTCACTTGTATTCATCCGATCTACTCATGACCATCTTCCCTTCTGTACTGCTTTCTTGCTGCTCTTTTTGTGATAAGGTCTGTTTTAAATTGGTTTGGTTTTTGATGTTGAGGATTTGTAATTTGGCTAGACGCGTCATTATGAGTCATTATGAGCTCAGATTATAGATGATTAATATTCCCATTAATAATGCAGCATTTGTTGGTAGTATTCGCGACGCTGGGGGCAGTTTTGGCCGCCAGTCCATGCCAAAACCATATCGCTAACCTCACCAAACTATTCCTCCTCGACAGAACCCAATGTAACCCTCATCCCAATCAGTTTTTCTAGAAGTGCACGGCTATGTTCTCTACTCAGGGAAGATGATTAACGATCTGGGGATTCCCGATGCCTGTCATAAATATTCGAACTATCGATATTTTACTGGAGAGGTCCATGGCGAGGGGGATCTCTTTTAACATCGCGGATATTTAGGGATTTGCTTCAGCAAATAGTGTAACTCAACAGATCTCAACGAAAACGCAGGTAGTTATCTGCTAACCACAGATTTTGTAGTCAACACTCTTCTCAATATAAGCATAGTCACCAATACAACTAAGATGAGCTTTGTTTAGCCATCTTTCGAAACCGAGACCACCGCAGGCGAAATAGTTTTCTTGATTCTGTTTTTATTGCTCCTGGCTGTAAGCCTCAAAGAAGTGGTCTTCAACTTTTTCCACAGTTGCCAGAAATAGGTGAAAAAGTAGGACTAAGAACTATACGGCAAATATTCGATCCAGTTCGGAGACGATTACGACCCAAATCTGCTGATAGTTCACTAAAAGGAAGGGTTTTTCAAGAAACAATGTATCGCCACAAAAATGCATGAATACTTCACTTCAGAATAAAGTACAAAAATAGTCGCTTTCAGTGCCATCCGCATCCTCGCAGTACCTTTGACCTTCTATGGGTTTTTATTCTACTTGGCAAACATTGCGTCTTTTAACTACAACTCCTTCGCAGAGGAGATATATACTCAAAATTTCAGCAAAATCGCAGTCTCAGCCTACTACCTCCCAGACATCCTCTTTTTCATAAGTGGATTCTTGTTAGCCAAGAAAGCATTGATGCTTATCTAGATTGAGCCGAGAGCTGAAAAAGCTCTGATTAAGGTCTTCTACCAAAAAGTGATTAAATGGTTCCCCATTTATTGGGGGATGATCCTGATTTACTGGCAAATAACCCCATCTCTGCACGCAGGGCCAATCTGGTACGAATACCAATCCGAAGCAAAAGTATGCAACTCAAAGTGGTGGCAATCGCTCCTCTTTATCGACAATTGGTTTGAGAACGGATGCTACAACTTTGCTTGGTACATCCCTGCTGAAATACAGCTAAGTCTTCTAGGCATAACCCTGCTTTGGGTGTATTTGAAAAATAACAAGGCTGGAGCTGCCTTGCTGATAGTTCTGTTTCTGGCTACATGGATCCTCACACTTACCATTTCAGCCCCTTTCCCTGCCTCACTAGATTCAACTTTAAGCTCAACTACTATTACCTATTTCAAATCGACTTACTCTCATATGCCTTTTTATCTCTTGGGGATTATCAATGGATATCTTGGGCATCACCAAAGGATGAAGGAAATACTTGAAAAACTTACCCATAACAAGATTTTTAGGGTGCTTGGGATAGTGATTGGAATCGTGATTATAAGTGTGATAGTGATCAGACCTTCAGTTTGGGAGAGTTAACTGAACTTTTAGCTGGGTTTGGCCAAAACAGGAATGTTCTTGGCTTTGTATCTGCTGATATTTTGGAGCATGTTTGGAGGGAAGTCAAAAACAACACTAATCCATCGAATTGCAGAACTGAGCAAAGGGGTGATGCTGATTGGAGGCATGATAATTGCAAGCTTTTACTGGGCAGGATTTTCTTTTCCTTACCTTGACGAAAGCTACCTTCTGAGAACAACCATAACGAACCTCTTTATCGCTATTCCTGTGGGATGCCTATTGGTTGGAATGTTTTGGCCCAAGCCCAAAAAAGAAGAGCAGCCGATTATTTGATCAATATTTAAAGACTTATTCATTACTGTAACTATCACTAGCAAGCATCAAAAATGAAACCTATTCATGATCTTTTGTGTTGCAGGAAAGGTATTGTTTTTGTGGTGATTAATCCAGTTAGTCCTTGTTTCGATATAGAATTTCTTGAGATACAGGATTTAGAAATATAACTTAAATGCAAAACGAACATCTCGCCAAATATATGAATCCTGTCATAATCAAAGACGAAGAAGGTAGAGATACTTAGATTCAGGCAAAGTCAAGCTATCAGTGTATGATTTGCCCCCTTAAACTCATACTTATGGTAAAAAGGTAGTTGACGATCCCGAACCTGTAAAATACAGTATTTTTGTTACGATTAAGTTGTTAATGGCTGGAAATAAGCTCAAAATAGCGATAAGCCTGCATCCAAAATAAAAAACTATCAGGAACTTAATCGCCAAGCTATCCATAACAATATCCATACTTCAAAAGTACTTAAAATCCAAAATAGAAACAGCAATAGTTCAGAAAAACCATGGATATTATGGTTGAAACAAAGGAGGGGCAAAAGGTAATGCCCATTATGCTACCAAACGAATAGTTCACTTACGGAGTACCAAATCGACCTTCTACTCCAATGAAACTTGTAATGGGAAACTGTTATGCCCTCGAAGCTGAAAATGCCAATCAAGTTGATTACGCCAACCAGACACAGAAAATAGAAACAAAGAATACTAAGAAGGTTTCTGCCAAGAAAACAAAAAGTCAGGCTTTGCGTTAGGAGTTGGCACAGAAGTAAAAGCAGTATCAAACAAAACCCAATCTGTAGGAACCTTTCAAACTAACTAAGTTTACCAGCTTAGGCGTAACAAAGGTAGATACTGGTTTGAATGCTAATATTAAACATAATAAATGATTTGGCTTATTATCTCATATTTTAAACAAAAGCCATATAACTTTATTCTTCTCAGATCCAAATAAATGGCTAAGGAGTGATGAAAATTTGAGATTTAGATTAGCTTATAAGTGAAGATGCATTATAATATATGATAAATAAAAGTTCAAAGTAACTGATCAAAAAGAGTAACAAAGAGCCTGAGGCCATCCGAATTCTAAGAGGCTTAAGTTAGCATGAGGAACGTTCAGTTATTAAATCTTCCTTCAAATTTCCTTACAATACCATCGAAAAAACTTACTAGGACGAAGATATTGCAGATTGGTCAAAGCTGAAAAACCCTTTTTGTATCTCAGAAACTGAAGAACCAAAGACATCCAAGTTGAATTTCAAGACTGTTTTTAAAGATCACAAATAGAACAGAAGATGCAAAAGGTATAATCTGTATCTTAACACTCTTACAAATGAATCTTTGGCTTAGAAGACTAGCTCAAACTCTTTGGCTGCTCACAATAAGTCTAAAGTAGAGAACTAACCCAAGGAGAGACCGAGATGTGCTCTAAAAAATATCATTCCTGACTTCAGTTAGAGTCAGAACAACAAACAACGTTTACAATATTTAAACTAAACAAAATGGTCTTCCATTCGTGGAAAACATTCGGTTGTTGCTCAGTAAAAAGGGTGTTTGGCCATTAGAAAAATAAAAAGATAACTCTTAAACGGCTTATAAACGAGGTCAAAGCTATTTTCCTGTCCACATAATAGCTCTGAAATCTCAACAAAAAAGAATAAGCTTTGTAGCTAAATTAACTTGCACCTTAATTGCTAGCCTTAGTCCACCGCTAGAAGAGAAAATACTCCTAAAAATCTAAGGCTTGCTTCTTGGCATAACTATATCAAAATGCGTTGCAATACCATAGAAAAGTGTTTTGAAGTTAACAGAGATCAAAATTTAACAAAAGTTAGCAAAAATGATTCAATCTAATACAGACTTCTCAAAAGTTTGCTTTAGAAGGAAAAGAATTGAAAAAGTAGATGTTTTTCCAACTTAAGGCATCACTTTTCTGATTTAAATTCAATTTCTATTTAATTTCGTAAATACAAAAATATCAAAAATGCCAGTTAATTACAATGGAAGCCTTCAAAGGTTCATAAATTCATAAGAACTATTCCTTTACGATAAATATTTAACAAATGCGATTGACTATCATTCAGAGATACTCTAGATTTTCTTCATCAATAAACCTCAATGTATGAGCAGTCGCCATTTCTTTTTAATCTTTTAGCTCCTCAACTATTCGATAAGTGAGCTCTTTCACTATTACTGGCATCATAGATTCAAGAATTCTCTTCACCATAATTTAGATGTTTCCCTCTTTTCTTTTGAAGATGACCTTTTCTGGGTTATTTACCTCTATTTTTGTTTTTTTCTAAATGGAAGGAGCTCTAATCACAATCTTTCTTCCACTAACTTCACTTTTCATTCTGCTCATATATCTAGAAACCTATTGTTTTTCGATTTTTTTGAGCTGTAGCCTACTCTATTTAACCAATATTTTCTCATAAAGCTATTTAAAGTAATTGTCAAGCTAATCGTTGATTTGCCTTTCAATTTCCTTCTTGGCGATTTCATCATATGATGAGGAGAGAAAGTTTGAAATTTCTTTTTAGATGACTTCGGTTTCGATTTGCTCTTTTGATCTGCATACCTGGATTTTGAAGTTTATTTCGCCTCTTTTGATCAAATATTTCAATGAAAGAAGATCAGAGTCTGATTAGATTTGGGTCTAGCTTCCATTTGGGTGCACAAAGAAAAGTTTGATGTTGTTTTAAGGCTGATAACAAACCATGGACGCAATTTGAAGGATTTGTTTGAATGATTTGCACTCCTTGGGGAGAAGAGCGAACCTGTATGTGTCAAAATAAACTACCATTTTATTTAATTTTATTATTTAACTTTGGTTTAGCATACTTAAGCACATTTTCAGGCAATAAATTTAATTTGCCGGCCCGTTGTTGGTAAAATAAATAGTCATCACAATCGCTTGTTTTTCAATTTTATTCATGCTATTTCCTATCTTATTCCATACCTTTTTATTGTAATTGACGATTTCTTTTGAAAAACCATAGGCCTCTAAATATCAAAACCAAAAATAACCTTCGAAAAACCTTAGATTCTTAATAACTGTTCAAAAAAGTTGTTTACTGAAAAATTATTATTTTAAAGTATTAAAAGCCAACTTTAATCATCTGAATGGAGAAAAATAAGCCATAAAACCTTTACATTCATGGTCAAGAAAGAGCATCTCTTTAGGCACTAAGCTCTAACATTCCTCTTTATCAGCAGCTCACAAAAAAGTATTTTCCTTTGAACTTTATCAGCCACAGAGGTAGATTAGTAAACAGTGAACGAATGAACAAAACTTTCGCAACAAAAAAGATCACAGATATCAGGCAAATGCTTTCCAAAAGCCTTTTTTATAAGGACAAGAAAAAAGGTCTGATATAGAAATAGAAATTAAAGACCTTCTTATGTGGAAATAAGTTGGATAACTTGCCGATATCCCCTTAAACCTAACAAAAATAGTCAGCTAGAATCTTGAATACCGTTACAAGCTGCAAAAATGTTCAAAAAGTTCTCAATTGTGAAGCAACTTATGAAGATAACTCCCTTGCTAGATACTCTCAAGATATGTATTTCAATAGTTTTTAAGAAAATTAGAATTACTCTACAAACAAGCTATTGGATTAAAAGTTCGACAATATCCTTGAGCTCAATTTAGGGGAATAGGACAACGTTAGCCTTGATATAGATTCCAGATTCGCAACGAAAAAAGCCATTAAAATGAACTATGACTTTGATTTAGAGCCTTTTTTCCCAGAGAATAGAATAACCCTCCATGAAAGGTTGCTTGAAGAGGAAAATTAGTATCTTAGGTAACAGTTGCTCTTTTTCGCAGGCCTAATCCAACAAGAAAGAGATAAATCCTAAGCTTACAAGTAAAAGTTGAAGCTTTGGAATAAAGAGATATAAAAGCTAAAGTAAAATCTCGGGAAAGTATAATGGCAGTTAGAAAGAAAAGAAGAAGATCTTTTCTTTCTGTAGAATATAAACAGACAATTGTAAACAAATATCGAAGAAATTGATAAATAAAAAAAGTTACTAGACAATCGGCTTCAAGAAGTCTTATATGAATATGATTTAAATCTGGCGAAACTTGGATATTTAGAACAGGAGAAATAGAAATAAATAGAGGTGATTGTCTAAAAGTGCTGTAGATAGAAATAGTGCTATTTGTAGTAGCTGAGCTAAAAGAATAGGGAGTTTTTGGAGTTAAACGAATTTATCTAGGCTTTAAAGACCAAAATTACCTTCTTGTAAGCAATCAACAAAGAGTCAGAAAAACAAAATGCGAATCTAAGTACAGAGAGTGATAGAGTTAAGTAGTTTGATGAGGAGGTTGACATTTAGTAATAGTTTGCCAAAACAAGCAGCATTTGCTTATCTTTGGCTGAGGCTTAACATATCAAAAATATCATATAGTAGAAGGAACAACTTTTTTAGCAATAAGTCTAACAACTAAAAGCAACTAATCTTTAGAACTAAGCAAAGTACACAAAAAGTATTGAATAACTGCAGAAAAAACTTAAATCGAAGGAAGATTAGCTGTTATTGCTTCACAGCAGCTATTCTAAAGAAATCTAGCAAATGAAGCTATTCAACTCTTAAAATTGTGCTTCCATCAAGAAATAACTTACTTATTAACAATAGAAAAACGCTTCACTGCTGAAACAGCTGAGGCAGGCTCTATAGAAAAGAAATGAAGAAGATTGTGTTTTTGAAGATTAATAGCTAGATTAACTTCTCTAGAATTGTGTTGACGAGCTTGAAAGAGAAAGAAATTCTAATTATCTTTTGCATGAGCAAATTTCAGAGGAAAAAAAGATTAATTATATCCTAAGAACAGAAGTAGAAAAGCTTAAAAGCCTTTTTAACAAGGAGATTTACCTTATACAATAAATATAAGGCAGAGTCTTTAATAATTGATTAAGTTATTGAGTTTATAGCGAAATATTCATTAATATCAACATTTAATATTTGTGACTGTGATTGCTGAGCAAATGGATCAAAATTAATACGCTTTTGCCTTTGACCAACAGTTCAAAAAAGCACTCTCTTTGAAGTAATCGTAACGGAAGCTTAAACTTCGCATTCTGGACAAATGTTTGAAGTATCAAAATCCAACACTAACAGAAGATGAACAAAGATGTATTCAAGAGTAGTACTCGTTTTTGAAGCCATTTCTACAAAAAATTAAGCAGTTTTAGTGATTTGTGAAGTGATTGTAAGATCAAAATAACCCTGAAGCAAATATTAGACTAATTTAAGATTATTAAAAGGTAAATAAAGTTCTAATTGTATTTTATATACTATACTATTTATCAAGACTTTAATGGATTAGCTGACTCCATTGGAGAATCAGACAAACTTGAACACTTTATGTTTCTTTAGCTAGTGCCGATAGCGACATCAGCAGATTGTTGGATCCAGGGTTGAACTTCATAGCAGTCATACCTAATAATTAGAATCGCTTAGTTTTAGTTCGGTAGCTTTCGGCCCTTGCGCCCATTTCCCATAAAAAAACTGCAAAGAAAATCTGATGAAATAAAAGGAAATAGTCAAAGAATATCTTGACAAGATCTAACTCTAAATATTGTAATAGCTTAGAGAATGGAGAAAAAAACAACTCACTAAGCTGAACTGCCTGATTGACTTCTTTGATCGTGATAGAATCATTGAAATCTTCAAAAATTTCAACTATATTGACTGTAAACATCAAGAAGAGTATCTTTAGATCATCAATATGCTTTATGACTTAAGTAAGCAGCAGCTTGAAGATTCAAACTCACATTTCTCAGCATTAACCGATAAGTTAGTTTAGTGCCTTATAGGATGCTCAAAGAAAGGGAATAACATTCTTGAAATAGTCAAATACGTGCTTTAAAGTCATGAGTATAATGAACTCAATCTTGGTGATGAAAGCTTTCATCTTTAAGCATAAGCTAAAGCCAAAGACTTGAAAGCAATACTTCACAAACAAAAAAAGATAGGATAAATGTTTTCTTCATAGGAATCGGAACAAAGTGGCGGCTTTGAAACCCTTTTTTCAAAAAATCAAAAATAGTCAAAAGATTCAGCTTAAAAGATTTTTCAACAGTTATCATATGAATAAAAGACTTAAAAACTAGTTGACAACCCGATTCTTTCGAAAACTGCTTACACAGAATAGGATTCAAAAGGTAATGATGAGCTCAAATAAACCATTTCAACTTATTTGTCAAAGTCAAAACAGATTTCAAAGAAAGAAGTTTGTACCCGAAAGAACTATGGAAAGAAGCACTACCCAATTCTCATTGAGGACAATTAAGCTGAGAAGATAAAGAGAATGTTTTAGATAGGAAAAAATAAAAACTATAAGACCTAATAAATTCTTGAAATTCCCCAAGGTTTATAGACAAGGGGTGAATAAATCTTGATAATCTGGAATGGGAGAAACAAAACGCAGATAATGAATTTTATTTTACAGCATCAAAAGCTCAAATATTTAATAATCAACGATAAATCCATATCAAGTTAGCATATTTAAAAATTTCTGACAATAAACCCTAGTATTTAAGGAATCACTTTTAATTGCCAAAACTTTCTACGCCTCAAAGATTTCCTTCCTTATAAACTGAGATTTCTGAACTGCTTTGAAAATTTCAGATTCATTCGAGAAAAGGATAACGCCAAATATTTCCCTTGGAAGAAGTGTACCTTTCGTCAAAAGGCAGACGAAACAGTAAAGCAAATCAAATGCTACGCTTTCTAAAGCTATACTGTAACAACTATTCATTAGCTCAGAAATATTCCTCCTAATTTAAAGTAGCTGAATTTCTGCCAACTTCAAGAAATTTTATGCCTGAACTTATCTCTTAACTCCAGTGTCATCTCCCAGAAGATCAATTGCTTATAAATACTCACATTTTCAAGTAAATATTCTCTAATTAGACATTAAGTTTCCTCCCTCAAGCTACAGTCTGCTGAGAATTTTGTTTAAAAGTAACCAAAGGCTTAGAAACATATCTTTTAGTAAGCATTCTTTAACATAGGCCATTGTGAGATAAAGCTTTAAACAGCTGTCGACACTTTTGAAAACGTTAATAGCGAATATTTGAGTTAACTGGTGTTTTAGGGGGCTTAAGGCTAAAAGCAGACTCTTAGTCAAAAAAGTCGTCAACAAATTGGCTCTTTTCATCATTTGTAAGTGCTAATCTTAGGTAATTAATAGTATAGTTAGTTAACATTCTGTTCTCCGAAAAATAGACTTAAGCTGAGAAATTTTCTGCTTTTCCGGAAATCAGCAGCCTAAAGAACCTAAATCACCTCAATTTGTGTAATTAGTCAGTAACCAAGACAACTGCTAGCCAGTTTATGCTGATTTGCTGTAGTATCTGCACCCTAGCACTTATCAAAACATGAAAACTCTCAATCTAGGTTTAACTCAAATCAATTCTAAAGCTGTGCCACTTTTGTCTAAGTTTACTGGTTTGTAAGCATTAGTGCTTGATTTCGTATAGATAAGCGGCAAAGACTTGGTTTCGATTACGAGAGAGATGGCTAGACTTGCGAAACTGAGTCTTTGTGGTCTTAGCTCGCGTTTTAGCAGTTAAATGAAAAGGGAATATCCCCTCCCTCATTTTGGCGGTATAAAAAGTTAAGATATTTAAAATTTCGCGCATAAAACTCTAGAGTATGTAAATATCGGTACATTTTCTGGTATTTAGGCGGTTGTGATTATTTAAGAAGCCATCAGTGGTTCAGTTTCCCTCGTTTGAAAATAATAAAAGTCAGCTATTAGCAATTGAGCGATTAGGCCAAAGATAGCCTAAAACTACTTAAAATCAGGCTCTTTTAGTAAGAAAAATGGAGTTCTTTCCAAATTTCAAAGTTTGAGTTTCTTGAAGGTAAAAGGAAAGTTTGGCGAAAATAACAAGCAAGAAGCAAGCTGAAAGATATATAATAGATTGATAATAATTCAATCGAGGGATCCTCGAATTCTCTCAACACCGTGACTCACAGTTACTTAAATCCATCCCGACAAAGCCAAAGAGTCAATCAGAGAGATAAATAAGTTAAAGAAGAAAGCGCCTTAAGCTGCCAATTTTCATAGGAGGACTATCCAAATAGTAAGCGAAGCAAATCATTAGGGAAAAGTCACTAGACGAAGAGCGAGATGATCACTTTTGGTGCCAAAAGGGTACAAAAAAAAGAGAGAAAAAAAGGGCAGTTCGATGTAGCCCAAGTATGATAAGGCAAGAAGATCGTCTGTATATCATAAATATTAAATTCAGCAAAAATGGGGTAGTGGGCATGGGCTTTGATACATAAAAATCGTATACTAGCGTTTACCCTGTTGTAGTGTGAATATATCATATAGGTATTCACTGTATTTCGTGAAAGGAGCACACTGAGGAAATAGCTAACATAACTGCTTAAGAAAGTGAGAGAGTTGATGAGTCTACAATGCCTAAGCAAAACTGACTTCTCCTCTTGACCTTATAAAATCAGCATATGAAGCTAATATAATATAATTTTAATAGTTAGAAATCCTCATGAGTTTTCTTTACTACCCCTCCTTCGACAGGATGGTCCCCAGCTTCCGCCCTCTGTTCCCAGAACAGCAACAACACCTTCAAACCACCACCATTATTATATCCAATTTTCAATCCTGTTCAGAATCAGCTCATAAAAATTTTTACCTCAACCAAGCTCTACCTACCCAAACTACAACTCTTGATCAACTGGGCACACACTAGCCTAAAAAACAAGTTGGACCGAGAAAAAGGCTCCCCAAAAAGGAAATAAGTCGTAGGAAGGATTAAAATTTCGGATGGAGATGCCAAAAGAAAGGCCGGAACTTCAACTCAATAATACTAAAAGGCTACGTCCAATTCATCCTTGTAGGCAAAGGAATGATCAGATTAGTGGAGGATCTTTCAAAAAAGCTTGGCTTAGAAAATGGCGTTTCAGCCTTTTATAAGTTCATCAATGAAACTTTTCCCCAGAATAAAGCATATTTGGGGTTAAGGTACATGCAAAATGTTTTGAATGGCTAAACGCAAGCCCAAGCTTTGGTTCACATGCTAGGAGTGACGCTAAGATACTATCTCAAAGAGATTTACCCAATAACAGTCTGCATCGGAGCTAAGTCAAAGAAAAAGTTGAGACTATAGCTGCTGAAAAAAGCCAGAAGCATCCTCAGTTAGATGTTTGAATGATGATTTGTTTACATCTGATTGATCAGTATTAATTGTATTCATCAAATGTGGGGCACACCCAATATAGGTAGTTACCTCAACAAACAAACATGACCATAATATCAGAATATAAGGCCAGAAAAACAAGAATCCGAGCTAGAGCTAACTAACTGCTATCAGTCATTCAAACCGCCTATAACAAAAAATTCTGTAAATGCACACAGTAGCCTCTTTCAGACAATTTACCAACGAACTATCACACTTAAAAGAAAAGAGAACAATAAAAGCCTCCTCTTTAAGAAGCTTGAAGACTTCAAATCGGAAATCTACAAAATAATCTCTGACAAATAGGAAAGAATCAACGTGTTCGAGGAATCAGGCTGAGTAGCTGCCAATCTAGCGACCAGAGTAGGGCTCTACTTTGGCAGTATACCGAAGTAGGTACCCGAGTGGGTACCTTAGTAGAGAACTTAATATAACTTAATACCACCTCTATCAGCTCCAGCTCAGCCACTCTCATTTTCAGAGTCTAAAGTTAGTCCATGAGTGACCTCACATATCCCATGACTCTCTCTTATGTTTCGAGGGCCATCATTGCTCCTCTTAATTGGCTCTTCATCTCACCCAGTTCACCCCTCCTTACCTGCTCCTGATGTTTCCTTCTTAAGCCCAAAAATCTCTAGCTCATAACCACAACAGCCTCCTAACGATATAATCTAACTTAATACCAAGGTAGCCTGTTGGGAAAATATAAAAACGATTACGAGTTTCATTAAAAACGTCTAGGCCTAGTGCAAAATGAAGCGAGACCTGCTGGTCACCCTGGAGCGCTTCCTATACTGCCAGGGATGGCCCCCGGACGATGTCAATTTTACCCTAAGGTCCAAGGAGTTACCTTAGGACCTTATAACATTCCTCTCATAGGAAAAATTGCATTATAATTATTATTAAAAACGATTACAAACGGTGGTATGGTAAAAGTAACAAGAATGGAGTACAAACTGTCCAGGAAGAACCTGGAACCGTGTTAGAGGAATCAAGTGATAAGGGAAGAGAAGAAGGCCTAGAAGACAAGCTCATCCAGTTAATAAATCTCATTTGGGCTAATTAGATGAGCCCTAGATAAGTCATCACGAAATCACACAAGAGGATTAGGTTCTTAACGTTCAGACAGATTTCTTTTAAACGGTGTTAATGGATGTGCAAACATTCACTATTGAAATAACACAAGAATTGAAACTTAAAAAAATTAGGCATGGTTTGAACATTTTCAGGAGTTGAGTGCTTTGTAGAACTTTTAGTACTTAGACTTGAATACTAGGGTTATCAAATAAAAGAAGAATTGAAACTTCAAAGTAGTTTGAAAGAAACTAAGTATGGTCAATTCAAATAAAACAAGAATTGAAACTTCAAAGAAAAAGTTCATGTATACCAACCTGAATTTATTCTGCAATACAATAACTGACTCAGTACTAATTCAGCCGATTGGGGCCATACTGAGCACAATATGCTTCATTTCCAGCTAAATTATTCATTCACTGCCTTTGACAACCAGTCATTCATTTACTCCAGTAATTACTTATTAATTTTATTGGAATTATTCGTAAATTTTCATTCTTACAACTAAGATATAGATGATCTAGATCTTTTCAATTTATTTAAGATGTCAATCTCCCTTTTGATATCTTTTTAGATTTCTCATTTCAGTTGTTTATTAGATAGATAGCGCTTTCATATATCATTTGATAGTGCTTTTTCTACCTTTTTTCCAATTTAATTTAGTTTTTTTTTCTCTTTTATCAATTCAGTTGTTTATTATCTATTCATCTGATTTTTCTTTTTTAGAATCTTTTCAAACTGAACTCTTTCATTTCATTTCAGCTATTATCAGCCATGATCTTTCAGATTAATGACTAATCATAATGAAAACTCTGTAAAATGTGATTATATGGAATGATATCATATTGAGTGATATTTATATTCACCAAATATTTACAGAGCGGAAGAAGGCTATAAGGTCCTTTTAGAAAGTAGTACTTCACAACAACTCTAGATCTAATGGCGGAGCCTTCAAAGAAGAAATCACTTTGATGGTGAATGACTTTGGCATGATGCTGCACTGCAATCAAATAAGTTCTCAAGAAGCTTGGAATACATATAATCAGAAGCCTTGAGGAGATCAAAATGCTTGATCGAGAAAATTTATGAGACAGCTTACAAGATGAGACCTGCTTGCTATCAGTCATTCAAACCGCCTATAACAAAAAATTCTGTAAATGCGGCAGAGTAGCCTCTTTCAGAAACTTTATCAAGGAAGTATCTTACTTAAAAGAAAAGAGAACAATAAAAGCCTCCTCTTTATGAAGCTAGAAGACTTCAAATTGGAAATCTACAAAAAATCTCTGACAAATAGGAAGATTAAGAATAAGCTACCTAAGACGATCTAGTACTGGATGAACTTGGCCTCACTATGGCTTCCGCTGATGCCTTCACCATTATCCAAAAGCGTTTCCAACTCAACAAAAAGCGGTTTAACTACCTTCGTGGTAAGCTAACCAAGAATACTTCCTTTGGAGAATACTTGGAATAGATGAGAAGTAAAGAGAGTATTGTAGCGTATGAAACTTGGCAGGAAGAACGTCCAATACCTGATGTCCTCCTCATCATGACCAAGTTCATGCAAGATAATTACAAAATCTTTGAGACACACTCATGTTTGAATTACATTCAAGGTATGCAGTGTATCCATATCATCCAATGGATCAGACAAGTACTGGAATGTTGCTCTGTTTGCTACTAGTATTGAGGACTTTTGACAAGTCGGATAAGCAAGTAGGAGGATATAGCTACTTTATGTATTTTATATCAACTAATAAAACATATCACTTCAGTTCACCCAGTTTTCCGATTACGCCTCAATCTTTCACATTTATCGAATATTTACTTTAATTTCCAATACTAAGTTTAATATCCTCGTAATTGCTCAACTTTTCTTCGTAATTCTGCGTTGCTTCTCCAAGACTATTGAACTTCTCTTTCTAACGCTTGAATCTGACAATTTTTGGCTGTAGTTGCTGATTTATTTAAGACTTGGATAGGCTTTTTACTAGATTTTTTAACTCTATTCTTTTATTTCTCGAATAGCTTTATAACTGCTAAATCTTACTTCAAATCCTTTTTCTTAACAGTCGTTTGTGACTTTTTTGTACTTTTTTTCTGAGTTGGATTCAAAGAATTCCGAAAAAGATGAGTTTAGCTCATTATTTTCGAAACTAGATTCAAGTGTTTTGTGGGAGTTTAGGTTTATATCTATTTTTCTAGTTTTTTAACTGAGCTCAGTTTTTATTTTTTAGGAGGTGTCGTCTGCACATAATAGTTGTTGAGAGGTGGAATACCTTATATTCGAATAGATGAAGTTTGTTGGGCCTGACTGCTTTTGAATTTTGGCTAAGACTAAGATTTGATTCCAAGCAGCTTTTCCTAAATTTTTTGCAGTTTGGCTTAGATGGTGTCAAAAGAAGGTTTTTATACTCTGTTGGAATGAAAATGGGCGATCTGATCGTCTAAATATTACTTCAAGTGCTGCTTGGTACCCGTTATGAACATTAATATAGTTTAAATACAGCCAATTTGAGCTTGAACAGGAAAAAAATACAGCAATCTTATTTATTTGAGTGGCTGGACAACGCAAAATCAACACAAGAATGAAGACAAGTTGCTTGTTTAAGCTCATACTAAAGCTCAGTTATACTGTAAAGGATATGTTCATCACTTCTTCTTTATTGTTTTCTTTTTTTCGGCCTCTTTCTTCTTCACGCAGACGTCTAGATGCTTCTCCAAGAAGACTTCAGCAAAAGGCTTTTAGCAGAAGCTACAAGGAACAATTTTCATCTCTTATTCCTTCTCTTACCTTACGCCATCTTAATCCTTTTCCTCCCCACCTGCTTCCTTCTTTATTGCTTTCACTGCTGCCCTGAAATCTTCGGAAGCCGTTTTCCAGTTGTCAGAGGTTTTATCAAAGCCTTTTCCTTTCCCTTTGCCTTCCTTTTTTTCTTTATTTTTTTGTTACTTCACTATTTTGGCTTGTTCTTTAGTGACTATTCTTTTGGCTTAGGAGTTGAATTACTTGCGTTTGCTCATGAAGACCAACTTGCAAGCCTTTGCGTGCTTCTCTAAGGCTTTCCTATTGAACTTTCTGCCACAGCCTTCTGGACACTACACCAAATCAGTTTCACCAGGCATAGATTACTAAACTTCCTCTTACTTTATTGGCTTCTCTTCGTCAAAGACTTATGGCTTTTAAGGTTCAGGCTCAGGCACATGAACGGGAGGTTAAACTCTAGGTTGCTCAACGGGTTTGATAGGAACTGGTTCTTTTTCTGGTTCTTTGGAAATCAGGATTCTCTTTTGGGTTGTTCTGAGAGGGTTATGCTATGCTGAATTTTTTCTGTCTTCTTTTTGTACAGGATCATCATTGATAACTAATTTGAGTTGCTCACCTGAGGAGGGAAGGGTCAGCTTGGGTCGATTGGAGAGTTCAGTCGGTTAATTATAGTTTTAATGTTGAGGACGATGATCTGGATTTCACATATTTTACTCTAGGTCTAAGCAGCAGGACGCTCTATTCTTCCCTTTAGTAACCTTGTTTGGGTGCGGTTCTGAATAGAGAGTGAGGAAGGTTCATATGCGATTTTATCAGACTGTCCAGTTGGCAGCTATAGTCTGGGCTGTTATTCCTCTTAGTGAAAGAAAAGATACTTTTGAAGTTTAATTAATCTCCGGATGTCCGTTTTTCTCTCAAATTTGCCAATCGGCTTCCACCGAAAATCGTTGCCATTTAGAAAATCTATAATAATACACTCTCCAGCAAATAAAATATAAATAATCGAATCATCTTTCAAGTTCTTTATATGAATCTTTATGGCGCAATCAAAAATCCGTTAAAAGGCGTGGGTGTGGAGGAGTGAGGGCGATTAATAAAAAATTGCCACTGCCAGGATTCGAGCCTGGGTTCTCAGAGCCACAATCTGAGGTACTAACCACTATACTACAGTAGCAACCTTATAGGACATCAAGATACTCACATCTTGCATCTGATTAATCCTAGCAAATCAATCTTATCTAATCTAATGCTAAAGCTGGTCTGAAGTACTTCGTAGAATTATCGCATTTCAATTGAGGTATCAAAGATTGCATTTCCTGGGCCTAAAATGTAAGAAAGAAGCATTCAACCCTAATATTTAGGGAATAGCGAAAGAAGAAGACAGTCAAACTTGGCCAGCTTGCTTTTAGTTGCTACGAATTGCCAAATTTACCCGAGTTATTTTAAATTATATTTTTTCCATTTCACATGAATACGGCTGAGTAGGTTGATATTGACAAAATCATCAACAAATTGCTCTAGAATGGGGGTAAAGAGGTCAAGCTTCTTTAGTCTGAAGTCCGAGGACTTTGTCTGAAAGCAAGGGAAATCTTTCTTGAACAGCCTATGCTACTTGAACTTGAAGCACCAATCAAGATATGCGGTATCTTTACTCTCACACAGGAGATATCCACGGGCAATATTCTGATTTGATAAAGCTATTCGAGTACGCAGGATTCCCTGGAGACACAAACTACCTCTTTTTGGGAGACTATGTAGATCGGGGAAAGCAGTCGATGGAGACGATCTGCCTGATGCTGGCATACAAAATAAAGAACCCTTAGAACTTCTTCATGCTGAGGGGCAACCACGAATGTTCCAGTATCAACCGCATTTACGGTTTCTACGATGAATGTACCAACAAATCTTACCTAGGCAAACGCAAGTACAACATCAAACTTTGGAAAACCTTTTCCGATGTATTCAATGTCATGCCTGTCTGCGCACTCATTGATGAGAAGATACTGTGTATGCATGGAGGCTTGAGTCCTCAGCTCTAGAATTTTGAACAAATTTTGAAGTTAGTGAGGCCGCTTGAGGTTCCAGATCAAGGTTTGCTATGCGACTTGCTGTGGGCTGACCCCTAGAAAGGCATGAATGGCTGGGCATAAAACGAGCGAGGGGTGAGCTTTATATTCGGAGGGGACGTCGTTTCCAACTTTTTGAAAGATCATGACATCGATTTAGTCTGTAGGGCTCATCAAGTGGTGGAGGAAGGGTACTAGTTTTTCGCAAAGAGGCAGTTGGTGACCATTTTCAGTGCGCCTAATTACTGCGGGTAGTTTGAGAATTCAGGGGCAGTGATGAGTGTGGACGAGTCTCTAATGTGTTCATTTCAAATTCTAAAATCTTCGAAAAAGAAGAAGTGATGGTGAATGCAACTAACTTATCTCTACTATTTTTAGATTGAAGCAGTTTATTCAGCATCATAAAATAGCTGATATCTAGTATACTATGTTTGTGTGATTGTCACTTGTAACCAAGATATGGCGTTGAAAGCATACAAGTTATTCATATTATCAATAGTGAATCACATTCATGAATGTGGCTCGTTAAAAAGCACAAAAGATTCAGCTTAGTTATTTAACCATCAGAAATAATCAACCCTTCAAAGTAGCTTTCAAATCATCAAGAAATGGATGACCAGGTCCTCGTTTTAAGTATAGAGAAAAGTAGTCAAATTTCTCTAGAGCTTAATTAATTTAGTAAAAATATGCAACCAAAAAAAGTCAAATATTAAATGAGTACCCTAAATAAAAGCATAGTTTGTTGAAAGACAGAAACAATAAGAATAGAAATATTCTCAGCAATATCTTGCCGAATCAATATAAGTTGTAACAGTTAAGCAGAATGCGGTATAGTTGTGTATTGGATAACTTCCAGAGTGATACAAAGCAGCATGCAAAGTTTTAACCCAAAGTGAATAGCACATCAATAAAGATAAGTGGCAAAAATCTTGGTTGTTTCAGCTCCAGTATACCTGCAAGGGAACTTTTCTTCTGCTCACGAACTCCTTCACGATGACCCTCCCCCCG
>Ga0316217_10001389_pt1 | contig 31648 bp, 29 predicted proteins | sample 1anoAmetaG_FD_203633 | JGI IMG/M metagenome (GOLD analysis project Ga0316217, IMG submission 203633) | Freshwater microbial communities from Trout Bog Lake, Wisconsin, USA - 1anoA | ecosystem: Environmental > Aquatic > Freshwater > Lake > Hypolimnion/Profundal zone | place: USA: Wisconsin... | reverse complement strand
CGGTGCTGGCCAAGGCCAAACAAAAGGCCTCCACCGGTGTCTGCGTGAGCAACCAGAAGCAAATGGCGATCGCTTGGACCATGTACGCCAACGACAACAAGGATTACCTGGTCAACATGAACAATTTTGTCAATTCCGACCCCACTTCCACCACCGGCTTGAACCAGGCTCCCTGGCGCTACCAGTACGCCACTTCGTTTCAAGGCAACACCCTGCCCGTGGTGCCGCCCCAAGGCACCCTCGGGGGCCAGGCTTATGTCAAACTCTTGACGGAACAATGTGTTGCCCAGGGGGCCTTCGGCGTCTATCTCAAGAATCCGGATGTGGTGAATTGTCCGGGGGACTCCCGCAAACAATTGGCCGCGTCGAGTTTTGCGTTTTGCTCCTATTCTGGCGCGACGGGGATGAATGGTCAGACGTGGAACAACGATCCCACCCAGGGGGAAATCCTGGCCAAAATCAACGATGTGCATCATTCGGCGAGCAAGTTTATTTTTGTGGAGGAAAACGATCCGCGGGGGGAGAATGAAGGCACGTGGGTGATGAACGTCAGCGGCAACGCGGCCAACTACTGGGCGGGCACCACTATTTTGGATTCCCCGGCGGCGTTTCATGGCACTTCCAGCACGTTCAGTTGGGCCGATGGCCATGCGACTTCCCGGCGTTGGCTGGACGGAGCGACGATTGCCTATGCGGCCAGCATGAACACCGGGAAATATAACAGCCCGCCGGCGGCGACCGATAAAGATGTGCCGTTTCTGATTGGCGGCTATGGGTTTCGCGGCAATCAATAATGGATTCACAGACAACAAAATTGAGTCTGAAATGAAGTGCCGCGATAGTCGGAAAATCATGCCCGCGCCTTCCCGCCGGGCCTTCACCTTGATTGAACTGCTGGTGGTGATCGCCATCATCGCGATTCTGGCGGCCATGCTGTTGCCGGCGCTGGCCAGCGCCCAGCGCAAGGCCCGGGAAACCCAGTGCAAGAGCAATCTCAAGCAGATTGATATCGGCTTGTTCATGTATCTTAATGATTATGGAGCGTTAGGCCGCAATACCACCACCGGCAACTGGTTTCCCAACCTCGCTTCGGTTCAGAATGGACTGATGGCAGCTGCTTACTGTCCCCTGGCGACCACCAACAACTCTGGTTTTATCGGGAACAACGGCAGCGCGTGGGGCACCGCCACCCTGCCTTGGATCGGCAATGACGGCCTGCCGACGGACAGCGCCAGTTACTTTTTTAATGGTTGGATGTATCAAATTGACCCTAATGTCCAGGGCTATAGCGCCGGCTCGCCCGGTCAACTGTTTGGCAAAGAAAGCAACATTCGGCACACTTCCCAGACCATCCTGTTCGCAGATGGCGTTTGGGAAGATGGCTGGCCCAACTGCGGCACGGCGGCGGGTCCCGGAGACAACATCCCTTCGCCTGCCAATCTATACACCGGCTCCACGGATGTGATGATGGGACGTGTTTGCATTGCCAGACACGGAATTCCGAAGGCCCCGTCGAGTGCGGCGGCCACCTCGATGTTCCCGGGTGGCGTGAACGTGGCACTGGCCGATGGCCATGTGGAGTATGCCAAACTCGACAGCCTTTGGTCGGCATATTACTGGAGTGCAACCTCTGTCCCGCAGAAGCGTCCATAAAGCGCGGACCAAGATTTCAAACTGGCCTTGTTATGAACACCAACCCCCTGCGGCTTGGAAAAAAACTTCGCCGATTGGCGGCCAATTTCTGGCTCTTGCTGGCCATCAAAGCCTCCGGGGCGCTCGCGCTCATTTGGTTCCTCGTCCGCGTGATTCCCAAGCCCAGCCGCGCAAATTATCCGTGCCAGCGCGCGGCGTTTCCACTGGCGAGCAGCTTTGTCCTCTGGCTGTGTGGCTTGTTAGCCATAAAAGTCGGCGGCAAATGGTTCACGCGTGGTCGCATCGCCATGGGCGGCGGCATGGTGGTCTTCGCAGCGGCGGTATTGTGGACGGTCATTGCCTTCACCGGCGACGGTGCGGCGCAAACGACGGCGGCCAAGAAACCTTCGGATTGGAATTTCATTCCCGCACCACCGAACCAGCCGGTGGGCGTCGCGCGCGGGATTTTTCCGGGCCGCGTCGTCTGGGCGCGCGACCCCCTGGCGACGAAATGGGCCGGGCATTGGCAGGAAAAATCCGACCAGTGGTGGCGCGACGAAAACACCGACCAGGCACGCGTGGACAACTTGCTCGCCGCCACTTTGACCCGGCTCACCGGCAAAACCAACGGCGCAGCCGCATGGCGGGCGATTTTTGAGTATTACAATCTGCATTCACGCCAGCTTCAATCGCGCGGCTGCCAGCCCGGCGAAATCGTCGCGGTGAAGGTCAATTTGAACAACTGCACCAAGCCCGACAAGACGGACAATTACATTGACGCCTCGCCCCAGTCCATTCTGGCCATGGTGCGCCAGTTGGTCAACGCGGCGAAAGTTCGCCCCGCGGATATCGTGATTTATGACGTCCGCCGTTACATTCCGCCTTACATTCTTACGAAGGTCTGGAGCGAGTTCCCGGACGTGCGGTTTGTCCAGCAATCCACGCCGACGGAGCCGCAGCCGAAAAATCCCAGAACCGGCGATTATCACAATCTGGAAAAAGTGAACTGGGTCGAGGGCATCACTTATTCGCGGGACAACGAAAAGTACAAGGACGCCCGGCTCATCCCGAAGCAAATCATGGACGCGACCTACCTCGTCAATCTGGCCATTTTGAAAGCCCACTCGTATCCCTACAACGAAATGGACCGCGGCGACAGCGGCCAAACGGGCATTTCAATGTGCGGGAAAAATCATTTTGGCTCGATCAAAGGGCCGTATGAACTGCATTCCATCATCAACCCCGATTTGGACGCTGCGCCGCACTTTTATTCGCCGCTGGTGGATTTGGCGGCCTCGCCGAATCTGGGCGCCAAGACGATTCTCTATGTCTTGGACGGACTTTATTGCGGGCGCAAGTGGCAATCGTATCCGCAGCATTTTCCGAATCCGCCGTTCGACAACCGCGTGGCGCCGTACGAGAATTCCGACTGGCCTGCGAGCATTCTGGCCTCGCTGGACGGCGTGGCGCTGGACTCGGTCGGACTGGATTTGATTTTTGCGCAGACCAAAAACAACACCGATACCAATGGCCATCCGCGCATTCTCATCCGCGCCCATGCGGACGATTATCTGTTTGAGATGGCGCAGGCGGAGCAGCCGCCATCTGGCACGACTTATCAGCAGGGGGGCAAGCCCGTGACCAGTCTGGGGGTTCATGAGCATTGGAACAGTGATGCCACCAAACAGTATTCCCGCAACCTCGACCCGAAAAACGGGACGGGCATCGAGCTGATTTATCTGCCGCCGGAGACCTTGCCCGCACCGGCCAAGGCGGCGGACAGCGCGATATCCAAGCCGGTGGCGCCGGCGATTTTGCCCGGCCAGGGTGTGGCGCAGCATCCGTTTCTTTACGCCGGCGAATGGGACACGCGCAAGCCGTTGGAGCAATCCATCTTCATCGTGCGGGACGGGAAAATTGACTGGCAATATTCCCTGCCGATCAAAACTGCCGGCGGCGGTAACGAGGAGTTTGACGATGCCACGCTGCTGGCCAACGGCAACGTGATCTTTTCCCGGATGTCCGGCGCGGGCATGGTCAGCCCGGACAAAACGCTGGTGTGGGATTATCCGGCTCCGCCCGGAACCGAAGTGCATTCGTGCCAGGCCATCGGTCAGGACCGCGTGCTCATCATGCGCAATGGGAATCCAGCGCAGGCCATGATCATCAACACGGCCACCGGCCAGGTGGAAAAAGAAATTCCGATCCCCACCACCGTCACTGGCACGCATGGGCAGTTCCGGCATATTCGCATGACCAAAGCCGGCACGCTGCTGGTGCCGCACCTGGGCGAGGGCAAGGTGGTCGAGTATGATTTGGACGGCAAAGTCATTTGGTCCGTGGCGGCGAAATCACCTTGGCAGGCCGTGCGACTGGAGAATGGCAACACGCTGATCGCCGGCGACAAGAATCGTTACGCGCGCGAGGTGAATCCGCAGGGGGAAACCGCGTGGGAATTCACGCCCGCGGATGCGCCCGAATACAAGCTGGGCAATCTCCAGTCGGCCGACCGGCTGGCCAACGGTAACACGGTGATGTGTTTTTGGATCGCCGGCGACAACAACGCGTCCCACTGGCCCGGCACGGTGCAGGTCCTGGAAGTGACTCCGGAAAAGAAAATCGTCTGGGCGCTATCGTCGTGGAAAAATCCCGACCTCGGGCCGGCCACGTCCATTCAGCTTCTGGATGAGCCGGGCAGGGTGGAAGACTTCGGGCAGGCGCGCTAAGTCGCAAACGGCTTTTCCAGATGAATGAACGTTTCAAAATCTCTCTGCTGGCCCTGATGCTGGCATGGGGGACCGTCTCTCCGGTCCGGTGTCAGGCCATTTATCTTTGGACCAACACCCTGGCGACCGGCGATTGGAATGCGGCGACCAATTGGAGCCCGAATGGGGTGCCGAACGGCATCGGCAATACTGTCTATTTTGTCGGCCAGGCATCCTCCGGCATCACCATGGACAATGGGATGACTTTCACCAACGGCACGTTGTCCTCCACCAACGCGGTCAGTTGGATCATCAAATCCGGTTCCGGCACCAACTATTTGCAAGTGGCGGCGGGTATTCCGGTGCTCAATGTGACCGCCTCTGGCACGGAATGTTGGTTTGAATCGGCCTATCTGGCGGGAGCCCAGGGTTTCAACAAGACCGGTGCCGGTAAGGTTACCTTCCGCTATGATGGCAATGCCAACACGATCTCGGGCAACATTGGCATCCTGGGCGGCACCTTGGGTATTCAAGCAGATTACAGCCTGGGGAACACCAACAATAACATCACGATCACCAATGGCGCGACGTTGATCGAGGAGAGCAGCGCCAATGGCGGCGTCTTTTGGCTGGCGCCTTCGCGCACGATCACCCTCGCCGGCGCGCAAGCGGAAATTGGAGTGTTGAACTCGGGTTTTACCTTGATTGTCCCAGGCGTCATCAACGAGAGTCCCGCCGGTTCCGGCCTGCTGTGGAGCAGCGCCGGCGAACTGGTGCTTTCCAACGCGAACACCTTTACCGGGCCGATGAATGTGACCGCCGGCACCGTTGATCTGGCGAACTCCAATGCCGTGCAGTTCAGCACCGTCACCGTCAATGGCGGCGTCTTGCAATTTGATCAAGCGGTGAGCGGCAGAGCCTTCACCATGGGCGGGCTGGCAGGTTTAACTGCTGGTGTGAATGTGGCGCTTCAGAATAACGCCGCCGCACCCGCCGCCATCGCGCTGACGGTGGGCGGCAACAATGCCAGCAATTCCTGGTTTGGTAACCTCACCGGTGCCGGCTCGCTGGTTAAAACCGGCAGCGGCTCGTTGGCTTTGCTTGGCACGAACACTTACACCGGCGCCACGACCATCAATGCCGGCAGGTTGGTAATCGCTGCAACCAGCCTCATTCCTGGCGCCCTGATGGTCGCCGACGGCGCCACAAATTGCGTGCAGGTGATGAGTTCGGGGCAGACGCTCACGAACAGCACGCTTTCCTTGGGCACCAGTACCGGCGCGACGATGGAATTTAATAATCAGGTTTCGGCCAATGTGACCGCGCCAATGTTATTCGTCACCAACTTGACAATGAATGGAACCACCAAGGCAAACGTCGTTGGTCCCAACTTCGCTTACGCGGTTGGCACGGTTCCGTTGCTGGCCTACGGCGCCAAAAGCGGCGGCGGCACCTGGGTGCTGAACTCTTTGCCCGCTGGCATGGTTGCCACCTTGAATGACACCGGCTCCCAGTTGCAGTTGGTGATCACCGCTGTCAGTAATCCCGTGGTGACGGAATCGGTCAGCTTCTCCGCTACGAACGCGGGCGTGCCTGTCAATCCGGCTTTCTGCGGATTGAGCTATGAGAAGTCCGACCTGACGGGCAACCTGTTTGTTGCCGCCGACCGCTCGCTGCTGGGCATGATGAGCCACCTTGGTGCGGGGGTGTTGCGCATTGGCGGGGCTTCGGTGGACTCGACCTGCTGGAACGGCGTGTCTAACTGCCCGCCCATCACGGCCGCAGAGGTTAATGCCTTTGCCGGCTTCGTCAACGCCCTGCCCACTAATTGGAGCGTGATTTACGGCATCAATCAGGTTTCCAACACCGCCGCGAACTGTGCCGCCGAGGCCGCTTACGCCGCGAACGCGCTGGGCTCGCGCTTGCTGGGCTTTGAAATCGGCAACGAACCGGATTTATATCACGACTACTACCGGACGAACACTTACAATTACGCGAATTTTCTGTCCGAGTGGCAGCCTTTTGCCGCCGCCATCACCAACTCCGTCGCCGGCGCGATCCTCACCGGACCGGCCACCTCTTATAACGTTTCGGGCTATACCCTGCCGTTTATCACGAACGAGGCCAACATGATTTCCATGGTGACGCATCATTATTACCGCGACAGCGCGGCAAACTCTACCGCCACCATGGCGGAATTGCTCACTTTGGACACCAATCTGCCGGTCACTGTGGGCAAAATTGTGACGGCGGCCGGGGCTTTTGATTTGCCGGTGGGCTTCAGGATGGATGAAGCCGGCTCGTTTTCTGGTGGCGGCAACACCAACAGCGCCCAATACGGCTCCGCACTCTGGGCGGTGGACGTGATGTTCACCATCGCCATCAACGGCGGTCAGGGCATCAATTTTCACGGCGGCGGCAGCGGCACTTCTTCCTACACGCCGATTGCCGACAACGGCACCAGCGTCGTGCAGGCGCGGCCGGAATACTATGCCCTGAAGCTGTTTGCCCTCGCCGCGCACGGAAACGCCCTGCCGGCGGTCATTTCGCCCGCGCCGGCCATCAATTTTGCCGCTTTCGGCATTCGCTACGCCAATGGCGCGCTGGGCGCCGTGCTGAACGACAAGGACGCCACCAACGGCGTGCAAGTGAACCTCAACCTGGGAACCAACGTCGCCGCCGCGCAAGCGATGGTGCTCACCGGCCCGGCGCTCAACGCGACCAATGGTTTCACGCTCGGCGGCGCGATGATCAACCCCGACGGTTCCTGGCCGGGCGGCTTTCAATACATTGTTCCGGCCACGAACGGCCATTTGTTTGTCACCATCCTGCCCATGACAGCGGTTTGGTTGAATCCGTTGCTCCCGCCGGTTCTGGCCGCCATCACCAACCGCGCCATTACTGCCGGCGCCACCTTGTCCGTGTCCAATCAGGCAAGTGATCCCAATTTGCCAACGCAGTCACTGGGTTTCGCTTTGCTGACGAAACCCACCGGCGCAGGCATCAACGCCGCCAGCGGGTTGGTGAGTTGGCGGCCGGCCATTTCGCAAAGCGGCACCAGCAACCTGTTTGTGGTTGTGGCCACCAATACCGCCGGCCTCGCCGCCACCCAGAGCTTCTGGGTCGGAGTCCTGGCGCCGCAGACACCTCAATTCGGCCCGCCGGTCTTGAGCGGGGGCCTCCTCGCGCTCTCGATCACGGGCAGCACCGGGCCGGATTACGCCATCCAAGGCGCGACGAATCTAATTTTGCCCTCGTGGCAGACCTTGTTCTTCACTAATGCACCGCTGCTGCCACTGCAATGGTCGGACACGAATGTCACGCGGTCGCAATTCTTCTATCGGGTGATGTTGGGGCCTTGATTCTCAAAAAACGGAGATGGTGGAGGACAATCTGTGGCGCGTCACATCGGGCCCCGGTCGGGCCGGAAGTCATTCGGGGACGCCTTGAGGACCCGTTGAAACGCGGCCCGCAGGTTTTTTCCATTGCCGAAACCGCAGACTCGCGCCACTTCCTCCGCCGAATGTTGGTTGTGCGTGGTGAGGAGGGCCTTGGCTTTTTGCAGCCGCAGTTGGACCAGGAACTCCGCCGGCGAGGTTTTCCGTTCCGCGCGGAACCGCATTTCCAGCAACCGGCGCGAGACCCCGGCGATTTCGGCGACCTGATCCATTTTGAACGACTCGGCAAAATGATTGCGCATATAGGCCACGGCCTTTTTGACCGCCGGGTCGTCAATGTGCAACACATCGGTGGAAGTTCTGGCCGCGACCTCGGAGGGATCAATCAGCACCGGATCATGCTGCGGCGTTTTTCCCTGCATCAACTGGTGCAGCAGCCGCGCCGATTCATAGCCCATCCGATAGGCATTGACGCACACGCTGGTGAGTGTGGGCGTGGAAAACTCGCAGACCATCAAATCGTTGTCCGAACCGATCACCGCCACGTCTTCCGGCACGCGCAGGCCGAGTTCCCGACAGGCGGACAGGACGATGAGCGCGCGGTAATCGTGGACGGCAAACACGCCGGCGGGCAGGGGCAGGGTTTTCAGCCAGCGCTTGATGGGCTCGTAGCGCTCGTTCCACAGGGCATCGCGGGTCATGTGCGGCAGGCAAAAAGTACTGACCTTGATGCGGGCTTCCTTGGCGGCCTGTTTGAAGCCTTCCATGCGCTCGTCCGAGTACCACCGGCCCTGGACCCCGTGGTAGGCCAGATTCTTCAATCCCAGGCTGATCAAGTGTTCGGCGGCCAGCCGGCCCACCTGCGGGTTGTTTTGCGCGACGCGGGGAATTCTACAGTCGACTCCGAGATCCTCCCCGATGTTGACCATCGGGATGCTCCATTTGTGAAGCTGTTCGGTTTGTTTGGGATCATTCGCCTGCAATATAATTCCGTCCACTTTCCAGGATTTCAAGCGCGACCATTCGAGCGGGAAATCCTCGGAGCTTTCCGGGTTCACCGGGCAGGAGGTCAGCAGCCAGCCGTGTTCGTGGGCGTATTCGTTGACGCCGTTGAAGAAACGCGTGATTCCCCACGGCTTGGAGTCGGGCAGGGCGACGGCAATTTTAGGGTGGCTCTTCATGGCGGCAACAGATTTGCGCAAAAGATACCATGTTTGCGCAATCCGTCAATTGCCGCGCAGCGGCGGCCTGTTAGATTAAGACTTGAAAACCACAGCCAAATAAACCGATGCCCATGACCAATCGCACCGCCCAGCAGTCAGCATTGCGTGCGTCCACGAGCCGGGAAACACGTCCCGGTTGGTGTGCTCCGGTGGGCCAAGCGCGGGCGTTCACCCTGATTGAGCTGCTGGTGGTCATCGCGATCATTGCGATTCTGGCGGCAATGCTCCTGCCGGCACTGGCCAGCGCCAAAAACAAGGCCCAACGGCTTTCCTGCCTCAGTAATCTCCATCAGTTCGGTTTGGCCTTCGGCATCTATGGCAGTTCCTACAATGACAAGCTGCCCCCGCCCGGTTTTTCGCCCACGCCCCTCGCCGGCAATCCCGACACCACCAGCGAACCGTGGATGGGGTATAGCTTGTTCGACGATGGCTCCGGGCAAGATGCCAGTTACCCCCCCGACAGTGTCAGTGCCTACGGCCCGGTGCTCGCCACCACCGCCGCTTGGAACACCGGAGTTTTTTATCGGGATAAGAGCGTGGCCACGCCGAATTCGTATTATGATCCGGGTTTGACCCCGGCCCAGGCTGATTGCCAGCCGCCGCAAGTGTTTGCCTTCGGTGATTACTCCACGCCCACGCCGTGGCCAACTTATTGCAACAGCCGGGTGCGGGGAAATTACATGTATTATCCGCAGTCGGGAAAGGCCTCGTCCATCAATATCAACTGGATGGCCGTGGCCCAAAAGACGTCGGATTTGCGCTCCGACCGGAGCATCCTCACCGACCTCGTTTACACGTATAATTTGATTCCGCACTGTAATGGCAAGGCCCCGATCGGCGTCAATGCCCTCTGGGGCGATATGCACGCCAACTTCAGCAACACCCACGCGGCCTTTACGGCGACGTATTGGGACATGGGCGCCGGGCCTTCGGTTGGCACCGATCCCGGTGATAATACCAGCCGTTTCTGCCCCATGATTGCCCTGTTAAGACCTTGAATTAAGCAGCAACACAATTTTTGCCTTTGTCCGCAACTGATCCGCACTAAAACAAATCCAAAACGAACAAACGAACAAACAACAAAGACCATAAGCTAAAGCCAAATATTCCTATGAAAAAACCATTCCTAAACAACCGCAGTGTTATGCGGGGGCTGCTGAGCCTGGCGTGTGTCGCCTCGCTGTGCGGCATTGTTCAAACGGCTCAGGCCGCCCAGACGAACATCTACAAGATGGACACCTTCACCATGAACACCACCAACGACTGGTCATTCCAGAACGTTGCTGGCAGCGCTACCAATACAGGTGCCTACCCGCTTTCGGGTTCCAGCAATATCTGCAACATAAATGCGATCCTTAGCGCGAGCAACGCGGCGAACATGATGCTGGGGGGCAACATCCAGATGGATTGCCTGCAAGTTGGTTCCGGCCTTGCCGGCCCGCTGACGATTACCAACGACGGCAACACTCTGACCCTTGGAACCCCCATCAGCACTTATTATGTTGGGCTTCGCGAGACCGCTGGCATTGGGTACGATATCACGATTGATTGTCCCATCATGAACATCGGCAACAACCAAAGAGGACCATTTACGTTGCAGGCGAATCGAACCGTAACCCTGAATGGGCCGCTGCTTGCTTCCACCGTAAACAATGACGGCGGCATGTTGCTAAATGGCCAAGGCGGCACGGGAAACCAGCCCTGCTGGCTGAACATCAACGGCGGTGGCCTTTGCAATGGCACCTATTTCGGGGCCGCCTATGGGATATTGAACATCAACAACTCCAATTTAACGGTGTCCAATAATTACAACTTTGTCTGTGGCTATGGCAACTCCGATAATGAAATCAATATCAGCAATTGCGTGGTGAGCGAGGTTGGAACTGCCGGTGTGCTCATCGGTGGTGGCTATAATGGTGCGGCAACCACCGGAACGGGCACTGTCAGTGTGGGTGGCACCAACGGCGCTCCCGGCGAGTTGGTCATTACGAAATCCGGAACGTTCAAGATCGGAGTGGCAAACTCCGCCACCGCGTCTGGTACGGGAACGCTGAACCTCAACGGCTACGGCACGGTGTCAACCGCGCGCGCCCTAACCGCCAACACGCTGGCAAATTCAGCCTTCGTCAATTTCAACGGGGGCACCTTGCAATTGGCCGCCTCGCAGGGCAACCTCATTGGCGCCGGTTTCACTGTGACGGTGCTGGACAGCGGTGCCACCATTGACACCGAAACCTACAGCACGGCCATTGTCCCACCCCTCGTCTCGGGCGGCACGGGAATTGGCGGTGTGACCAAACTTGGCACCGGCACGCTGACGCTCGCCAACAGCAGCGCCTGGGGCGGACCGACGGCCATCAACGGCGGCGAATTGGTTGTGTCCACGCTTGGCTTCGCTAACTCCACCAGCGACGTGACGGTGGCCGCCGGCGCCACCAACGGCGTCCAAAAAGTTTCTGGCGGAATTACCTGGAACGTTGCCGGGCTGGCTTACGCCGCGGGTAATACCTGGCTGGATATGAATTTCAGCGCCCCGGCCAGCACCTTAACCGCCCCCATCACGGTGAGTGGCAACCTGGCCATCAACGGCACTTTGAACGTCATTGTGCGCGGCACCGCGCTCTGGGCCTCGGGCACCTATCCGCTGATTCAATACACCGGCGCGCTCTCGCTGACTGGCAGTTTGCCCGCCACACCGGTGACCTTGCCCGCTGGCGTCGTCGGCACCATCGTGAACGATCCGGCCCATAAATCCATTGACCTGGTGGTTACGACCGGCAATGGCGCCCCCCCGCAAGTGCTCACCTGGGTGGTGGGTAACGACACTTGGGACCTCAATAGCACTGCCAACTGGGATAACATCAATGGCACCTTGGTGACATTCCTGAATGGGGAATCGGTCTTGTTCAATGATGGCGCCACCGGCACTTCGCCGTTTTCCGTGGAACTGGACAGCACCGTGAATCCGGCTGGAATTACCGTCAACGACACGCTCGCCAGTTACACGATACAGGGCAGCGGCAGCATCATCGGCACGAATTCGCTGATTAAGAGCGGCACGGGCTCGCTGGTGTTGAGCCTCAACAACGGCAACACTTACTCCGGTGGCACGTATGTCAACGCCGGCATGCTCCAAATCTCTGCCGATAATAACTTGGGTGCGCCGAACGCTCCCTTGTATGTCGGCCCGGATCCCACCGCCACGCTCTACGCCTCGAACGGCGAAGTGGACTCGGCCCGCCCGGTGGAAGTGCTCACCAATGGCACCTTTAAAATTGATAACCAGCTCGATTTGACTAATGGTTATACCTCCTCGCTGCTGACTGCCGGCACGGTCAACGTTATTGGCGGCGGCACGCTGGAATTGCCGGGCAGCACCAGCATCGTCAATAGCTGTTACGTTGCGGTAAATAACGCCACCATGCAATTGGATGGCGGCACGGTCAACGCTTATCAGGGCTTCACCGTCGGCAACAGTATCGGCTCAGTGGCGAATTTGACGATCAACACTGGCACGTTCAACTTGACCAACACGACCGCTTACACGACCAACTACACTTACGTCACTAATAACAGCGTCATCACCACCAACCTTGTCATCGGCACCAACTACACGAGCGGTGGGTTTACCATGTGCGACAGTAGCGGCGTTAACAGCACGTTTAACATCAATGGCGGGGCGGTGAATTTCGCCACCAAAGGGGGACAATTGCTGCTGTTGGGCAACCGGGCCCTTGGTATAATCAATGTTTTCGGAGGCACTTTCCACATCAACTCAGATCCGTCCATCTGGCTGGGCGGACACCCGGTTTATAATAACCAGGGTGCCAGCGGCACGCTGAACATCCAAGGCCTGAACGGCCCGGCCTCGGTGATCGTGGATCCCAGTTCCCAATTCATTAACGTGGGCACGCGGAACGTGGGCCAAAGCGTCACCCTCACCACCGGCACCATCAACCTGAGTACCGGGGGCACGCTGGCAACCGGGCGCGCGGTTGTTGGCGGCAACGCGACCAGCTTTTTTCACTTCAATGGCGGCACACTCAAGGCGCTGGCCAACTGCACCAACATCCTTCAGAACCTGACAACGGCGGACATTGCGGTGGACAGTAACGGCAACGGCGCCATCGTTGATGATGGTGGATTTGTCATTAGCATCCCCCAGCCGCTGGCGGATGCTGGCGGCGGCTGCCTCACCAAAAACGGTATCGGCACCCTGTATCTGGATGCCACCAATACCTATGCCGGTCCGACGGTCGCGACCGCCGGAACATTGGGCGGCTCCGGAACCCTTGGGGGTGACCTGATCCTCAGCAACAATGCCGCCTTGGCTCCTGGCGATGCTGGGATTCCGGGAGTTCTGACTGTCGGCGGAAACCTGTCGTTTAACGGCAATGTTTTGGTGAAAGTGAACACCTCGCTGACGCCCGCCAACGACCAGGTGGCCGTGACCGGCACGTTGACCAACACCGGCACTGGTTTCGTCATCGTAACCAACCTCGGCTCCACCTTGACCGTGGGGCAACAGTTCTATCTGTTTAGTCAGCCAGTGCCGAACGGCAACGCTCTCACCGTCACCGGCGGCGGCGCCACGTGGACGAACCATTTGGCGGTGGACGGCAGCATTACGGTGCAGACCGTGCTGCCAACGGTCAGCACGAATGCCGCCACGGCTAACTTCAAAGCCACTGCCGCCAGCGGGGCCCTGAACTTCACTTGGGCAGCCGATCACTTGGGCTGGCAGCTTTACACGAACGCGGTCAGTTTGACCGCCACCAACAGTTGGTTCCCGGTGGCGGGATCAGCCGCCGTCACCTCCGAGTCCATCACGGTCAATCCGGCCAACGGGAAGGTCTTTTTCCAGTTGCGGTATCCGTGATTTAAATGCTTTGGCAATAGTGGAATTGCCAAGATTGGGTTGGGTTCGTCGCGGAGCGTTTTTGGTTGACGCTCCGCGACTTTTTTATGGGCAACCCGCGATTGCCGATTTTGGCGCGATTGGAAGCGTGGTGAATTGTGTCAACCGATAATTCCGCGGCGTCATTCGGAATCGCTTGCGAAAACAGGTCGCAAAGTACTGGCTGGAATTAAACCCGTTCTGGAAGGCAATTTCCGTAACGGACGGGGTGTGACGCGCTTTGAGTTGGCGGGCGGCATGGTCCAGGCGGCATCGGTTCAGGAATTCCACTGGACCGTTGTTGACAAGTTCACGGCTATATTGCGAGAAAACCGTGGTGCCCATGCCGCAGTGCGCGGCCATTCTTTCGAGCGTCCAGGGCTGGCTGCTGCTGGCCGGATTGGCGGCCAGATCACGCAGAAAGAGCTCCACCGTGCGTCGGCGGGAGACCAGTTCGGGATTCTCACGGGTTTCCTGTTGGGAAAGCACCGTCAGGAGGCCGAGCAGGAGCTGGTTTAGCCAAGCCAGCATGCGGGATTCCCCATGCGGCTCCGGCCAGCGTAAAACGCCTGCGGACAGATGGCGGAAGGCGTCGGCGATTTCCGGCGAGGAATGCCACACGGCGTTTTCATTGTGGCGCAGTTTGCGCGTCAACTCGGCTTTGTCGCGGGCGGTGAGCGTCAGCCAGCGCGGCCAGCGCCACTCCTGGTTGGGCCGCCGCACCCCCACATCCAGAATGAGCCAGTGCAATTTGCCCGGACCGATGTTCGGCGCGCCAAGCTGGTGGAGTTGCCACGGCCGGGTCAGCGTGAACTGGCCCGCGCGGAGTTCAAAATTCTTCGCTTCGACGGAAAAGGCCATGGTGCCGGTTTCCAAAAAGCAAATCTCCACGCCCTCATTCCGGTGCGCTTCGAGGCCCCAGTCTTGCGCGCCCGTGCCGTTCCAAAAGCCGATGCTGGTGATGCCGGGCAACTGGTCCGGCCGCAATAAAACCCCCGGATAGTAGCCCTTCGAAAGCGCGTGCATCTGGATCTTGCCTCCGCGCACGGCCGCGGACTGCGGAGCGCAGGAGTCAATTTCAAAGCGGGATTTCCGGCTGCGGTAAATGGGCGCGACGGTCGCTGGCATGAATGTTCAATATCATTCGCTGAAGAAAATTGCAAGACGGTGGCGGCCAACTGCGGCAAACTCACGCAATATCCGATGAAAAATTTAATCAGCCAGATCTTCGTGGTCAGCTCGCTGCTGCTTCCAATCGGCGGGCATTCCGCCGACGCCGCCACCAACGCCGTCAGCCCGTGGCCAAAGGCGGATCCCGCCGCCGTGGACCATTGGCGCTCCTTGCGCTTCGGCATGTTCATCCACTGGGGGCCGGTGAGTTTGACCGGCCACGAAATTGGCTGGTCGCGCGGTGCGGAGACGCCGATTGAGGTTTACGACCACCTCTACCAGCAGTTTAATCCGACCAATTTTAATGCCGACGAATGGGTGGGCATCGCCAAGGCCGCCGGCATGAAATACATCGTGCTGACGACCAAGCACCATGACGGCTTCTGTTTGTGGGACACGAAGCTGACCGATTACAACATCATGCACACGCCGTTCCACCGGGATGTGGTGAAGGAACTGGCCGCCGCCTGCAAACGCCAAGGCATTGAATTCGGCGCTTATTATTCCGTCACCGATTGGTACAACACCAATTGGCCGGTCACCAGTCCCGCCGGCAAGGTCAAGCGCGAGCATTCCGACCTCGACGCCTATGAAAAGTACTTGCAAGGCCAGATTGCCGAGCTGATCAATAACTACGGTCCGCTGATCACCATTTGGAACGACGTGTCGGCCATGTATGGCAGCCGCGGCGCGGATACCATCAAAATGGTTCGCCGTCTGCAGCCGGACATTCTCATCAACAACCGGACCGGCGCCGGCGGCGATTACGACACCCCGGAGCAAAAAATCGGCAAATTCCAACTGGATCGGCCGTGGGAGTCCTGCATGACGGTTTCGGCGCATAATGCCTGGGCCTGGGGCGGCGCGAAAGACGGCGTCAAATCCACCGCCGCGTGTCTGGAAATGTTGATTCGCGGCGCTGGTGGCGATGGGAATGTCTTGTTGAATGTCGGCCCGCGTCCGGACGGTCTGATTGATCCGGCCCAGGCGAATTTGTTGAAATCGGTCGGCGCGTGGCTGGCAAAAAATGGCGAAAGCATATACGGCACCCGCGGCGGACCATGGAAGCCCTGCAATGCCGTGGTCAGCACGCGTCAGGGGAATCACATTTATTTGCACCTGATGAAGTCGGCGGACGGTCGCGTCGAGCTTCCGGCCTTGCCGGCCAAAATCACCTCCGCCAGCCTGTTGAACGGGAAGAAGGTCTCAATCCTGCAAAAAGGCGGCACCATTGTCGTGGAGGTTCCGGCGGCGGAGGTGGAGGCGGTGGATACGATTGTCAAACTGGAATTGGACCGGCCGGCGATGGATCTGCCGGTGCTCGCCGCGGGTCCTGACGTTGTTGCGACGGCGTCAAACGTGTACCAGCGGCAGGAGGCCCAGTACGGACCGCAACAGGCGTTTGACAATGATCCCGCCACGCGCTGGGCCACGGATTCGGGCACCAAGCAGGCGTGGATTGCGGGCGACTTTGGCCGCCCCATCGTCGTTCGCCGGGTGCGCATTGAGGAAGCGATCGAGGAGCGGGTGCGGAAGTTCGAGTTTCAATACCGCGACGGGGCGGAGTGGAAGACCCTTTTCACCGGCGACAAGATCGGCGAGTGGTTCGCGAAAAAGCTGGACGAGCCCGTCACCGCGCGCGAGTTTCGCCTGAACATTCTCGACGCCACCGATGGCCCGACCATCAGCGACATTGAATTGCTGGAGAATTGAGCCATGGTGCCAGAAGCCTATTTCCCAACCCCGCGCCAATTGCCAGGGCCAGCCATCGGCTATTCTCGACCATGAAAAACATCAGCCTCGTCGACCTGGTCATCATCGTCCTTTACCTCGGCGGCATTGTCGGCGCGGGGGTGTGGGTTGGACTGCGCAAGCGGAAGGGCGGCGAGGCGGGCAGCTATTTCCTCGCGGGCAACACGCTCGGTTGGACTTCCATCGGCCTGGCGCTTTTCGCCACGAACATTTCCTGCCTGCACCTTGTCAGCCTCGCGCAAGCCGGCTACGACTCCGGCTTGCTCATGGGCAACTTCGAGTGGCTGGCGGCCTACACCTTGATTGTCTTGAGCCTTTTTTTCGTGCCGTTCTACATGCGCGCCAAAGTTTCCACGCTGCCGGATTTTTTGGAGAAGCGTTATTGCACCGAATGTCGCGATTGGCTGGCCGGACTTTCGATGCTCACGGCCATCATTTTCAACATCGCCTTTCCGCTCTCGACGGGCTGGCTCGTGCTCCACGGCGTATTCGGCATTGATAAATGGGTTTGCATCCTGACCCTGACGACCCTGACGGCGATTTACACGATTCTCGGTGGGCTCTCGGCGGTCGTGATGACGGAGACGATTCAAGCGGTCATTTTGCTGACCGGTTCCATCATCATCACCGCGCTCGCCTACTCCAAGGCCGGCGGCTGGCATGGCATGACCGAACAGCTTCACGCGAGCGGCGAGTCCATCAAACTGACGATGTTGCGCTCGCCTGCGGACGAGCCCGGCCTGCCGTGGTATGCGGTGCTGCTGGGCTATCCGGCGTTGAGCATCTGGTATTGGTGCGCCGACCAGACCATCGTCCAGCGTGTTCTGGGCGCGAAGGACGAAAACCATGCGCGCACCGGCCCGCTGTTCTGCGGCCTGATCAAAGTCTTTCCGGTGTTCGTGTTCATCCTGCCCGGCCTGCTGTTTTTGACGATGATTCAAGGCGGCAAAATTGACGGCCTGGCACAACTCCGCATTCGCGGCGAACAAACCGTCGCCGTCTCCGGCAAACAATATCAGCTCGAACTCACCGGCAAGCCGCTCGGCGGCCAGACCGAAAAAGTCAGTTTTACCGAAGGTCAGGCGCCGCTGGATTTGACTAAAGAACTGGCCAATGATGGTAAGCCGCTCACACTGATGACGGGACTCGACTCGAAATATCTGGTTCTGCCGCCCAATGTCACGGTGATGACGTCAAAGGAAACCTACGGCCTGATGATCAAGAACCTCATGCCGGTCGGCTTGTTCGGCGTGATGGCGGCGGCGCTGATGGCGGCGTTGATGGGCAATCTCGCCAGCGCCTCCAATTCCATCGCCACGCTGTTCAGTTACGATTTGTATCGCCGTTTCCGTCCGCAGACGCCGGAACACCGGCTGGTTTTGATTGGTCGGCTGGCCTCGTTGGCGGCGTTTCTCCTGGGGATCGGGCTGGTGCCGTTGCTCGACAATTACAAGAGCATTTTCGCCGGCATCAACGACATCATCGCGCACATCGCCCCACCGGTGTCGTGCGTTTTTGCCTTGGGCGTGTTCTGGCCGCGCGCGTCGGCCTTCAGCGCCAAATGGACCATGTGGGTTGGCTCCCTCACCGGGGCGCTGGTTTTCACCGCCAAAACGCTGCATGTTTGGAAACCGGAAACGTTCGGCTGGATTCCGGGCTTCCTCTACTTGACGCCGTTCATGCTGATGGCGTTTTATCTGCTTTGCTTCTGCATCGTGTTGCAGGTTTCGTTGACGTTGCTGCGGCCGAAACTGGCGGCGGAAGATCCGCAAAAGCTCTACTGGCCGCATCCCTTTGACGCGCTGAAATCTCCCGGTTGGCCGGGCTTGGCAAATTATAAATCGCTCGCCGCAATGGTCTTCATCGCCATGTGCGTGCTCTATTACCTTTTCCGCTAAACCACCCTCCAAGAAATGTCATTTTCCTTAAACCCAAAAACGGTTGCCATCGCACTGTTCGTCGCGCTGGCGGTTGTGCTTCCGAATCGCGCGAATGAGGCCGCGCTGGCCGGGCAATTGAAGCTCATTGACCAGACGATTGCCAAAGGGCCGTTTCAACCCGCCTGGGATTCGCTGAAGGCGCATCAGGATCCGGAGTGGTTTCGCGACGCCAAGTTCGGCATCTACACGCATTGGGGGCCGGTGACCGTCGGGGCGGAAGACGGTCCGTCCGGCGGGCAGTGGTACGGCCACAGCATGTATGACACGAACAGCCCGACCTTTCGCTACCACCTCCAGAAATTCGGCGACCAGCACGTGGTCGGCTACAAGGACATCATTCCCAGATTCACCGCGGAGAAATTCAACGCCGAGGAATGGGCGGATCTGTTTGCCAAGGCGGGCGCGAAATTCGCCGGTCCGGTGGCGGTGCATCACGATAATTTTGCCATGTGGGATTCACAGATCACGCGCTGGAATAGCCTGAACATGGGGCCGCATCGCGACATCACCGGCGAACTCGAAAAAGCCATCCGCGGGCATGGCCTGAAATTCATCACCACCTTCCATCACGGCTATGCCTGGCGCTATTTCGAACCAGCCTTTCAATTTGACGGCGCCAATCCCCAGAACGCCGATCTCTACACGGAGATGCACGCGCCCAAAGCGCCGCCCAGCCAACATTTTCAGGACACCTGGCTGGCGATGGTGGACGAAGTCTTGAACAAATATCAGCCCGACCTGATCTGGTTTGATTTTGAGTTTTTTGCCGTCATCACGCCGGAGTATGAACAGAAGCTTTTTGCCGCCGCCTACGATTGGGCGGCGCAAAACAACCGCACCATCGGCGTCTGCCAGAAATCGCGCGACATTCACCAATACACCAGCATCTTGGATTTCGAGCGCGGGCGCGAAGATCGTCTGACGCCCTATCCGTGGTTGACCGACTCGGCCGCCGGCGAGTGGTTCCACCAGAAATCCGCGCCTTACAAATCCGTGGACACACTGGTCGGAATGTTGGTGGACATCGTTTCAAAAAACGGCTGTCTCTTGCTGGATGTGGGTCCGGCGGCGGACGGCACGATTCCGCCCAAAGCGCGCGAACGCCTGCTCGGGATGGGCGACTGGCTGCGCGTCAATGGTGAGGCGATTTACGGCACGCGCCCCTGGAAAATATACGGCGAAGGCCCGACCAAACAGGCCAAGGCCGGCGGTTTCAGTGAGAACGCCGACAAGCCGTTCACCGCCCAAGACATCCGGTTCACCACCCAGGGCGATGCGCTTTACGCGATAGCATTGGCCGTGCCGCAGGGCGAGGTGAAAATCAATGCCCTCGGCCTGGCGGCGGGAAAAATTGATTCCCTCAGCTTGCTCGGCAGCAATGTGAAGGTAAATTGGAAGCAGGAGGCGGACGCTCTGACCATCCAGCCCGTCGAGCCATGGCCTTGTCAACATGCGGTTGCTTTCAAAATCTTGTTTCAAAAATAACCCCAAACCTACGCCATGAAAAAACTCCTGAACTACACGGCATCGCTGCTGACGCTCGTCGTTTTGTCCGGCTGCGCCACCATGCAACCGCAAGTCACGCGTTACGCCTGGGTCACCGGGCTCAAACCGGAAAAGATCGAGCGCTACGAATACCTCCATTCGCATCCGTGGCCGTCCGTCAACAAAATGATCAAGGCTTGCCACATTCAAAACTATTCGATTTACGAGCGGGAGATTGACGGCAAAACGTATCTTTTTTCGTATCTCGAATACACCGGCACGAATTTCGATGCCGACATGAAATTGATGGCCGCCGATCCGGAAACGCAACGCTGGTGGAAGGAAACCGACCCGTGCCAGGCGCCGCTGCCGGATGCCGCCGCCAAGGGAAAAATCTGGAGCGACGCCAAGGAAGTTTTTCATCTTCAATGAAATCACATGATGCAGAGAATTCTCCAACATTTTGTCCCCGGCCAGCCGCATCCCGACCCCGGCGTGCGCAACGCCAAGGGTGAGTGGCGGCCCGATTATCCGTGCCGATACGCGCCGGTCTTCGTCTGGCCGCCGCGTCCGCTGGCGCTGCTGAAGTGGCTCATCACCTGGCCCGGATTCATGTGGCCGCGCAACTTGGTACTGCTCGCGGTTTCGGCGGCGTCGTGGTGTTGGTTTCAGCCCGCACTTTCGGTTTGTGCGCAGTTTCATGGGGAATGGATCGGGCAGCTTTTTATTCGCAACCAAGCCTTGATCTGGCTGGTGTATGGCGGTTACCACCTTTATTTCTACATTCTCAAAGGCGAAGGCACGAAGGGTAAGTATGATGTCCGCTGGCCCGCGCGGAACAGCTCCGTGTTTCTGTTTCGCGATCAAGTCTATGACAACATCTTTTGGACCTGCGTGGTGGGCGGCGGCATCATGACCGCGTATGAAACCGTGACGATGTGGCTCTATGCGAATCATCGGCTGCCCTATGTGAGTTGGGGCCAACATCCGATCTGGTTCGTGGTGTGGATGTTTCTCATCCCGTTCTGGCGCGAGTTTCATTTCTACTGGATTCACCGGCTGATTCACTGGAAGCCTCTGTACCGGCGCGTACATTATCTGCATCACAAGAACATCAACCCCATTTCGTGGTCCGGCATGGCGATGCATCCAGTCGAAACGCTGCTTTACTTCAGCGTGGTGCTGATTCATTGGATTGTCCCGTCCCATCCGTTTCACTTTCTCTTCAACCTCCAGCACACCGGTCTTTCCCCTGCGTGCGGCCACCATGGCTTTGAAGGGCCGGTGGTGGAGGAGAAATGGCCGACCGGTTCCTATTTTCATTACCTGCACCACCGCTATTTTGAATGCAACTATGGGGAGGCCGGCATCCCGCTCGACAAATGGTTCGGCACCTTCCGTGACGGCACCCCGGATGGAGCGGGCGCCAAACTCCAAGAGGAGCACAAATAGTCCACCCGCGGCTTACCGATCTTGAAACCCCAAACGAAGCCAGCAAGAACCACCATGGTTGCCCTCAAACCCCTCCACGACGTCGTCCTTAACGGGAGCGTCAAAAGCTCAAGAATACTGATTTATGACTGCACGCGAACGCATTCTGGCCGCCATTGAACATCGTCAACCGGACAAGGTGCCGACCGACCTCGGCGCCACGCCAAGCAGCGGCATCTCCGCCATTGCCTATGGCAAGCTGAAACAGCACCTCGGCCTCACGCAAGGTAGCACCCGGGTTTATGACGTGGTGCAGCAGCTCGCCCAACCGGAGGATTTTATCCTGGACCGTTTCCGGATTGATACGATTGACATTGGCCGCGCCTTCAACCGCGAACCCTCCGACTGGCAGCCGACGGTGTTGATGGACGGCCAGCCGGCGGAATATCCGGCCTGGTTTCATCCCGAAAAGCAGCCCGACGGTTCGTTCGTCGCGCGGATGAAGGACGGCCTCGACATCGCCCACATGCCTGCGCGGGGCACATTTTATGACCAGACTTATTTCCCGTATCTCGATGATTATCCGGCAGATTTCCGGGATTTGGACCGGGAAATGTGCCGGATACTTTGGGCCGCGCTCGTGCATAGTCCCTGGGATCATGCCGGGGATCCGGATTTTTGGGAGCAATTGCGGGCCAAAGCCCTTGACCTGCGCCGCACCAGCGACCGGGCCCTGATGCTCGTCATCGGCTGCAATCTCTTTGAATGGGGCACGTTTCTGCGCCGCATGGACAATTTCCTCATGGACCTCGTCGCCGAACCGGAACAAGTTGAGGCCTTGCTCGACGCGCTCATGGAGCGCCATCTCGCCAGCCTGGAGAAAGCCTGCCAGGCGGTCGGCGACGTGGCGGACATCATCCGCTTCGGTGACGACCTTGGCACAAACGGCGGGCCCTTCATGTCGCCGAACACCTACCGCACGCTGTTCAAGCCGCGTCACAAAATCCTCTGCGACTATGTGCATAAGCACACGAAGATGAAGACTTTTCTGCATTCGTGCGGCTCGATTCGGGCGCTGTTACCGGACTTGATTGAAGCCGGTTTCGACGTGATTAACCCGGTGCAAACGACCTGCCAAGGCATGGAAGCCGGCGGCTTGAAGCGAGATTTTGGCAAGGACATTTGCTTCTGGGGCGGCGGCTGCGATACCCGGACGATCCTGCCGCACGGCACGCCGCAGGAGGTCAAGGATGACGTCAAGCGCCGGCTGGAAATCTTCATGCCGGGCGGCGGCTTCGTGTTCAATACTGTCCACAACATTCTGCCGGACGTGCCGCCGCAAAACATCGTGGCGATGTTTGAGGCCGTGGAAGGATTTAACGGCTGAACGGCGCCTTTTCCGTCATCGAAACCGGCGCGCGATATCCGCACTTGGGATTACATTCGGATTCAGGCGGCGTTGGCTGATCTGCGGCATGAAGAGGGCAGGGGAACCATCGTGAATGTTCTGAAATGGGCAGGATGGGAACTGGCACCGACATGGCGCTAATGTAGTGTCTCACCCCACCTTCGCAAACCGGTTCGCTGAAGCCCGCCAGTTCCGGTAACACCAAAATCGCGTCTTCAACAAGTAGGGTTACACCCTATAGCGGGGAACCGGCGCGTCCGGCATTGTGTTGGCAGTGTTAACAACCAACAACCAACCAACCGAAAGCAATTAAATGAAGTCCATGTTCTCCTTAACGCTCGCCGCCGTGGTGAGCACAATGTTAATCACCGGATCGCCCGCGCGCGCAGCTGACGCCGACAGCCGCATTGAAGCATCAGCCGCTAAATCTTATGTGTTCAAAACATACCTAAAGGATGATTCCATCAAGACTGAGTCCAAAGATGGCGTCGTGACCCTGACCGGCAGCGTCGCCGATGCGTCGCACAAATCCATGGCCGAAAACACCGTGGCGAGCCTGCCCGGCGTCAAGAGCGTGGACAATCAGCTAGTCATCAGCGGCGAACAACCGGCGGAGCATTCAGATGCGTGGATCACCGCGAAAGTCAAAACCGCGCTGTTGTTCCATCGCAATGTGAGCGCCACCGGCACCACCGTTTATACCAAAGCCGGCATTGTCACCCTGGAAGGCGTGGCAGACAGCATGGCGGCCAAGGAACTGACCACCGAATATGCCAAGGACATTGACAACGTGAAGGCCGTCCAGAACAACATGACGATTGCCACGACGGCCACACCGGACGCCACCGTCGGCGAAAAAATTGATGACGCGTCCATCACGGCGCAGGTCAAGGTGTCGCTGCTGTCGCATCATTCGACCAGCGCCCTGCATACCACGGTTGCCACAACGGACGGCGTTGTCACCTTGGGCGGCGTGGCCAAAAACGAGGCGGAAAAAAGTCTGGTCACCAAACTCGCGACCGACGTCAACGGCGTGAACAGCGTGATCAACCACATGACCATTGGCGTGCCTGTGGCCAAGGAATAGACAGGTGTTTGCCGCCGGCTGGGGCGATGCGCGTCAGCCGGTAAACCCAGTGAAAGAAAAATTTATGTTATATACCATCGCAGTAGTGCTAATTGTTTTGTGGCTGTTGGGACTGGTGACCGGCACCGCCGGCGGCCTGATCCACATTCTCCTGATCCTCGCCGTGGTGGCGATATTGCTCCGGGTCATCTCCGGAAGGAAGCCCGTGCTTTAAGGAACGGTGGTTGCAACCACCAAACCCCATATCCACATGAAAACCATCATCTCGCTCCTGCTCATCGTGCTCGGCATTGTGGTGCTCGCCTATTCGGGCTTGAGTTTCACCACCCCGGGCAAATCCATCGAATTCCTTGGCGTGCACATTGCCACCACGGACAGCCATTTCATTCCGCCCGCCGTCGGCGCGCTTATGCTCGTCGGCGGAATCGTGCTGCTGTTTGTCAAGCCCAGGAGTGTTTGATGAACGAAGTGGATTCATCCCCCATGGTTGATGCGGGCGAATTCTGACACCCACGTCATCGCGGCGCAGCAGAAAACAAAAGGGCGGAATCCCGTGAAGACCGGATTCCGCCCAGAAACGAAAGTCAGCAATCAATAGCGCTCGCGGCGACCGCCACCGCCGCCACCGCCACCGCTGTAGCCACGGCGACCCGCACCGCCGGGGGCGCGCTCTTCACGGGGCTTGGCCACATTGACCGTGAGGGCGCGGCCGTCCAAATCCTTGCCGGAGAGGGCTTCGATGGCCTTCTGGGCCTCTTCGACTGAACTCATGGTCACAAAGGCAAAGCCGCGGGGGCGGCCGGTTTCGCGATCCATCATCAGGTTGGTTTCGGTGACCGTGCCATGCGCGGCGAACAGGTCGTTCAGGTCGTTCTCAGTGGTATTGAAGGAAAGATTTCCCACAAACAATTTATTACTCATATGATGTTTTGTTGTCCTAGACTAAACCTTGCTTTTGCCAGACTGTTCCCGTTGATCGGATTTCAAATCATCACTGAACTAAATTCATTTGAGGATTTACCATGCCTTTAAAGAGACAAGCTATCTAACAGACTGAATCATTATACCACTTGCCGGCGGGATAGCAACAACGATCGTCCAGGTTTTTACCGGCGCCAACCACTTGGTGCCATCAACATATTGTCTTATGTCTGCGGTGTGTTTCATGATTGGCACGTCAGCGGGGACTCGGACCATGGCGGGTCGGGAGGGCAATGAGCGGCAAGGGCATTGTGGACGACCGGCACCCGCCACTCGAGGAAACGTTCCAGCGGCGCTTTTACCGCCAACCGCCCGGCTAGCCGAACCGTACCGTCATATTGCCATCGAGGCGTTTGGATAAATCAATGGGATCGCCCACCGATACTTGCTGGGGATTCACTTGGTAGGCCCAAACTTGAAAATAAGCCAGATTGGCCTCACCATAGATCGTGGCGAAGGCGCCATCCACCGCGTCCGCCCCATGGGCGACTTTTACCCGGCCGATGCGCAGGCTGTTAAAGCGCGCATCAAACGTGAGCCACTCCTGTCCCAAATAGACTTCGCAATAGGCGTGAAAATCCATCGGGGTGCCGGGATCAATATGGCCGATGTCGGGCAGGTGTCCCGTGACATAGCGGGCGGGCAGGTTAAACGCACGGCACAGTGCAATCATCGCGTGCGCGAAATCGCGGCAAACACCAAAGCGCCGCCCAATAACCTCGGACGCCGACAAGTCCGCCCGACCCGATAAATAGCGGTATTCGATATTATTGTGAACCCAGTCGCAAATGGCTTGCACGCGCGGCAGGCCGTGGGGACTTTGGCCAAACTGGTTCCACGCAAAATTCAGCAGCTTGTCTGAATCGCAATAGCGGCTGGGCAACGTGTAGCGCAGCAGTTCATGCGGCAGTTGTCCAATCGGGATGATATTGCCGATGATCTCGCGGCTGTCCGGCAGCGACGAAACGGCCACCAGCGCATCATGGCGCACTTCGTTTCGGCCGGGCATAAACGTCGAGCGATAGGTGATGTTTCCATGGCTGTCCTGAAATTCATACGACGGCAGGCCGATGCCGAAGGAAAGCCTTTCCTGCATCACCAGCACCCGGCCTTCGAGCCGCGGCTTGAGCACAAACAAAACCGGCGTGGGCACGGTGGTTTCGTACGCGAGGTTGCAGCCGACACGCACGGTTAGATTCAGCGGACTCCAAGTCATACAATTATGTTCGCGGAGAACGCCGCAATGGCATGGCCCGTGATGAGCCGGAAGGCATTTTTCATGGCCGAAATCATCGCCCAACGCACTTCCCGGCGCCATGGGGTAAAACCCTAATACGTCCCGACGGCGTCCCACGCCGGGATGGACAAACTCAAAGTCTTCCCGCAACCTTGTTCCATTACAAAATCACCAACCTTTCCCAATTCGCCCGCCGTGCGGGTGGCGAACCAGATTGATCGCATTGCGCCGCGGTTGTCGGTTTTTCGCCGCCACCTTCACCAGCATCCCGAGCTCAGCGGCGCCGAATTCGCGACCACTTCCTTTTTGTCCAAACAACTCGCCGCGGCCAAAATCCCGCATCGGCTGGGTGTCGGGAAACGAGGCATCATCACCGAGGTTGCGCCCGCCGTCGGTGCCCGCGCTCCGGTCATTGCCTTGCGCGCGGATATTGACGCCCTGCCCATCACTGAGGAAAACCGGATTTCCTATCGCTCCCGAAACAACGGGGTGATGCATGCCTGCGGCCATGATGCGCATAGCGCCATCTTGTTGGGCACCACGCTGGCGCTCCATCACGCCGGTCGGTTGCCCGTGGCTTGGCGGAGCATTTTTCAACCGGCGGAGGAAACCGGGTGCGGTGCCAGCGAAATGATTGCCCAGGGAGCCGTCAAAGGCGTGCAAGCCATCGTGGCGTTTCATGTGGATCCCACTCTTCCCGTGGGTCGCGTCAGCATCACGCCCGGACCGCAGTCGGCGTGCTGTCAGGACTTCGACATTGTCGTGCGCGGCCGGGGCGGACATGGCGCGCGACCGCATAAAACGATTGATCCCATCGCGGTGGCGGCACAACTCATCACCCTGATTTATCAAGCCGTTCCGCGTCAAACCGACGCCCGCGCGCCGGTTGTGGTGACTATCGGCATGATCCAAGGCGGACAGGCAAACAACATCATTCCGGATACGGTGGCGATGAAAGGAACCATCCGGTCTTTCGATCGGGCCGTGTCGGAACAGGCCCGCCAGACCATTGAACGTCTGTGTGCGGGAAGCGCCCACGCCTTCCGAGCCACGATCACCGCCGTTTTTGACCGGCTGCTGGGCGGGGTCGTCAATGACGCATTCGTAACGGACATTTGCGTCCAATCGGCTTGCGAGGTGGTGGGTGAAAACTGCGTGGCGACGAATCGCCAACCTGGCCTGGGGGCTGAGGACTTTGCGGATTACCTGACCACCGTTCCCGGCTGCATGATGTTCATCGGGGTCAGATCCCGCCGCAAAAAGATCACCCCGCTCCACACCAGCACTTTCGAACTTGACGAACAGGCCTTGCGGCTGGGGATGCGCCTGTTCGCGCAGATTCTCCTGGCTAAATGGCCGCCGCGCCTTTCCCCTGTCCATGGTCGAGATTGATGAACTGTTTGGTTGCGGGAATGTAGCCGACGATGTTGAACTTGCCGATCGGCTCCTGTTTCGCGGCCTTGACCGCCAATCGGGTTCCCGCGTAACACTTGCCATCGGCGACGTTTTGGGTCCACTGACTTCCGCCATCAAAGTATTTCAGTGACGTCGCGTCTTCGATGATGATGCTCATTATTTTCATACGCGATCCTAAACCTTTTTGTGAGGCGGTCACAATGGGGTGAACACCCCATTGCCTGGAGTTTGGCTGGGGCATCCACTGGCGGTCAGGAAGGCCCCCGGATGCTGTCGGCACGTCGGATTTTCAGGGTTTCGATCGGCGGGTGATTGCATCACGACGTCGGGACAAATGAACTGCAGGACGGCCATCGGCGGTTGGTATGGTAATACCCCATAGCGGACTGCGGCTCCCGGGTTTAAGCTCACATCATGAAATATAAAATAAACACTCAATCTAAAAACCGTCTATGTCGCTGATTTCTCTCATCGTCACACTGATCATCGTGGGCGTGCTGCTGTGGCTCGTCAATTCCTATATACCGATGGACGGCAAGATCAAAAAAATCATCAACGTCGTCGTGGTGATCTGTGTTGTCGTCTGGCTCTTGTCGGCCTTTGGCGTGCTGGGTGGCGCGGGCGGCATCCGCGTTCCGCAACTCCACTAAGCGTCACCAAGTTCAACCCCATGAAGGTAAAGGTATTTGAGGTCATTCTGCACAAGTTGCCCTCCGGCAAGTCTCCGGCCAGCGCGCTGGAAGAACAATTAAACGGCTTTTTGGCACAATCCCCCGAGCTTCAAGTGGTGGCGACCCACATGAACACCGTCGTCGCGCCGGCCGAGCCGAATGCCATGCCCAGTTCCGACGAATCAACCATCATCATTTTCTGCACCGTGTTTTACACGGAATAACCAGCACGATCGATTTAAATACAAATTATGAAACACAATCACAATCACGATAACCACCAGAACGCCGGCCTCAAACTGGTTTTGGTGCGCTTTGAATTCACGCATCCGACGGCCAAAACCGTTTGTCTTGCGGGAACCTTTAACCACTGGCAACCCGAAGCCAAGACCTTGCATTCCTCCGGCACCGCGAACTGGTGGAAGGAAACCTCGCTGGTGCCGGGCACCTATGAATATTGCCTCGTGGTGGACGGCCAATGGATCCCCGACCCGCATTCCCAGGAAACGGTGGCTAATCCCTTCGGCGGCCGGAACTCGGTTTTGCATGTGGCTGTTTCAACCGAGGCAGCGCATCTGGCCGACGCGGAACAATTTCCATTAAAAAACGAAAACAAAAAACACACACCAAAATCATGAACCAAGAATCACAAACCGTCAGCAATGAGATGGGCCAACTGGCCGAGGACGCGCAGGCGTTGATGGCTGCCACCGCCGATGTGACCGGAGAGAAAATCGGGCAAGCCCGCAAACGGCTCGCCGCCGCGCTGGAAAGCGCCAAGGCCATTGCAGGTAACGTTCGCGCCAAGGCTGTCGCTGGCGCCAAAGCCACCGACGAAGCGGTGCATGAGCATCCGTATAAAGCCATCGCCATCGGCGTTGGAGTGGGGGTGCTGACGGGCTATCTCCTGGGCCGCCGTTGTTCGCGCAACGGCAATTGATCCCGTTATGGAAACCACGCTTGGCAGCTTCGAGCAGCTTGCCTCGACCTCCAAACAGATCGTGCGCCAGTTGGCGACCATTGGGGAGAACCGGCTCGAATTGCTCACACTGGAAGTGCAGGAGGAGCGCGAGCGTCTGGTGTGCGCCGTTCTGTTGGCGCTCGGTGTGGCGGCATTCGGCCTGCTTGCCGGTCTGACGTTCACGGCGGCCATCGCGGTTTGGCTGTGGGCCTACTCACCGGTGGCAGTGCTGATAACCCTGACGGGTCTTTACGCGGCTGCCGGGGTTTATCTTTACCAGCGGCTCACGGCACTGTTGCGAAACTGGCAGACGCTGCCCGCCTCGCTTGACCAAATCCGAAAGGACCGCGCATGTCTGGAAAGAATCCCCGCCTGAACGCACTCGCATCCCGGAAGCAATTATTGGTCGCCGAAAGCGAACTTAACCGCGCGCATTTGCTGCATGAATTGGACACCTTGGCGGGTGAGATTCACTCGCTCGCCAACCAGGCTAAAACCGTCGGTTCCATTGCGTCGGCGGTCGCATCGCTGGTTGCCGGGCTGACATCCTTTTGTCCCAGACCACCCGCAGCTGCTGCGGAAAGACAATCGTGGTGGCAAACCATCACGAAGGTCGCCAGGACGGTTTCCACTTTTTGGGTGGCGTGTCGTACGCAGCCCAAATCGTAGTCGGAAGTGGCGTTGCGCCTCATGGCGGTCAACGGCCTGGCAGATTATGTTCGTATGATTAAAGGAATATTATGATAACGACTGTTTTATTGGTGCTGCTCATCCTTATGATGCTTGGCACCCTGCCGGCCTGGCCACACAGCCGCACCTGGGGCTACTACCCCAGCGGCGCACTGGGCCTGATTTTGGCCATTGTGATTCTCGTCCTGTTGCTGGGCAAACTTTGAAACCAACGATTAGAAAAACCAACGAAAGATCAATTATGTTGCAAAGCATTAAACAACTGTACGGATACAAACTCGGAGCCTCGGACGGCCATATTGGCCAGGTGAAGGATTTTTATTTCGACGATCGGAATTGGGCCGTCCGTTATGTCGTGGCCGACACGGGCGACTGGTTGCCAGGACGGCAGGTGCTGCTTTCGCCCCATGCCTTCAGCGGCACCCAGCCTGCCGGCAAAACCATGCTCGTGAATCTGACCCGGCAGCAGATCGAAGCGAGCCCTTCAACGGAGTTGCACAAGCCGGTGTCGCGGCAATACGAGGAAGAGTATCACCGCCACTACGGCTGGCCCTATTACTGGGAAGGCGGTGGGTTGTGGGGTGGCATGAGGGGTTTCCCGATTTTGGAATTGCCCCAAGATCTTTTTCCGCATCAACCGGTAGCGGGTCAACCAAAATCCAAAGATGCCGATGCGGAGCTGCGCAGCACTCAGGCCGTCACCGGCTATCATCTTCAAGCCACCGACGGCATTGCCGGCTATGTCTATGATTTCATGATGGACGACAAGAGCTGGGCCCTCGATCAATTGGTCATCAAAACCGGCCATCGGTTCACCGGCAAAGAGGTGCGGATACCGATCAGCCAGGTGGAACGCATCAGTTACGAGGAATCCTCGGTCTTCGTCCGCCTCAGTAAAGACACCATTGAGAAGAGTCCCGAACACCAGCTCGGTTTCCCAGGTGAAGTCATTGCCGCCAAACCGGTTCTTTCCCTTTTATGAAACACAATAAGCATCACCACGACCAACCTCACCAGTCCGACGCAGCCCGGGATTCCGCCGAGGCTGATTTCACGCCTTCTCCGGACGAAGTCGCCAGAAAGGCCTACTTCACGTATGTGAACGAAGGTTCGCGGGACGGACACGAGGTGCAGCACTGGCTGCAGGCGGAAGCGGAATTGATCGCCGAACGCCAGCTTACCCGCGTTCACGGCTTTCAGCACCAGAATTAATAGAACCATGAACGCCAATCCACTTAAGCAAGGGGTTTTGACCGAAAGCTCGGCCGGTCTGGGCACAGTTACCCGTGCAATGGTGCGCCAGCGGGCGGTTGAGCTGGCGGTCATGAACGGTCGTTCGGTGCACGACGTGTCCAAATCCGACTGGGAACAGGCCAAGCGGGAATTGACGGGCGAACCGGACATGGACCCCAAAGAAGCAGCGCTGGATTCAGCGCCTGAATCCGAACGTTGGGACCCGGTGCCCGGCTCAACCGGCTTTAAGGCCCCGACGGCCCCCAGTGCCGATGAGGATGAGGAAGGGCGCAGCGACAACGAAAGGCTGGTGGAAGAAGGTGTCGCTGGC